>ENA-UOWE01005391-UOWE01005391.1-activated-sludge-metagenome-genome-assembly--contig:-NODE-5391-length-11707-cov-4.531153_pt1 | contig 11707 bp, 9 predicted proteins | sample MGYA00249841_ERZ761562 | MGnify/ENA primary metagenome ERZ761562 (study PRJEB28883, sample SAMN05720200) | activated sludge metagenome | isolation source: Anaerobic digester | place: Japan... | reverse complement strand
CGACGCCTGGTGCACCCACGCCGACTGCAACTACACCGACGGTCTGGAGCACTACCCGGTCAGCCATCTCATCGTCCATCATACCGTCTCCAGCAACAGCAGCACCGACTGGCCGGCCGTCGTCCGCGCCATCTGGAACTTCCACACCTACACCCGTGGCTGGGGCGACATCGGCTACAACTACCTGATCGACCCCAACGGCGTCATCTACGAAGGCCACAACGGCGGTGACGACGTTGTGGGAACCCACGCCAGCGGGGCCAACAAGGGCAGCATGGCCGCGGCGCTGCTGGGCACCTTCACCGCGCCCAACCAGTCGCCGCCCGGCATCCGGCCGCCGCAGCCGATGCTCAACTCGCTCGTCGAACTGCTGTCGTGGAAAGCCGACCAGCGCGACATCAACATCTTCGATGCCAGCGACACGCTGCCCAACATCAACTGGGGCCTGCCCAACCTGATGGGCCACCGCGATGTCTATGGCACGACCGTCTGCCCCGGCGACCAGGCCCACCTGCTCATCCCCTGGCTGCGCGACCAGATCGCCGGGCGCATCGGCCTCGTCGATCCCTTCCTCTACGCCGACGAGAACACGCCCGCCTTCACGCGCAGCACCACTGGCCAATGGTTTGTGCCTCCCTACCTGTGTGGCTTCAACAACCACGCCTGGTATAGCTGGTCGGTCAGCAGCGCCGCCGACAGCCAGGCCTGGGGCGAGTGGCGGCCGGCCGTGCCCGCCGCCGGGCGCTACCGCATCGACGTCTTCATCCCCTACTGCCACACCGGCCGCAACGAGACCGGCAGCGCCACCTACACCACCCGCGCCGCCGACGGCACGACGACGCGCACCATCAGCCAGCAGGCCAACGTCGGCCTGTGGGTCACGCTGGGCGAATTCAACCTGAGCCAGGGCAACAGCAACGTCATCCGCCTGACCAACCTGACGCGCGACAGCGGCTTCGGCGTCTGGTTCGACGCCATTCGCCTGCTGCCGCTGGGTGGGCCGCCGCCGCCCCCGCCGCCGACGGCCACCAACATCGATCCGGCGGCCAACCTCTGGCGCAAAGACCGCGCCGTCAGCTTCACCTGGCAGGTGGCCAACCCGGAGACGGTGCAATTCACCACCCTCCAGGTGGCCACCGACCCGACGTTTCTGAATGTGCTGGTCAACCAGAGTTGGTGGGGCGTGGTCACGACCCACAGCCACCTCTTCGACCGCGACTACGCCGCGCTCTACTGGCGCGTGCTCCTCTCGCGCGAGAATGCGCCGCTCATCTCCAGCCAGCCGTCGCGCTTTGGGCTGGACGCCACCGCGCCACAGTCGGCCGTCGCCCGGCCGCTCTACTACGTGCCCGCCGCGGCGTTCTACCGCGTGGCCTGGGGCGGCGAGGACGCCACCGCCGGCGTCGACCGCTACCACATCGACGTGCGCCCCGTCGGGGGCAGCTGGACGCGCTGGCTGAGCGACACGCGCCTGACCGCGGCCAACTTCCGGCCGACCAGCGCGACGACGGTCTATGAGTTTCGCGCCCAGGCTGTGGACGCCGCCGGCAACGTCGAAGCCCCCGCCGCGGCGGCCGACGCCAGCACGGCCAACGCCGTCCGGTTGAACCGCGCTTTTGTCATGCCCATCATCGCCCGTTAGGAGGGCCACGCCAGTCGCCTATGTCCGCACCCGAACTTGTAGACGTTCTCATCGTTGGCTCCGGCCCGTCCGGCACCTCTACGGCCCTGCACCTGGCGCGGCGCGACCCGGCCTGGGCCGGGCGTGTCGTCGTCGTCGATAAGGCCGTTCACCCCCGCGAAAAGCTCTGCGGCGGCGGCCTGACCCACATCGGCCAGAACATCCTGGCCAACCTGGGCCTGGCTCTGGAGCCGCGCAACTTCCCGGTCAACGAGGTGCGCCTGCTCTATCGCAACAAGAGCTATTCGTTCTACGGCAACCCCGTCTTCCGCATCGTCCGCCGCGACGAGTTCGACCACTGGCTGGTGAGGACGGTCGAAGCCCTGGGCGTGCGTGTGCGCCAGGGGGAGGGCGTCACGGCCGTGACGCCGCACGACGACTACGTTGAGGTTGTCACCGAGCGGGCCGTCTTCCACGCCAAAGTCCTCGTCGCCGCCGACGGCTCGCGCAGCTTTGTGCGCCGCAAGCTGAAGTGGGAGGACGATTCGCGCGTGGCCCGGCTGGTGGAGGTGCTGACGCCCGAAGACCCGGACAGCCTGCCGGAGTTTCGCGAGGCCGTGGCCGTCTTCGACTTCACGCCGATGGACGACGACCTGCAAGGCTACTACTGGGACTTCCCCAGCTACGTCAAGGGGCAGCCCTACATGAACCGCGGCGTCTTCGACAGCCGCGCCGTGCCGCGCAAGCCGAAAGCCGACCTCAAGGAAGTGCTGGGGGAGTCGATGGCCGAGCGCGGGCGCGACCTGGACGACTACGAGCTAAAGGGCCATCCCATCCGCTGGTGGAGCAGCGACGGCCGCTTCGCGCAGCCGCGCGTCATCCTGGTGGGCGACGCCGCCGGGGCCGACCCGCTGATGGGCGAGGGCATCTCCTTTGCCCTGGGCTATGGCGAGCCGGCCGCCGACGCCATCATCGATGCTTTCGCTCGCGACGACTTCAGCTTCGCCGGCTACCGCGAGCGGCTGCTGGCCCACCCGCTGTTCAAGCAACTGCGCATCCGCACGCAGCTGGCGCGGCTGGCCTACCTGCTCAACTACCCCATCGTCGTCCGCGTCGGCTGGTCGCTCATGCGGCTCTTCCTGCGCTTCACGCCCTGGCGCGACCGCGACTATGTGCCGGCGCGGCAGCCGGAGTTTCGATGGGTTGATATGGCGTGAGGCGGTATGATAGACACATCTCGTTCTCCGGCTGCAAAGGCAATACCCGCATCCTCAGATGCGCGCGATATGCTGTGCGCTCCACGACTCAGCCGCGTTCAATCGGTCGATTGAAGCTGGAAGCTATCGAGGATGTGGCTGAGCGCCGCGTCGCATTGAGCCTGGAACGCGGCCTGCGTCGCGGCGTCCGCGCCGCTGGGCGTGCGGCACTGGAAGCCGAGCGAGTACCAGTACTCTTCTCCCTGAATGTATATCGCCGTGTTTGTGGTTCCCTCATACCCGGTCTCCGCTTCATCTTGATAGCGAACCCACATGGGAACAGCGCGATCCGGCAGTTGCTCATATCCTGTCCGGTCAGGGCCATCGGCCGGCAGGAAGTTGCCCCACGGGCTGGCCGCGAACCGCAACTCCATGACCCCATTGGGCACGGTACAACCGCGCGGCTGCGTCAGCAAAACGGGATCGGTGAGAAAATCGACCTGGTCCGGTGTCCGATGCTCCTCTTTGTACCATTCCGCCGGAACCTCAAAAGCGTAACCGTAGTAGGCATTGCTCACCGCCTGCCACGAGCCGGATAGGGCCACGGGTGCGGCCGGCAAAGCGCACGCGCCGAAAGACCACGACAGGCGCTCCCACGCGTCCTGGCACGCGGCCTCCAGGGCCGACCGGGTGACAGCGTCGCTCTCCGCCGGGAAGAGGCAACTTAGCTCCAGGACGTACCAATAGGGCGGTCGCGCGATGGTATAGCTCAGCCGCCGGTCGAAGGGCGCGGCCGCCTCGTCCTCAAAGGTTTGCGCCGCTACCTCCTGGCCCAGGGGCGTCGTGCGTCTCAGGCCGCCGGCCGGCGGGAAAGGCAAGCCGGGGTCTTCCTCGACCACAATCGCGAGCGTCATTAAGGTCTCTTGTAGAGACACCGCCGGGCTGGCAAGCAGTTGGCCCGCATCCTCGTGGTTGGCCCAGACTTGCCTGAATAATGTGCCTTCCTGCTGGCCGGTCATCTGCGCGGTGACATCATGCCAGCCGACGGGCGCGGCCCAGCCGACGCCCAACTCCACGTTGGTTAGATGCTGGGTTTGCAGGGCAACTGCTGTCGGCGTGGCCGATGGCCTGGTGGCGGTAGGCGACGGGGCGGCCGTCGAGGCTGGCGGGATCGTGGTCGCGGTCGGCGTCAGGCTCGCCGGGGCGGACAGGGGGCGTGTGCTCTCCGGCGATGGCGATATTGTCGGGCTGGTGCTGGGTTCGATTGTTGCCGTTGCCGTGGACGGTATACAGCCACTCAACAGGATCAAGCCTACCAGGCCAAAGACTACAAGCATACGGTCAACTGGCGTTGCCCTCGGTAGGCGCAGCGAAGGAGACGCTGCCCTCCATCTGTGAGAATCCGCGTCAGCCGTGTTCATATCTCTATAGCGCGGTCAGAAGATGCCTCACGCGCTGGATAAACTCTCCTGGATTTAATGTGGCGATATCGCGATGACCAGGGCGATAATGGCGTACATTGAAGGTGACAAGTAGCGGACACTCATGCTGAATGGCTGCGACGAGGATCGGCAAATCCTTGCGATCGACCAGACCGCTATACGGGGTTATCTGTACGGCATTCGGGGTGGGCACAACAGTCAGACACCGAGCGACCAATAATCGAAAAGCTGGCAACTTAGCCGGAAGCTTAATGGCCAGATTGCGCTCAACCTCAACGATAGCCTGTTCTGAGGTCAAGGCGTCAATGAGCGTGATCTCGGCCATGCGGAGGATAGTGAGGCTGGCTCCATATTCTGATGAAGATGCCGACCCGGCGAAAAGTACATCGGCATCGACAAATAGACGTGGTTTGGTCGGCTTACTCGTCGCCATAAATCTCAGCGACGTAGCGAGCCCGCTCTTCCCTGAGTGCGCGCAGTAACTCGGCCGTGTCCAGTCCCGCTTCTATACGTGCTTGCTCGATCTCCCGTGCCAATTCAGGAACCATCGGCACCATCGGCGTTAACACAAAAATGCCGTCGAGGTCAAGGATGCGGAATGTATCTCCAGGCTCAATGTTATAGCGTTCACGCAACTCGGCCGGTAGAGTGAGGTTTCCTCGCTGGCGAACCTGTACGGTGGTAGCTTCCATATCGATAACGCTCCTTAGAATCGACGTCAGAATTTCAGCCACATCTGAATTTCTGCATCACGATTCTAGCAGAGCGCCGCATAGGCATCAAGCCCCCGACCGGAAGCTATACCCCACCCCCCGCTCGGCAACAATATAGTCGGGGTTGTTGGGGTCGCGCTCGATTTTGCCCCGCAGCCGGTGGACGTGGACGTGCAGCCGGTCTTCCCGGGCCTCTTGCAGCGGCCAGATGCGGCCGAGCAGGAAGTCGGTCGTCACAATGCGGCCGGCGTTGCGCACCAGGATGTAGAGCAGCTTCGTCTCCGTCGGCGTCAGCGACACCGGCTGGCCGTCCACCAGCGCCTCGCGCAGCGGGAAGTTGATCAGCAGCCGGTCGTCGATGCGCGTCGTCGAGTCGAGGGTGTAGGTGTAGTCCTCCATGCGCGCCAGCACGCGGCGCACGCGGGCCACCAGTTCCGTCGGGTTGAACGGCTTGACCATGTAGTCCTCGGCGTGCTGCTCTAACCCCTCGACGATGGTCTCCTCCGTGTTGACGGCCGTCAGCATGATCACCGGCACGTCGCTGAACTCGTGGATCGTGCGGCAGAACTCGAAGCCGCTCATCTCCGGCATGTGGTAATCGACAATGGCCAGGTGGGGCAGGCCATAGCGGGTGATGAGCTTCAGCGCCTCCGGGCCGGAGATGGCCGTCGAGACGGTGTAGCCCGCCCCTTCCAGCGTGTGCTGGACGATGCGCAGGGTGTAGGCGCTGTCGTCAACGACCATGATGCGTTGTGTTTCAGGAGTCGATTCGAGCATGGCGGGACTTGTCCGGGTTGTGTTGTCGCTCCAGGGCGATGGCGCTTATGGTAAACCAAGTCGCCATCTTTGGCCAACCGGAGCCGCCCGATTTTAGGAAGCGCCCCGCCGCCGCGGCCAGAGATGAGACGCGCATTAGCTTGCGCTATTCCCCGCCTGTGCTATAAAAGAAACGAATTTCACAATCACGCTCCGCAAGCTTGAATGAGGAAGAGAAATCACCGTGCTGGCTGAATGGCAATACATCGGCATTTTCGTGGCCCTATCGCCCATATTCCCGCTGGCCCCCGTCGTGCTCAACCGCCTGCTGGGGCCGCACCGGCCGAACCCGATCAAGCAGCAGACGTATGAATGCGGCATCGAGACGGTCGGCGACACCTGGATTCAGTTCAAGGTTCAGTATTACATCTACGCGCTCGTCTTCGTCGTCTTCGACATCGAAGCGGTGTTCTTGTTCCCCATTGCCGCGGCCTTTGGCCAGCTGGACCTGTTCGCCATCGGCGCGGCGGTTCTGTTCATCTTCTTGCTGTCCGACGGCCTTATCTATGCCTGGAGCCGCGGCGTTCTGGAGTGGGTCTAGCTGCCCACAGTTCCGACATTGACAGGAGGAATAGCCCGCATCCCAGGCCCAACTGGCCTGCCGCTGTCGCCTGAGATGCCGGAGGCGCAACTGCCATGAACATTCTCGACCTCTTGAAGAGTCTTCTGTCCCTTAGTCTGGGCGATTTCATCCGCCGCAACTTTGGGACTGGGCCGGGCACGGAGTTGCTGATCGATCTCGGCGGCGTGGTCATCCTCTCGACCTTCTGCCTGCTGATCGTCATCTTCCTGATCTGGCTGACGCGCAAGATCGTCGCCCGCATGCAAGACCGCATTGGCCCCAACCGCGTGGGCGGCCGCTTCGGCCTGCTCCAGACTGTGGCCGACGTCATGAAGCTGCTGAGCAAGGAAGTCATCCACCCGGCCGGAGCCGACTGGGTGGCCTTCAACGCCGCGCCACTGCTCATTGTCATAAGCGCGCTGCTCATGTGGGCGGTTATGCCCTTCGCCCCCGGGGTCATCGGCGTTAATCTCAATATCGGCGTCTTCTACATTCTGGCCATTAGTTCCGCTTCGGTCATGGTCATCCTGCTGGCCGGGTGGGGATCGAACAATAAGTACGCCCTGCTGGGCGCTTTTCGCGCCGTGGCCCAGATGGTCAGCTACGAAGTGCCGATGATCCTGGCCCTGCTGGTGCCCATCATCCTGGCCAGCACCATGTCGACCGAGGGCATCATCGCCGCGCAGACCCTGCCGTTTATCCTCTTCGCGCCCGTCTCCGCGCTCATCTTTTTTGTCTCCTCGCTGGCCGAGACAGGCCGCACGCCGTTCGACCTGCTGGAGGCTGAGTCGGAGATCGTCGCCGGCTTCCACATCGAATATAGCGGCATGAAGTTCGGCATGTTCTTCCTGGCCGAGTTCCTGAACACGCTGTTCATGTCCGGTTTGGTGGTGACGCTCTACCTGGGCGGCTACCGCTTCTTTGGCCTGGAAAACTGGGTCAGCGCCGACGGCTATCCCTACGGCCGGCTCATCGGCCTGGCCGCCTTCTTCGCCAAGACCTTCCTGCTCTACTTCATCTATGACTGGATTCGCGGCACGCTGCCGCGCGTCCGCGTCGACCAGATTCTCAACTTTAATTGGAAGTTCCTTGTCCCGCTGTCGCTGGCGCTGGTGTTCTTCGTCGCCATCGTCGATAAGCTCATCCCCCCGGGCACGAACGTCGTCGTGCGCATGACCATCCACCTGCTGCTGAACATCCTCATCGCCGCGGTGGCGCTGGAACTGCTGCGGCGGCGCGGCCGGCAGAACCGCCTGGCCATGAGCGCCGGTGGCGGCTCCGGCGGCGTCGAAGCCGTCGCCGGCCACGGTGGCGGCCACGACGACCACGGCCACGATGGCCCGCAGCCGATCGAGGACGTGCCCGATGTTCTGGACACGCCGTTAGGCGCGCGTGAGCCGGTGGTTATCCCGGTGCATTAGTCGCACACCAAGAGGAGCTGAGGCGCAAGCATGAGCCAACAGATCATCTTCTTCATTCTCGCCGCGATCACGTTGACCTCGGCCGTCGTCGTCGTCACCATACGCAACCTGTTCCACGCGGCGCTGGCGCTGATGGTGTCGTTTCTGGGCGTGGCCGGCGTCTACGTCTTGTTGGAGGCCCCCTTCCTGGGCATGGCCCAACTGCTGGTCTACATCGGGGCTATCTCCATCCTGATCATCTTCGCCATCATGATGACCCGGCGGTTGATGCAGACGAACGAGTCGCCCTTCAACGCGCAGGCCGTCGGCGCGCTCATCGGCGCAGGGCTGGCGCTGGCCATCCTGTTCATCGTCATCATCCGCTTCTACCCAATGGCGCCCGGCGACGGCTTTGGGCAGTCGGCCATGGTGGTCGATCCGGCCACCCTCCAGAGCAGCGTCGCCCGCATGGGCCGCTCCTTCGTCAGCGCCGAGGCGTATGTCTTGCCCTTTGAGGTGGCCTCCGTGCTGCTGCTGGCGGCGCTGGTCGGCTCCATCGTCATCGCCTGGCCGCACCGCGGCGAGGAGGATAACCAGTGATTCCCCTGTCGTGGTACCTGCTGCTCAGCGCGGCGCTGTTCTGCGTTGGTCTCTACGGCGTGCTGGCCCGGCGCAACGCCATTGCCATCTTGATGGGCGTGGAACTGATGCTCAACGCCGTCAACATTAATCTGATCGCCTTCTGGCGCTATCTAACGCCCGATCGCTCGGTCGGCCTGGTGTGGGCCACGTTCGTCCTGACTGTGGCCGCGGCCGAGGCAGCCGTCGGTCTGGCGCTGATCATCTCAGTCTATCGCAGCCGCGACTCGGTTATCGCCGAAGAACTGGACACGCTGAAGAATTAGCAATTACGAATTAGGAATTAGGAATTAAGAACGAAGAAACCAGCAACACGGGTGTCCCTGTCCCCAGATTCCTAATTCCTAATTCCTGATTCCTGATTGACTCAGGTTACTGCCTATGAACGAGCAGCTACTAACCACCTTAACCTGGCTGATCCCGGCCATGCCAATTGCGGCCTTCTTCCTCATCGCCCTGCTGGCCCACCGCAACCGGACGCTGAGTTGGATCGTCGCCTGGGTGGCCATCATCTCGTCGCTGGTCATGAGCTGGACCGTGGCCCTCAACGTCCTGGGGCGGGGCCTGCACGCGCTGGAGGAGCACCCCGAGCAAATCGCCAGCGCCGTCCACTGGCTGCCGGCCGGCGACTTCTACCAGGGCCAATGGCTGCGCATGGGCGTGGCCGTCGATCCGCTAGGGGCGATCATGCTCCTGATGGTCTCCTTCGCCACGACGATGATCTTCGTCTACAGCGTCGGCTACCACAACTGGGGCCACGGCCTGGGCAAGCACAAGGGCGAGCCGCAACACGACATGACTGAGGAGCCGCTGCTGGCGCGCTTCTTCGGCTACATGTGCCTCTTCGGTGGCTCCATGCTGCTGCTGGTTGTCGCCGATAACCTCCTGCTGCTGTTCGTTGGTTGGGAGCTGATGGGCTTCTGTTCTTACTCGCTCATCGGCTTCTGGTATGCGCGCAACTACCCGGAACACCAGGAGATCACCCGCATCCCGCCGCGGGCCGCGGCCATCAAGGCCTTCATGACCACGCGCATCGCCGACGTAGTCATGCTGCTGGGCATTGTCTTCTTCTGGTGGGCCTTTGGCACGCTCGACTTCAGCGAGGCGTTCACGGCGGCGAGCATCGAGCGGGTGATCAACCTTGTTGGCTTTGGCGGCGTGGCCATCATGACCCTGTTGCTGTTCACCGGCACGGTCGGCAAATCGGCCCAGTGGCCGCTGCATGTCTGGCTGCCGGATGCCATGGAAGGCCCGACGCCAGTCAGCGCCATCATCCATGCCGCGGCCATGGTCTCGGCCGGCATCTTTATGCTGCTGCGCATCTTCCCGATCATCGCCGTCAGCATCGACGCCACGCCCTACGCCGGGCTGATCATCGCTGGCATTGGCGCATTCACCGCCCTCATGGCGGCGACGATTGCCGTGGCCCAATACGATGTCAAGGGCGTGCTGGCCTATTCGACCATCAGCCAGCTCGGTTTCATGGTCGCCGCTGTCGGCCTGGGGGCCTATGTCCCGGCGGCGTTCCACCTGATCACCCATGCCTTCTTCAAGGCGCTGCTGTTCCTGGCTTCCGGCTCGGTCATCCACGGCATGGAGCACGGCGCGATCCATGCCCACGACCACCATCTTGACCCGCAGGACATGCGCAACATGGGCGGCCTGCGCCACAAGATGCCGGTCACCTTCTGGACGTTCGTCATCGGTGGCCTGGCCCTGTCCGGCTTCCCGTTCGTCACCGCCGGCTTCTGGTCGAAAGACGAGATTTTCGCCGAGGCGTGGTACCAATGGTCCCACGACGCCAAGATTCTGGCGCTGGTTGTCTTTGTCACCCTGGCCATCGCCGCGCTGCTGACAGCGTTCTACACTATGCGCCAGATCAGCATGACCTTCCTGGGCAAACCGCGCACGGCCCTGGCCGAGCATGCCAGCGAGAGCACGCCATTCATGACCATCCCCCTGGTGCTGCTGTCGATCTTCGCCGTCACAGCCGGCTGGAGCGGCATCTCCGACCGCTTCCTGGGCACGAACGGCCTCTTCTACAACTTCTTCCACCACTACGCCGGGGCGGAGTACTTTGCCCTGATGGAGGAGTTGCACGCACAGGGTCTGGTGCAGCACACGTTCGAGACGCTGCCGTGGTCGTGGGTGCCGCTGATTGTCTCGCTGGTGGTGGCCCTCGGCGGCCTGGCGCTGGGCTGGTGGATCTACGCCCGGCGGCCGCTGGAAGCCGGCCAGACCGATCCAATGGTCAACACCCTCGGCCCCGCCCACCGCTTCCTGAACAACAAGTGGGGCTGGGACGGCCTCTATAACCAACTCTTCGTCGGCCCGACGATCTGGTTCTCGGAGAAGATCGCCTACGAACTGATCGACAAGGGCATCATCGACACCGTCCTCCACGGCATCGCCCGCGCCTTCTACGCTGCCGGGGCCTACTTCAAGCGCTTTGAAGAGGTCGTCATCAGTGGCGGCGTGGACTGGATCAAGGACGGCTTCCTGAGCTTCGCGCGCGAATTCCGCTTCTTGCAGACGGGCAAGGTGCAGGAATATGCCCTGATTTCCGTCTTTATCGCCACGGCTCTGGCGGTGGTGGTTCTGTTAATTAATAGCGGCTGGCTGGCCAATATCTTCTAGGCCCGAATCAGCGCAACGGTTGGCGACACGACTATGGACGTCATTCTCAACAACCTCCTTATATTGACCGTTTTCTTCCCGCTGGCGTCGGCGCTGGTGATCTTCGTCTTGCCCGACGACGCCAAGGACACCATCAAGCGGCTGGCGCTGCTGTTCAGCCTCGTCCCGCTGGTCCTGGTGCTGGTCATGTGGTTCAACTATGACCGCATCGACGCCGGCATGCAGTTCCAGACGATGGTGAACTGGTTCCCGTCTATCGGCTCCAGCTTCCACATCGGCGTGGACGGCATCAGCCTGGCCATGCTGCTGCTGACGACCCTGCTGACGCCGCTGGCCATCCTGGCCTCCTTCGAGATCGAAGAGAACGTGCGTACCTACATGTTCCTCTTCCTGCTCATGGAGACGGCCATGATGGGCCTGTTCGTCTCGCTCGACTTGATCATCTTCTTCATCTTCTGGGAGTTCGGCCTCGTGCCGATGTACTTCCTGATCAAGCTCTGGGGCGGCAAGGACCGGGAGTACGCGTCGTTCAAGTTCATCATCTACACCATGGCCGGGAGCCTGGGCCTGTTGCTGGCCATTCAGGTCATGGGCATCTCGATGGGCACGTTCGACATCCCCCAGCTGATGAACGATTGGGTCAACCTGGCCCCGGGGACGCTGTTGCCCAACACCGGCATC
>ENA-UOWE01005389-UOWE01005389.1-activated-sludge-metagenome-genome-assembly--contig:-NODE-5389-length-11710-cov-6.210553_pt1 | contig 11710 bp, 8 predicted proteins | sample MGYA00249841_ERZ761562 | MGnify/ENA primary metagenome ERZ761562 (study PRJEB28883, sample SAMN05720200) | activated sludge metagenome | isolation source: Anaerobic digester | place: Japan... | reverse complement strand
TCAAGTTTAAAGATACCACTTTCTTTATTTTGACACACTTTATGAAACACTCTCAGATTTTACAGAATTTCTTTTTTCAACCTTTAATAGGAAATCATAATTGGTGCATTTTATACCAGAATTATCATTTTTATAAAAAGTGTATGCCTAAATTCATTCTTCATTTAGTTAAAACAACCCGTTTTTGACTCCTTTTATTTAAGACAAAGCATCTCTTGGCTTATTTGGCAAATAGATATTGAACATGAGACAGAGAAAGAATAAAAGTTCCCTAAACTTTTTAACTTTGCATTCTACTTTTTTTAATGGTCCCGTAGTTCAACGGATAGAATAGGAGTTTCCTAAACTCTAGATAGCAGTTCGATTCTGCTCGGGACTACTACACATTTGTTCGAGTGCAAAAGAATTATTTCTTTAATGTTTAGTACTGTAAGAAATAACTTGTAGACCTTCCACCACGCTCTTCTTTTTTTAGAATTCCTTTTTCAATTAGATCATTAATATCTCTAATTGCTGTGTCTTGTGAGACTTTCGTAATCTTTGCCCATTTAGATGAATTTAATTTCCCATTAAAACCATCCATCAGTTTTAATATTATTAATTTTTGTCGCTCGTTGAATATTGTTTGAGCGTTAGTTTCCCAAAAACGGGATTTTTTCCAAACCAATTCCAATGTATTATTTGTTTCGGAAATTGAATTATCTAGACATTTAAGAAACCAAACCAACCATTTACTAATATCCATTGATCCTTTTTGTGTATGCTCCAATACATCATAATACTCTTTTCTTTCTTTACGAATTTGAGTACTCATGCTATAGAACCTTTGCGAGGAGATATCAGAACGCGAAAGTTGCATATCAGCGAGTGCGCGCGCTATTCTTCCATTCCCATCTTCAAACGGATGTATGGTAACAAACCAAAGGTGGGCAATCGCAGCTTTAATAATACTATCCATTTGAGAATCTTCATTAAACCAACGAATAAGTTGATTCATTTCTTCTTCTACTTTCTCAGATTCTGGTGCTTGAAAATGCACCTTCTCTTTTCCCATCGCGCCCGATACAACTTGCATTGGATCATCAATTTTGTTTCGTCGCCAAGAACCAACAATAATTTTATATATTCCGCTTCTTCCTGACGGAAAAAGAGCCGAATGCCATGCACAAAATCTATCTACTGTTAATTCATTTTGATAGTTCAAAGTTGCATCTAACATCATTTCTACTACACCATCAACGTATCGGTCTGATGGAATTAATCCTCCAATATCCATTCCTAATCTTCGTGCTATAGATGATCGTACTTGATCAGGATCTAATATTTCTCCTTCAATTTCACTCGACTTCAATACATCCATCGTAAGCGTTTGCAAATTCGCTTCTTCCTGCAAATGAAATCCCAAGCCCTCCATTCTTCCAAGTAATCTCCCTTGGCGATATCGCACTTCCACCAATAAAGGATAAACCAGTTTGTGATCCCATGTAAAATGTGGCCAATTGGGTAAATTGTAGATATAGGTAGCCATTCTCTCTAATTTATGCGGTGAATATACGAAAAATGCATCAAAAAGTTATTATTCTACGCAATATCTGCGTAGATAAGGGTCAATAATCTCCGCATCTAGCCTGCTTGGAAGGTATCCGGAAACCCAATACATACCTGATTGGATGCCTTTGAGATCATTGCATCCAAGCTAAATCATCTTTCAAAAAATTTAATTTTCAAATCAGCTTACTACGCTTTTCTTCTTCTGTTCACTGCGGTGGGCAATAAAACCGATGGCGGCAACGAGCATATCGATTGCAACTTGATTTTCGCCTCCTTGCGGGATAATTAAATCGGCGAAGCGTTTAGTAGGTTCAATAAAATGCACATGCATTTCTTTTACCAACGAATAGCGTTCAATCACTTGATTTGCAGTTCTGGCACGTTCGCGCATATCTCTTTCAATAATGCGAATTAGTCTTTCGTCGGGTTCTGCATCAACAAAAATTTTGATGTCGCATAAATCGCGCACCCGTTCATCGGTAAAAAGCAAGATCCCCTCCACAATAATAATATGGTTTGGTTCTATACGAATGGTATCCTTAAGTCGCGTTGAGGTGATATAATCATAGATAGGCTCATCTATTCCGTGTCCTTTGCGAAGCAATTTCATGTGCTCTACCAAAAGGTCGAATTCGATACTCTCCGGATGGTCAAAGTTAATTTCTGCCCTTTCTGCCATGGTTAGGTGGGCATTATCTCTATAGTAACTGTCTTGTGATAAAATAGTTACCTGATCGCGTGAAAACGAATTCATCACTTTCTTCACAACAGTCGTCTTGCCGGAGCCCGAGCCACCCGTTATTCCAATAATCAGCATAAGAGATCTTTTTGCAAAGGTAGGCTTTGGCGACAATTATTCCTTGAATTATTTTCTCAAATTTTATGATTCTTATGCGGGATTTCCTTCAAAATGCTACCTAGCCGCGCAAATAATCAGAAAAAATATTTGCTAATTACCAAAATAAAAAGCCATCGAATTGATGGCTTTTTGATAATTTCTATTTGATAAGTACACTCTCAATATCGGGAACAAAATAGCGATTGCTCTTCATGATCTTACCATCTTCACGATAAATTGGTTTTCCGTTCTCATCGAGCTTACTCATATTGCTACGATGAATTTCTTCAAACACTTCAACAATTTTATGTTGCATACCATGAGCGATAATGGTACCACAAAGGATGTATAATTTATCGCCCAAAGCATCTGCAACTTGAACAAGGTCATTGTTCTTAGCCGCTTCGAGGTATTCATCATTTTCCTCTGCCATTAAACGGTGACGCAACTCGATGGTTCTATCGCCGATATCGGTTTTAGGGGATTCTTGAAAATCTAGACCGAAAGTTTGGTGAAACTCTTTTACGGCATTCATGATTTGATGGAAATCAGACATACTCAACTATTATTTTGATTATTGTTTAACAACGATTGCTCTGAAGACTTTTGCTGAATTTGATAATTGCAGTGTATAAATTCCTGCGCTTACAGCTTCCGGAATTTCAAATTGATTTGCAGAAGAGACAGAAGATGAATAAATAACTCTTCCTTCAATATCTGTAATTGTTATTGTTCCGGTAAATATTTCGCTCCAATGAATTTGTCCGTTGCTTGGGTTAGGATAAACTTTCAACAATTGTTCATTGCTAACTTCGTTTAAGCCTGTAACCGATAAATATGCATTGATAGGAACTACTTTATTTACATTTAAGCTTGTGCCTCCTGCGGTGAAGTTTAATGTCCCGGTAAAATTCCCTAGAGGTGCGTTTGCAAGATTCACATCAATACCCACAGCTTCACCAGGTTGAATAGTAGAATTTGATCCTGTTCCGTTTGCAAATGTTAGAACAGAAGAAGGGTTCAAACTAAGATTACTGATATTCACCACTGCGTTACCGTTATTAACAATCCAGAATTTATAAACGTTATTCAAACTTGCATCAATCAATCCGTATTGAATAGAATCCGTTGGTAAATCGATAGTATTTACAACAGGTGCTACAGAAGTAGTAGAGAAAGAATTAATACGATCAACGAACTGAGGATAGTCTATAAACGGATTTCTATTCTTTTGATAAAACTGAATATCATCGCAACGCTTTTCTTCAACTGCTGTTGGAAGAAACTGATAATGCCATTGACGTAAAATACTTTCTTGCGTATTCAAAAAGTTATTATAATTCTGATAGCGCATTACGAAATAGAACATTGCTCTAGCTGTTTCTCCTTTGTGATCATCGCGTGGTTCAAATATTCCGCTGTTTTGATCGAACTTACTTCCTCCATTACTCCAGGTAGGATTAGTTACAACCCCGAAAGGATAATTCGATCGTTTACCGTTCGCTGTTTCATCGGTAGGAAACAAATGAAACATATCAGAGCGCATAGGCTCTAATTGAGAAAACAAACTCTGTGGCCAAGTATGTTCTGTATTAAAACTCATATTAGGATCAGTTAAATCCTGACATTGTGTACGATCAACATAACCAACCGCTTCGCGTCCTGTATAAACACATTCAATTGTATTTTGCGTAGCACCTTGTCCGTTCACTTTCTTGTTATCGATAATCATGAACATCGTATCACGAGCACAAGGTTGACTTCCGAATGGCGGAGGCGAATAACCCAATGAACGATACCCAACTCCCGTTATCGTTTTCAATTGTGTTTTTAAAGCCTCTTCACTTAAGTTCTCAGAAGTGTTATAGTATGCATTCGTATAATGTCCTTGACCGATTAAATCAACTCGAGCAAACCCATTTGCTCCGTCGCATTCAATTACTAATTCAGAATTATGAAGAATATTATGTCGCGGAGAGAATTTAACCCAAAACGAATAGTTGCCTCCTGCAGGCACAGTAAAGTTTCCTGCAGACGTAGAAAATGCAGGTTGCCCGTATGTTGTATAAAAATGATATCCTGTTACATGAACATCATAGATGTTATTATTAGTTAAAACTACTTGTTCGCTATCAGGCAATAATTCGGTTACTGAACCAAAATTTATTTGAGCAGATTGAACGGATAAAGATTGGGCTACTACCGCATTCGTAATACAAATCAACACCGCCCATAAAATATTCTGTTTTTTCATTCTTCAAAGATAGGAATAATCTGCCTTTTTGTTCTAAGTGCATTTTTAAAAATCAAAGCTTATTTTTAGCTTTGTAATTGCCAAAACTGTATATGAAATGAAAAAACGAAGAATTCTATTCATTTTGCCTTTGTTAATAATTCTGCATCATCTAGCAATTGGGCAAAATTCAAGTCGAGTAACAGCTAACAATTCAACCCAAAAACTATCTGCTGCCGGTGACGAAAAATGGGCAAAACATTTCCAGCTTCCCGGATTAAACGGGATCATTTATTCCCTCGATAACGATGGAACAAATGTATTTGCCGGAGGCGTTTCTATGAGCATCCCCGGACTTAATATCCCAACTAATGTTGCCATGTGGGATGGTGATAAGTGGAGTATGTTAGGTACAAGTGTAGGTGCAACATCGGATGTAGTTTTTTCGATTAAAAAATTAAGCAGCGGATTATATGCCGGTACTACCACAGGAGTTTACAAGTGGTCGGGAACTACTTGGATTAATTTAGGAACTATTGCGGGAGCATTCGGCAATTCCTTATTCGTGACTGATATAGACGAAGACAGCAACGGAACTTTATACATTATCGGCAGCTTTACAACAATTAACGGAATTACAGTTAAGGGAGTAGCTCGTTGGGACGGAACCACTTGGCATGCATTAGGTACTGGAGTTGATATTTCTGCAGGCTCGACTAATCCAATGTGTATGGCAACAATTGGAACTAATGTATACATTGGCGGTGCTTTCTCTTCGGTAAGTGGTGTACCTGCTAATATGGTTGCTAAATGGAATGGTGTTTCTTGGTCGGCAATAGGCAGCGGATTAACAGGATCAGGTATTCCACAATGCATGATATCAAAAGGGAACAACCTTTATGTTGGTGGATATTTTACTTCATCCGGAGCTACAACGCTTAACAATATTGCTAAATGGAATGGTACAACTTGGAGTGCCTTAGGTGCAGGATTTGATGGAACTGTAACTGATATTAAATTTAACGGTAATGATCTTTATGCTTCCGGTGGATTTACACAATCAGGTTCTACTCCAATGAATAATGTTGCACGATGGAATGGAACTGCATGGATAAGCGTTGGAGATCCTTTAAACATATCCGTTTATGCAATGACATTTTCCCCGAATGTATCGATGGTTGGTGGAATATCGAGTAGTTTAACAAACTTAAGTTTTAATAACGTTGCCTTACTTAAAGGTAACGATTGGGAAGTAACTTCAAATGGCGTTGATAGTACTGTTGAATGCTTGTATAATGATAACGGAGTAATTTATGCGGGAGGTGTTTTTTCAAGAGCGGGAGGACTTGCTGCGAGTAGAATAGCGAAATGGGACGGAGTAAAATGGGATTCATTAAATAACGATATTGTTTTTGGCACCGTTAGGGCTATAGAAAAAATTGGAAACACTATGTATGTCGGAGGATCCAATCTTGTTCTTAAAGATTCTATTGTGGGACATCATCTTTTAAAATGGGATGGAAACACTTGGTCGATGGTTGGTGCTGATGTAGATTATGATGTATTTGCACTCGCAACTTATGGAAATAATTTATACATCGGTGGAACATTTGCTACAGCGGGAGGAATAACAGTAAACAATATTGCTTATTGGGATGGGACATCTTATCATAGTATGGGAAGTGGAACCAACAATACAGTACGAACATTAAAGGTTGATGCCGCCGGAAATGTATATGCAGGTGGTAATTTTACAATTTGTGGTGGAACTACCGTAAATAGAATTGCAAAATGGAATGGCACTTCGTGGTCGGCGATGGCAAGCGGCGTTAATCAATTCGTTACATCAATCGGAATTAGTCCGAGTAATGATATTTACATCGGTGGTCAATTTGATATTGGCGTAAACGGAAATTTAATCAATCACGTGGCGAAATGGAATGGTACAGCTTGGGTATCCTTAGGACAAGGTTTGAATATTTCTGCCACCGTTTATGATTTCGAATTTGATTGCAACAACGTTTATATCGGAGGAGCCTTTTCAAAAGCGGGTACTGATTCCATTTTCAATATTGCTCAATGGAACGGATCATCATGGTCTGCACTAGGTTCAGGTACATCACCTAAATATCCTACCGGTACAGGTGCTATAATGACATTAGCTAAAAACGGAAATCAATTATTCGCAGGAGGAATATTTACAGGTGCCGGAGATAAATTGTCGCACAAAATAAGCGTTTACAATATTGAAGGAACGCCTGAAATTACATTTACACCATCCACACTGTTTGGTTGTAATGGAGCACCGGTAACTATTACGGCTAATACTACTAACGTTGGTGCATTACCGCAATATCAATGGCAAGTAAACGGACAAACAGTTTCAGGTTCAACAAATACATTATCACTTTCGAGTTATAATGAAGGAGATCAAGTAACATTAACGGTTACCACTGATCCATTGTGTGCACAAAATATCGGAAGTGTATCTTCAACGGTTATTATTCACACTGCGACAATAGCTGTTCCTACTCTTCAATCGTCAGGTAATACACTAACAGTAACAAATCCTGACCCGAATGCAACATACATTTGGCAAAAAGAAACTGCGGGTGTTTGGAATGATATAATACCATTAACAACCGGAACAACATTCAATACACCAATAGCAGGGAATTACCGCGTAAAAGCAACGATTGGAGGTTGTGAAGAATTTTCATCGGCACAAATAATCACTTCCGTTAATCAAATGCAGTTTGACCCAACAATTATTTTATCACCGGTACCGGCTGAAAATTATTTAAATATCAACTTCAATAATTCAACACATAAATATCAAACGATTCAACTGTTAACGTTAACCGGAGAGTTAATATCACAAACAATTACATTAAATACCGATACTGAAATAAAAATTCCTGTAGGCCACTTGTCATCGGGAATGTATATGATAAGAATGGCGGACAATGAAAATCGGATGTGGTATCAGAAATTCATTAAGCAATAAAAGAAGGGGAGACAAAATTCAATGTCTCCCCTTCTGTTTTATAAGAACAATTTTTACGCTATCGTACTTCCCGGAGTTGTTGTTCGCGAAGGTTGCACAAATACCAATTTACCATCTGCATCTTCAGCCATCAAAATCATTCCGTTTGATTCGATGCCTTTTATTTTACGAGGAGCGAGGTTAGCTAATAATGTTACTTGCTTTCCGATAATTTCTTCTGGAGAAAAATGCATTGCTATTCCGGAAACAACAGTGCGTTGATCGATACCTGTATCAATCGTAAGCTTTAATAATTTATCAGCTTTCGCAACTTTCTCTGCAGTAAGAATAGTACCAACGCGTAAATCCATTTTCACGAAATCATCGTAAGTAGTTACATCCTTTAAAGGTTTTAATGCAGATGTCTCAGTATTGGTACTTTCCTCTGCGGCTTTAGCTGCTTTCGTTGCATTCAATTTCTCAATTTGAGCGTTGATAGCATCATCTTCGATTTTATCAAACAATAAAGCTGCTTGACCTAATGAATGTCCTTCGCTCAATAAATTTCCTGTAAACGCTTCACTCCAATCGCGCGAACCGATATTCATCATGCTTCTGATTTTCTCTGCAGTGAATGGCAAGAACGGTTCACATAGCGAAGCTAATGCAGCAGTGATCTCTAATGAAATATTTAAGATCGTTTGAACGCGACTCATATCGGTCTTAGCCAATTTCCACGGTTCAGTATCGGCAAGATATTTATTTCCTGCTCTCGCTAAATCCATCATCGATGCTAACGCTTCGCGGAAGCGATATTTCTCGATACTCTCTTTAACTTGTTGAGGTATTGTTGCGATTGCATCTAAACAAACTTTATCAGCTTCATGCAATTCACCACGAGCAGGAACTTTATTATCGAAATATTTTCCTGTAAGTACCAACGTACGATTCACAAAATTTCCGAGGATAGCAACCAATTCATTGTTGTTTCTATCTTGAAAATCTTTCCATGTAAAATCATTGTCTTTTGTTTCAGGAGCTGTTGCACACAAAACATAGCGCAACACATCTTGCTTATCTTTAAAATCGATAAGGTATTCATGTAACCATACAGCCCAATTTCTTGAAGTAGATATTTTATCACCTTCTAAATTCAAGAACTCATTGGCAGGAACATTATCAGGCAAAATATAATCGCCATGCGCTTTCAACATTGCAGGGAAAATGATGCAATGGAAAACGATATTATCTTTTCCGATGAAGTGAATTAATTTACAATCGGGATTCTTCCAATATGATTCCCAATCGTTCGGCAACAATGCCTTTGTAGCAGAGATATAACCGATAGGTGCATCGAACCAAACGTATAATACCTTCCCTTGCGAATCAGCAACAGGAACAGGTACGCCCCAATCGAGATCACGCGTTACAGCACGAGGTTGCAATCCTTGATCGAGCCAACTTTTACATTGCCCGAACACTGATTTCTTCCAGCTATCTTCTTTGCTTAAAATCCATTTATTCAACCACTCATCTTGCATTTTATCAAGTGGCAGGTACCAATGTTTAGTTTGCTTTAATATCGGAGGTTGTCCACTAAGTTGAGAGTGAGGATTTATAAGTTCCCTCGGACTCAAACTTGATCCGCATTTTTCACATTGATCACCGTATGCATTTGAATTACCACATTTCGGACAAGTTCCGGTGATATAACGATCGGCCAAAAACATCTGCGCCGCTTCATCAAAATACTGTTCGCTAACCTCTTCGGTAAACACACCTTTATCGTACAAGTTTTTGAAAAAACCTGAAGCTGTTTCATGGTGCACCTTATCGGAAGTACGATGATAGATATCGAACGAAATTCCGAATTCTTTAAAGCTATCACGCATGATAGCATTGTACTTATCAACTACCTCCTGTGGAGTGACCCCTTCTTTCTTTGCACGCAAAGTAATTGGAACTCCATGCTCATCACTACCACAAATAAATTTCACATCACGATTCATCAATCGCAAGTAGCGAACGAAGATATCTGATGGTAAATAACAGCCTGCAATGTGTCCGATGTGCAAAGGACCATTGGCATAAGGTAAGGCTGCTGTAACTAAATATTTAGACATACGATTTTTTCATTTCCCCGGAAATACTGTTTCGGGTGAGACCGCAAAGGTAGTTTTTCGCCCGGTATTTTTCACTATTGCCGGCAGAAGCAAATAACTTATTCACACATCGCGATTTTAGCTTGTTTTCGCCAATATTGCTTTAATTTCGCCTCCAGATACTATGAAACCATCCTTTCTAAAACCCGGTGATATTATTGGCATTTGCGCTCCTGCCCGTAAGGTGAGTCGCGAAGAAATGGCCGACGGCATAGCAATGCTGAAATCCCAAGGCTATGAAGTGCTTGAGGCGCCCAATTTATACTCAGAACATCATCAGTTCTCGGGAACGGAAGAACAGAGGGCTGCAGATTTCCAAGGATTCTTAGACAACCCCGAGGTAAAAGCTATCATTTGTGCCCGTGGGGGATATGGTTGTGTTCGATTTATCGACCGTATAGATTTTACGACATTCCGCAAACATCCGAAATGGATTATCGGGTTTAGCGATGTTACAGTATTTCATTCTCATGTTTATCGCCATTTCGGAATAGCGACGATGCATGCTCCGATGCTATTCAATTACTCGAAAGATCGCATGAATGAAGAATCAGCTGCACACTTTTTGAAGATGCTAACGGGTAAGCCTATCCGATATCAATATCCTGTAACTGCTGAATTACAAAAGTTCAATAGAAAAGGAATTTGCAAAGGAGAATTAGTGGGAGGAAATTTATCGATTCTTTACTCTTTGGCGGGATCAGAATCCGACATCGATACGACCGGAAAAATTCTCTTTTTGGAAGACCTTGACGAGTATCTATATCACATCGATCGCATGATGCAACAACTAAAGCGATCGGGAAAAATCAAAGGATTGAAAGGATTGATCATTGGTGGCATGAACGATATGCGTGACAATACCATTCCTTATGGAAAAACGGCAGAAGAGATTATCACAGAAGCCCGTGAAGGCACTGACTTCCCGGTATGTTTCGGGTTTCCGGCGGGACATATTCCGCGTAACTTCTCGTTAATATTCGGTACTGAGGTAACATTAGAAGTGACGGATGAGGTGACGGTGACATTCGAATAGTAGATATTATCATATTAACCGGGACGATTTTCATGGAGCCCGAAAAACACTTTTAAAATGGCTAAACACTTGATCCTTGGGCAACAAGGAGAAGAAATTGCGAGGAAATTTCTCGAAGAAAAGGGCTTTATCATTTTAGCCCAAAATTGGCGCTTTAAGCACAAAGAAATCGATTTAATAGCCCTCGACAGGGGTTTTTTGGCAATAATTGAGGTAAAAACGCGCAGTACCGGGGTTTTTGGAGGTGCCGAAGACTTCATTACTTACCGTAAAGTGAGCTTTTTGGCTGATGCCGCAAATGCCTATGTCGAAAAGCTAGATGGCAATTTTGAGGTCAGATTTGACATAATTACCATCATTTTGAAGGAAAATGAGCCAATTATTGAGCATATTGAGGGTGCTTTTCATCCGTGATGAATTAAAGTGGTTGGTCTGCTTTTTATTACGACCTTTGTACCCTAATATATTTCAATGAAAAGGTCTGATAATTCAAGCAGAAAGAATTCCCGCGGTGGTGCAGGAAAAAGTGAGCGTACCGGAAATCGTAAAAGAACCGGCAGTGACGAGAAAGGAAGCGGTGGGTTCCGCGGACGTAAAGATGACCGTCCGTCTTTTGATAAGCCAAAAAGAGATGATTTTAGCGGAAGTGCGGCACCTCGTGGCCGTCGTTCCAATTTCAATAATTTCGATAGTCCAAGAAACATAGAGAGGGGCGACTCTAAACCTAAATCTTCGGGATGGGATGATTTTGATGCTCCTTCAGAAAGAGGAGGTGATCGTTCGTTTTCAAGAGACCGTAAACCTTTCGGCGATAGTTCTGATCGTCCGAAACGTGCGTATAACAGAGACGAAAAAAGCGATCGTCCGTTTTCACGCGACAGAAAACCTTTCGGTGATGATGATC
>ENA-UOWE01005384-UOWE01005384.1-activated-sludge-metagenome-genome-assembly--contig:-NODE-5384-length-11714-cov-4.918089_pt1 | contig 11714 bp, 13 predicted proteins | sample MGYA00249841_ERZ761562 | MGnify/ENA primary metagenome ERZ761562 (study PRJEB28883, sample SAMN05720200) | activated sludge metagenome | isolation source: Anaerobic digester | place: Japan... | reverse complement strand
CCTCCGCGCGAAGGCGCTCGGCGGCGAGGGCGACCGGCGTCGCGACGGGCTCGCGCGACCTCCCGACGGGCGCGGGCGGGTTCGTCAGGACGGCGACGACGCGGTGGCGGCGGGCCACCGACTCAAGCGAGGGGACTGAGCACGCGGGGCTGCCGGCGAAGAGCACGTTCAGCATCGCGCGGTTACCGCCCTTCCGGGACCGGGGTTGTCGCGAATTTCGCCTCGATGCGGGCCCGCTTATCCGGGGCGATGCGGTCGATAAAAAGGATGCCGTCAAGGTGATCGTTCTCGTGCTGGATGACGCGGGCCAGGAAACCGTCGGCCTCAAGGGTGAAGCGCCTGCCGCGCTCGTTCAGGGCCTGGACCACGACGCGCGCGGGCCGCACTACGTCCTCGTAGTTTTTCGGGACGCTTAAGCACCCCTCCTCGTAGACCGAGGTTTCGGTCGAGGTTTCTATGATTTGGGGATTGATAAAGGCGCGCTCGACCCCGTCGTCCGCCTTGACGACGAATAGGCGTATGCCGAGACCGATTTGCGGGGCGGCGAGCCCAACGCCGTCCTCTTTTTCCATTGTCTCGAACATTTCCCGGATCAGCGCGCGGGTTTCGTCGGTGACCTCGGGGAGGGGAATCGCTTTTTGCCTGAGGATGGGGTCCCCCAGCTTGACCACTTTCATACCTATAAAGTACCGATTTGCGCCGCACTGGTCAATGCGTTGGGGGATGCGCATGCCTTGACAAAAGACCATATAAAAGCCATTTTTTGGTATGCAAACTTCCATCTTCGACAGCGACGTCTCCATGCCCACCGAGGTGAAAAAGGCCGTCACCGACGCGCTTCCGCGCTTCATCAAGACCGCCAGCGACAACGACGTCCGCTCCGCCTCCGTACAGATCGCGAAGGCATTCGGCGATCAGGAACTGTTCGCGCCAATTGTTTCCCCTAAAACCCCAATCCGCGACGAGGCGGAGAAGAAGCTCGTGCAAAGCTTTCAGAAGAATCTCGAGCTCCTCGTGCAGAAGACGTGGGTCGAGAAGGCCGACGAGGCGATGAAGGAGGAACTTCTTTTCCGGATCAACACCCTCTGCGGCAACCTCTCGCGCTACGATTACCACACCTCGCTCGCCGAATTCCTCCCCGTCCTCCACGACGTGGTTTACCTTCTCTTCGGTTCCCTCGCGAAGGGGGAATCGTTTATCGAGTACGCGGTCCGCGTCGATCCCGACTTCGGCTTCTTCTGGTACTACATCAATTCCCTGCCCCCGCACGATTCCTGGTCCGAGGATAAGTGCCGCGCCGCGGTCCTCCTCGGGATATTCTTCCTCGCGAATTTTTAAGGGGGCCATGCGGTGACGAACCTCGACGATATCTGCGCCAGTCTCAGGGCCGCGTCGACGCGGCTCGCGCTCCAGTCGGCCGAGGAAAAAAACCGGGCCCTCCTCGCCGTGCGCGACTCGATCGACTCGCAGCGCGATTCCATCCTCCAGGCGAATGCGCGCGACGTCGAGCGCGCCCGCTCGGGCGGGATGAGCGAGCCGCTTATCGCCCGCCTCGCCCTCTCGGGAAAGGGGATCGACGAGATCCTCGCCGCGCTTTCCGCCCTTGCCGAGCAAACCGACCCGATCGGTCAGGTCGTCGCGGGTTGGTCCGTGCCCAACGGCCTCGGGATACGCCAGGTCCGCGTCCCCCTCGGGGTCGCGGCCGTGATCTACGAGTCTCGCCCCAACGTAACCGTCGACGCCTTCGCCCTCGCGTATAAGAGCGCGAACGCCGTCCTCCTGCGCGGCAGCAGCTCCGCCCTCGAGTCGAACCGCGCCCTCGTCGCCGCGATTAAGGCCGGCCTCGCCGCGTCGGGCGGGGAAGCCGACGCCGTCGAGCTTTCGGAGCCAGACGGCGCCTCGCACGCGGACGTGGATTGGATACTCGCCGCGCGCGGTAAGATCGACATCGCCCTCCCGAGGGGCGGCGCCTCGCTGATCAGGCGCGTCGTCGAGACGGCCCGCGTCCCCGTCATCGAGACGGGCGCCGGGGTGTGCCACCTTTACGTCGACCCGACCGCCGACCTCGGGATGGCGGTGCGCATCGCTGACAACGCCAGGGTACAGAAACCCGCCGCCTGCAACTCCCTCGACTGCGTCCTCGTGCACCGCGACCGCGCGGCCGAGTTTTTCCCCGCCCTCGCCGCATCGCTTTCTCGCCACGAGGCGAAGACCGGCAAGCCAGGCGGGGTCGAGTTCCGCTGCGACGCGCGCTCCCTCGCCGCCCTCGCGGGTTCCGGCGCGAACGCCGTCGCGGCGACCGAGGAGGACTGGGGTTTTGAGTTCCTCGACTACGTCCTCGCCTGTCGCGTCGTGGATTCCCTCGACGAGGCCATCGACTTCATCAATGCCCACGGGACCCGGCACTCGGAGACCATCGTGACCGAGAGCCGCGCGGCCGCGCGCTCCTTCCAGGCGCGAGTCGACGCCGCCTGCGTCTACGTCAACGCCTCCCCCCGGTTCACCGACGGCGGCCAGTTCGGGCTCGGCGCCGAGATCGGGATCAGCACCCAAAAGCTCCACGCGCGCGGCCCGATGGGCCTTACCGCGCTCACCACCACCAAGTACCTCGTCGAGGGGGAAGGACAGGTTCGCCCATGATCAAGAAGGTGATCCAGGAATCGCGGAAGATCGTGATCAAGATCGGATCGAACACCATCGCGAAGCCGGACGGGACGATCAATCCCGAGATGATGAGGGAACTCGCCTCCCAGTGCGCGGACCTGATCCGCTCGGGGAAGCAGGTCGTCCTCGTCTCCTCGGGCGCCCAGGTCGCCGGCGTCTCCGCGATAGACCGCTGGGCGCGCAAGAAGGACATTCATTACCGCCAGGCCCTCTGCGCCATCGGCCAGGTCGAGCTAATGGACCACTGGCGCGCGGCCTTCGCCGCCTTCAACCTTCACATCGGCCAGCTCCTTCTTACCAAGGACGACTTCATGGACGATCACCGCACGCTCAACATGCGGAACACGATCTTCACCCTCGTCGACGAGGGCGTCGTCCCGATCATCAACGAGAACGACTCGGTCTCGACCGACGAGATCAAGATCGGCGACAACGACAACCTGAGCGCGCTCACGGCGGTCCTGTGGAGCGCGGACCTCTTGATCCTGGTCAGCGACATCGACGGGGTCTACGATAAGAACCCGAAGGAACACGCGGACGCGCGCCTCATCGAGGAGGTCGCCGACATCGCGGCCCTTCGCGCCGGCATCTCGATCGGCTCGACGAACAGCTTCGGCACCGGCGGCATCGCGACCAAGCTCGAGGCCGCCGAGCGCGCGACCCAATACGGCATCCCCATGCTTCTCGCGAACGGCTCGCGGCCTCGGTTCCTCGAGGCCCTCGCCGCCGGGACGCAGCAGGGAACGATATTCCTGGCGAGGGGGTAGCAAATGGCACGTCGAACGGTAGGGTGCATCGGGACCGGGGTCATGGGCTCCGCGTTGATGGAGGCGGTCGCGAAGTCCGCCGGGGCGGGCGAGATACTCCTGCGCGACTCGGAGCCGGGCAAGGCCGAGTCGCTCGCCGCGCGCCTCGGCTGCGCCGTCGCCGGGTCGAACCGCGAGCTTGCCAAAGGCGCCCGTTTCGTGTTCCTCGCCGTTAAGCCCGCGTACCTCGCCGGCGTCCTCGACGAGATCGGCCCCGCGCTGACCCAGGACACCGTCCTCGTATCGATGGCGGCCGGGGTTCCCATAGACTTCATCAAGCGGCACGTCGACGGACACCCGCGCGTGGTGCGCATCATGCCGAACATGCCCGCCTCAGTCGGCGCCGGGATGATCGCCGTGGCGAGCGGGCCGTCCGTCCCCGCCTCGGACGTGGAGGAGCTCCTTCGCCTGCTCGCGCCCGCCGGCCTCGCCGAGATCACGGGAGAGGCCCTGATGGACGCGGTGACGGCGGTTTCGGGCTCGGGACCCGCCTACGGTTTTATCTTCATCGAGGCACTCGCCGACGCGGCCGTGCGCATGGGGATGCCCCGCGTTCAGGCGATCCGCTACGCGGCGCAAACCCTTAAGGGCGCCGCCGAGAGCGTCCTCGTGACCGGGACCCATCCCGCCGCGCTTAAGGACGGGGTGTGCTCTCCCGCGGGCACCACGATCGCGGCGGTCGCCGAGCTCGAGGCTCGCGGCTTCCGCGCGGCCGTGATGGCGGCCGCCCAGGCGGCCTTCGATCGCTCGCGCGAGCTCGGCAAATAGCGGACCCGCCGTGGACGCGGAGGATCCCGACTACCTCTCGAGCCAGCTCGTCACCTACATCGGGAACAAGCGCGCGCTCCTCTCGCTGATCGAGGAGGGACTCGCCGCCGCGGGCGCGAGGCTCGGCCTACGCCGGGCGCTTGACGTCTTCGAGCCCTTCGCCGGCTCGGGAGCCGCCTCCCGCCTTTTCAAGTCACGCTCGCGCTTTCTCGCCGTCAACGACCTCGAGCCCTACGCCGAGCCGATCGCGCGTTGCTATCTCGCGAACCGATCGTCGCTCGACCTCCCTTCCCTCCGCGCGGCGCACGCCGACCTAGTCGATCGACTTCGCGACGACCGCCTTAGGGACGGCTTTATCGCCGAGCTCTACGCACCCGACTGCGACGAGGCGATCAAGCCCGGCGAGCGCGCGTTTTACACGCGGCGCAACGCGCGGTACATCGACACCGCGCGGGCCCTGATCGGCGATCTCGATCCTGGCCTTCGGGACTTTTTCCTCGCCCCTTTATTGGCCGAGGCCTCCGTGCACGCGAACACCTCGGGGGTTTTCAAGGGCTTTCACAAAAACAGGAAGACCGGCGTAGGGCAGTTTGGCGGAACCGGCTCGGACGCCCTCTCTCGCATCCTTTCCCCGATCTGTCTCCCGTTCCCGGTATTCAGCCGCTTCGAGTGCGAGTTCGAGTCGACGACCCTGGACGCCGTCGAGGCCGCGCGCGATCACGCCTCGAAGGGGCGCGAGTTCGACGTCGCGTACCTCGATCCGCCGTATAACCAGCATCCGTACGGGTCGAACTATTTTATGCTGAACCTCATCGCGTCATACGGGCGTCCGGGGCGCATAAGCCCGGTTTCCGGCATTCCGGTCGACTGGCGACGCTCGGCATATAACCGGCGCGCCGAGGCGGCGTCGGCGATCGCCAGCCTCGTCGAGGCGACGCCGGCGCGCTTCATCCTCCTCTCGTACAACTCCGAGGGTTTCGTGCCGCCCGCCGAGCTCAGGGATCTCCTTGGGCGGTTCGGCCGTGTCGAGACGCTCTCGCGTCCCTACGCCGCCTTCCGGGGGAGTCGGAACCTCGCGGGTCGGCCGATCCGGGTGCGCGAGTACCTCTACGTTCTCGAGAAAACCTGCTAGGCGGAAATGTATCTCTGGACGAGGGCGAGTAGCTGATCGGGGCGAAAGGGCTTGAACAGGTAGTCGGTGATATAGGCGCTGTGCGTCTCGATGGATTCGGGCGTGGCGTGCGTCGCCGTCTGCGCGATGATCGGGGCGGTGCCCCCGAGTTCCTGCTTAATCTTCCGCGCGGCGTCGTAGCCGTTCATGCGCGGCATGTGGATGTCCATCAGGATCAAGGAATAATAGTCGCGCGACCGCGCCGCGCACTTCTCGACGGACTCAAGCCCGTCCGAGGCGAGCTCGTTCGGGTATCCGAGCGATTCGAGTAGGGTCACGATGATCTCGGCGTTAATCTCGTTGTCTTCAACCACCAATATCGGCGACATAATATCCTCTATTGGATAAGTATATGCGCTTCGAGTAAAAAAGCACGCGATTTTTTTGAATAAAGTACGCTTTTCGAAAAACTTTTGAACTTATACCAATGGTTTAATAGTAACTGATGCGGAACGAACCGGAATGGACGAAACCGACGCGAGCGTACGCCCGGCGAGCCCGCTCGTTCGCCGGTTTGACGAAGAGGCACATTCGCCGACCCGCGCCCACGCGGTCCGCGGCGAGATGCGACACGAGCGCGGTCGCGAGCCCGCGCCCCCGCCAGTCGGGAAGGGTAAATACGCCGCCGACTTGGTCCCACGAAAGACCGCGGGCGTTCGTTCCCGCCTTGGCTACCGGGTGGCCGTCGGCGCGGGCAAGGTACACGAGTTGCGAGGCTAAGCTCGCGCGAAGGGACGCGCGGCACGTTTCGGGATCGAAGGGATCCCCCGGGGGGATCACCTCTTCGCGCTCATATAGGGTTTGGAGGGGAAGGAGCCCGTCAACGTCGGTCGATGTCGCCCGATCGACGCGGATACCGTCCGATAGGGGGCAGTCGGACGGGGGCATCCAGTCCGCCGGCAGCGTTAAGAGTTCGTAGTCGACGGCGCGGGACGGCGCGACGGGAAGTTGCGCCTCAAGGAGAAGGGTACCGGCCCGCTCTCCCATCAGGCAGCGGACATCGCGCTCGGCGAGGAAGGGTTGAATGGCGCCCGCAAGGTCCTCCGGCTCGGCCGACTCGTCGATGCAGTGCAGGACGATTCCCGACGCGGAGTGGTGGAGCAGGGCGCGCGGCGCGCCCGACCCATCGGCGGCGGCGGCGAGGCGGGAAGACTGAGCGGAAGGCAAGCGCGGCATGCCGTCGACGGCGATCTTTCCCGCGAGGGCGACGCAAAATGGCTCTCGCGCGGATACCAAGGCGACGCAGGCGGCAAAGTTCCTCTCGTCGACGGGGACTAGGCTCACTCGATTCCCTTCAGCGGCATCCTACCCGTCGGCTCGAAGTCGCCGGCGAGGGCGCTGAAGGCGGCGACGAAGGACGAGGGCGCGTAGCTGTAGCAAGCGAGCGCGTCGCTTACCCAGGGAACCTCGGCGAGATAGACCGGCGAGAGCGCCGAGATTACGATGATCCGGGGTCCGAGGTCGCGTAGGCCGCGGAGGACCGAGAGGTTCTCGCGGGAGGCGAGGCAGAATATCACGGTATCGTATCGCCCCGCCGCGCGAAGGAGCTCGCGCGAGATCGGCAGCGCGTCTGCGCCGGGGAAGCGGCGCGTCCCGGCCTCGAGGAAGTCGGGGAAGGACCCGGCGACGAGGACGCGCTCGTTCGGCGCTGGCCGATAGGGAAGGCCCTTTCCCCGGACGACCGTGATCGCGCGAGCGGCCATCGAGACGAAGAAGTTCTTTCCGTCGGGATCGGGCACGCGGTCGTCGAGGGCGGCGATATCCGGGTAGAGCGGAACGGGCTTCTCGCCCTTGAAGTAGTCAAGCTTCGCGAGGACGACGCGGCGCGCGGCGTCCGCTACCCGCGCGCGAAACGCGGGATCGGCGCGCATTCGCCCGAGTACGTGGGACCAGATGGGATCGCCGAAGTGCGGGGTCGTCGAGGACTCGATGATGTCGTTGCCCGCCTCAAGGGCGAGGGCGACCGCGCGCGAGACGCTGCCCGCGTACTGCGTCGCCCCGTTCATCATCATGTCGTCGGTGACGATCAGGCCGTTGAAGCCGAGCTCCTTCCGAAGCACCCCCTCGAGCAGGGTACGCGAGAAGGTCGCGGGCTCGCCCGCCGGGCATAGGGCCGGGAAGCTCAGGTGCCCGCTCATGATCGCGGGAACCCCCGCCTCGACGAGGCGGCGGAAGGGGACGAGCTCGCGCTCGTAGAACGTCTTGCGCCCGATCGGGATCACGGGAAGGGCGCCGTGGCTGTCGAGCCCGGTGTCCCCGTGCCCGGGAAAGTGCTTGGCCGTCGTCAGGAGGCCGGCTGCCCTGCTCCCGGCTACGAAGGCGGCGCCCAGGGCCCCGGCGGCCTCGGGATCCTCGCCGAAGGAACGCGGCCCGATGACGGTGGACTCGTGGTCGGTGTAGAGGTCGACCGTCGGCGCGAAGTTAAGGTTAATCCCAATCGCGGCGAGTTCGCGCGAGATGTAATAGCCCGAGTAGTAGGCGTCCATCGGTAGGCCCGACGCGCCGATCGCGAGGTTGCCCGGCGTCTCGGTCGTGCGTCCCTTGACGTGGCGTATCCACCCGCCCTCCTGGTCCGTCGCCACGAACAGCGGGATGCCGAAGCGGCCGGCCGCCGCCTTCTTCTGCAGAAGGGTGACCGCGCTGGCGACCTTCTCGGTGTTGTCCGTGTTCCAGCCGAATACCTTGACGCTCCCGAGCTCGCGCCTTTCCACCCACGCGATTACCTGCTCGCTCGGTTCCTCGCCGGCCCACCCGAACATCAGCGTTTGGGCGAGAAGCTCTTCGTCGCTCATGCGCGAGACGATCGCCTCGGCGAGCTCGGGGTTCGGGACGGGATCCCAGAACGAGGGAAGGTCGGAGTCGCGCGCGCGCGCGGCTACCAGGGCGACCGCGAGGGCGGTCGCCAACGCGACGGCGGCCGTAGACCGGACGTTCACCGATTTGCCTCGCACTGCTGCTCGTCTATGCATATCGACGCGCTGTGCGCGGCGATCGCGCCGTCGGCCGCGGCGGTGACCACTTGCCTGAAGCTCTTCGCGCGGACGTCGCCGGCCGCGAGGAGCCCGTGTATCGAGGTGCGCATGTTCTCGTCGGTGACGAGATATCCGGCCTCGTCCTTCTTCGCGAGGGAGGCGAGCGCCGTCTGCGGTTCCATCCCGACGAATATGAATACGGCGTCGCAGGGGAATTCCTCGCGCTCGCCGGTCTTGACGTTCTCCATGATCACCGACGTGACCTTTCCCGTCGGGCCGGGCTCTCCCCGGATCTCGCGGACCTCGGTGTCGAAGCGGGCGGCGATGTGCGGGTTGCGAAGGGTACGGTCGGCGAGCGCCTTTTGCGCGCGGAGCTTGTTTCGCCGGTGGACGAGGGTGACGCGGTCGGTAAGCCTCGCGAGGAACCCCGCCTCGTCGCACGCGGCGTCGCCGCCGCCGACCACGACGATCCGCTTGCCTCGGAAGAACGGCCCATCGCAGGTCGCGCAGTAGGAAACCCCGCGGCCGTAGTACTCCTCCTCGCCGGGGACGCCGAGGTGGCGATGCGTCGCGCCCGTCGCGATCAGGACGGTTAGCGCCTCGTAGACGACTGGTTCGCCCGCCGCGGACTCGACCGGGATGACGAAACGTCCCTCGCGCCTTGAAAGGCCGGTGACGCGCCCTATGGTGAAGTCGGCCCCGAACTCGACGGCCTGGCGTCGCATGTTGACCGAGAAGTCGTAACCGTTGATCGGCTCCGGGAGCCCGGGGTAGTTCTCGAGGCGGTCGATAAGAAGGGCTTGCCCTCCCTCCGCCTTCTCTTCTATTACTAAGGTCTTGAGGTTCGACCTGCCGGCGTATTGGGCGGCGGACAAGCCCGCGGCCCCCCCGCCGATGATGATGAAATCGTAGACCGTGTCCATATAGCTATGGTAGGGGATGGCGAGGGAACTGTCAATCTTGGAGCCAATAGACGCGGTCCGGAGCCTTCTCGTCGAGGTAAATCCGCTCAAAGCGGCCGGAGTGCTCGACCCTGACGTCGTCGGGGAAATAGGTTGTGTGCAGGAACCAGACGACGTCGAGGATGTCGTCCAGCGAGTCGGAGGGGCTGTAGCGGTAGTAGAGCTCGGCGTCCTCGAGTTCGGCCTTCTTGACCGGGTCGTTCGTCGCGTCCGGGTCGATCGCCGCCCGGATCTGGCTCCGGAGGCCCCCATACCAGGCGTGGGTTACCGCGAGGAGGTTGAGCTTCTTTTCCTTGTCCATGCGGTAAAGCTCGAAGAGCCCGGCGACCGACGGGACCTTCAGGGTAACCTCATACTTGTCGGCCTTCTTCAGCGGCGACCAGACCAGGGTGTAGTACATCTGCGCGCCGTTGCGCCTGCCGGTAATCCCCGGCGTCAGGTTTTGCATCGCCAGCTCCTTTCCCGAGACAAGTATAGCCCATCCCCGCGCGAGGGGAAACCTCCCTCGGTCGTAAAACCTTCCGGCTCGACTTGCCATAACCGGCCGTAATTGGTATATTGAACCCATTCGGCGCCGTACCCAAGTGGTAAGGGAGAGGTCTGCAAAACCTTTATACATCAGTTCGATTCTGATCGGCGCCTAAAGTAAAACAGCCCACCATACGGTGGGCTGTTTCAGTTTAGGCCCTCGCAGCGCTCAGTTCCCGCCGAGGTCGCAGGTCAAGAGCCCGATCCCGAATTGGTTGAAGGCGCCGTGGTCGATGCCGAGGGAATCACCGGCGAAGTAGAGCCTAAGCGTGGTGCCGTCCAGCAAGGCGTGGGGCGAGCGTATCTCGCGTGCCGTCCATGGATAGTCGTCGCAAGAACGGATCGGCGACCCGTCGTGAACCCAGCCGCCCATGCCGTCTGCCGAGCGCGCGTGGTGCAGGCGAAGCTGCAGCCACTCGCCGCCCTCCGGCTGATGCGCGACGTCGAAGAACAGATGCATCTCGCCCGCGATCTCGATCGCGTTCGGCGTCGAGTAGCCGATCTAGTCCTCGTCGCGCGGGTAGAGGGATTGGTCCGGCTTGAGCGCGAGCGTTGGCTCCGACCAGGCGGTCCCGTCATCGCTCGTCACGAGGCCGATAACTTGCGAACTCTTTCCGAGCGCCGCGTCGGCGCCGAGGGCCGTGAAGTAGAGGTATAGCTTCCCATCATGCACGACGGGTGCCGGTTCGGCGACGACGAAGGCGTACCAATCGTTCGAGGGGTTCCCGTCTTCTGCCGCGCCGCTTGGAGTCACGATTGGGTTTGAAGCGTCGACGGTGAACGTGACGCCATCGATCGAAGTCGCGTGCCCGATGCGCATCGTCGTCACGTCGAAATCTGGGTCGGTGGGGGAGAGCGGGTATCCGGTCCAAAAGAGATGGTATTTCCCGTTGAAGAACGTTACTGCGGGTGTCTCGACGGAGCCCGCGTCCCACCCGGCCGTCGGCTCGAGAACCGACTCAGGCGTCGCGTGCGACCAATCGATTCCGTCGCTCGACCGCAGGCGATAGAGCCTAACCGGATACGCGAAGTTGTCCGTCGCCGACGCGTACATCCAGTATTCGGTTCCGACCTTGAGGACGTGGGGATCGTTCCAGGTCCAGTCGTTGACGGGCGAGGCGAGGCTCAGTAATTGGGCGGAACCGCCGGCGAAGCGTGATGGGATCAGGAGCGAGGGATCGAGCATCTGCCCTGATCCGCCCCCGCATCCCGCGGTAAGGGCGATGGCCGCTACCGCGATGATCGCGCGCGTTATCTTTTGAAAGCCCATCGTGTCTCCTTCGATTCCCGCGCACTCAAGCACCCCGGCGCGATCGCTTTATACCTTCAGGCCCGAGAGCGCGGACTCAAGCGCGCCGGTCGCCGCGATATTCCGGTCGACCTCGGCGCGAACGGCGCGGAACGAGGCATCGAGTCGGTGCACGGCGTCCGCCTGGGCCCGCGAGGACTCGGCGAGCTGGGAGATTCGGTCGAGGGCGGCCGAAAGGCTCCGCTCCATCTCGCCGGTCCGCGCGTCTTGCTCGTCCATTCGCGCGCGTATGGCCTCGGTCGCGGCGACGACTTGCCCGATGGCGTCGACGACCTCGCCGGTTCCCTTGCCCTGCTCCCGCATCGCCTGCTCTATCTCGCGCGATATCGAGGCGGATTGCTGGATGCCCTCGGCGAGCCGGGTAAACGAGGCCCCGGTCGACGACGAGGTCTCGACGCCGCGCTTGACCCGCGCGCTCATCGCCGCCATAAGCTCCTTGATCGCCTTCGTCTCGCTCGCCGCGTTGGTCGCGAGCTTGCGCACCTCGTCGGCGACGACGGCGAACCCGGCCCCGAGCGAGCCCGCGTGGGCGGC
>ENA-UOWE01005381-UOWE01005381.1-activated-sludge-metagenome-genome-assembly--contig:-NODE-5381-length-11716-cov-4.689049_pt1 | contig 11716 bp, 10 predicted proteins | sample MGYA00249841_ERZ761562 | MGnify/ENA primary metagenome ERZ761562 (study PRJEB28883, sample SAMN05720200) | activated sludge metagenome | isolation source: Anaerobic digester | place: Japan... | reverse complement strand
TGAGATAAAAAGGGAAGTAATAATTGACAGTGCGGCGCGGAAAGAAATATATTGAAAAACTCCGGCCCCGGGGAAATTAAACTGTTTGTCCAAGTAGTCAAAAAGATAGTAAAGCATGTTATTTTTCCATTAAATCTTTAATAATTTGTTTATCATCAAACGGGTATCTGACACCCTTTATCTCCTGGTATTTTTCGTGGCCCTTGCCGGCAATAAGTATGATGTCGCCGGCCTGTGCCATGACATAAGCTGTTTTTATGGCTTCTTTGCGGTTTTCGATAACCAGCACCTTTTTCTTTTCCGTGATACCAATTCCTGCCAGTATGTCGTCCAGAATTTTTCCGGGGTCTTCGCTGCGCGGGTTATCGGAGGTAAGTATTACCTGCTGGCTCATTTCGGCGGCAATTTGTCCCATTTCGGGACGTTTTGTTTTGTCGCGGTCGCCACCGGCGCCAACCACGGTGATTATCCGTCCCTCGCCCTGGTGCACCTGATTGATGGTGCTCAGCACATTCTTCAGGGCATCGGGAGTATGCGCATAGTCGATAATTGCAACCACGTTATTGTTATCTTTCATGCTTTCGAAGCGTCCTTCAGCCGGATTAAGCCCGCTGATTACGGTTAGCACCTGGTCCTTTTCCTGTCCCAGCAGTATCGCCGTAGCATAAATCGCCGTAATGTTATAAGCATTGAAAGTTCCGGACAATTTACACCAAAGATCGGTCCCGTCAATATTTAGTTGCATACCATCGATACAACTTTCTATCATGCGGCATTTAAAATCAGCCATCTGACGCAGCCCATAAGTAAACCGCCTGGCCCTGGTGCTTTGAATCATCACTTCGCCATTACGGTCATCAATATTGGTCAGAGCAAAGGCTGACGACGGCAAGTGATCGAAAAATCCTTTTTTGGCTTCGATGTAGCTTTCAAAAGTCTTGTGATAATCAAGGTGATCGTGGGTAATATTGGTAAAAATGCCTCCGGCAAATGTGAGTCCTGCAATGCGTTGTTGCACCACCGCGTGTGAACTTACCTCCATAAAAGCATATTCACAGCCTGTTTCCACCATTTCGGACAAAAGTTTATTTATCACAAATGGATCGGGCGTAGTGTGTGTTGCAGGATACAACGTTTCATTTACTTTGTAACAAATGGTTGACAACAAACCCGATTTATAGCCCATTTCGCGAAACGCGTTGTACAACAAAGTTGCTATAGTGGTTTTTCCGTTGGTTCCCGTAACGCCCACCAATTTGAGTTTAGTGGAAGGATGACCAAAAAAATTATCGCAGATAATTCCCAGTGCAAGGCCGCTGTCGGGCACTTTTACATAAGTTACTTCCGGGTTAATTTTTTCGGGTAATACTTCGCATACTATTGCTGCGACACCTTGTTTTATGGCATCATCAATATATTTGTGGCCATCGGTACTCACACCTTTGACCGCGACAAAAACCGTGTTGCCGGTGCACGTCCTTGAACTATAGCTAATGTGCGAAATAGCGACGTCGGTTTTTCCGTATATTTCGGTAAATCCGGTATTCGATAATATTTTTTCCAGTAGCTGTTGCATTCTTTGATCAGATAGATAAGATTAATTCCACGCTTTTGTTTTCTATATTGTTCTTTTGTTCTTTTACCCAGCCGACACCTTTAACCACGACATCCATGCCGGCTTTTTCGAGCAGGTAAACAGCGTCTTTGGCAGTCATACCTTTCACATCGGGAATTTTTGAGCTTTTCACATTCATGTCGTTTACATAAATTCTCTTGTAATCATCGGAACGGGTAGTGCTAACCCAGTCGGAGGCGCCACCTTTGAATATCAGGTTTACATTCAGTCCGGTGTACACATCCTCCACATCCTGACGGTAAGCGATATCCAGCAAGGGAGCCGACAAGGTATCGGGCATTTTCAATTCTTTGGATTTTATATCCACTCTGGTAGCAAACACTTTGTCGGCGATTTCCTTAAAAACCGGTGCTGCCACCTGGCTTCCGTACACTTCGCCACCCTGCATTTTGTATTCCACCACTATGCAGGAATATTTAGGATCGTCTGCCGGAAAATAGCCGCAAAAAGAGGCGATATAACGGTCAATATACCCTCTGGTTGCTTCATCCCAAATCCTGGCGGTACCGGTTTTGCCGGCCACTTTGTAAGGGGCTTTCCTGATATTGCGGGCCGTGCCTCTGGTTACCACGCCTTCGAGCAGCGAACGGACTTTTAGCAAAGTGGCATCAGAACAAATCTTATTTATTAATACTTCCGGTTCATTCTTTTTTACCACCACCCCTTTTCTTCGTATCTCCTTGACCAGTTGTGGTTTCATATATTTACCGTTGTTGGCCACCGCATTGTATAGGCCGAGTACCTGGAGCGGGGTGAGTTTTATGGAGTATCCGAACGCTGCCGCCGTGAGGTCTTCATACTTAATTGGCAAATAGGGCGATGGTTCATTGTCCAGGTCAATTCCTGAGCGGTCTTTCAAGCCCATTTTTCTAAGATACTCTTCAAATTTTTTGATTTTATCTTTACTCAGAAATGCCATTCTGGCAATTTGTGTGATGCCTACATTGGATGATTTTTCAAAAGCCTTGGCCATCGATATATTGCCATAGCCTTCTTCGTGGCTGTCCACCACTTCTTTCTTGTAGTCGGGATAACGAATCCTGCCCGAACGCACAATTTGATTTGTGTCATATTTTCCATCTTCCAAAACAGCAATTACCGAGGCGAGTTTCATGGTCGATCCCGGCTCATAAAGTTCTTCCACCGCATAATTTCTCATCTCTTTATAATTGCCTTCTTTGTCTTTGGTAAGATTAGCTATTGCTTTGATGTAACCGGTTTGCACTTCCATAAGCACTACGCAGCCCCAGTCGGCATGCGTGGTATCCAGGCTTTTTCTTAAGGCACTCTGAGCCACATCCTGCAGATTGACGTCGATGGCCGTATACAGGTCGCAGCCGCTTTGCGGTTCCACCATGGCTTCCTCGCTGATTTGTTTCCAACTGTTGCTCCCCACTCTTTTCAGGTAAACAGCGCCTCTGGTGCCGCGCAATTGCTCTTTATAGTGACCTTCGAGCCCCACAAAGTAAGATTGGGTTAATTTCTGGATGTTCAGTATGCGGCCGGTGTCTTCGGCAATTAATGGGAACCGTTTGACTTCGGCCAACTGCAGCACATTCATCCTTTTTGTGATAGCCGCCGACGAGACGGGTTTATCATAATTCTCTTTCAGAATTTTTACATAATAAGACTTATTATAATCATTAAATGTGCTGTAAAAGCAATCCGCCAGGGTATCCACATACTGTTCAAAACGCTGCTTGTTGACCTTGCCGGCTTTCAGGTTGATACCCACAAAATATTCGGCCAAACGTTCATAACCTATGGTCATGGCAGCACAATTTTTTATGGGTCTGATTCTTTTTTCTTTTTTGGTAATAACAAGTCCGCCATATTTTCCGCGTCGTAACAACGGGAATTTTTTAATCTGTTGGAGCTCGGCATAGGTAGCTTTTCTCACCAGCAAAAAATTGCGGTTGTATTTTTTCCGGGCTTTTTTCAGCTCTTTGATATATTTATGTTTATTATTGGGCGTTTTGTCAAAAAACAGGCTCAGGCAGATACCCAGCGAATCAACATTTTTATTAAATACGGTATCGTGGATAGCGGTGGAATCAAGGTCGAGGTTAACCTGGAACAACGGTATTGAGGTGGCCATCAGTTCGCCATTTTCGGCATAGATGTTTCCGCGGGTGGGTTCAATAATTTCTTTCCGGGTTGATTCGGTAGTAGCCTGCGATTTCCAATAATCGTCATTAACAAATTGCAACGAAAATGTTTTTACCATAATGGCTATTGCGACTAACCACACCATGAAATAAATTCCATAGGCGCGCATCAAAATGGATTTTTTCTTATCGTTCTTCTGGTCCATCGGTTATTCTTTTGTGCTGTTTTCGTCCTGGATTTTCACTGGGGGCACCACCGATTCTTTGATTCCGGTTCCCAGGCTATCGAGCCGGAAAGCAATTTCGGATTGTTGGCTGGCGTGTGTCAGATCAGATTGTGTGGTAATATATTCATCTTTCAGTTCAATAAGTTCGTCGCGCAACTGCGTCGTCTTACGGATATTTTTTTCATAATTATACGAATTGGCAATATATAACACCGCCAGAAGGCAAAGGAAAAGCCCGAAGGGCATGAGTTTCAGCATAGCCTCCCGGGTGAGTATTTCCCCGTTGAGAATACTCCGGAAAACAGAACCAAGGTTTTGCCTTTTATCCTTCCGGTCTTTCTTCTTCCCTTGAGTAGGATTTTGCTCTTCGTCAGGAGCCGGGATAAATTCGTTTTTTTCCATTACTATTTTTTTTCAGCGATTCTAAGTTTTGCACTGCGTGCTCTTTTGTTTTGCGAAATTTCTTTTTCATCAGGAATTATCGCTTTGCGGCTGATTAGTTCAAAAGGGGTGTTGGTATTGCCAAACAAATCTTTTTCAAGTATCCCGTCGAAATTTCCGGTTTTCATAAAGTTTTTCACCAACCGGTCTTCCAGCGAATGATAGGAGATAACCACCAGCCTTCCAGATTTTTTAAGTACCACGAGGCTTTGCATCAAAAATTCCTTTAAGGCGTCAAGCTCGCTATTGGTTTCAATTCGCAGGGCCTGAAATAATTTTGCCAGATATTTGTCTTCGTTCCTTTTTTCAATAAGTCCGGTGATAGCTGATTTCAGATCCTCGCTGGTTATAATCTTTTTTTCTTTGCGAAAAGCTACGATTCTGTTTGCCAGTTGACCACTGTTTGACAATTCGCCGTATTGCCTGAAAATATTCGTAAGCTGCGCGGGAGTATATTCATTTAGAATATCTGCCGCGGATTTTTGCTGATTTTGGTTCATTCGCATATCCAAAGGAGCCCCAAACCGAAACGAAAATCCCCTGGCGGCTACGTCAAACTGGTGTGAAGACACTCCCAGGTCGGCAAGGATGCCATCTACCGGAATAACCCGGTGATACTTTAAAAAATTCTTCAAATAACGAAAGTTATGATTAAGCAGGGTAAGCCGGTCATCCTTTACAATATTGGCGTCTGCATCAACATCCTGGTCAAAAGCAAACAGCCGTCCGCCTTGTAATCTTTTCAGAATTTCTTTCGAATGCCCCCCGCCGCCATAAGTTACATCTACGTAAGTCCCCCCCGGTTTAATGAGTAATCCGTCAACAGATGCTTGCAGCAATACCGGATCATGGTACATCTTCCTGAGGTTTTGATGGATGGTCTCCCATGGTCAATTCAGCAAGATCTGAAAAATCACCGGGAGCATCGGTCAGCAGTTTTTCATAAATATCCCTGTTCCAAACTTCGATACGATCAACATAAGCAAATACAATAACATCCTTTTCAATTTTTGCATATTCAAACAATCGTCTGGGGATGAGTATTCTGTTGGTTGCATCCATTTCCACTTCGGTGGCCCCGCGATAAAAATATCTTAAAAAGTCCCTGTTTTTCTTTATATATAAATTCAGACTGCTGATATCCTGAACAATTTTCTCCCAGGATTCTATCGGATATAGTGTCAGGCATGGTTCAAAACCCCTGTTCAACACAAAACGGTATCCTGAACTTTCGGGAAGCTTCCTTTTCAGGGCAGCAGGAAACATTAAGCGGCCCTTACCGTCAATTTTGCAATCGTATTCCCCTAATAGTTTTTCCATGATTTCAGTCACGAAGAATTTCTGCGTAAAGATATAAACATTGCACGACACTGCACCATATTGCACAAAAAAAAGTTTTCAACAATTTTTGTCCGTATAAATTACTGATTTAGTGAACATTATTTGGTGCACTGATTTTTTAACAAAGAAAATCTATAATTTTTTGACTACCAATCTTAAAGTTTTCAACAATTTTTTACTACAGTTTGTACACATTTTAATATTTTCAATTAAAAAAAGAAAAAACGATTAAAAACGGCATAAAAAATCTTATGATACTAAAGATTACACCAATAGCCAGCCGTTTTTCGTTATGAAATCGGTTTGTTTTTGTATTTTTGCATCTTAAAAATACATCCTGACACACTGATGGGTTGCAAACACTTAATGATGCAATAACCCGGCAGGAGGACAACGCCTGATGAAACAACTGTTAAAAATACTTTTGCTGCCTTTTTCTGCCATTTACGGAAGCCTATCTTTTATCCGGAACAAGTTTTACGATTGGGGCTGGCTGCCATCACTGGCATTTGATCTGCCGCTTATCAGCGTTGGCAACATCAGCGCGGGAGGCACCGGAAAATCACCTACCGTTGAATACCTTATCCGCCTGTTGCAAAAGCAATCCATCAGCATTGCCACACTGAGCCGCGGTTATGGCCGGCAAACCAGGGGATACATCCTGGCCGACTCAAGTGCTACAGCCGCCACCATAGGCGATGAACCGCTTCAGTTTTTCCGGAAATTTAATGATGTGGCAGTGGCTGTTTGCGAAGACCGTGTCAAAGGCATAAGCCACCTCCTCAGGCGGGTTCCTGCCCCAGCGGTTATCCTGCTCGACGACGCTTTTCAGCACCGGCGTGTAAAACCCGGACTCAGCATAGTGCTCACCCGATACAATAATTTATATTCGCACGACATGGTGCTACCGGCAGGCAGGTTGCGGGAGTTCAGGTCCGGTGCCAAACGGGCGGATATTATTATCGTAACCAAATCCCCTGAACTACTTCCGGAATCAGCAAAAAACAAAATCATTAAAGAACTGCGGCCATTGCCCAATCAGGTGGTTTTGTTTTCGTATATTGTGTACAATAACTTTCAGCCCTTTTTTAAAGAACAGCTTCAAAAAAATTTGTCTTCGACAGAAGATTTTGAATTGTTATTATTCACAGGCATAGCCGATGCCGGGCCGCTCATTGCGCGGCTTGAGGCTGTGTGCAAAAAACTTCACATCATGCACTTTGCTGATCATCATGTGTATTCACAAAAAGACATCCGAACCATTTCAGGGAAATTTCGTAATATTGCAACAGAAAAAAAAGCCATCGTTACCACTGAAAAGGATTTTTCGAGGCTGGCTCATCAAAATACAGGTAAAGAGTTGTTGGATTATCCGGTTTTTTACATCCCTGTAGAGATGGGTTTTTCAGAAAATGATAAAAAGATATTTGAAAATAAAATTGTAGATTATGTTGCAAAAAATCAATGAAACCGTTGCTTACATTAAAAGTAAAACCTCCTTCGAACCCAGTATTGGCATCATTTTGGGCACCGGCCTGGGCAACCTGGCCAATGAAATCAAGGTGCACTCGGTGATACCGTATGCCGAAATACCCAATTTCCCTGTTTCTACTGTGTCGGGGCATAAAGGTCAGCTTGTGTTCGGCACACTGAACAACATCAATGTGGTGGCCATGCAGGGTCGCTTTCATTATTATGAAGGATATACCATGAAAGAAGTGGGCTTTCCTGTACGCGTGCTGAAATACCTCGGAATAAAAACCCTGGTGCTGTCAAATGCCAGCGGTGGTGTAAATCCTACGTTTGAAGTAGGCGACATCATGATTATTACCGACCACATCAACCTGATGGCTACTAATCCGCTGATTGGTAAAAACGATGATGAAATCGGTCCTCGTTTTCCGGATATGCATGTGGCGTATGACAAAGGCCTTATAAATAAGGCCCTCAGAATTGCAGAAAAAAACAATATCCACTGCCAGCAAGGTGTATATGCCGCTGTTACCGGGCCCTGTTTCGAAACCCCCGCTGAATACAAATATGTAAGGACTGTGGGCGCCGATTGTGTGGGTATGTCAACAGTTCCCGAAGTAATTGTAGCACACCATATGGAGCTGCCGGTGTTCGCGGTTTCTATTATCACCGACCTCGGTGTGGAAGGCAAAATAGTGGAAGTGTCGCACGAAGAAGTGATACAGGCCGCTAATAAAGCAGAACCTAAGATGACGACAATCATCAAAGAGCTGATTACAACGATATAATATTTAAATTTCTTTGGGTAAAAAAATCCCAAGTCAGAATTTCAAAGCCCACAATTCCAGACTAAAGCTCCTCACCTGAAGCCTTTTTTCTTTGGAATTTTGGGCTTGAAGCATATTCATTTTTATTTAACGTGAATCTGGTCGATTATTTTTAACCGCCACTTATCTTTGCCCACTTCGCATTTCCGGGCTACAAATATTTGCAGCATACCTCCGGCGGCAATAACAGCCGACGATATCAAAGTTACATCCTCTCTTACAACGGGGCGGTCTCCGTTGATTACGTTATTGACCACATCCAGAACAAAAAACAGCCCTCCGAAAGCCATTAACGATGAAGAAACAATCTGAATTCCGCGTCTTTCTTTATAAACAACAGCGATCTCTTTCAAATCAAAAGCCTCATGGTTTGAAATAATTATTGAAGAATCCAGAATTTCTGTGATCTTTCCCGACACTTTGGAGATAGTGTCATTTATTCTGATGCTGATTACATCTCCGGCAAAAAATTTATACGACTTCCCAATGTTTAAATTTTCAAGTATCAGAACTTTCTGTGTAAAACCAAAGTTCAGGCAAAACAAGCATAATCCGGTTAAAAAAACTTTTCTCATGCATGATATCTTATCCAATGTTTCCTTATGCTTTTTAGTCATTTTTTTTACCACTTCTTCATATGAATGGTCAATCCATCGGAACAACTCTTCGTCGGGTACGCTGCCATCGATCATCACTGTATTCCAGCAGGTTTTATTCATATGATAACCGGGTTCCACACAGGAATATCTTTCCCGCAATTCAACGGCAATTTCGGGATTACATTTGATATTTATACTGAGTTCACTTTTCAGGTCGGTCAACAAAAAAATCCTTCCCAGTACTTTAAAAACCAGTGTGGATTCATCAAAAGGAAAAGACTCCGTTACTCCTTTTTTTGATAAACAATATTCCCTGATGTCTTCGATATTCATATTTTTTCATCGGGTAAATCAGTAACAAAAATAAGCTAAATGATTCAAATTCATAATAAAATGACCTGTATTTATCCCAAAAAAAATAAATTATTTTTAAAAAAAACACATTGTCTCTTTAACATTGGTTAACAAAAAAGTCTCTGAAGTCTCATAAAAAAAAGAATACCTTTGTAAGTTTTAATAAGGATTATATTAAATATAACAAGGATATTTTAACAACATGACGACTTTACGACAAAGAACAGAAGAACTCCGCCGCAGGATGCGTGGCGCATCACGAGGCGGAGGAGAAGCAGCCATCGAAAAACAAAAAGCCACCGGAAAAATGACCGCCCGGGAACGTATTCTGGCAGTGCTTGATTCGGGGTCTTTTCATGAATACGACCTTTTTGTGGAACATGCTGGGAAAGATTTTGATATGGACAAAAAGTACTTTCCCGGCGATGGTGTAGTTACAGGAACAGGAACCATCAATGGCTTTCCAATTTGCATCTATGCCCAGGATTTTACCGTTGCCGGTGGTTCTCTGGGATATATGCATGCCAAAAAAATAACAAAAATTATGGATCACGCCATGAAGCTCAAAGTGCCCTGCATCGGCATTAACGATAGCGGCGGAGCGCGTATCCAGGAAGGTGTAAATTCTCTGGCCGGTTATGGCGAAATTTTTTTCCGCAACACTCAGGCATCGGGTGTCATTCCGCAAATATCTGTCATCCTGGGACCATGTGCCGGCGGCGCGGTTTATTCTCCGGCACTCACCGACTTTGTTTTTGTTGTGGACAAAATTTCCAAAATGTTTATTACCGGCCCGGAAGTCATCAAAACCGTGCTGGGCGAAGAAATTTCGATGGAAGATCTGGGAGGGGCTGCCGTACATTCTGAAATTACCGGCAATGCTCATTTTTTTGCTGCCAGCGAAAACGAATGTTTTGACCAGATAAAAAAACTGATGTCGTTTATTCCCTGGAATAACACAAAAAAAGCGGATCCCTTCCCGATAAAAAATCCTAAAAACAAAGTCTTTAAGCTGACTGAAATTTTCCCTACCGACTCGAAAAAGCCCTATGATGTACGCCTCGTCATCAAAGCAATCTGTGATGACTCTGACTTTTTTGAAGTACACGAACGTTTTGCCGCGAACATTGTGGTTGGTTTTGCCAGAATGAATGGCCAGTCGGTGGGTTTTGTAGCCAATCAGCCCATGGTGCTTGCCGGTGTGCTTGATGTTGACTCTTCGGACAAAGCGGCCCGTTTCATCCGATTCTGTGATGCTTTCAATATCCCCTTGGTAACCCTCGTTGACCTGCCGGGTTATCTTCCGGGCATTGACCAGGAACACGCCGGCGTTATCCGCCACGGAGCAAAAGTTCTTTACGCGTATTCCGAAGCTACCGTTCCAAAGATAACCGTGATACTGCGTAAAGCTTATGGCGGAGGATACATTGCTATGTGTTCCAACCACCTCAGGGCCGACTTTGTGCTGGCCTGGCCTACGGCTGAAATCGCCGTCATGGGGCCTGAAGGAGCAGCCAATATTATTTTCCGTTCCGAAATACAAAGCTCTCCAAACCCCGAAGAGGCCCGCAAGAAAAAAATTGAAGAGTACAAGGAAAAATTCGCCAACCCTTATGTTGCAGCAGCTTATGGATATGTTGATGCTGTTATAGAACCATTGAAAACAAGGGAATTCATACTACATGCCCTGGAGATATCAGCCCAGAAAAAAGAAGACCGGCCGGTAAAAAAACACGGCATTCCACCATTCTAATCCATTGAGATGAAAAATTCAAAAAAAACCGAACCCGATTTTCAGAAACTCACCGTTCTGGGCGAAGAATATGCTACCTTATATACCCGGAAATATGTTAATCGCAAACCATATAACCCCGCCAACCACAAAAAGCTGTATTCTTTCATCCCCGGAAAAATTAAAGAAGTATTTGTGGAAAAAGGTGCTGCGGTAAACCCAGGCGATAAATTGCTGATATTGGAAGCCATGAAAATGGATAATGAAATTATTGCACCGGTGGTTGGTACAATTAAAAAAGTATATGTAGTTTCAGGACAAATGGTAGCTAAAAACGAGTTGCTGATAGAAATTTCCTGAAGTCACTGTTCACGGCTATTTACTGGTTTTCCCGGGGATTTATTCCATCCGGAAGATCAGCAATGATTTATCGGTTAACACATAAACCCGTTCGTTATTCCAAAGTATTAGCCGGGGATCATCGGCACAGGGGATACCTAAAGATGATTCTTCAAAAGTTTTCATATCGAACATTTTCAGATTATGGCCTTCTGAAAAAATAATCCGGGGAGGAAATAACTGAAAAGTTTTGAGATTTTTTATGGGCACATGCCGAAGATAAGTGCCGTACCGGTCAAATAAAAAAATCCCTTGTTGAGGATCATTCAGATAAAGAATATTGTCGGCCTCTGTCATAAATACGGGGTTTATTTCAAACCCGGTGATATCGGCAATATTACCGCTGTTATGAGTGGCATTTAAATATTTGTCGTAACGTATCACCTGATTGGTCAGGGGGTCGAACAGCCAGAAACCATTGTCGTAAGAACCTGCAACCAGTTCTGCGTTGGGATAACCAAGGTCGGACAAGAGTATAAAATCCTTTTTCAGCGTAAGTTTATTGTCAAGATATTTTATTTTCCCGAAATCAGCGTTCAGAATCATGATTTTCAAGGGATCGCTGACATCTACCTGAGA
>ENA-UOWE01005378-UOWE01005378.1-activated-sludge-metagenome-genome-assembly--contig:-NODE-5378-length-11717-cov-6.428829_pt1 | contig 11717 bp, 10 predicted proteins | sample MGYA00249841_ERZ761562 | MGnify/ENA primary metagenome ERZ761562 (study PRJEB28883, sample SAMN05720200) | activated sludge metagenome | isolation source: Anaerobic digester | place: Japan... | reverse complement strand
TCCTTTGGTATACTTTACGAGTGATGAAAATCCTGGGATCGGTTTACAAATTGGTGGAGCGTGTTGATTACTTCGCTGCGACGCTGGCGGTAACGCTTTTAGGCGGTATTGCCGGCGGAGAGGGCTCCGAACTGCGCCTTGGGATCGCGATTCTCAGTAACTTGCTGTTGTTCAGCTTCGCGGTGATCTATCAAAAAATTGAAACCGCCCCAGCCGCTGCATTTGAAAGGAAGGATTTGCAGCAAAACCCGATCGCCTCGGGGGAAGTGTCCCTGAAGTTTGCCAGTACGCTGAGCGGCATCACAGTAATGCTCTGCCTCGCCCTCGCCTCGCTTCTTGGCCCGCTTAACATCGCCCTTGAATTACTGGGGATTTTCGTAGCAATTGCTCTTTCTCATCACAATCTTAAGCTTGGGAACTCCGCGCTGATGCGTCTCGGAAAGCACCAATCCCTGCTTTCGGTTATTTTTGGACTCTCGGGCTACCTTGCGACTGCTCAAAAAATGAAATCTGAAGCCATCCTGCTCACAATTTTCCTTCTGGCACTCGGATTCCTGTTAGCCGCCTGGACTTCAGAGAGAACAACCAGACCTCTTAGCAGACCGTTGCTGATCATCCTGTTGGTATTCGCTTCTGGCTCGGCTTATATGCTCTTCGTCGTTTTTGAGGTAATTCCCCACTGGGTATTGTCGCTCATCGTGTTGCTCAGCGCCGTTATCGCATTCATAAAGCACCGCTTCAATCCCCATCAACACAGCATGCCCCAAATCGTGTACGATTCATTGGTAATTGCAACCACCTTCTCCCTGATCATCAGTTACCTGGTTCAGGTATTCTTTTAAAAATGGAAAATCTATGAAAGCTGACTTAACGCCACTCATTCTCGAAGCCTCTCCCAACTGGAAGGATTATCAACTACTCGATAGCGGTGATGGCAAGACGCTCGAACGCTTTGGTCCCTACCTGCTCATTCGCCCGCGTCCGCAAGCCATCTGGGCCAAGACCTTGCCCGCCAGTGAATGGAAAAAGGCGCACGCTTTGCTGGTGGAAGAACAGCAGGAGTACGGAGGCAAGTGGACCATACTCAATCCAATGGAAAAGAGCTGGAAGCTCTCTTATGGTAATCTGCAATTTCAGGCGCAGCTTTCAAGCTCGCGACATGTGGGGGTCTTCCCTGAGCAGGCAAGCCATTGGGACTGGATGACCGAACGTATCAGCGCTTCGCGAAAGCCCTTCAAGGTTTTGAACCTTTTCGGGTATACGGGTTTGGCGACTTTGGCTGCCGCAGCAGCAGGCGCTGAAGTGACCCACGTGGACTCTTCCAAACATGCCATCAGTTGGGCAAATCTAAATATGAAACTCTCAGGTCTGGCAGATAAACCTGTTCGCTGGATAGCGGAGGATGCACTGAAATTCATCAAGCGAGAAGCCCGACGCGGTAATACCTACCAGGGCATCATCATGGATCCGCCAAAATTTGGGCGCGGTTCCAGCGGAGAGGTCTGGGATTTCTTCAAACGCATGCCCGAGCTGATCGAAGCCTGTCGGTCGCTGGTTGCGAAAGATGCTGGGTTTGTGATCCTGACCGCCTATGCGATCACGGCTTCAGCAGTGATAACCCGCCAGGCGATGGAAGAGATTGTTGGCAAACAGGGGGAGTTCACCACCGGCGAATTGGTAACCGTTGAAGAAAGCGCTGGTCATGTGCTTTCGCACGCTATTTTTACCCGTTGGCGGCCGTAGGCTTAGATCTCAACAGAAGGATTTTCCTTGTTTAGGAGATCCGTCACCAACACCCGATCCACGCGGTGACCGTCCATGTCCACCACTTCGAACCGCCAGTGATCCCATTCAAAGAGTGCTCCTGTCTTTGGGATTCGCCCCAATTGGTTCATGACAAAGCCGCTCAAGGTCTGGAAACCAGCCTTATCCTCTTCAGGTAATTCATCAACGTTCATGATCTCTTTAAGCTCATCGATGGGGATCAACCCATCCACCAGCCATGTGCCATCTGGACGTTGGACAACATCCTGATCCTTATCATACTCATCGAGCGGGATATCCCCAACAATCGATTCCAACACGTCATAGAGAGTCACAAACCCCTCCACGCCCCCGTACTCATCCAAAACCAGGGCGTAATGGATACCGGTCTCGCGAAATTGCTCAAACGCTTTGACTGCCTGCATGTTGCCCGGGAAGAATAATGGTTGGCGGACATAATCCTCAAGGTTAAATTGCGGATCGTGGATATCCACACCGAGCAGATCTTTGGTGTCGACGATACCCACTGAACGATCCAAATCGCCATGCGCGACAGGCAGACGGGAATAGTTGCTTTCCATTAATTCTTTCACGATCGTGTCGTGATCGTCATCCAGATCGATCCAATCCAATTCGGTATGCGGGGTCATAATGGCATCCAGCCGGCGGTCGCTGAAGCGGAAAACACCATCCACCATGGTCTGCTCCGCTTCATCAAAGACACCAGTCTGGCGCCCTTCCTGGATGTAGCCCTTGAGTTCTTCCTCAGTAATGGCAGGCTCTTTGGTGACATCAATGTTGAAGATTTTGATGCCAAGGTTGGTGGAGGCACTCAGCAGCCTGGTAAGCGGGCGCAGGAAGCGCGACATGCCTTTGATCAGCGGAGAAAGCCTGGTGACAACATCTTCTGGTCTGCTGACCGCGATGCGTTTGGGGATCAGCTCACCCATAACAATGGAGAAATAAGTGATCACAATCACCACAAGAATCAGAGCAACGATTTCTGCAAAAGGCGCCAACCAGGTAATGCCTTTAAAAACCTCGGCAAGGGGTCGCGAAAGCTGAGCGCCACCGATACCGCCAGCGAGGGTGTCGATCATGGTGATCATGATTTGGATCGCAGACAGGTATTGCTGGTCGGGGTCCTGCAAGAGTTCCATGGCAACAGAGGCACCCTGCAGCCCGTCTTCAGCGCGGGCTATCAGGCGCGTCTTCTTCGAGGAGACCATGGCAATCTCATACATCGCAAAAACAGCATTAAACAAAAAAAGTATGAGAATGATGAGGATATTGATGTAAACAGGCATTGTTAATAACTTTCTGCTTCAACAGGGCTCTTAACCGCAATTTTACCAGAGGTTGCGCTGGTCTCTAACTGCCTGGGTTTGCACCTCTGGAGACTCTTATCTCCAGGACTCAGTAAGAGAACTGCTCGGCAAGAAAAAAAGGAACAGTAAAAGTCAGGCACGAGGTTGGTCAACAATCGTAAAATTCACATGATGCGATTAACTGACAAGTTCATCCGGCAGGAAGTCAGCACGGTTGTGATAGACCATCAGGATGCGGTTATCCACAAAGTCAAACCGGCTGATGGCGCAATTGTTATAGATCAAACTGTACCCAAGCTTGCGGTTATCCGGATCCTCAGGGGAGATCTGGAGCATTGCTCGCAATAGGTAATGGTAGAAACCACCATGGGTAACGATCGCCACGCGGTCATCAGAGCCCAGATGGCGTTCCTTGATCCAATTTAACACCCCTTGTGCCCGTTTTAGTGGAAGACTGTGATCTTCTTTTCCACCGGGCCACCACCCTTCTCTATCAATGGGCTTTGCCAGCGTGAGATGAGGATAATGAGTTGAAAGAAAGGCTTCATTTACACCATGCTCGTGGCTGATCTCAACGACATCATTGACTACAGATTCAAGATAGATTCCACCAACTTCGTGCACCTCTGCCAATCCGACCAATGGCAAATTGAGCCGATCGGCAATAATGCTGGCAGTTTGGATCGCACGCTGCATTAGGCTGCTGTAAATATGGGTTAATCTGAAGCCGAGCCTGTTCTGGGGATCGCGCCAAAAGTCCTCTTCTCCAGGTTTAGAGCTGGCGAGAAAATCCGCAAGCAACTCTGCCTGCCGCACGCCCTTTGCCGTCAGGACTGGGTCGGAGACACGGGGAGGAAAAACACCATCCTGCGTTTCCGAGAGGGCGTTATTAGTGGACTGTCCGTGACGAATAAGATAGAGCTGCATGATATTCTTGGGCGATATTATACACGCGCTTTGTACCGTTGATACGCGTTGTGTAGACATAGGATCACCAGGGGCAACCCTACCTGACGAGGAAGCAAGCCGGAAAGAGTTCTGTGGAGAGAGATGCGGAGAGTTAAGCCAAATGATAATATTACTGAAGGTTCTTCAAGGTTGTGTTTGGTCTGATAGAAATCAAGTTTTTCTCCGGGTTTCAAGCATGGTAAATCAAGCAACCTGGTAGGGAAAAGGCCTGCCTTTTCCTGATCGGTTTGTCCATCACTCACAATGGTTGATGCAGGCATCAACCTACACAGTTTGGAACGAAGGCACATCTTGTACATATTCCATCTGACCTCAGCCCATGATTCGTAGGGTGGGCTGGCGTCACACAGCTTTTTACGACCCAAGTCTCTTTACAGCCAACCCACCAACACAAAACCCTCACATGCAACCGGTGAGTTGGCTTTTAAACACCCTCTTAATTCCTCTGCTCCTTTACGCCAACACACCCTACAATTTGTCCTTACGTCATCCTGGTTGATGTAGGCATCAACCCGATGTTCTCACTATTCCCACAGGTCCCCCATTACCCATACATTGACAGGAAAAACAAAACAGTGTCATTAACATTTTAGATGAACGAATGTGATGAACGAATGTGCGGCTGCAAAGGGTGAATGGGAGTGTTATAATCTCAGTCCGATATCATTGAGAGACAAACCTATGTTAGATAAACTTGAAGCAATCCTCGACCGCTTTGCAGAACTTGACCGCCGTCTGGCTGAAGCTGGCACGGACTTTCAGCTTATAGCGGAACTTTCCAAAGAACGCTCCGACTTGGAACCGATCGTCAACCTGGCGCGTGAATATAAAGAAAACCTGGCAAAGACCGAAGAAACCGAAGCCTTGATGAGCGTCGCAGAAGGTGAATTGCTTGAAATGGCACACCTTGAGTTGGATGAGCTCAAATCTCGCCAGCAGGAGTTGGAAACTGAACTTAAAAACATGCTAATCCCCAAAGACCCGCGCGACAATCGTAACGTGATCGTTGAGATACGAGCTGGCACTGGGGGTGATGAAGCCGGCTTATTCGTAGCAGATCTGCTGCGCATGTACTTGAAGTATGCCGATATCCACCATTACAAAACCGAGATTATCTCTTCGAACGAGACGGGTATTGGCGGCTACAAAGAGGTCACTTTTTCGGTTAAAGGGCGCGGAGCATACTCGCGCTTCAAGTTTGAATCAGGTGTGCACCGTGTGCAGCGCGTACCTGAAACCGAATCGCAAGGGCGCATTCACACATCTACTGCCACCGTGGCGGTGTTGGCAGAAGTCGATGACATCGAGATCGACATCCCTGATTCGGATATCGAAATTGATGTTTTCAAGTCGGCTGGCGCTGGCGGGCAGAACGTGCAGAAAAACATGACCGCCGTGCGCATCCACCACAAGCCAACTGGCATCATCGTGGCTTGCCAGGACGAACGCTCTCAACTGCAAAATAAGCTTCGCGCGATGAGCGTCTTGAAAGCACGGCTTTATGAGATGGAACAGGAAAAGCGGCAAAACGAACTCGATGCTACCCGCCGCTCGCAAATTGGCACCGGCGAGCGCTCAGAGAAGATTCGCACGTATAACTATCCCCAGTCGCGAGTGACGGACCACCGCATCAACACCTCCTCGTACAATTTAGCTGGCGTGATGGATGGCTACGAATTGGATACTTTCATCGACGAGCTTCAGCAAGCCGAAGAAGCCGAACGCCTGGCAAATTTCGAAACCAATGATTGAAAACAAACTGCCCTCTGCAATCAACTGCACTGAGCAGCCCTACCAGGTGGCGCTAATTTTACTGGCGCATGTGCTGCAAAAACCCAAAACCTGGGTTCTGGCACACCCCGAAACGCACCTCAATCCTGAGCAAAAAGCCCACTTGGAGCAATTAGTCAGCCGTTTGCAGAAAGGTGAACCTCTACCCTATCTCACCGGTAAGCAGGCCTTTTTTGGCCTGGATTTTGCCGTCAGCCCGGCTGTGCTCATTCCCCGCCCGGAAACTGAACTGCTGGTAGAAGAAGCTCTGGATTGGCTAAAGATCCGCCCCGACGCTAAAAACGTACTAGACGTGGGTACAGGCTCTGGTTGTATCGCTATCACATTGGCTACGCGCAATCCCCTGCTTGCAATAACCGCCACCGATCTCTCACCTGCAGCGCTTGAAATCGCTAAACAAAACGCTGAAAGCCACCAGGTCAAAGCCCAGATCACTTTTGAGCAAACGGACTTGTTACCCTCCAGCAATCAATCGTTTGATCTTGTTTGTGCCAACCTGCCCTACATCCCGAGCAGGAAACTTAAGGAAGTTAACACGCTCAATTATGAGCCAATGCTAGCGCTTGATGGCGGCGCAGACGGTTTACGCCTGATTCGCCGGTTGCTTGAGCAGCTGCCACCACGGCTGAACTGCCCAGGCCTGGTCTTGCTCGAAACAGAAGCCACTCTCGGCGCGGAAACGCTCGCGCTGGCAAATGAAACGTTTCCGCAAGCGAGTGTCTGCCTGTTGCAGGACCTGGCTGGGCTGGACCGTCTGGTGCGGATCGAGGTCTTATGAAAACTCAGCTCATTTCAGCCACCGACCCGGATGCCATCCATCTGGCTTGTGAAGTGGTCCGCGTTGGCGGATTGATCGCTTTCCCTACCGACACGCTGTACGGCTTGGGCTGTGATCCTCATTCTCCAACCGCCCTGCAGAAAATCTATGCTGCCAAGGGACGTGCCATGTCCAAGGCAATTCCGGTCCTGATCAGCCGCCCAGACCAGCTGAACAGTCTCATTTCGGATTTCCCAGAGCGGGCTGGCAAGTTGATGGAACAGTGGTGGCCTGGAGCGCTTACGTTGGTGCTGCCCAAACATGCCGCTTTACCTCAGGATCTGACGCCCTATCCCGGGCTGGCTGTTCGCATGCCAGACCATGCCGTGGCGCTAGCCTTGCTCAATCAAACTGGTCCCCTGGCAGTCACCAGCGCCAATCTCTCAGACCACGAAAACCCGCGGGACGCCCAGGGCGTGCTGGCGCAGCTCAACGGACTGGTTGACCTGGTCCTGGACGGAGGAAAACTCACAGGCGGTCAAGCTTCAACAATCATAGACTGCATGGGCAATGAACCAAAACTGCTTCGCGAAGGTCCAATCCCATTCAGCGAAATCCTGGAAAGATGGTACACCAAGTGACCCGCCTGACAAATTCCTGGCTGGATTTTTTGCTTAATCCTGAAGCTGGCACTTTCTTCCTCGAAAGTCGGCGCTTCCCTGGAGCGAGCTTGAAAAACGCAGGGTATAACCTGAGTTTCAGCAGCAGCGCCTTTCATCCGACTGCAAGGCTCGAATCCATCAGCCAGGAACAGCGGGCTGACTCCAAACATGGACTTCTGGATATTGTTTCCGCAGTATATCGAGCGGAAAGCGTTGACCTGGAGTGGTTGGTGGAATTTGCCCTGCCTGTAGATGAGCCTCTACTCCTGCAGCGCATGGAAATCCGCAACCACTCAGAGCAGGTCTTCCATCCTGACAAAATGACCTTCGGCGTAATGCAGGCGGGAGAGCTGCACTTTTCGGACAATCGCCCCCAAAAGACCGCCTTTTTCAGCAACGGTTGGCAAAGCTGGTCGCCCAGCGGAACCTGGCAGCAGGGTGAAAAACAAACGCGCAGTTGGCTGAAGCATCTTGCACACCCAATGCTCTACAACGTTGGCACCCCCATTACCCAAAAGAACTCAGAGTTTTCATCCGACATGTTCGGCGCGATCATTGACCACGAGGCAAAGGTCGGGTTGATATGTGGATTTTTATCCCAAAAGGAGCAGTTTGGATCACTGGTTTCCACGCTGCACCCCGAACCGGACCTGCAGGTCTGGGCAAATGCGGACAAGATCGAATTGCGCAGCGGAGCAACCCTGGGCAGTGACTGGCTGGCATGGCAGTTCTTTGACAGCATGGATCCAGAGCCTTTTAAGGCCTATTTTGAAGCCGTCGCTCACGAAAACGAAGTCAGGAAGCGCATCGAGACGCCACTTGGTTGGTGCAGCTGGTATTACTACTTCCAGAACATCACCCCTGCTGAGATTCGCAAGAATCTAAAGACTGTGAGCCAATTGAGATCCCGTCTGCCGCTCAAGTTTTTCCAGATTGATGATGGCTTTGAGCAGAACGTTGGGAACTGGTTTGAGTTTGACCCTGCTTTCCCGGAGGGAGTAGCTGATCTTTCTGAGGACATTCGCCGTGAAGGTCTGACGCCTGGCATCTGGCTGGCGCCATTCATCCTGCAGCCGCGCTCAAAGTTGATCCGCCAGCATCCTAACTGGCTGCTGCGTAAAGCCAATGACCGTCCTGTTAACAGCGGCTTTGCCTGGGGCGGGTTAGGGCGGGCGCTCGACCTGACCCATCCAGATTCGCTGGGATATGTCCGTGACGTGATCCAAACCGCAGTGAAGAATTGGGGGTATCCCTATCTGAAATTGGACTTCCTCTACGCTGCTGCCTTACCAGGGTCACATCATGACACAACCAAAACTCGCGCGCAGATCTTACGCCAGGCACTGGAAATGATCCGTGAAGAAGCTGGCAGTGAGACTATCCTGCTGGGGTGTGGCTGTCCGATTGGCTCCGGCATTGGGGTATTTGATATGATGCGAATCAGCGCGGACGTCAGCCCGGAATGGGAGCCCAACGCTTACGGCATCAAAAAACCTTTCCGCGATGAGCCAAACATGCCCTGCGCCCGTAATGCCATCCAGAACATTATCACACGCTCACCGATGGATCCCCATTGGTGGGTAAATGATCCGGACTGTCTGCTGGTGCGGGCTGATTCGAAGCTCACTCTGCCGGAAGTGCAATCTCTTTCAAGTGCCATTAGCCTGAGCGGTGGAGCGCTTTTGCTCTCGGACGACATGAGCAAGCTCAGTGAAGACCGGCTGAGGCTTGCCCAAAGCTTGTTACCAGTCTTGCCGCCGAATCCACAAGTTGTTGACCTGTTCGAAAAGACCCTGCCCTCCATCCTGCGTCAGACCATGCAAACACCAGCTGGCGAGCGGCAGGTGATCGCGCTTTTTAACTGGTCGGACGAGCCGCAAGACCTTGCGCTGGATATGAAGGTTTTTGGTTTGGACGGACAGCCATGGTTAATGCGTGAGTTTTGGACGGGGGAATGGGCAGAAGTGGATGCGGAACACGTTTTCCACCAGGTACCTGCCCACGGAGTGCGCCTGATGACCCTCAGCCCACAGCAGGATGTTGCTTACCTGGGTAGTGATTTGCACGTCTCGCAAGGGATTGAGCTGCAATCATGGCAGCTTGATGGCTCGAACCTGAGCTTCGAGCTGGACCTGGGGCATGAAGCAGAAGGTATGATCTATCTTTATTGCCAATCCGTCCCATCTGCAGTTAAAGTTGATGGGGAAGAGGTTTATTGGATCCAGGAAACTGAAAAACTGATCAGTATCGCGCTGAGTTTTGCGGAGAAGACCTGTGTGAAGCTTGCCTTTTAGGCAAAACCTGGTAACAAAAAAGTTCTACTAGCTGGGTATTGATCGCGTCTTTTACCTCCATCCCTGACCACAAAGAACAACCGCCCTGCAAAAGGGCGGTTGTTCGATAAATAGATTTGGTTATTTCTTGTCTTCGGGTTCTATTGGAGTGGGCTCTATCACAGCAGTTGGGGAAGCCATGTCCTTGCTTTTGCCCGGTTGATTAGTAGAGCGCTTGCGCAGGGCTTTGACCAGGAAGTGGATGACAATTCCCAGCGGAATCAGGAAGGGTAGCCAAGTGATGCTGAAGCGGATCAGGAAATCCACCAGGTTCTGGAAATTGCGCACCAGTCTCTCAAGCGACTCACGCACCACGCCCTGGGGTTTCCATCCGCCGATTTCAATCGGCTGCAAGGATGCTTCAGCAACAAGCGTGACCGCAATCGAGGAAAGCTCAGATGATTCTTTCAGGTAATTGATATGACCCTGCAGCACTTCGATTTGTTCGCGGATGTTGGTCAACTCGCGAAAAACTTCCATGGTATTCTCAAGATCAGTGGTGTTCTCCATCAATTTCATCAGCTGCTCTTCAGCAGCTTTGAGGTTGCGCAGACGCGATTCGGAATCAACGTAATCTGAGGTCACATCCTGCCCGGACTGGCTCTCGGAGATGACACCCTCAGCACCATTCGCACTCATGGCTCGAATTTCAGCCAGGGTAGAGTCCAATTTTTCTGCCGGCACCCGGATGGTAATTGTGGCTTTGTCATAGGAGCGACCACTCGAATAATCCTCCTCTTTCCAGGTGTACGAACTGACCACAAATCCACCCAGCCGGCTTGCCATCTCAGAAATTTCCTTCATCGAATCGTGGGGTTTGGCAACTGAGATGGTGATCTCGGCGGACTTCAGCACCACTCTCTCCACCTGAGCCTGCTGCCCGGCAGCATCATAAGCGGTGGAGTTACCATCCTTGGTCCCGGATTCTTCCTCAATTGGCCCATAGCCTGGTACAGCAGGGGCCTCAGTCGGGATAGCGGTCGTATTCCTTGAGGGGCCACTGCAAGCGGACAACATTAGCATAGAAATCAGGGCTATTAACAAAATTTTCTTCTTCATTTTGTCTCCTTGTATTTTTCTCTTCCATCCTAAAGACGAAATATATCGGTATTTGTTCCTGAACAAACTCAAATGCCCTGACTGAGCCGCGAGGCGTGCCTGGAGGGAATACCAAGGGCTAAGATGCGCTGCTGAACGGATTCTATGTCATAAGCCACACGTTTGAAAAGCCAGGTATCCTCCTGATCATCCCAGATGACGTACGCCGCCTTCGGATTGCGGTCGCGCGGCTGACCCACCGAGCCAGGGTTGAGGATGAAACGTTGATCCGAGCGCCAGCGGTCAGCGTTTTGGGGGGTCAAAATGGTCGGACGACCATGGGGATTTTCAATGAAAATCGAGGGGATGTGCGAATGACCTACCAGGCAGATTTGTGTCCTGAAAGCAGAAAAATTCTCCTGGGCAATGCGTGAACTGACGACGTATTCCCAAATTGGGTCGCGCGGACTGCCGTGGGCGAAGCTTATTTCACCTTCCTCATACACAATATCAAGCAGCTCCAAAAAATTACGTGATTCCTGGCTGAGCAGCTCAGATTGGATGGTGACTGCCCGGGCAGCTTGATCATTAAAGGCATTCAGGTCGATAAATCCCATCAGGGCTGCGTCATGATTGCCCATAATGCAGCGCAAGCCAGGCTGTTGGCGCAAGAGGGTGATGCATTCGTTGGGGTCAGGCCCATAACCAACCACGTCGCCCAGGCACCAAACCCGGTCGAAACTGCCAGCATCAGAGAGCACGGCTTCAAACGCCGCCAGATTAGCATGGATATCCGAAATAATGAGGGTCCGCACCGTTCTATGGGATGCTAAACGTGAAGCTCCACTCCCCCCCTTCAATGTTCACCGGTGAGCTCGTGCCGAGCAGAACGATCCAGGAATTACCGGGTTTGAGCAGGAATGGATTGCCATTCCCGTCAAAAAACTGGATCGGCTTAGCGGGGTTCGGGGTTTTCCAAGTGATCTCGTATGCCGTCTTCTGCTTGAAAAAAAAAACGGGCAGACCACCGGTGTTGCCTATCATGTCGATGCTGTGCAGAGTCGTTTTATATTCA
>ENA-UOWE01005376-UOWE01005376.1-activated-sludge-metagenome-genome-assembly--contig:-NODE-5376-length-11719-cov-3.176698_pt1 | contig 11719 bp, 10 predicted proteins | sample MGYA00249841_ERZ761562 | MGnify/ENA primary metagenome ERZ761562 (study PRJEB28883, sample SAMN05720200) | activated sludge metagenome | isolation source: Anaerobic digester | place: Japan... | reverse complement strand
AAATTAACCATGAAAATAATTTATGTAAACCCTATTAAAAAATTAATAATTTCAGTGTTTGTATTATCATTATTAACAGTAACCGCTATGGCACAACCTGCAAAACTGGTAGTAACCGAATTTCTTAAAAATGTACGTTCAGGGTTAAACCCTGAGAAAGCAAAAGATTATATGGCCGATACAGTACTGGCGCACCAGGTTAATTCAGAAAATCCTGTTACAGTTAAACGCACACCTGAAAATTATGCAGCACACGTAAAAAAATTTTTAGAACTATTCGGAAAATTCGAATTCGAAGTAACAGAACTGATAGCAGAAGACAACAAAGTATATGCCCGCTGGATCCAGAAAGGTAAACACATGGCAACACTGGATGACTATGAGCCTACAGGATTACCGCTGGTTGAATATACTTCGGCAGTTTACCGGGTTGAGAACGGGAAGATAGTAGAATACTGGTTGCAAAGCGATCGGCTTGGTTTTGAAGAACAATTAAAACAAAATAAAATTGCTTCGCAAACTAAAAGCAGGTAACTATAAAATCTTTTTATGAACATAGATGTACATATCATTAACGCATTCAGTATCGGTGAAACGGGTGGTAATCCGGCAGGTGTTGTTTTTGATGCAGATGACTTTACAAAAGAAACAAAACAGGCTATCGCAACAAAAGCGGGCTTTGCTGAAACTGCTTTTGTTTCATCGTCAGTTATCGCCGACTTTAAGCTTGACTTCTTTACGCCATTGAAACAAATACCACATTGCGGGCATGCTACCATTGCTACTTTCTCTTATCTAAAAAAGAATGGAAAGATACTTACTGATCACTCATCCAAAGAGACCATTGATGGTATCAGGAAGATCGAGTTCAGGAACGGTCTTGCTTTTATGGAACAAAGAGCTCCTGTAATGCAGGTACCGCATGAATCCATGGATGAGATCTTTGGATCGCTGCACATCGAACCTGGTGATTTGAAACCCGGCCTCCTTCCTACTATCGTTAATACCGGTAATTCGTTTTTGATCGTACCACTGAAAGATGAAAATAAATTAAAAGAAATAAATTATAACAGGGAGCTGGCGTATCGTGTATCTGAGCGGTATAATCTCGTTGGCTATTATGTTTATACATCAACCGGAAACAGCGGCTTTGATGCTACTGCCAGGATGTTCGGTCCATTCTATGGAATTGATGAAGAATCGGCTACAGGTATGGCAGCAGGGCCCCTGGCTGCCTGGTTATATGAAATGGAAAAGATCAAAAAGAGCCAGTTCCGCATTGAACAGGGCAGGTTCATGAAAATACCTTCCCCCAGTCTTATACAGGTAATCCTTGAAATAAAGGATAACAGGATCGATCATTTATTTGCAGGGGGTGACGCTTATATTTCCGGCAGGAAGATCATTGAAATAAATTAAGCCCATAATTTTTGAAATAGATTTCTTTATTTTGAAAATACAACGGGAATGGCATGTATGAAACTTTGATCAAAAACCTTGGTAAATATGTTCACCTCACTGAAGAAGAAATCAGTGTGATTGAAAGATTATTCAGTTTTAAAAAATTCAGGAAAAAACAATACATATTACAGGAGGGTGATATAACCCGGTATGAAACATTTATAGTAAAAGGTGTTACGCGTACATACGAAGTGGATGAAAAAGGCCAGGAGCATGTTTTACAGTTTGGACTCGAGGATTGGTGGGTAGGTGACTTAAATAGTTTTCTCAGCGAAACACCCACTAAATATAATATTGATTGTATTGAAGAAACTGAAGTATTACAGATAACCAAAGAGAACCTTGAAAAGCTTTACCTGGAAGTGCCGAAGATGGAACGGCATTTTCGTATCATGATCCAGAATGCTTTCATGGCTTCCAATAACAGAGTATCCGCTGCTTTGGCAAAAAGTGCCAGTGAACAATATGAAGAATTCATTGCAAAATACCCGCAGATAGAGCAAAGGGTTCCTAATCACCAGATCGCATCTTACCTCGGCATAACGCCTCAAAGCCTTAGCAGGATACGTTCCCAGGCAAATTCACACTAAAGGATACCGTGTTTGTCCTGGATTTTTTACAAGAGAAGCAAAGCAGTTTTTAAAAGTTACACTGAGAAGATTGCAACCTCTTTTGACTCTCTGAAACCCGCTTTGTTACGCTGTTTATAATTACTTCAGACTCAAAGACTGTTATCCTATGGTAATATATTTTTTTACCATAGATGATTGTAGAGGACCTCTCAACATCTGAAATTTGCATAAGAAAGTAAACACTCATGCAAAAAGCAATCATATCTATAGTATATCACAGCGGAACGGGACATACCAGGCAACTTGCCGAATTGCTTTTTTCAGAATTAAGTAAAGCTGATACAACTGTTCACATGCTTAATGTTGAAGAAGCAAAAAATAATTTTGCCCTACTGAATGAATCTGACACAATTATTTTTGGTTGTCCTACCTATTTTGGAAATGTTTCAGCAGGATTTAAGGATTTCATGGAAGCAACAGGTAGTTTCTGGTATAAGCAATGCTGGAAAGATAAACTGGCTGCCGGTTTTACAACATCCTCCACCACCAATGGCGATAAACTAAATACGCTTACTTCATTGGTATTATTTGCAGCCCAGCATGGCATGTGTTGGATCAGTCTTGGCATCCTTCCCCGTTTTATCAACAACGAGCAAACAGATGGGCAAAACCGAATGGCAAGTTTTATAGGATTGATGGCGCAATGCGACAATTCACTTGATAAGGTTGATCCAATACATACAGGCGACCAGCTTACTGTAGAACTATTCGCTTCCAGGATCATAAATGTTACCCAGCTTTTCAAAAATAAAAATCAATTCAGCCAATAATAAAAAAAATCATGAAAAAAATCAACGCAGCTGTTCTTGTGGTTCTTATCGCGATTGCATTGCTAAGTAACCAGGCTTTTTCACAAACTACAGCAGTCCAGCGTCAAAAAATAGATTCACTGTTCTCAACGTGGAACAAGCCAAACAGCCCGGGAATGGAATTGATGGTCCTGCATAAAGGCAGTGTTATCCTGGATCGTGCTTATGGATCAGCAAATGTTGAAAAACAAATTCCCAACAGCAGCAACCACAGGATATGGATAGCATCTATGTCTAAACAGTTTACCGGCTTATCAGTTTTACTACTGGCAGTAAAACAACAATTAAATATGGAAGATGATATCCGCAAATATTTACCTGAGTTACCGTTTTTGGGAGATACGATCCGTGTGAAACATTTATTATATCATACATCAGGATTACGTGAAGGTTTTACATTAACAGCAATGAGTTTTAAAGATGAAAGCCAGTACAGTAATGACAATGTACTCAAATATCTTTCCATGCAAAAAGGAAGGAATTTTAAACCCGGTGAAAGATTCGAATACAACAACAGTGGTTATGTATTGCTGGCAATCATTATTGAACGTGTAAGTAAAATATCTTTTCCCGATTTCACTTCACGGTATATATTCAAACCACTTCGAATGGATCAAAGCAGTTTTGTCAAAAGTTTCCCGGCGTCTGATAGCGGTATTGCTATTGGATATTCCGTAACATCTGATGCTGAAAAAAGGGAATTTAAGCCCGCCAATTTTAAAGGTAATAGTTATGGCTCAACCGGTTTGATGACAACCGCTGCGGATCTTGCAAAATATGACCGGATATTTTACAAACCGGTATTTGGTAAAAAAGTACAGGAACTACAATTGCAAAGAGGACGGTTGAACAACGGACAATATATTCCCTATGCAGCAGGTTTGGAAATAGAAACATTTCGCGGTAAGATTGCTATGAGTCATAGCGGTTCGGATGCAGGATACAAATCGGAAATGATCCGCTTTCCGGGTGAACATTTTACAGTTATCTGCCTGGCTAATACTGAAGACGCATATAATTTAACTGACCGGTTATTTAAAATAGCAGCTCTATTCATAAAGCTGCAAAAAACAACCGTAAACAATTACAAAACTTTCTGTAAACCGGCAGAAGCTGCATATATCAATAAAACAAACATGTCGGCCATGCGCTTTACAAGAACATCACAAGGATTGCAGATCGCAACTTCACCGCAGGGATGGTATCAAAAATTATTGCCGGAAAAAGAATGTTCTTTTAAAGTTGAAGATATAGTAATTGATCATTACAAATTCATTGGGCCAGTGATTCATTATACAACAAGGGCAGACCATGCAGCCTTCCATTTAATAAAGACCTCATCTCCTGCTGCTGCGGAGATAAAGATGTTGGCAGGAGCATACTATTCAGATGAACTTAAAGCGACCTATGATTTTTTTGAAAAGGACGGCAGCTTATTTCTTAAGTTTTTCGGGATATATGATGTTCCTTTAACAGCTTATGAAGGCGATCTGTACGTATGTGATTTTATAGGCACTAATATCATTCATTTTGTAAAAGACAATACAGGCGGGATTGTTGGTATGGAATTTAACCGGGATGGAATCTACAAACTCCAATTTCTTAGGCAATAGCAAAATCCAGTATTCTAAGAAAGAATCCTGGATAATAAAAAAATCATACTGTTGGATCAATACTTTATTTGCAAAAATCCCTTCCCTGGCGTGGGATACAAAAGAAAATAATAATGGCAATTCAAAAATGAATTGCCATTATTTTAACTCTGTGCCCAGAACTAGCGGGAGTTCGAACTTTTTAGTGAAAGATCTGGAAGCAATATTAGAATTTTAAGAACCCTATCTGATTATTTTAGGATAGTAGTTTTAGGATGTTTGGTCAATTTTTTGACTCAATTTCCAAAATAGCCAGAATTATATGGGCTATAGTATAAAAATAGTTATACTTTACTACTACTCAGAAAAAGATCATTAAGAGACAAGCATTTAACGCAATTTCGGACAGCCCCTGCTAATTAAGCATTTTATCGCTATTGTTCTTCAGTTCTTGAATGAGTGATTTGTAATAGCCGGATTTTTTGCAAAGCTTCTGGTGCGCAGGCTTTCATTTCGGTTAAAATAAATCTTTATTTTATTAAATTACTTAATCGCCAGGCAGACACAGCATCTATTCCATTACTGCGCCAATGCATTTCGTTGTACGAATCTTTTGCTCGCTTAACAAAGAGCTATAGCTCTGTTTCAGGTTAAACATTACAAAGTAACCATACATGAAAACACAGGCCTATCCTAATATATGAAATATGTTCACTCTTACACTGAAGGATTTGACAACAAAGTAACTATAACAGATGTGTTAGGCAGGATCATTTATAAAACAGCTAGCTTACCTAAGCAACGTTATGAGTTTGGCAACAAATTTCATTGCAGGAATATACAACGTACAGGTTGTACAAGACAGTAAAAGCAAAAACCTTAAACTTGTAAAGAATAATAGTTTCTCTCTATACACTTAAGAGGCTGCGCATTTGAACAGTCTCTTAAGTGTATAGAGAGTTATAATAAAAAATAGAGTATCCATTAACAACTTTATAAGAAGAGATATAATCATTATTTGTTTAGTGCTTCAGGGTTGGCAATATTTGACGGGTTGCCGTTAATAAAGTTTATAACATTTTCAAAAGCCTTCCCAAAGTATAATTCATATCCATTTTTTTCAACGTAGCCGAGATGAGGTGTACAAACTACATTTTTCATTTTTAGTAGCTCAAAGTTCTTATCATAAATGGGTTCGTTTTCATATACATCAACACCAATAAAAATATTCTTACCACTTTTCAAAACATTTTGCAACCCGCCTTTTTCTATTAACTCTGCCCTGGCTGTATTTATTAAAACAGAATTTTCTTTCATGCTCAGCAAATCAGTTTTATTAACTATTCCGTGTGTCTTGTCTGTTAATCTCAAATGCAGAGTAATGATATCAGCATTCTTAAAGAAATGCTCTTTGGTTTCTGATTGTTCATAACCATCTTCAACAGCTTTCTTTCTGGAATTTTCACTACCCCATACTATAATTTTGGCTCCGAATACCTTTGCGTATTGTGCAATTTTCTGTCCTATTTTTCCATAACCCCAAATTCCTATAGTCTTTCCATAAATTGTAGTACCAATATTTATTTGCCAATTACCACTCTTCATCCCCTCGATGGCTTGCGGAATCTGCCTGACAGTATTCATCAATAATGCCCAGGCCAATTCCGCAGGTGCGATTGGAGAACCAACTCCTTCTGCAACTGCTACATGATGCCTGGTACAGGCATTTAGATTTAAATGATTTGAAATTTTACCGGTTTGGCTTATTAGTTTCAGATTAGGTAGTTTGCTCAAAAGTCCATCCGTGATCTCAGTTCGCTCTCTTGTTAAAATAAGAATTTCTGTATCGGCAATATGTGACGCAAGTCTACATGGATCCTTTTCTGTTTCGTGCAATATTTCAACATTCTGGCCTTTCAAAATACCATAACACTGCAGTGTTTCAATAGCATTTTGATAGTCATCTAAAATTGTAATTTTCATTTGCTTAAGTTTATTTCAAGTAAGTATTAACATTGAGCAATTTGTATTCCGGGGAAGCATCAAAAAATGAATTTAATAAAGTCATATGCCCCGCTCCAAAAATCACCAGGATCCTATCTGTGGATTTTGCATTTATTTTTTGAATATTTCTGAATATTCTCAAGTTTCTGTTGAACCACCAACCTGTAACAAAATCCGGCCCAAAAAAATCATTTGCTTTAGTTTCGTACTTGAAAATGCCTATTAAATAAGTTCCCATATCTGACTTGATATTATTACGGTCATTTTTTTGCATAAGTTCTGCCCTAATACCTTTTGTTTTAAAGATTGGTTTTGGAAAATATTGTTTTACAGTATCAGCACACTTATTAAAGTAATCCATAAATTTTTTATTTTCAAGGCTGTCTTTACCCCACAAAACTGAATCCAGTACTTCATAATCCCTTCCCCAATCATTAACGCAATAAAGGGTTTTCAGTTTCATTATTTTGGCAATTCTGAATCCAATCTGTTCTGCTTCATCCCGGCCTAAATTATATTTGCCTGACAAATATTGATTATACAGTGAGTCATATTTTGCCTGCTTACCGGGATCCCTTTCAATTGCAATTATTGTAGGCCTGAACTTTGCAATTCGTGCAACAATGTCTTCTATTTCCTTTTGGTATTTTGCATCAAGCACATCAATCTGGTCTTCAATGCTTGTCTTCAGCAAGTCTAAATTTCGGAAAGCAAAATGAAATGATCCCAATGTTAAAACCTCCGTCTTTTTTTGGGGTTGTGCAAAACCAGTTGATATAAATAATGTTAGTACTAATGTTAAATTGAGTTTCATAATGTTTTATTTGAAATACGTTTATAATTGCATATTGTTACACTATAAGATAAAACAGGGCAGCATTTTTTTAAAGATTCATGCTGATTTAATTAATTGTGTTAGCTGGTAAATTGAGTTTTAAAATGCTTCCATGATCATTTTTTTGCTGATTGCCATTCCAGCTGTTGTGCCCATTGCTACAGCATTGGCAACTGTACGCATTTTGGAAGCATTGTCTCCAATGGCAAAAATGCCTTTAACGGATGTTTCCAGGAAGTTGTCAATTTTAATATATCCTTCCTCCGTCAGTTCGCAGCCCAACGACTCAGGGATCTTGCAATGCTGCTCAAATGGAGCCGGTGCATATAAAGCCTTTATGGATAAGACAGAGCCATCTTTAAAAATGATATGGCGGAGATTCCCATTGTTATGTTCCAACTTTTCAATTTCATTCTCAACTATTTCAATCCGGTGTTCATAAAGTTTCTTTCTTTGGTCAATGGTAAAAGTGGCTGTTCCATTAGTTAACAAGGTCAGGTCTTTTGTCCAGTTTGAAATAAGTTTTGTAAAGTCATAAGCTATATCTCCATTGCCAAGAATGCCGGTCTTTTCGTTTCGCACTTCATATCCATGGCAATATGGACAATGAATAACTGAAATACCCCAACACTCAGCTAATCCATTAATGGGCGAAAGCAAGTCTTTGATGCCTGTGGCAAAAACCAGTTTCTTTGATGTAAAAATTTCTCCTGTTGCTAACTGAAGCTGAAAATATTCTCCTGATCTATTAGCAGTTTTAGCACTCCCATTAATAAACGAAACTGTATCATACCTTCTAACCTGCAGGTTTGCCAATGCTGCAATTTCGGTTGGTGTTTTACCATCATTTGTGAGGAAGTTATGTGAATGAGGCGTTTGCCTGTTGCAGGGTTTTCCATCGTCTATTACCAAAACATTCTTTAAAGCCCGGCCAAGGGCCATTGCAGCAGCAAGGCCTGCATAACTGCCGCCGACTATTATTACATCAAAATGGTTATTGTTTGTCATCCTATTATTTTTTGAAAATTTTACCAAAGGAAACGGCATTAACAGGAATGCTGTAGCCTTAGTAGTCATGCATATAAATTCGAGTCTCGAGATTGAAGCCATGACAAATATCTTAGTCAGTCTTTTTATTTCTGTTTGACATCTTCCTAATTACCAAATCTAAAAAAGGTACGCCTGCAAACATCATCCATGGAACCAGGCAAATGGTTAGCAGGAATGTGCGTTGATACAACGGCAGTGCTGCCAACTGTTCGCCAAGCAAAATATAGAATAGTGTGATGGAAGGATATATCACGAGCCATATCTTCAGGGAAGCAATCAATTTCATTTTTGTTTTCATACAAAATATTTTTCGTTAAGTATTATTCTTTTTGTCGGCAGCAAAAGTAGTTCCTGTTTACAGCTCAATAGTAGGACAAACATGCAGTTGTGCAGGACGAAATTGAAATCCCGGTAATTAAAGTTTTACAGTAGCATTTACCCGGTTATATAACAGATGTACGAGCATACTTTTCAATACCAGCCTATATTTCATAGAATTTCAGTAAAATCCAATTCAACTTAACAAACGTCCTATCTCCTGCTTTCTTAAGAGAATAATTTTGTGCATTATTAAAAATTTTAAAAAAAAAGATGAAAAATTTAAGAATAGTAATTGTGATTGGCATGCTGTTCCTATTTACAAACTCATATGCGCAGTTAAAAGATATGGGGCCAGGAAAAACCAAGGATGAAAAAAAATCTGCAAAAACCTATTTAGATCTAATGGTAAATATGGTTAGCACAAATCTCAATTATGGAGGAGCAAACAGCATTGTTGCAGATCATAAGAAATCAATGAACGGTATACAGGCAGGTGCATCATTACAAGCAGGAATTACTCCGCAATTTTCACTTGTGACTGAACTGTATTTTATAAGAAAAGGAGGCAAATTAAAAACAACCAATCCTTTATCCGGAAAGGAATCAACCCTTCGGTTAAATACATTAGAATTACCGGTACTGGCTCGTTTTCATATGGGTAAATTTTTCTTAAATGCCGGACCATCGATTGCATATAATCTTAGTGGAAATAAAAAAATTAACGAAGTGTCCACAAAATTATCATTTAATAATACCAGTGAAGGTTTTAAACGTTTTGATGCCGGTATTCAGCTGGGTGGAGGCATCGAATTCCCATTTAAACAAAAGAGGATTGCATTGGATATAAGATACAGTTACGGTTTAACCAATATATCTTATGCTAAGGAAATATATAACAGAATTTTGATGATCAGTGTACTCTTTTCTAAAGCATGGAAAACAAATCCGCTGGGGAAAAAATAAGTCCAAAAGTTGTACAGGCATTTATTTTCAATTTCGCGAGCAAACGCAAATAATCAATTAAAGAAATAATTTAACCAGGCGTTAGTCAATAAACTTATATAAATGAGACTTTTTAAAATTTACCACCTACTCTTCCTGTTTACTTTCATGATACCTTATGGAGGCAGCGCACAAACTATTAAAACGGAAACCGTTAACATCAATGAGTTAATATACTCTATTACCGATAGTATAAACAAGCATTATATTTTTTCTGAAAAGGCGAATCTTATCTCCGTTTACCTTCATTCGCAATTGAAGAAGAATGCATACAAAGACTTGCTGGATAAACCAGAAAAGCTTGCTGAACAAATTGGGCGGGATATAAACATTGTACACCACGACCCACATATGCGTATAAAATTTGATCCCGGTTTTGTTCCCCAGGAAATTTATCAACCAACGGCAGAGGATATTAAACAGGTTAAGAAATACTGGAGAGAAAATAACTACATGTTCAAAAAAGTGGAAGTACTCCCTGGAAATATTGGCTATCTTCCTTTTAATTTATTTGTGGATGATATTGAAGCAGCTAAATCAACTATTAGTGCTGCGTTTAAATTTTTAGCCAATACTACTTCCCTGATTATTGATTTAAGAGAAAACATGGGTGGAAGCCCTGAAATGGTAAGCCAGATTGAAAGTTATTTTTTTAAGGAAAAGACACACATGAATGATCTCATTAACCGTACAAATAATGACACTACTTTCTTTTTTGCTAACCCAGCCAAATCAGACAGTTTGATCCTTGCTATGCCGGTATATATTTTAACCAGCCGGCACAGTTTTTCCGGAGCCGAAGATTTTAGCTATGGAATGCAAATGGCAAAACGGGCCATTATTGTTGGCGAAACAACGGGTGGTGGAGCACATCCGCAAATGCCATTTTCTGTTGGTCAGAGTTTTGTAGTATTCATACCATTCGCCCGCTCGGTAAACCCGATCTCTAAAACAGATTGGGAAGGAACGGGTGTTATACCGGATGTAAAAACAACAGCAGCAGATGCTTTTCACAAAGCTCAGGAACTTATATTTAGGAACCTGTTATTTGCAGCAACAGATCAGAAAGAGAAAAACAAATATTTATACTATCTAAATGCTCTTTTGGTGAATGATGAAATTAAGGAGCTCCCATTAATTAAATTACTACCTTTTACCGGAACGTATGGCGGGTTGGTCATTTATCTGGATAACAACAAACTTTATTGTAGAAACGATAACAACGGTGGTGGTGTTTCAAAATTAAAACACATAACTAATAATTTGTTTGTGCTTGACAAAGATGCTCAAATAGAATTTATTAAGGATATTAAAGGGCGTTATTCAGCTATTAAAATATTCGTTAATGATGGGAGCATTTTTGAAGAAAAAAGAAACAGTAAGACGAAGTAGATTGAAATTCTGTCATATCAAAATTTAAATAAATGAAATTATTCAAAACAAATAAAGGGAATCTTCGCAATATCTGGTGGGTGGTCATTTTCTTCCTCGTATTGGCAGTACTGACATTTCCGGTAATATTATTCTCTCAACAATATCATTGGGAAATTACCATGTCACATCAGGCATTGATCGTGATTGCTGCAACCTGGATCAGCCAGCTACTTAGAAAAAGATCATTGACAGAAATTGTGGGTAAGATTAATTTTATGTGGGCAAGAGATCTTTTCCTTGGTATAATAATAGGAGGCTTGCTTATGTTTTTGCCAGCTGCAATCCTGTACCTCGGAGGATGGGTGAAATGGGAAAGTCAACCAGTGAATATGAATGCATTACTTACTGCTACTACTGTATTTATTTCTGTGGCAGTTGCAGAAGAATTTCTTTTTCGTGGTTTTATTTTTCAACGGCTGATAAGCAGTATGGGTGTGTGGGCAGCACAATTGATCATAGCGGCTTATTTTCTTTTGATACATATCAATAACCCAGGTATGGTTGGCAGTATAAAAATCCTGGCATCAGTGAATATCTTTATAGCGTCTTTGTTATTCGGATTTGCTTTTATAAAAACAA
>ENA-UOWE01005375-UOWE01005375.1-activated-sludge-metagenome-genome-assembly--contig:-NODE-5375-length-11720-cov-4.063438_pt1 | contig 11720 bp, 14 predicted proteins | sample MGYA00249841_ERZ761562 | MGnify/ENA primary metagenome ERZ761562 (study PRJEB28883, sample SAMN05720200) | activated sludge metagenome | isolation source: Anaerobic digester | place: Japan... | reverse complement strand
CCCATGACTGCAGCAGAAATCTTCGGACAATTTATTGAAGGAATAAAAGCCACTGGCTGGATGGAATACATTGCTGTATTTTCCGGCATCATCAGTGTTTGGTACAGCCGCAAGGAAAATGTATTGGTTTATCCGACAGGCCTTATCAATACCATCTTCTATATCTACCTTAGTTTTGAAGGAGGCTTATTTGGCGAAGCCACGGTGAATTTTTATTATACTGTTATGAGTGTTTACGGTTGGATATTATGGACCAGGAAAGACCTGCAGAATCATATCGTGTTGCATATCACCAGGTCATCTAAAAGCGAGTGGATACAACAGCTGTCATTTTTTTCGTTTTTTTATGTGGTCATATTTGTGGCATTATCGGAACTTAAAAAGAATTTTGCACCGGGAGCCATTCCATGGGCAGATGCATTCGCCAGCGCCACTGCATTTACCGGCATGTGGTTGATGGCAAAAAAGAAAGTAGAAAGCTGGTATTGGTGGATCGCTACCAATATTGCTTCCATACCATTGTATTTTGTGAAACAATATGTTTTTACAAGTGTTTATTATTTTATACTGCTGCTGATGGCAATTGCAGGATTAATTGAATGGATAAAAAGATCAAAACCAAAACATGAGTTATTGTAGCGCATTAAATTACATGAAACCCGATGATGCATCGGTACACAAGGTTTACCACGACAAGCATTATGGCTTTCCTATTGAGGATGACAATGAATTATTCTGCCGGTTAATACTGGAGATCAATCAGGCCGGGCTTAGCTGGACCACCATTTTAAAAAAGCAAGAAACTTTCAGAAAAGCATACCATGATTTTAATATTAAAAAAGTGGCTGCTTATAAGGAGAAAGATTTTACCAGGTTGATGAATGATGCGGGTATAATCCGCAATCGTCTTAAAATTAATGCAGCGATCGAAAATGCCAGATCGATCATTGCTATTCAAAAAGAGCATGGTTCTTTTAAGAACTGGATCGATAAAAATCATCCTTTATCAAAAGAAGAATGGGTAAAATTATTTAAGAAAACATTTCGCTTCACCGGCGGTGAAATTGTAAATGAATTTTTAATGAGTACAGGATACCTTCCGGGTGCGCATGATGAAAACTGTTCGGTTTACAAAAAAATATTAAAAGCAAAACCTGCCTGGAAACGCAAATAACAATGCTGAAAAAAATTGTAGCCATAGGACCAGAATCTACCGGGAAAAGTAATTTATGTGCTCAACTGGCTGTTCATTATAAATCCAAATGGGTTAAAGAATATGCAAGAGAATATCTGCTCACCAATGGAACCAATTATAAATACGAAGACCTTTTAAAAATTGCTGAAGGCCAGATAAAAGAAGAAGAAACGATTAGCAGAGAACTTTTGTCTTCCCCACTTACTACTACCCACTTACCACTACTCTTCATCGACACTGATCTCACTGTAATAAAAGTTTGGAGCGAATTTGTTTTCAATAAATGCGAAAACAGCATCCTCTCACAAATTGCGAAACGACCTTATGATCTTTATTTACTTTGTAATATCGATCTTCCCTGGGTAGAAGATGATTTGAGGGAATACCCCGATCTGCATAGCAGGAAAAAATTATTTCATTATTACAAAGACTTACTGGTAAATCAGCAGGTTCCATGGGTAGAGATAAGCGGGAATTATGAAGAGAGATTGACAAAAGCGATTAATGCTGTAAATAAACTGATTTAATTTTCTTTGTGCTGCTTTCTGACTTAGTGACTTTGTGGCTAAAGTTGCCTCTAAAGCACAAAGGCTCTAAGATTTACAAAGAGTTTATTTTAACAATTCCTGTATATCGGGGTCTGGTTCCAGGTTATTCATTTGCCGCATCAACAAAGCCGAGCGCATAGATACATAACGGCTCAATGGCTTCACGCTGAATTTTTTTGGATTGGGTAAACAGGAAGCGATCATGGCAGCTTCCTGCCTGGTGAGGTTCTTTGCATCTTTATTAAAATAAGCTTTTGCCGCTGCCTGTATACCAAAAATACCAGGGCCCATTTCTGCTACATTCAAATAGGTTTGCAGTATGATCTTCTTGTTCCACACTTTTTCTATCATGAAAGTGAAATAAACTTCCAGGCCTTTTCTGAAATAACCACCATGCTGCCAAAGGAAAACGTTCTTTGCTGTTTGCTGGCTGATGGTGCTTGCTCCCCTTGTTTTTGTTGGATGCTTTTTATTATACTTCATGGCTTTTTTTATAGCCTTGATATCAAATCCATCATGATCGGGGAACAACTGGTCTTCTGCAGCCATTACGGCCAGTTTAATATGGGGGCTCATCTCGTCGTAAGAAACATAATCCCTTTTCAATCCGTACCCGCCGATCAAACTGCCTATCTGCGTAACCGTTATAGGAGGGTTTATCCATCTGCAGATTAAAATATAAACGAGTTGCAAAACGAATATCCATACAAAAAATCGCCATATTTTACCCAACCAGCTTCTTTTTCCGGCAGCCATGCAATAATTTATTTAATTGTTTTATCCGGCGACATATTGATGTACTCAAGCCGGTAATTTTTTTTGCCTATCACGATCCCTTTGTTACCCGCCCGCATCATCAAATAACCAACTGCAGCCAATGCGGCCGATGTGATCATCAATGCCGGACTGAATTTTTTGCGGTCGGCAAGATATACAATACCACTGCCCAATGTAAGTATGGTACCGCCTCCAAACAAGGCTGCGCCGCTTCCTCTTACATTGAATCCTTTTTGCTTTTTCCCAATACTCGCTATTTGCCGGTAATCATACGCATACCTGAAACTTCCTGCTGTATCAGTAATATAAAATCCCAGGTTTGTTTGTACCTGTCTCACCAAAAATTCCTGCAGAAAAATTGTATCGTTTGCGATCCTCGTTATCAGGGCATCTCTATAAGCACCATTGGTTGCTACAAACTCAATCTGTGTTCCGGCATAATAGGAATGGACCGTTTTATTTTTTTTCTTCAGGATAATAAAATCGGCTGACTGTGCATGTACAGTAAATGCAGAAAAGAACAGAATAAGAAAAGTTAAAAGCCTCATGCAGAAAATATTTATGTATGTTTTGTGGCCCATACAACGCCAACGATCAATAGCGCACCAAAAATAATGAACATCAAACCTGAAACTTTGTTAATGATATTTATATTCTTATCTGTTAGTTTTTTTCGAAGCCTTCCGGCAAGGTTTATTTTAAACATATCTGCCGACATGTTAAGCAATAAGCAGATAGAAAAAATGACCACTCTTTCATCAAAAGTATTTGACAATGATTTCGTAGCTGCAGCAAACCAAAGTGCAATAACGCCGGGGTTCAATGTATTGATCAAAAAACCTGTGATGAACAAACGGGCATGTGTTGCATTCCCGATCTTCACTCCTTTATCTAATTCCTCTTTACTATGGTATTTTTTAAAGAATAAATAATAAGCGCCCAGGCTGATAAGAAATATTCCTCCTGCAATACCGATCGGTTGCTTATATGTTACCAGGCTTTCAAACAATCCACTGAAAGCATTTGCTGTTACCACCCAAAAAATATCACTGAGCCAAACACCACCGATAAAATAAAATGCGCTGGCCAGGCCATAGTTGATACGCAGTTTAATAATAGTAAAAATTACCGGCCCTACAGAGAACACCAATGCCAGTCCCAATAATAATCCGGAAATGATGGCATCAGTCATTGAGTATTGTTTGCAATAAATTTAAGGAGAATTATTTACCCGATCTTTTCCTGCTGTAAAAAAGCCTGCCAGTCTTCCAGCGCCTTACCCTTCAATACACGTGGAAATTTATGCTGTGCACCAACTTTTCCTTTGGCATTCATAAAATTCATAAAAATCTCTTCCGGCAAGACTTCAACATTCACTGCTTTCAGCGCATGCCTGCGTTCAACTTCATAATCATCGTTGAGCAGTTTTAGTTTTTCGTCTAATACCGTTGCCAGTTCTGTGGCGTTTACTTTATCATCGGTGGCAATATACCATTGGTGTGCGAAGAAAGTACCGTAAGGAACACCAGCCACTGTAAATTCGGGAATGAAAATATTCAATTCGCTTGCCGCCATTTCAATCGCCTTGTTCATGTTATCTACACTCAGGTGTTCACCTACGAGGCTTAAAAAATGTTTTGTTCTACCGGTGATGATGATCTCGTTCTTTTCTTTGTCAACCAATTTTACTGTATCGCCAATTGCATAACGCCAGGCGCCGGCATTGGTACTAATAAGTATTGCATAATCCCTGTTCTCTTCTATTTCATGTATCATGTATGCTTCATGATCTTCCAGCATATTTCCTTCGCTGTCGAAGTTCTTATCATCAAAAGGAACAAACTCAAAGAATATATTATTGTTCAGGGCCAGTTGCATGCCCGGCGTATCCTGCCTGTTTTGATAACCCAAAAAACCTTCGCTGGCGAGATAAGTTTGTATATAAGTGATGGGCTTGCCCAATAATTTTTCAAATCCTTTTTTATACGGCTCAAGCGCCACGCCACCATGAACATAGAAAGCAAGGTTTGGCCATATCTCATGTATATTTTTCAGGTTGTACCGTTCAATGATCTTCTCGATACAAAGTTGCAGCCAGGCAGGTACGCCAACGATAAAACCAATATCCCAATTGGGTGCATTTTCTACTACTTCTTCCAGTTTTTTTGCCCAGTCTTTTTCCTTCGCAATTTTTTTGCCTGGTTTGTAAAGGCCCAACCCCTGGAACCAGAAAGGAATATTCTTTTGCTGAATGCCACTAAGATCTCCGGCATAATAAGTAGGGCCTTTTTGTAATTGTGTGCTGCCACCCAGCATCAACCATCCTTTTCCAATGGCGCTCCTGGGCACATTTTCGTAACGCGTTAGGCTAAGTAACTGCCTGAAACTGGTAACGGTGTTGCTGCGTATCAGGTCTTTCGTAATGGGAATATACTTACTGGCAGCATCACTGGTTCCGCTGCTCAATGCAAAATATTTTATTACACCAGGCCAGCAAACATCAGGAATTCCTTCGAGGGTCTTATACCACCAATCCTGGTAGATCTTGCTATAATTATAGGTAGGAACCAATTGCTGAAACCTTTTCCCCGGATGACGGCTCATGAGTATCTCATCAAACTTATACATTTGACCAAACTGGGTAAACCGGGCTTTACGAAGCAATTTCTTTAAAACTTTCAATTGCTGCCGCCTTGCATCGCTTACGGGAAGGTTCAAAGCCCGTGCTATGCCTTTGGGAAGTTTGATCTCAATAATCGCCATTAATAAGGTTGTTGTTAGGAAAAGTAGACAAATATAATTTATTGTGAACCCAATGCCTAACTAAAATTATGAAAGGTAACGGAATTTGGAAATTTGAAAATGAGGCAATTTGGAAATTAATGGCTTTATAATAACTTGAAATATTCATATTGGAGGTTCTTCCATTTCCAAATTTTCAAATTAACCCATTTTCAAATTGATATCATAAAAATTAGCTACGTTTGTCGTCTAAAAAAATGACTATATGAAGAAAATATTTCTATCGATTGTATTTGCTGCAAGCCTTTTAAAAGCAAGTGCCGATGAAGGCATGTGGCTTCCGATGTTATTGGGCCAGCAGGTTTACAACGACATGGTAAAAAAGGGATTGAAACTAACCAAAGAACAATTGTATTCCATTAATAAATCATCGCTTAAAGATGCGATCCTCATTTTTGGCGGAGGTTGTACCGGAGAGATCGTGAGCAACCAGGGATTGATCTTTACCAATCACCATTGTGGTTATGCAGCCATTGCAGGAGCCAGCAGTGTTGAACACAATTATTTACAGGATGGTTTTTATGCTTATAATAAAGACCAGGAAATAAAGAGCCAGCTTACGGTACAATTTCTCGACAGGATCGTGGATGTTACCAAAGAAGTGGAAGAAGGTTTGAAAGGTTTGGCATGGGCAGACCGTGTAAAAAAATTACAGGAAGTTTATAAAGGAATAACGGATAAAGTGGTTGATAAAGAAAACGGACTTGCAGGAAGGATCTATAGCATGTTCAAAGACAACCAGTATATCATGTATGTATATAAAACATACAGGGATATCCGTCTTGTTGGCGCTCCTCCTGAAAGCGTAGGAAAATTTGGTGGAGATACTGATAACTGGGAGTGGCCAAGGCATACAGGAGACTTTTCGATCTTCCGTGTATATGGTACCAAAGACGGCAAGCCAGCCGAATACAGCAAAGAAAATGTACCACTGGTTCCAAAACATTTTCTTCCTGTTAGCATCAAAGGATTAAAAGATGGCGATTATGCAATGATCTACGGATATCCCGGCGGAACAAACCGTTACGAAACAAGCTATGGTATCAAATTAAAAAATGACATTGAAAATCCATCACTTGTTGCTTTAAGAGATATGCGTCTTAAATACATGCACGAACAAATGATCAAGGATCCTGCAGTAAAATTGAAACTGGCATCTGATTATGCAGGTGTTGCAAACTATTGGAAATTTTTTGACGGTGAAACCAAGCAGTTGATCAAATTCAAAACATACGAACAGAAACAACAATACGAACAGAATTTTTCTAAATGGGCAAAAGGCAAACCTGAATATGAAAATATTTTTGCTGAATATGAAAAAAATTATGCCGCCTGGACACCTTACAGCAAACACCGCCAGTACCTGCGTGAAGGAATTTTAGGTTCTCCACTCGCAGCCTACGCTTCTTCTTTAATGGCACTTGAAGCTGCACTTGTAAAAACAGATGCTACCAGTGCTGATCTTAAAAAAGCTACGGATGCCGCAAATGCTGCACACAAAAATTATTTAGAGGCTGCAGACCGGCCAAGTGATGAAAAAATATTGGCAGCAGTTGCAATGGACTTCTACCGTGATATTGATAAAAGCCAGCATCCTATTGGTTTGTATGAAAAAATTAAAGCTGCTTACGGACCATTGGATGATGAAGCAACCTGGAAGAAATGGGCCAAGATGTTTTTGATAATACTATGATCCTGAATGAAGGTAAATGGACAACATTTATCGCCACGCCTGATGCAAATACTTTACAGGCAGATCCTGCTTTTGATTTTGCATCCAGTTTTGTAAAGAATTACAACACCAAATATGCTCCGTTGTTCACTGTTTTCAACAACAAGAACAATGAACTTGGACGCAGTTATTTGAAGGGCATCATGGAAATGAATCCTGCAGCCGTTAATAAAATGTATCCCGATGCAAATTTCAGCATGAGGGTTAGTTATGGCAATGTGAAAAGTTACAATCCAAGAGATGCTGTTCATTACGATTATGTAACAACGAGCAAAGGATTGCTTGAAAAATATGTTGCAGGAGATTATGAATTTGATCTTCCGGCAAAACAGATTGAATTGCTGAAGAAGAAAGATTTCGGACAATACATGGATAAAACACGCAAGGATCTTGTAATTGGTTTTATTACTACCAATGATATAACAGGAGGAAACAGTGGTAGCCCTGTAATTGATGGAATGGGTAATTTGATCGGACTTGCTTTTGATGGTAACTATGAGGCGTTAAGCCATAAAATAGCATTCGACAAAGACCTTAACAGAACCATCTGTGTTGATGTTCGTTATGTATTGTGGTGCATCGACAAGTTGGGTGGCGCTACAAATATTATCAACGAACTGAAGCTTGTAAGATAATACCTGATTTAATTCTTTTTAAACCGTTGCAAAATCTGCAGCGGTTTTTTTATGCTCAATGGTTCTTTATATACTATTGATCAGCATAGTTTCCTGCCTCCTTTCAACCGGCATAAAAACCGGTTGAAATATGTTGCAGTTATTAAAATGCGAAACCTCTTCTTGAACCAAGGCTCCTGCGCTGGCGTTGTATGTTCCATAATTCAGCAGAGCTGAAAGTTTTGCTTTGGCTGTTATTAGTATATCCAAAAGCCAATGTTTCTTTAATTTCCATTGTAAGGTTTTTTACTGTTGCTTTACTTATCTGGCTGAATAAGTTTGTTTGCGTTTTCATTGTTTTATAATTTATAAGTTTAAAATTGTTTGTCTTTATGCCTTTAATCACATTGACAAGTCAAAGATATAAACTATTTAGTACTATACAAAACATAGTACCATTCATTTAATAGTAACTGGCAGACTTTATTAGCTATAAGTAATTGATTATCTATTATTTAATCATTTTAAACAACAATTTTGGGTCCTTATAAGAGTTTGATGAGTGGAATTAGGAACGGATAAATGGAGGAATTTTTACCGGGATATTGCAAAAAAAACAAAATGGTCACAACAGGTGAATAAATATTGGTCGAATGACTAGAAAGTTAGCGGTTCCTTTACTATTTTGGATCTCCAGGACAACAGATAACAAGTTTGGCTGAGGATTTTATTCTACAATTAGCTGTCGCTAACCGGATAAATTCCCTTAGAAAACTCAATAATTCACATTTTTGGACAACCTGTGAATTATAATAACCCTCATTTCAAAACAATTTTGATCACTTAGTTGTAATTAAACTTTGGCAGGTTTTCTGCATAGTATCATATTATAAAATGCCAGCTCATGAGTAACATTATTCACCTGCAGATAGATGGAACAGACAGTTCCGCCCGGGTATCAGAAATTCTACACCGGCACCACAAAATGTACAGGGTTTCGTTTGAGAATGGATATGAGAATATTTTTTACACTGATGTTGAAACCGGTAAGTGGGTGGAAGAAGACCTTGGTTTCACAGATCTTGCGTGGGAAGTTGGAAACCAGATAAGGACGTTCATGAGAAACCCTATTCATGTTCCCAAACTTTTAACCTGGCACAAACAATTCATCAACGACAGGCTGATCAGTTTCGGATTCTTTAATTTTATGAATGGCAGTCAGAAATTTTACCAGATATACAATGCCAATAAAAAATACATGTACACACTGGTAGACATGGACAATGATGAATGGCAGATATTAGGCAACGCTCCTTCTATAAATAAGCATATAGATACAAGCTTCGTTCACCAGGTGATCCAGATATTACCACTCTACAATGTAAATGCTAAATAAGCATTGATCTATTTTTTTTCGTTCAACGTTACATTGGGTACCGGTATCTCTTCCGTTTTTATCCAAACCGCATAATCATTCGGAAATATTTTTCCGCCGTAATCGCTCGCATATACTTTTGTAAAAACTGCTCCCAGATACAATATGGCCGAACTATAATATATCCACACCATGATAATGATGACAGAACCTGCTGCACCATATACGGAAGCCAGGTTACTTTTTCCCAGGTAAAATCCGATAGCAAATTTTCCCAATGAAAATAATATAGATGTTATCAATGCGCCTACAAAAACATCTTTCCATTTTATTTTTGCATCCGGCAATACCTTAAATATAGTTGCAAACATCAGCATAGTGAAGCCAGCAGAAAGTATCGTATCAATGATCGGCAGCAAAGTATCGCCGGCTCCCATGATCACTCCATTTAATTTACTGCTGAATGCAGCTACAAATGCATTTAGTATCAATGAAACAGTTAACACAAATCCCAGGCTTAGAATAAGAGAGAAAGAAAGCAACCGGTCAGTGAGCAGCTTCCACCAAACCTTACGTGCTTTGGTTTTAAGTCCCCATATCTTATTCAACGAGTCCTGCACTTCACCAAAGATCCCTGTTGCACCGATCAATAATACAACAAGACTGATGGCAGTTGCAAATGGTGTATTGTCATTCAGGTGAACATTCTGTATCGCTGTCTGAATCTGAAGGGCCGCATCTTTTCCAACAAGCCCTTCTATCTGTCCATACACTTCGCCACGCATTGCTTCCTTACCAAAAAGAAATCCACTAAAGGAAATAAGGATGATGAGCAGCGGGGCCAATGATAAAGTTGTATAATATGCAAGGGAGGCGCTATACTTTAAAACATTATCGGCAAAGTATTCGGTTAAAACCTGCTTATTGAAAATAAAAAATGAACGGATCTTTTTTCGCATACAATTAAAGTTACAACTTAACAGTGCTATAATTATACCATCCTGCTGATGCAGGGAAAATTATACCAGCTTTCCTGAGATCTGACTTAATTTATGGAGAAGTCCTGCAGTAAATCCAAATTGTTTCAAACAGCTAAGTGGATAAAAAAATAATTTTCTATTATCTAAAAAATAATAACTTGCTACTCACAGGAAAAGAATTCCGGTTCATAATGAATGATTTTAACAAACAATTTATATTGATCTGGAAAATAAATCTTGAAAAAAACTTCTGAAAACTACAGGTAATAAAAAAGCTGCATAATATTTGCTGTATATTTTTTTACAAATTGTTATCAAATGTCTAACTTACTTACGATAGAATCAGGAACATTTGCAGAAGCTTTGAATGAGTTAAAGAACAGTGGTTACACTTTCAACTTTATCAAAAAAAATGAGTTCTTATACTGCAGTGAGAAAGAAATGAATTTCAGGAGTTACGAACTGAATATCACAGAAAGATACCGATACGAAAATAAAAGTGAACCTTCAAAGAACAGCGTGCTCTATGCTGTTGAATCTCCCGAGTATGGGTTGAAAGGTTTCCTGGTAAATTGTGCTTAACCCCTTTTTATATACAAATTCTATGAAAAGATATTTCATAGAATTTGTTTTTTTATCACCCGCTTTTACCCGTTGTTTCTTCCACGGCTTACAAAATAAACGATAAGCCCAACAACTGCTACAACAGCGATAATGCCTGTCCACATTCCAGCCTTGAATATCCCCGCAATAGCTTCACAACTGCTTAAAAAAGCCGACATACATATTAATAGTACACTGATAGAAATTAATTTTAACCGGTTCATAGTTTTTGTTTTAGGTTTTGATTTATAATTATGAATCACTACCTCACTATTTTAAATGAATTGAAGTAGTATTTTAAAATACTATAAGTAGAATTATGCCAATTTATTTAAAAGGGAAATCCCGGGTATTCTGCTATTATTCTCATTAAAGTGTTATCTGATAATACATTACCAGCCTTCATCTGTAGAATTAATTACTCATAAAAAAAATAAAGATCAGATCACTTCTTTTTTGTACCTTATTATGCTGTTTAATTGACAAAATGCCATGTAAAATCCACCAAATCAATTTGGCAGCAAATTTGAACTACTCAATACGAACAATCATTTATCCACCACTAAAAATTTAAACCATGGGCTCAAAAAAATTATTAACCGCTGTATTACTGGGTGCTGCAGCTGGTGCTGTACTAGGTATACTTTTCGCTCCTGATAAAGGTTCTGAAACAAGAAAGAAGATCTCTAAAAAAACCGGCGATCTGAGTGATAGCCTGAGAGATAAATTCAATGAATTCGGAGAAGCCATTGCCGATAAATTTGATAGCATTCGCGGAGAAGCAAATGAGATCATGGAAAAAGGCAAAGACAAAGCTCAAAACTTAAAAGATGAAGCAAAACGGAATTTCGCATAACCCACCCGGTAATGATATTAAAATAAGTCCCGCTGATAATTTAAAAAATATGGAAACAGCCGTAAAAGACAATATAGAATCATTGTTTGAAAAGACCGGTGATTACCTGGAAACAAGAATAGAATTATATAAGCTAAAAGCAGTTGACACATCGAGTGACCTCGTAGCTTCTCTTGTATCAAAAGTGATCGTGCTGTTCATATTTTCCATATTTGCCATTGTTGTAAATTTTGGAATC
>ENA-UOWE01005374-UOWE01005374.1-activated-sludge-metagenome-genome-assembly--contig:-NODE-5374-length-11720-cov-5.604029_pt1 | contig 11720 bp, 7 predicted proteins | sample MGYA00249841_ERZ761562 | MGnify/ENA primary metagenome ERZ761562 (study PRJEB28883, sample SAMN05720200) | activated sludge metagenome | isolation source: Anaerobic digester | place: Japan... | reverse complement strand
TAAGGACCTCGTGAATGGGACTGAGCTCGAGACCATTTGAGACAACGTCGCCGAATTCCTCCGTGTTGTACGCGATCCCTCCTCCAGTTCCTCCGAGTGTATAGGATGGTCGGATTATTGCCGGGAAACCCGTAGTTTCGACTATCTTCCGGGCTTCTGCGAGGGAGTACGCGTATCCACTCCGCGGCAGGTCGACACCGATTCTGCGCATCGCCTCGCGAAACAGCTTGCGGTCTTCCGCTTTGTGAATGGCTTCCAGCTTCGCACCTATCAACTCGACACCATGCTTTTCCAGTACGCCGCTTTCGGCCAGTTCCACTGCCGTGTTGAGAGCCGTCTGGCCGCCGACGGTGGGCAGCAATGCATCCGGTTTCTCGCGCTCGATGATTTTCGCGCACACGTCAGCAGTGATAGGCTCTATATAGGTGCGGTTTGCGAAATCCGGGTCCGTCATGATGGTTGCAGGGTTGCTGTTGACGAGGATCACCTCATACCCCTGAGTTCTCAGTGCCCTGCAGGCCTGAGTACCCGAGTAGTCAAACTCGCACGCCTGACCGATTACTATCGGGCCGGACCCGATAAGCATTATTCGGTGAATGTCTGTTCTTCGCGGCATGATTCCTCGTTTGTCATCGGTGCCGGTACGCTCTGACCCATTCGATCGTCACTCCCGCACCTATCGTCTCGTCCGTGCGCATGTCGAGGGTGATTCCGGGCGGATTCCCGACGCCGAACGCCGCCTGGTACCGAACCTCGACTGCCCCCCGCCAACGCGGAGATTCGTGGAACACATACCCTATTCCGGCACGCCCGATAAGGTCGAACACGCGTGCGCCGAATCCACCCGAAACGGTATCCTGCACTACGTAATAGCCGTAAGGCGACCAGGGAGCGTCCACCTTACGCTCGTCGTACACGATGCGCCCTTCCGGGAGACGGCGGGTGCCGAAGCCGATCCCGGCGAACCCGTACAATCGCTCGGCGCCAAACGCGCGGGGAAAAATCACGTCGCCGGCGACACTCCCGTGATGTACGACGGCCGGCAACGTATCGCTGGCAGACACCAGCATGGTGTATGCCGTTGACACGCGGTAGTCCACTGACGAGGAGCCGAAACGCAAACCCGCCTCCAATGCGGGGGACCCGCCATACGCCTTACCCATGGAGTTCACCGGATACGCAGCCTGCTCACACACGTAGTATGAAGACACTGCGGCTTCAGGAGTGCTCACGAGGCCTGCAATGCCAATCAGCACTCCGGCGATCGCCCGGAGTACCTGGAATCGCGGCATCGCACCCACTCCTTAACGAAGGAATCTGTACGTGAAGACGGCTATCGCCGAGAGGAGAAGGATCCCGTAGGCCACCCGCAATGCCCACACCGCCAGTTTGCGCGCGACCTTGCGTCGCCTTGGATACGGGAGAATGTTCGAACGGGAAACGGGACCCGTGTCGCTCGCGCCACGTGCGCCACTCTGAGGGAATCTTTCCTTCCCGACGCGTGATGGGACACTCGGGTCGACCGCTGCAAGTGCATCGAGCACGAGCAGTTTCAACCTTGCGGCCCGGTGCGCAAGCATGTCGTGAGGCGACCAGGCCATCCACTGGTCTATCTCCTCACTCAGTTCCGCGGCAGAATCGAGACGAAGGCCCAGTTGTCTGAACATCTTCAGTCGCCGCTGCATCTCCTGCCGCTTCGATTCGTCACGCGTTTGTGCCGCTATCCTTTCGCACGAGTCAAGAAACTGAAGGACATCCTTCCGAATGGCATCCTCGGGCAGAGAAATCAGGTACGATTCCTCAATCAACTCATCGACTCTGGTGCGCGTATCCGTCATTGGTGCTGCCTCTTCAATCCGGTACACCGGGCACAAAAGAATGTACGCCACGGGCGGCAAAACGGTCAAGCTGACGCCCTTTGTATGAGCATCGTCGCCGCGCTACCTTAGTCGAAGGGGAAAGGAGACGCCGATGAGACCACCATGGACAAGCAGTACCCCGTTCACGTACGAGATCGGTTACGGGCAGGACTACGTCGGCAACGAGCAGTTTCTGTCAGATGTGAGGCGCGGGCGCCCGACTCTGCTGCACTGCGGGCATGACGTTCCGCTTAACAGCGCTACGGGCAACACAATTCAGTTCACTCCCCGGGACATGAAGTACCTGGACCCTGAGGGTATTCCTGCCCGCATGTCCGAGTTGCGTCAGTACGTGGATTCCCTACACGAGGCGGGCGTGAAGTGGGCGGTTCCGTACCTCATAACGATGCTCATCATCGGTGACCCGGAGAAAAGAACCGGATTCTGGAACCTTTATGACCGGTGGGAGGAATACTCGGCTCTCGGCATCGGGGAAAAACCCGGACCACCAGAGAGTTGGTTCTCGCGTGAGCCGCGTCCTTTCCCGGGCCACCCGGGCATGTTGGCGTGTGAAACAACTATCTCGCACCCGGAGGTGCGGCGTTTCCTGCACGCGTGCACCGACCTTGTGGCTCGATGCGGGTACGACGGTGTTTTTCTCGACGTCAATACCCTTATAGGGAGAACCCCTCACGACGATCGCTGGTTTGGTGAATACCTGTCGACCCGGTACTCCGAAAGCGAGTTGAAACGAAGATTCGGATTCGCATCACTTGGCGACGTGAGACTGGGAGAAGAGGGTGCCGGCCTGTTGTGGGTGGAAACACAGCGGTTCCGAGCGTGGGCGTTCGGCCAGCTTTTCGCAGCGCTCCGAGATGCGGGACGCGAGCACGTGCCTGGGTTCTTCGTGCTTCCGAACAATTCGCCGATGTGCACCATCGAGGGATTTTTCTCGCGCAGGGGCGTTGGCCACGGTATGCGGTACATCCGGAACGGATGCGATCTGCTGATGTTCGAGGAGATGCAGCAGGCGGGCAGATTCGGCGCCGACCGGATTGTTGACAATATCCTGCAATACAAAATGGCAGCCGCGCACGGGATGAGAGGTGTTGTACTCCTGTACAATGCGACGGACAGGGCGGCAATCAACCTCGCCAATGCCGAAGCGGCGGCCGGTGGAGGTGGCGCATTTGTTCAGTGCGGGTTTGCCGAAGCCGATACCATGAGGTTCTGGCGCGAGTGGTTCGAGCGGCATTCCAGTGTGTTGGAAGGAATGGATTCGCTTCACACGGTCGGCGTACTCCACTCGTTGGACGAGATGTACTGGGATAACCGCGCCCACCTCGAGGCGCTGTACCGTCTTCGGCAATCTCTGTCGGATCACCACGTGCTGTTCGACATCCTGCTGCCGGAGCATCTGGAGCAGGGGAAGACTTCGTCGTTCCGGATTCTCGTTCTTCCCGAGGTGCGGCATCTGAGCAATGACCAGGTGGCCGGGATGGCGAGGTTTTGCCGGAATGGCGGGAAGGTAATCCTGCTCGGTGAATGCGGAACGTTCGATGAAACGGGAGCACGACGAGACGAAAAGCTGTGTGATGTGCTCGATGTGTCCGCAACCTCGCAGGTGCGTTCGATATCAGATATCGTTCCGACGTGGGGACCGGAGCTGTACGAACTCAGCGAGGAGGACTACAATGACTTCGACCTCGTCGCCCGCCTGCCCGACCGCGTTGCTTCCGCTTCGGAGGCCGAACAGGTGCGGCGTTCAGCGCTGGTACCACTTCTCGACACACTTCTGGGTGAACCCTGCACGTTTCTGCAGGACGCGCCTTACAGTCTCCGCGTTTCGGCGTTCCGTTCGCCAGACGGGAGGCGAACCGTAGTTCATCTGGTGAATTACGACCTGCCCGTGCTCGGGAAAGGGATGTCCGGTAACCCGATTCCTGCCGGTCCCGCGCGAATACGTTACGGAGGTCAACGCGCACACTGGTTCACTCCCGAGGGTGTGGAAGGCGATGCGAAACGCGGCGGAGACGGGAGTTTTGTCATACCCGCTGTTGAGACCTACTGCATGGTGGTGATTGAGTGAGTGGATGGCCGAACATGCCCGTAGCGCGATAATTCGGGGGACAAATGACCAGGAATGCGCTTATCGAAGCTCTCAAGAGACTCTACGTGGCTTGTCTGGTTGATTGGGACAGGAACCACGCCGACAAACTGGTCACCAGTGACGATTCTGCGGAACTGGGATGGGGCGAAGCGTACGTCCTGCGGGCTTTCGTTGGAGCCTATCGCTTTACCGGCGACGTCTACTGGATTCGAAGGCTGTGTGCGCACGCAGGAGCCGTACTGGCAAACGCGAAGGACACGCCGGACGGCAAACCGTTCGACCCGGTGTATGCTGACGGGTTCCTTGGGTGGGGAACGTACAGGTACTCTGGCCAGTACGACGAATACATGGTGCACGACGGGCACATCTGTACTCCAATTGCGGAATTTGCCGCGATGGTGTTCGCTGATGGGCGTCTGTACGAGGTGTTCGGGGAAGATGCGACGCGGTTTGTCAGGTTCATTGAGAACCATATCGCTGCAAAATGGCTCAACGTGTGGGATCGTCGAAGGGACGGTGACGAGGAGTTCGCATGGGGAGAGACAGTGCGGAACTGGGGCGGACTGGATTTCATTCCCCACAACCAGTACGCAGCCTTTGGCGCTCTACTCGTGTTTCTGGATGACGTGGTCAGGGATCCCCGTTACTCTTCGGTCATGGGTGCCGCCGCTCAGACCGTATATCGCCAGAAGGCCATTGAGATGGGCGCGTACTTCAAAGCCCATGTCGAATCGCTTCCGGGGACCGATGCGTACGCGTGGAAATACCACGACACCTGTGGCGCCGAAGACACTTCCCACGCCAACCTCGAGCTGGAGTTTGCCTGGTGGTTGCATGAGCGCGGACTTGTGTTCTCCGACAGCGACATGGACCGGTTCGCCGGGACGTTTGCCAACGTGATGTGGAACGGCGATGCGGAAGATCCCCGCGTGAATGCGTCGACGGATGGAAAAGGTGATTGGACGGGAGGCAAAACGACATGGGGATGGGCACTCTTTTCCCGGCGCGACCCCGCTCTGTGGCACGTTCTCGCCCTAACGTTTCTTTCGGAGTCTGAAGCGCCGACCGGTAGCGGGCTTGTGGCAATGGGCCGTTTGTTGGAAGCCTGTACCGAGGCAGGAGCCAGCCTGCCAACCAGAGGAGGAATGCAGCGTGGGTAAATGGCGCGGACATATCTGTGCAGCGATCGGTGTGATGTGGTTGAGTCTGGCTGTGCCGACCTCGACAGCATCGGACGTGCCCGGCGATTTCATGGCCCGCATGATCGCGTGGGACGGGAAATACGCCGATTCATACCACAGAACTCGGGATTCCGGGACTCTGGCGTGGGGGGAATCGTACGTTCTTCGCGCATTCATGAGTGCGTATCACGTGACGAAAGACCCGTACTGGTTGGGGCGAGTGTGTACCCACGCGGATTCGTTGATAGTCTACGCATGGGATCATCCGGACACGGGATACTACGACCCGGCCTACGCCGATGGATTTCTTGGCTGGGGAACGGCTCATTATTCTGACCAGTACGATGAATACATGGTGCACGAAGGGCACGTGATGACACCCGTCGCTGAGCTGGTCGCGGAGGTGTTCAAGGACTCGACACTGTGGGAGGAATTCGGCGGGCGAGCGCAGACGTATATGGCCTTTCTCACCGACCACATTGCAGCGAAGTGGCTGCGCCTGTGGCCAGGCACGCCGCCAGCGAGCTTTAAATGGGGTCTCACAGTGCGCGAGTGGTACGGGCTCGATTACGCACCCCACAATCAATACGCGGTGTTCGGCGCGATGCTGCTGTTCATGGACGACGTTGTTCGAACCGCACGGTATGCGCAGTTGAAACCGGGTGACCCGCCCACGATCTACCGCCAACGCGCAGTGGAGATGGGCGAATACTTCAAACGGCATCTTCTCTACCTGCCCGCGTACGACGCCTACTCGTGGAAATACCACAACAACAGCGGAGCCGAAGACGCGTCGCACGCGAACCTCGAACTGGAATTCGCGTGGTGGCTGAACGAGCGTGACCTGGTCTTCACCGACCTTGACATGCAGCGCTTCGCGCGCACCTTGACGTCCATCATGTGGAACAAAAGCCTCACTGCACCCGCCGTGAACATGAGCACCGCGGGAACAGGTGACTGGTCGGGGACGGATTATCTCTGGGGTTGGTCCCTCTTCGGCAAGTTCGATCCTCTCCTGTGGAGGATTCTCGAACGGTACTACGCCGCAAAAACAGGAGATACCTCGCCCTACGGTATGGCGACCGTTGCAAGGCTTCAGCGGTTTCGTGACACATTTCTGAACCACGGCATTCTTGTTCCCGAACGATTGAGTGTCATTGACGATGGCGATCGTGTGATTCGTCCGGGAGAGACGGCCAGAATCGGTGTCACCGTTCGCAATATCGGGAACGCGCGGGACTCAATCATTGTTCGGATTTCGGGTCTTGATCCTCTGGTCATCGCATCCGGGACCGATTCGGTCATCGCAGCGGTGGATTCGGGCGCTGCTACGCTGGTGGAGTTTGTCGTTCGTGCGCCTGTTGACGTCACGACGAAACGGGTGTCCATTACGGCCCGCGTTGGTTCACTGTCAGTCACCGGTCAGGTGACCGTTGGTTCACCATCTACCGTTTTCGTGGAAGGGACACCACCCGCGGACGACGGAATTACGCACAATGCATTCTATGCTGCGCTGACACCCCCGGTGCACCGCTGGACATGGGCGGAAGGGGACACGTTCTCGACGGCGGCGCTTTTCCGATTTGAATCTGTGGTCTGGCGCGCTGCGTGGGCGCTCCCGACCCCACAGCAACGTGACACGCTCGCACGGTTCCTGGATATGGGGGGCAATCTCCTGATCACGGGCGGCGGGGTCTTGCCCGCCTGGATTACGCGATCGCCGGAAGATTCCCTCTTTTTCGCCCGCTATTTCAAGGTAACCGGCGCAGTCGATGTGCACGACAGCCTCGCCGGACTGGGTGTTTCTGTTCGCCCCTTTGATCCCATGGCCTTCACTGCAATGGGCACGTCCAGGAGATACCTCCGGAGTTCACCCGTCGTTCATTTCGACGTTCTTAACTCCTTTGGTCCGCCGCAGAAGCAGATCATTTTCTCCGCGACAGATGCCCAGTTCAACCCGAAAGTCCTGCCCGATTCGATTGGCGGCGTAGGGATAGACAGTACGTACCGGGCTCTGTTGTTCGGTTGGGATCTGGATGATATGTCCTCCAACACGTCCAGAACCGTTGTGACGCTCGCCCTCACGTGGCTGAGATCGCCAACCTCGGTCCGGGCCGGAGAATACCCACGACCCGACGCGGTTCGCGAAATTGAACTCAGCGTGGCACCGAATCCGTTCAACCCGCATACGACCATAACCGCTCGCGGCCTCAAGCTGGGGGAACCTGCACGGATCAGTGTGGTAAACGTTCTGGGACAGGTGTGTTGGAGCGCGCGAAATCCCCGGCCCGGTACGGAATGGCGCGTCATGTGGGATGGACGGGACGTGCAGGGGGAGTTCGTGGGCACGGGAACGTACTTCGTTGCCATCGAACAGGGTGATGCAAGAAAGGCAACGCGAATCCAACTGGTTCGGTAGTTGGCAGATTTGGGGACCAGAGGTGTGTGGTGCATCCCTTGAATTCCCGCGAACGCACGCGTGATTTCCGGGGGAAGCTTTCAAACAAGCAGTTCGTTGCGGGGAACCGTTCCGCAAGAGAGGGCCGATCAAAAGCGAGGGGTGAGGGAATGAGGTTGTCAAAAAGGCAGGGGTTGGTGTTCGTTTTCGCGACGGTCGTTGTGGGGTGTCTCGTTCGGTTTGCGGCGGCAGAGGATCTTCCTGGAGTGTTCACGGACCGGATTTATGCCTGGGGCGCGAGCACGAAGGATTCGGATGCGTTCCTGAAAACGGCAAACTCCGCCAATCTCGCGTGGGGCGAATCGTACGTGCTTCGTGCGTTCATGAGCGCCTACCGTTTGACGGGAGATACCTACTGGCTTCGCCGCGTGTGCACACACGCGGACTCGCTGATTGCCCATGCGCGGGATTTTCCGGAAGGGGAGTATTATGACCCGGTGTATGCGGACGGGTATCTCGGGTGGGGGTGCAAAAACTACTCCGATCAGTATGACGAGTACATGGTGCACGATGGGCACGTGACGACTCCCGTTGCCGCGTTTGTCGCCGAAGTATACAAGGATTCCACTCTGTGGGACGAATTCGGGGCACGTGCGCAGACGTACTTCGCGTTCATTGCGGACAATATTGCCGCCAAATGGCTGGCGATTACGCCGAGGACTTCCTCGGGAACAGGGGAAACACTGCGGCTTTGGCGGGGCTGGTCGTTCCTGCCCCACAACCAGTATGCGGCGTTTGCTTCTTTGCTTCTCTTCCTCGACGACGCGGCTAACACGCCGCGATTTGCCGCGGTGCACCCGGAACGAGTTACGACGGTGTACGGGCAACGGGCGCGCGAAATGGGGACCTATTTCCGGAGTCGCCTGCAGCTCAACCCGGCATCGAACTCGTATTCCTGGGCCTATCTCGGATACGGTTCGGGCGAGGACGCGTCCCATGCGAATCTGGAGCTGGAACTGGCATGGTGGCTGAATGAACGCGGCGTCGTGTTCACTGATCTCGACATGGAACGCTTTGCCCGAACGCTGACGACGAGGATGTGGAACAAAAGCTTCAATCCTCCGCTGGTGAACAAGAGCACCGAAGGCAACGACGACTGGACCGGGGCGGAAGGCGTCTGGGGGTGGTCCCTCTATTCGAAGTTCGATCCGTTGCTCTGGCGAATCCTGGAACGGTACTACAGCGCGCTCCCTACCGTGCGACACCATCAGGTGGCAACACTGGCTCACCTGCAGCGTTTCCGCGACGTGTTCCTCAACAGTGGGATCATTTTGCCAGAAGGCGTTATTGTGATCGACGATGGTGACCAGGTACTCCGACCGGGAGAAAGGGCGAAGATCGGTATCTCAGTGCGGAATGTAGGCGTGCAGCGTGATTCGGCGAAGGTCTGGTTATCGCAATACGCTCCCCTCGTCATTGCTCCGGGGGGTGATACCACTTCTGTCGTGGTCGAGCCGGGGGCCTCTGCCCGAGCCACATTTGATGTTCAGGTTCCCGGGGACGTTGCGACCAGACAGATAACCATCGTGGGTTACGCGGATTTCTTACCCGCTACGGGGAGCGTCACCACCGGGTACCCGGACGTCGCGTTTGTGGAAGGGCTCCCTGGCGCCGATGGACTCGCCCACAACCAGTTCTATTCCAGCCTCACTACTGTCGCCCACCGCTGGGTCCATTCGGAAACCGACACCTTCACGACGGTTGCCCTGCGGAACTTCGACGCGATCGTATGGCGCGCCGCGTGGGCGGTGCCTGCTCCTCAGCAGCGGGATTCGCTGGCAAAATTCCTCGACATGGGTGGCAATCTCCTCATAACAGGTGGCGGTGTTCTGCCCGCATGGATTGGGCGGTCAACGGAGGATTCGCTGTTCTTCGCCCGGTATTTCAAGGTGACCGGCGCGATTGATGTGCACGACAGCCTCCAGGGGCTTACCCCGAGCGTTCGTGCGAAAAACCTGGCGGCGCTCAGCGCAATCGGAGGGTCCAAAAGAAATTTCCGTACCTCGCCACCCATCCATTTCGACGTTCTGCATACATTTGCGCCCGAAGACCAGACCATCATCTTCGCGGCGACAGACGCCCAGTTGGTTCCGAAAATGCTTCCCGATTCCGTCGGCGGAGTGGGCATTGATTCCACCTACAACGCACTGCTGTTCGGGTGGGATTTTGACGATGTGTCCTCGGTGATTGCCACAAAGTCGATGATCACTTACCTCCTCGCATGGTTCAAATCGCCGACGTCGGTGGAGTCGGGTGGAACGATGCGCCCGACGCCGACAAGTGCACTCAGAATCGTTGCATTGCCGAACCCGTTCAATCCGGCTACCACGATAACCGCTCGCGGCCTCGCGCAGGGGATCGCTGCGCGAATCGCCGTGACCAACGTGCTCGGGCAGGAGTGTTGGAGTTCGACGAATGCACGACCTGGCCCGGAGTGGAGCGTCGTCTGGAATGGTCGAAACCAGCGTGGGGAGTCCATGGGCACGGGAACGTACTTCGTTGTAATCGAACAGGGTGATGCAAGAAAGGCAACGCGAATCCAACTGGTTCGGTAGCCGGTACGACGGGAGGCAGGGGGGAACGCCGTGCGGTGTTCGAAAGCGGAGCGCAGAGCGCGCGAGCGGCCCTCGAAGAGACATGAACGAGACAGCGAACGCAGTGGGGATTAGGCTCGGTTGCACCGTGGACAGGCAGGAATGCCTTGCTGCCTTGTCAGGCAGCCTGCCCACCCGTTTGCGGGTCGGTGGGGCAGGCGTTCTTGCCTGGCCGTGAATGACGATTCGCCCGGGGCGGTGCCCGCGGGCCGAGTTATGTCGGCCCTTCAGGCCTTGGCGGTCGTCACAAGACTCAGGCGAGCCCCGACGGGGCGCAGTACCATAGCCCGGCTCAACGGGCCGGGCGAAAGAGGGCCTATCGGACGAATCCGTCACATCCCGCCCCGCCCCGCCGCCTCCTCGATCACCTTCGTATCCCGGTAGATGTCTTCCCACCCAGAGTATTCCGCATCGTAGGCGATGACGGCCTCCGCGGGCGCCCCGGCAAGCGCGGAGAGATCGATGCCACTTCCCGCAACCGGCAGGTGGGCGTCAAACGGCCGTCCGAACAGGTCGAACAACGGCGCGGAGACAAGGACGAACGACACGCCCTCGAAGTCCGGCGCCTCAGGCTTCTCACTTTGCGCCCCATGCCCGAAATCAACGGCAACGCGCAGGTCCGTTGCCCCCACTTCCTTCACAAACTGCCGCATAGACGCAGCCGTGGAACAGAACTTGTGCGGGTGGGGCCGCAGGTGGAGCGTGATTGACCGGGCCGATGCGCGTTCGCAGAGCTCGCGCACGCACACGAGGAACCGCTCGTGCGCCCGCTCATGGCTCACTTCGTTTTCCGGTCCGATGTGCAGCTCGAGGAGAGCATCACGCGCGCCGAGAACCTCCATTTTTCCGAACACATCGTCAAATACCGCGACCGTGCGCGCCCACGCAGGCAGAAACGTATCGAGCAACTGCAGGTCGGGGAACAGGTTGCACCCGGAACTGAAATCCACGGCGATGCGCACCTTCTGGCGCTTGATCCATTCGGCCTCTTCGCTCAGGACGTTCACATCCCGGCCATGCAGAGCGTTCCAATCCAGCAGCACGCCGTCGAAATGCTGGAAGAAGGTTGGCATCCTGAGGATCGCTTCCTTGACGTTGCCCGTCTCGCGTGGTAACCGCAGGAACCTGTTTCGCGGCCGCTCGGGCGGTGCGACGCGTGGAAGCGCGCGAAAAGCTTCCTTCGCCAGCTTCACCTGGAAGATGCGCACGTCGTTGCCGGCGATCGTTGCCTCGTCTGATACGCCTCCGTCGTGCTGGATCCCGTTGGGCCAGTACCCCGGCTGTCCTTTTTCGGATTGATCAAGCGGAATCTCACGGATATCCTCTATCATGCCCGCTAAGGAACGTATCTGGAACGGTCGCGCCTCGAGGGAGTTGTTGAACACGCCGACCGTGTACTCGCCCTCTCCTTTTCGGCACGTAACAAATCCCAGCCCCTCGCCCACCGAAAACAACCGCTGCGTCGCCAACGCATCACCGATCACTCGCCGCACATGCTGCAGCATCACAAACGGGCAG
>ENA-UOWE01005372-UOWE01005372.1-activated-sludge-metagenome-genome-assembly--contig:-NODE-5372-length-11722-cov-13.529271_pt1 | contig 11722 bp, 8 predicted proteins | sample MGYA00249841_ERZ761562 | MGnify/ENA primary metagenome ERZ761562 (study PRJEB28883, sample SAMN05720200) | activated sludge metagenome | isolation source: Anaerobic digester | place: Japan... | reverse complement strand
CGATATCCGGACCCCAATAATCATAGATTCCTTCCAGGACACCCTCGCCGCAGAAGAGGCCGTTCATCTGCTGGTGCCAGGGAACGGCGATCATGTGGGATGAGGGCGGGCTTGCCTCGGTGCTTGCGGTTGGGGCTGCGGCGGATAGTAATGCCATGAGAGAAAGTATAAGGATTAGCGTTGCTAATGTGCTTGAAAATCTGTTCATGCAATCATCCCTCTTTTGAGTTAGCCTACTTTTAATATTTATTTGTATTCTATCTCCGGCTTGGAATATCATGTTCGCATTCTGTTAGTGTGTCAAGCGCAAAAGCAGCCAGGATATGTCAGAGATCTTGCAGAGCTGATAGCACAAGCCTATCTAGCTAAAAAGTATAAAACTAAAAATAGAAGAAGGACTAAAAGACGATTGTCCTTCCATCAATGGATGCGTCTTTTTTAGTGTAGCTAACACCATCAATTTTAATTCCGCTCTTATTGAGCAGGGTGATGATTCCGCCTTGGTTGGATAGTTCGATATCTTGGCCCGATAAATGCTCTCTTCGCGTCTCTCCAGGACCTAATCCATCCTTTAATACGAGTTTCTTTTTGTTCTTGTCTACTAGAGTCCAGCCGGTTAAATCGATCTTTTCCGGAGTAGTATTGAGAAGGGTAACCGACTCCAATCCTTTATCTGCTCCTTTGGGATTTACAAGAGCTGCAATTATGCAAATGCTCTTTTCCGTAGGCTTTGGTGGCATTTTGTCGCAAATATCTTTGATGCGATGGCCTTGCACATCATCGGTATGGAAGCACTGTGATTGAAACGCCAAGAATATAGCAATCCATTTGTTTTCATCAGGCAAATGGATGATCAAACTGCCATCTTGCCACACACCGTCGTATTTCATGAAATTGTCAGAGCTTCCCTGGTTCATATGGATATCATGGACGCCATTTCCAGGAGTGAAACCGAAGAACTTGTCCCTCTCATTCTCCGGACCCCATCTTTCGCCAAAGGCATAAATCGTGCTGCTCTCCATAGCAATTGCCTTTGCCACATATTTCTGGACCAATTCGTTTAGATCATTATCAGGTCCTGAGATGTCATAAGGCAATGGGATCATCAATGATGTGTCAAAGAGGTTGCCTCGGATAAAATCCAGGGCAGAGCCTCCCGGCTTGCACTGCAATTTATTAAAGCCCTTGGGCATGGGCTCCAATAAATCTACGATCGGATGACGGAAGTTCTCATCCACAAAATAGAGGACATCCGATGGCGGCTCCTGAGATTGAACATTCACAGCAATGCGAAACAGCAATTTGTCATCACTGACCAATATCTGAAAATGTGGGCTGCTTCCGGCTCCCTTTTTGGTTTCGATTGCTTTTCCTTTTAACACTCCATAGTCTTGCAGCGACATAGAAATCCCTATAAGTGGTTGACCTTTAATGCTAAAAAACTTTCGATATAATCCGGGAGGAATGCTGCTTCAAATAATTGTCATTCGGTGAAAAATGTGGGAGGAGCACAAGAAATGGAAGGCCAAAACACCCATAAGAGAAGCACAAGAACGGCAAAAGCACTGCGATTTATGCACGGCGGATCTCACTGCATGGCATTGTTATTCTTTCATGAAGGGCAAGCGCGTTAAAATCTGTTGGCCCTGTTCAACTACCCACATTCTGGAAGGTCGGTAGCATGAGCCGGATAGATAGCCTCGATTCTCGGCTTGGTATTCTGGAAGCGCAATCTGGCGTCGTCACTCTTCCCGATGGCAGCAGGTTCATTCCGTCCTCAGGACTCCGGCTTATACGGCTGGCCCTAAAATTTGAAAGGGATACTGGCAATAACTCCGGCTTGTGGACTCTGAAGAGCGAGACCGGGAAGAGCTTCAGTACAAACGCAAAAAAGGACCCATTTAGGATGGCTAGAACCACAATTAAGAACTGGCCAAATGCACAGAAGGATATAGCATTCTGGTATGAGATGGCCGTTGATGAGCAGAAGAAGGAGCTGCGGGAGTATAAGAAGAAAGCAAAGGCTCAAGCAGTGGGTGTGCCTCTGACCATTGTTGAAGATCTCTCCTTATCTGCTTAAACGGTTTTGCCATCTGAAGTAGGGGGCAATGATATCTTGCCAAATATCCATTTTTAATGCAATTTTCCTCCGCAAGCTTTTTCGCGGTTAAGCTCAGTATGACCTTCTGATTTAGGAAGGGATGGCAAAGTGAGCGAGGTGCGCACGGTATTCAAGAAGGTCGATTATGATCTTTGTTCTCAGGCGGAGTCTAAGAGACCAGCCAATAAGATAACGAAGTTTGGAGGCAATCGATATGACTGAATCCGCCCGCTGGGGTCCGGACAATCCCCATCCGCTCTTTGGGAGAAAGACGGAGCTTGTCTGGGACGGCAAGTATGATGAGTACGGCAACCGCCGCCCGGTGGACATCGCAGGCAGTGCCATGCCCATGCAGAAGATCGAGACCGTGGACATGCCCAGGAGCGAAGCCCTTGCAAGCGGCCAAACCACCCTGGGAGAGCTGAAGACCACTCGGCAGGATGACTTTCGGAATATGCTCATCTGGGGCGATAACAAGCTGGTGATGGCGTCGCTGCTGAAGGATTTCCGGGGCAAGATCGATCTGATCTACATCGATCCGCCTTTCGATGTAGGGGCGGATTTCACGATGCAGGTAGGAATTGGTAATGAAATGGAGTCTGTGGAAAAAGATCAATCATTATTGGAGATGGTTGCCTATCGCGATATTTGGGGAAAAGGAACGGATTCTTACTTGCATATGATGTATGAGCGGCTCATATTGATGAAAGAGTTGCTGAGCGAAGATGGAAGTATCTTTGTTCATTGTGATTGGCATATTAGTTATCTTCTCCGGGCTTTGCTTATGGAGGCATTTGGGGCAGATAAATTTAGAAACGAAATAGTTTGGTATTACTATAACAAGATGCAAGGTAATGTTAACCATTTTGCTGCAAATCATGATATCATATTTTGGTTCTCAAAATCCTCAAGATATCAATTTAGTCAAATTCGTGAATCGAGAGAGGAAAAAGTCAAGCAACTTAAACGAATATGGGATAAAGAAAAAGGCAAGTTGGTAAATGCCAAAGACGCAGCAGGCAAAGTAATCTACATAGAAACAGATAAAAAAACTGTGGATGATGTTTGGCGTATTTCAATGCTACAGCCAGCAGATAAAACCGAAAATATAGGTTATTCGACACAGAAACCTGAAGAACTAATCAAACGAATAATTCGGGCATCATCGCTTGAAGGCGACCTCGTGGCCGATCTCTTCTGCGGCTCCGGCACCACTGGGGCCGTGGCGGAGAGGCTGGGCCGCCGCTGGATCATGTGCGACCTGGGCAGATTTGCCATCCACACCAGCCGCAAGCGCCTCATCGACCTCCAGAGAAAGCTCCAGGCAGAGGGCCAATCCTACCGGGCCTTTGATGTCTACAACCTGGGCCGATATGAGAGACAGTGGTGGCAGAGGGAACGCCTGCAGGGCTTCGACCGGGACCACCGCCGCGTTGTTTTAGGATTCTACCGCGCCGATCCCCTGCCGAATCCCACCGCCTGGCTGCATGGCAGAAAGGGTGGAGCCTTCGTATATGTGGACAGCATCGACTCCCTTCTAACGAGAGATGAGGTAAGGGCCGTGGCCAGGGCCGCCCACGAGGCCGGTGGCAGAGAGGTCCACTGCCTGGCATGGGAGTTCGAGATGGATCTGCGGATGGTCTGCCAGGAGATCGAGGCCTCAGAAGAGGTTAGGATCAGGCTGATAACCATTCCCCGAGAGATCATGGAGAAGAACCGGACCGCTCCGCCACCCTTCTTCGAGGTTGCCGTGCTGGAGGCCGAGCCGGTGATCAAGAAAGTCTCCGGGAAGAAGAAGGTGGATATCAAGCTGAGCAAGTTCATTCCATCGCTGGCCGAGGTTCCCAGCAAGGAGCTGGCTGCCCTCAAAGATCGAGCGGTAAAGGACGGCTTCGACTTCATCGACTTCTGGGCGGTGGACTTCAACTGGCAGGAGGGAAAGCCCTTCGAGCACCAGTGGCAGGATTATCGCACCCGCAAGGACCGCAGCCTCAAGACCACCAGCGACGCCTTCTTTGATAGCTATCCCGGCAAAGGAGTCTACAAAGCCTGCATCAAAGTGGTCGACATCTTCGGCTGCGATACCAGCACCGTGGTGGAGGTCCGCTATGACTAAAGCCGATCAGATCCAGGGAAAATCCTCCCAGAACAACAGTCACAGCCCGGTTATCAATCTGGCTGCTCTGGAGCCGCTCTACCAAACCTTTGAAGAGCCCTGCCGCTATCGTGCCCCCGGCGAGAGCAAGGGCGATCCTGCCCAGATCATCCCGGGCCGCCGCCCATCCTATATCCCCATAGCCCAGAACCTGCGCCGCTTCGTGAGAGACTGGAGGGAGAGCGACTACCCCGGAGCCTCAGATACCACCAGGGATCTGCTCCACTTCTGGTTCGGCGAGGAGCACCTGAAAGAGAAGGACGGGCAGCAGATGCCTTTCCGCTACTACTTCTGCCAGAGAGAAGCCATTGAGACATTCATCTACCTCCACGAGGTGCGGGGCATTCGCACTCTCTCCAGCATCACCGCCGAATTCCTGGGTGAGGATTCCTATGACACCGCCCTTGGCGTCAATCCTGATGACGACCGCTGGCCCAAATACGCCTTCAAGATGGCCACCGGCTCTGGCAAGACCAAGGTCATGAGCCTGGCCATAGTCTGGAGCTACTTCCATGCTTTGAGGGAGGAAGGCTCAACCCTGGCTAGAGACTTCCTCATCATCGCCCCTAACATCACAGTCTTTGAGCGGCTCAAGGAGGACTTCGGGGACGGCAAGATCTTCGAAACAGACCCCCTCATCCCGGAAGCCTGGAGAGGAGACTGGAACATCTCCGTGGTCCTCCAGGACGAGGCGAGCGGAGCGGCCACCGGGGGTAGGATCTACCTGACCAATATCCACCGCCTCTATGATACATCGAAGCGCAAAAGCAGGAGCCTGGTGGAAAGCCACGATTGGCTCGGCCCCGCTGTCTCTAAATCTAGAGCCCTTGATACCGGAGAGGCATTGAGAGAGCGGGTAACCTCTCACCGCAGAATCATGGTCCTGAACGACGAGGCCCACCATCTCTGGGACCCGGACAGCGCCTGGAATGATGCCATAGAATACGTCCACCAGACCATCCATAATCGAACCGGAGGAGAGATAGTCTCCCAGCTTGACTTCTCCGCCACCCCCAAGGACAATCATGGCCGCATCTTCCAGCATGTAATCTGCGACACGCCTCTGGGCGAAGCTGTTGATGCGGGCATAGTCAAGATCCCGGTCATAGGCAGAGGAGAGGGATTGGTAGAACGCCCCAGCGACAACGCTGCCGACAGATTCCAGCAGCACCTCATGATCGGATATGAACGCTGGCGTCTGTCCAAGCAGGAATGGGAGAAGAGCGGCAAGAAGGCGCTGCTCTTTATCATGGCCGAGAATACCGAAGCCGCAGACCAGATCGCCCGCGAATTGAATACCTCATCACTGTATTCTGAGCTTAACAACCGGACCATCAACCTCCACACCCGCCTCAAAGGCAAGATCAAATGGATGGGCGGAAAGAAGAGCGGCATCCCGGTATTCGAAGAGAGCGAGAAGGATATCAAAGACGAAGATCTGAGGGAACTAAGAAAGCTCTCCCGTGAGCTTGACCTGGGAACCAGCCCCTATCAATGCATCGTCTCCGTCCTGATGCTCCGGGAGGGCTGGGACGTGCGCAATGTCACCACCATTGTACCCCTCCGTCCCTATACCGCCAAAGCCAATATTCTTCCAGAGCAGACCCTGGGCCGGGGTCTGCGGCGTATGACCTACCCTGGCGGCCCTCATGAGATCCTGACTGTAATCGAGCACCGGGCCTTTGTGCAGTTATATGAAGACCAGCTGGGAGAAGAGGGTGTCTATCCCACTGTGGTGGATGTAGAGAAGGTCCCAAAGATCACAGTGAGCATCTTTCCCGATGGTGAGCACAAGGACCTAAATCGACTGGATATGCTGGTACCTACCATCTCCCCCGCCTACACCCGCATTCCCACGCTGGAAGGACTGACCATCGAGGACATTAAAACGCAGTTCTCCTCCCTCAGGCCCCTGAAGCTCAAAGAGCAGTCCTCCGAGGAGATCCACTACGAAGGAAGGCATCTCATAACCAATGAGATTGTGGAAGAAATGAACATCAAGCTCCCCCTGCTGGAGAGCGGAGTCGGAGCCATATCCTTCTACCGCAGCGAGCTGGAGCATATCACCGGCCTGCCCGGACTTCACTCCTCCCTTGCCCCCTTGCTGGAAATATTCCTGACAGACATGCTCTTTGGTGAGAGAGTCTCTCTCTTTGATCAGCGCCTGATCAACCGCCTGGCAGATCACGATGTTCGGGAGCACATCAGGGGCGTCTTTGTTCCCCTTATCCTGAGTAAGAGCACCATCAAGCTGGAGGAAAGGGCAATTGGAAGTGGCAAATCAGTGGTTCAATGGAAACCCTACCAGGCCAACCACTCCGACCGCCACCCCACCATTGAGGCCTCCAAGACCGTCTTCAACCTGGTTCCATGCACCAACTCCTTTGAGAGGGATATGGCCCTGTTCCTGGAACGGGCTCCAGATGTCAAAGCCTTCTTCAGGAACGCCGGGCCGGAGGCGATCAGAATCGATTATCAGACCCATACCGGCAGGCTGGCTCATTATACTCCAGACTTCGTAATCTGGAATGATGATGGCGGCTATGTCATGCTTGAGACCAAGGGACGAGTGGACATAGACGTTCCCCTTAAGATCCGGGCCGCTATGGCCTGGTGTCAGGCTGCCTCAGATGGGGGGATTAAATGGGAGTATCTCTATGTTCCTCAGGAGATCTTCTCCCATGTTGACGATAATCAGCTTGAGATGCTGTTTTCTTTATGCGAACCGGCCAAGCAGAACCTCATCTGGGAGAAGATAGAGGCCCCCCTGAGCTTGGAGAAGGGCAACCTGGAGAAGATTGCACTGGATGAATTCATAAGCGATGCGGAATTCGACCGCTTGCCCTTGAAAGCCCGAAAGGGTGTGCAGGAGGCTATAGCCCTCTTCACGTTTTTAGAGAACAAGGAGGATGTCTCTTATGCCCCTGTTTTTGCTCCACTTCTCGGAGCCGTGGATGAAGCTGCTAAAGGATACATTATCTCAACTCTCAAGGATGCCATTCCCGATGATCCCAGCAAGAGGCAGAGGTTCTTTGAGCCTGATTTGAGCGTCTTGCATCCGAGAGATGAGAGCTTTCATAAGAGGCAAGCCTTCAATTTGCGAAGGACTCTTCTTGAGAATGATGGAATTATGCCCATAGGGCTATTGAAATGGTGTCTGGAATATGCAAAGAGCCCCAAGGTGCCGCCTGGGGGTGTCTTTTCTGCTATCAAAGCCAAATTTGAGGGCACGGAGAAGAAAGGTATCTTGGATACTGTAGATAAAATTTATTCCTTCAGAAATGAGTATATTGCTCATCAGGAGAAGGAGCTTGATGATATTGATACAGCAAAACAAGCTATGGATGATTGGATAAAAGGCCTAACACTGATATTGGGGGCTTGAATCTTCATTGCGATTATGGAGGAGAAGAATAAGATTGTGGGAGAGGAATGAAGCCATGAATTGCGGCCACATCGCGCAGTTCACCTAAAGCATCAGCCAGCTATCTAGCTTTATTTTCGCATGATAGCCGGAAAGCAAGGCTAAATCCGATTGAAGAGGCCAATAGAGCCATTCTATCTGGCGTTTCTAAAATCAGAATTGTCTTAGGCCGCTATGCTTGTCATGCGCATCTTTTATCCCGATTAGATCCAAGTTCGTTCGGCTCAGTATTTATCAATCGTTCCATGCTGAATAATTCATGCTTGGAGGGCATAGAAATGAATACACGAGATCTGTTTACTGTAATTTGCCTGCTCGGTTTGACAGCAAGCCTGGCCCAGGCTTCGGATGAGAATGTGATGCTTGGAGCGGCCAATGTCTCTTTAGACCTCTCCTTGGCCGGATCCTATGTCCTGGATAACGGAGAGAGTTCGGAATTGAGGCATGATTATGACCGGAAGAACATCGATTTCCAATATTTGATTTATCCGGCGACCGCCAGCTATGAAGGCACCTCTGATAAGATCTTGATCGAGGTCCATGAGATGAGCATATCCAGGCCGCTTGATGAGCAAATCCGGGGGAAAAGGCAGATATCGGGTCTGGAGCACTGCCTGGAGCAGTCGGATATGATGCCTCGTCGCGCGGAATACCAGACAGAGCCGTATAATATTGATGGTCACGAGGGCATCTTGGCCACGGTTGATGTGGGCGAGGATGAACCATTTTACATGGCTGCCTACAGCCCTGATGAAGTGAACGGCTCCGGATCGATAGTCTGTATCGTAGGCTCGGAATTCTCCTGGGATATAACAGAGAGCATCTTCAAATCGGTGAGCACGCAATAGGTCGGGTAGATTTCCCCATAGCTTGCTTTTTTCAATTTTTTTTCTATTCCCAGGCACTGCGATCTGCTCAAGAATAGTTGAACGTCAACTAATACTATTCAAGCCAAAATATTATACTCTCTGAAGAGCCTCATAGAGTGAATATTATAATTAAAGATCTTACTTTTCTCTTCTCTTCATGAATCGTTATTTTAATTTTTAAGGCCATGATATCCTCCCCCGATGAACCCTTAGACCTGCCCGGCGATCTATCCGGCAGACCTGGATGGGATGGGAGGGCAGGGAGAATAGGAGCCAGGCCGGATGTCCTATACTCGTTTCCATATTTTTGATAAATTATCTTTGTATTCTTTGTATTTTTTTTCAGCCTCTAATGCTTGAACTCTACTTTTTTGAGAGGATTCTTCCCATGTTTTTACTATAGTATGATATTCGCATAACACTCTTTTTATTTCATTTTCGTATTCATTCAGGAAAAGATAGTTTACACCAGGATAATCAAATTCGAGATACTTCGAAGGTAATTGATCGGATGACATAGAGCCTGTGGAAGTGCCCCAAACCGCAAAAAAATATTTTCTTTTACCTTTATGATATACAACCTGTGCATAAAACGGACCTCCCTTTAATTTAAGTGTGATGGGAATAGCGCATGGATCTCTTTTACGAATATTCATTAGTTCAGATTCACTTAACTCGCGCCGAATCATTTTATTTATAATATCCTCTGCCCTTGGTTTACATAATCCCAGATTTATTAATGTATCGCGTATCATTCAAGTCCAACCATTTTTCTTAAATGATTGAGTCTACTTAACTTTAATGGTTTGAATTCTACTTTTAGGCCTCATCTATCCACCCAAAGCTCCAACGGCCACAGCCCATCCTCTTGGGGGATCTTACCTCCGGCTTGGGAGCGGTTCTCTATCATCTCATCCACCTCCGAGAGCTTGATCCCGAAGACCTCCGCCAGGATCTCCCTGGCCGCCTCCAGCTCCATAGCCTTCCGGTCCTGCCCCGCGGTCTTTTGTGGCCTGAATAGATGCCCTAGAACTCCTGCCATGATGGCCATATTCTACGTGCAAAGCTAAGTACTTTAGCCGGAAAACAATATCAATAAACCATAATTACATAATAGAAAGTGTGAATAAGATACAATAGCCCGAATGAAGATCCCCGGCAAGCATAACATTTTTCGGAGGAGTCAACAGAGGACCGCCTGATGAGAATAATAATCCCGATATTAGCTTTGGTCTTATTGTTGTCCCTCCTCATGACTGTCAGAAACATGAAAACATAATCTTCAGAAAGATATTAATAGTAGAATGACTATATGATAGATAAATTTAAGAGGATACGATCATGAAAAAAATAGGTATTCTAATGGTATTGGCAATAGCCATGTTGTCTGTATCTGCTCTAGCAGATCGTGGAGACCGAGAATGCGGAGATAAGGACGTTATCGAAATGGGCATCTTCGAGACCGAAGAGTCCACTTTGAAATTCCCGGCTGCTCAAGACACCAATATTGATTTGCTAGAAGTAGGAAATGATAGAGCTTTGGCCATTGGACGTAGAGCAGATCCCATTGCCACCAACAACCTAGAGATCAAGAAGAATCAGGATTCAGGAGCCTGCCCCAATCAGTGCTGCAAGAACACTGTCAAATCTGAAGAACCAGTTCGAGGAGGAATCAGCAAGGTAGAAACCGAGGATTGTGTAGACTGCTGCATAAAGTTGAATGTGGATCAGATCAAGGTTGGAGACAGAAACGCTTTAGCTTTCGGACCTGGATTTGAAGCAGCAACCAACAATGTCAAGATTGTGGCAGATCAGCGCTAGCTTTCATTGAATAATTAGCTCGCCTAGCCATTAGATAGTCTCGCCCCCCCGGGCGAGCATTTTACTTTTTGGGAACTAGCACATCCCCTAGAACGTGAGACGGCCATTCAGGCCTCGCCCGTTGCCTTGACCTTATCCTCTATCCAAGGCCCGTTGTGGCCATGCCACTTCCCCGCCAGCCTGATGAGGCCCGTCGCCGGTGCAGATTCCTCCCTCTTTGGCTGAGGGAAGTATTTCCGGGCGTGTTTGCATGAGTGGCCGGGATTATATGTGGCTGCCGGGCAGGAGCAGGACTTCGGAGTGGTTACATAGTATCTGCGGAGAGCCTGTAGAACGCGGACATTTCCGCTGTCTCCTGCCCGTGGTTCTGAAAGGTGATTAACTCCTTAAAGGCTACACAGTCTGAGTAACCCTAGATAAAATGGTCTTGATTTCCATAGCTTAAATCGCTTTCAAAAGGTCCTATCTTGCAGGTAAAATAACGCCCGGACCGGGATTCGAACCCGGGTCGAAAGCTCGACAGGCTTTCATGATGGGCCACTACACCATCCGGACAGATGCATATCCCGCCTCCCAGATTCGAACCGGGGACATCGCGGTGACTGCGCGTAGCACCTCTACGGTGCGAGACATACTACAGCCGCGCACTCTACCAGGCTGAGTTAAGGCGGGCCTCTCGCTACCAGGTTATTCCTCATACTTAAGCCCTTCGACCGAGCCATACCTGATGGCTTATGGACAGTCTGGAGCATATATCCAAATCACTATGCTGCGAATGACACCGCTGCATGATTCTGGAAATCAAAAGAAGGCCCAGGAGTGCGCAGGATTCACGCCCAAATCCTCGTCCCTGCGCATCTCCTTCGAATGCTTCTCTTCTTCCAACCTCGCCAGCCGGATAGAGAGGCTAAGATGAATCTCTGTTAATTCTGCCCAGATTGAATGCTCCAAGATTGGCTGTTGCACCATCGCCATTGTTCCCCAATCCACGGGGGTACATGCCACAGGCGGACATTAGATTGCACACAAATTTATCTTTCCTGGGAACATTGGCTCCGCTATAGATAGTTCCAATAAATCCCGGCTGGGATGGCGTGCTTGAGATGCCTTTTCCAATTTCCATTGATGGCTGGACAATTGCCCTAACCGCAGAATCATTCTCTTGCAGAGCATCAGAAGCTTTGCCCTCCCGGCTAAGTGCAATATTTGGATCCAGCCTCTTGGCCTCGTCGTATGCTTTAGCAGCCTCATCATACTGTCCTAGGGCATAAAGCGCATCTGCCTTGCCCTTCCAGAGTAGAGGATCTGCGGAGCTGAGCTTTATGGCCTCGTCGTATGCTTTAGCAGCCTCA
>ENA-UOWE01005371-UOWE01005371.1-activated-sludge-metagenome-genome-assembly--contig:-NODE-5371-length-11724-cov-4.749336_pt1 | contig 11724 bp, 8 predicted proteins | sample MGYA00249841_ERZ761562 | MGnify/ENA primary metagenome ERZ761562 (study PRJEB28883, sample SAMN05720200) | activated sludge metagenome | isolation source: Anaerobic digester | place: Japan... | reverse complement strand
AAATTGCAACGTACTTCCGCGACTATGACGAACGCTTGATATTTGCCGGAGCTAACGAACCAAATGTGGAAAATGCCGAGCAAATGGCAGTGTTGTTATCATATTATCAAACATTCGTTGACGCTGTTCGTGCTACAGGCGGACGAAATTATTACCGTGTATTGGTTATGCCCGGTCCGTCGACCGATTTCGAAAAAACGTATAAACTTATGCATACGTTTCCAACTGATAAAGTACCAAACCGTCAGATGCTCGAAGTTCATTATTATACTCCTTATAATTTCTGTGGGTTAACCGAAGATGCAAGTTGGGGACGTATGTCATTTTATTGGGGCAAGCAGTATCATTCCAAAACCGACACCCTACGTAATGCATATTGGGGCGAGGAAGATGAAGCAATACGCTTGTTTGGACTCATGCGACAAAAATTTGTAGACAAAGGTATACCTATTCTTGTAGGAGAATACGGAGCTGTTCGACGCAATAATATTCCCGGGGATAATCTTGCATTGCATCTGAATTCACGAGCATATTGGTTACGATATATTACTCAATTATGTGTAGAAAATCAAATGATACCATTCTATTGGGATGCCGGCGGTTCTGGAGCCAATGCTTGGGGATTTTTTAATCGTAACACCAACAAAATATCTGATTATCAGGGATTGAACGCAGTGTTGCAAGGTGGAGTTAAATAGAGTCTGAAAGTTTATAAAGTCTGAAAGTTTATAAAGTTTGAAAGTTTAAAGTGAGATGGGAGTGGTTAAACATAATTCAATTAGCCATTAATACCTAATACTTCCTCCCCAACCGTGGTTCGACAGGTGGTTGCAGAGCGAAATCGAAGTGCTCTCCAACCAACCCAAAACTTTTTACACCCCTTAAACCTTTATTTACGTATTTTATCTCACAATTTTTTTTATCATTTATTTGGTTTTGCCTTATAAAATAGCGTACTTTTAAAAATATTTTTTTTTGAGTATTTTTTTATGGCGAAACAATTACATACTATGTTTACATTACGAGCAATTGTAATAATTGTAGGATTATTTTCGCTCATAATGCTTGCAGGGTTTTATTTTTATTCGCAATCGACACAATCTGTTCTAAATACTACGTATAATCATTTAGAAACTATTACCGAAATTAAAAGCAAACAAATACAGGAATGGTATAAAGATGAACAACTTGATGCCAAAACAATTTCTAATAATCCTTTTTTTCAAAACATTCTTTTTGCTTTTTTTGATAATTTCAGTCCACAAATAAAACATGAACTTGAAACGTATTTAAATTATATTGAGATTGAACATGGTTTGTTGGGAATATATATTATTAATGACAAACGCCAAGTACTACTTGAAACTAAAACAGGAAATGATAAGATAATATGCGATAAACATAGTATTACCGGAACTAAAGATAGTGTAATGAACACCGTAATTCATTACGATAAAGAAACGCATTCGTATGCTATAAATTTTTTATATCCTATTCACTATAAAGATTCACTCTATTTTATTGTTTTTCAGCATAATGCAAATTCTTTTTTATTTCCGTTGGTAGCATTATGGCCTAACGAGAGTCAATCGTCGGAAACATATATTATTCAAAAAGAAGAAGATAGTGTGTTTGTGCTAAATATGAAAACTGACGAGTCCGACTCTCTTCCTTTTAAAGTGCCAATGTTTAAAACCGAGCGGGCTTCGGTGCAAGCAGCAATGGGTAAAACAGGAAGAATTCAAGCAAGAGATTTTTCGAACAAAAAAATATTGGCATATGTTTCAAAAGTTCCCGATACCCAGTGGAGTATAATTTCTAAAGTTAATCAGGATGAAGTGTATGCTTCTATTCGAAAAAATTCTATTCTAATTTTTGTGTTTATTATATTAATTGTTGCATTTCTTGCATTTGCATTTGCGTTTTTGTATGCCAATAAACAACGTAAAATGTTTAAACACTTACTTAAAATACAGCAACAATTTAAAACCACATTATATAGTATTGGCGATGGGGTAATAACTACCGATAAAAAGGGTAAGGTGCAGTACATGAATCCTGTAGCCGAACAACTTACCGGGTGGAGAGAATCCGAAGCTCAAGGAAAACCAATTGATGAGGTGTTTGTAATAGTAAACGAAAAAACTCGCGAAACGATAGAAAATCCTGTGCATAAAGTAATTCATGAGGGTAACATTGTAGGCTTAGTAAATCATACAATTTTAATAAACAAAAATTCGCTTATAGAAATTCCTATAGCCGATAGTGGGGCTCCAATAATAAATGAAACGGGCGAGTTGTTAGGTGTAGTTCTCGTTTTTAGAGATCAAAGCGATGAATACTCTTCAAAACAAATAATTGAACAATCAAACAAAACACTTACGACACTTATTTCGAATTTGCCCGGAATAGCATATTCGTGTAAAAATATTTCGACATGGGACATGATATATATAAGTGATTCGTGTGAAATCATTACGGGATATACATCCCAAGAGTTTACACAATCCTACGGAATTTCTTTTGGTACACTTATTCATGCCGACGACAGACAATATGTGTACGATACCATTCAAAATGCATTAGCGCAGCGTTCTAAATTTCAATTAGAGTATAGAATTATAACAAAATTCAACAAAATTTTGTATGTGTGGGAACAAGGACAAGGTATTTTCTCGCCAACAAATGAATTGGAATCAATTGATGGATATATAGTTGATGTTACCGGTATTAAACAAAACGAAATAGATTTGGCTAAATCAACACAAATTCTGCAAACAATATTAGATACTATTCCGTTGGGTGTATTTTGGAAAGATATAGAATTGCGTTATGCAGGTGCTAATAAACAATTTTTGTACGATACTAATGTTACTCTTGAAGAATTGTTGGGAAAAACCGATGCAGAACTGCGTTGGAAAGACAAAGCTGATGAATTTATGGGCATTGACCGCGAAATTATCCAAACACAAATACCAAAACTTAATTACGAAGAACAACTTATAACAGAAACGCTCGAAATGGGGTGGCTCAAAACCAGTAAAATTCCTTTGCGTAATGAACAAGGAGAAATTCAAGGAATAATGGGTTTGTACGAAAATATTACCGAACAAAAACATATGATGCAAGAATTACGCGAAAGCGAAGAACTGTACCGAATGCAATTTGAAGAACATAATGCTATAAAAATAATTCTTGATCCCGAAGATATGCAGATTATAAATATTAATAAGGCTGCTATTGATATATATGGATGGAGTAAAGAAGAATTCCTTTCGATGAAAATAACTGATGTAGATGCCGGTGGTCAAGAAACATTTAATCGATTAGAAGATTCGCTCAAAAACAATAAAAAATACTTTGAAACTATTCACAGAAAAGCTGATGGCACATGTATGAATGTTGAAGTTTATGGAAGTGATATTTATATTAAAAACAAACGCTATGTTCATAATATTGTGCATGATATAACCGAGAAGAAACTGGCGGAAGACAAAATAAAATTACAAATACGTGCTATAGAACAAAGTCCGGTAAGTATTGTAATTACTAATAATATTGGAAATATTGAATATGTAAACCCTAAATTTACCGAAGTTACCGGATATTCATTTGCCGAGGTTGTTGGCAAAAATTCAAATATATTAAAATCAGGATATCAATCAACAGAATATTACAAATTGCTGTGGGATACAATAAAATCCGGTAATGATTGGATAGGTGAATTACAGAATAAACGTAAAAATGGTGAGATTTTTTGGGAACAAGCGGTAATTTCGCCTATTGTAAACAGTAATCAAGAAATTACACACTTTGTTGCGGTAAAAGAAGATATAACCGAGAAAAAACAAATGCTCGAAGATTTAATTGCAGCAAAAGAAAAAGCAGAAGAAAGCGATAAACTCAAAACAGCATTTTTAGCAAATATGAGTCACGAAATTCGTACTCCTATGAATGGTATTATTGGCTTTTCTGAAATGCTTGCCGATACTATGGTAAGCGAAGCCAAGCGTAAAGAATATGCCAATATTGTAGTTAACAGTAGTAAACAATTGCTTTCTTTAGTAAATGATATTCTCGATATTTCGAAAATAGAAGCGGGAGAAATTAGTATCTCTATCGATTCATTCTATATTAATAATCTTTTGCAAGAAGTGTACTCATTCTTCAAACCTCAGGCTGTTCACAAAGGTTTAGCATTTGAATTAGTCAAAGCATTTGCCGACAATAATAGTTTGATAGAAACCGATAAAAATAGATTACGTCAAATAATGGTTAATTTAGTGAGTAATGCTATTAAATTTACTCCACAAGGGCTAATTCAGTTTGGATATACATATGCAAATAACACGATTACTTTTTTTGTAAAAGATACAGGTATTGGTATTCCGGAACATCTTCAAACGCAAATTTTTGAACGATTCAGACAAGGTGAATTCGAAACTACCAAACTCTATGGCGGCACCGGATTAGGTCTATCTATTTCGCAAAAATTAGCCGAATTATTGGGTGGGCATATTCAGGTAGAATCTGAACCCGATAGAGGTTCTTTGTTTAGTTTTTCCATAGCACACAATCCTCAGTTGCAAAAAAAAGATGAAGAAAAACAGCTCAGCGCATCTATCAATTTCCAAAAAGCTACTATTCTTATAGCCGAAGATAACGATACTAATTTTCAATTGTTAGAAGCTACATTGTCTAAATCAAATGTAACAATTCTTCGTGCAGTAAATGGGCAAGATGCTATAGATATTTGTCTGCAAAATAGTGCTATTCAATTTGTACTTATGGATATACGTATGCCTAAAATAGACGGAATTCACGCTGCAACCGAAATTAAACAGTATCGCCCTACATTGCCTATTGTAATACAATCGGCATATAAAGCCAACGAAGAACGTGCACGTGCTTTAGAAGCGGGATGCGACGATTATTTAACCAAACCTATCAAAAAACAAGAATTACTTGCCTGTTTGGCAAAATATTTACAATCATAGTATGATACAACCTATTCCCGAAAAAATCCTTGAATTTATACACGAACATCATGTGCTAACTTTAGCTACTGTTCATAATTCTATACCTTGGTGTTGCAATTGTTTTTATGTATTCAATCCGCATACACATTCCTTTATATTTTCGTCTGACACTACAACTCAACATGGACAAGAAATGTTGGTAAACCCTACAGTTGCAGGTAGTATCGTATTAGAAACAGAAACTATTGGTAAAATACAAGGCTTGCAATTTACAGGAATTGCAACATTGCTCGAAAAACAAAAATTAACACAAGCAAAAAAATTATATGTACAACGATTCCCTTATGCAATTCTTAAAAAAACTACGCTCTGGGAATGCACGATAACCTTTGCAAAATTAACCGATAATAGACTAGGATTTGGAACAAAACTTATTTGGGAATAAACAAATTTTGGTAACCGGAGCATCAGGTTTGGTAGGTGTTCATCTGGTTATGCAGCTAGCTCGCGAGGGATGCAATGTTACCGCTTTTGTGCGAAATGAATCGTCGAAACACAAAGCCTATACTCTCTTTGCATTATACAACTTTACCAACACCGATACTATTAGCTGGCAGTATGGCGACATTACCAATTATATAGATGTATATGAAGCTATGAAACATATCGATTATGTGTTTCATTGTGCAGGTTTTGTATCGTTCAATACTGCCGATTATCAAACATTGTACGATATTAACGTTTTGGGAACCAAACATATCGTAGATGCTGCATTGGAACGCGGGATTACAAAATTATGTCATGTGAGTTCCGTAGCAGCTATAGGCAAATCAAAAACTTCTGATAGTATAGACGAAAGCTGCGAATTTGATATCACCAAACATACCGGAGCATACCATCTTACTAAGTACTGTGGCGAAATGGAAGTGTGGCGCGGTATAGCCGAAGGATTAGATGCGGTAATTGTAAATCCAAATGTGATTATTGGCGCCGGCAATTGGAACTCGAGCAGTTCGGCATTGTTTGGCACCGTAGCCAAAGGCATGAAATATTACACTACCGGCAGCACCGGATACATAAGCGTTCACGATGTTGTGCAGTGCATGATAGCTCTTATGCAAGCCGACATTTCGGGGCAACGATATATACTTTCGGCACAAACTATTGATTTTAGAACATTGTTTACTGCCATAGCTCATTCTCTTGGTGTAGCTCCGCCTTCGAAGCCTATTAAACCATGGCAGTTGCAACTAGTTGCTCGCATATTACAAATGGTTACACGCAAACCTAAAATTACCCTACATACGGCACACACCGCCTTTTCCCATTCGCACTACGACAATACAAAAATTACCGAAACATTACATTATTCGTTTCGTGATGTGTTAGAGGAAATTGAGAGGATTGGGGGGATTTATAGAGGTAAACATAAAAACTAATCCATTTTCTCATATTAATTTTATAAAACTATCATTAATTCATACATTTGTAAAAAACATAGTATGCGAACAATTTATATCCGTGTTGATTGTAATTCTACCATAGGCTATGGACATTTTTTCAGATGTCTTGCCTTTGCGCAATATGTTGCTCCATATTCAAAACCACTATTTATTACAACAGAATTTCCCGTATTTATTCAAAATATGCTTGCATCGGAGGGGTTTGAAACTCTATTAATTTCCCACTGTGCCGAAGTTGAACAAGAAATAGAATACATAGTGTCGTCATTTGATATTGCTCATGCACTTTTTATATTAGATGGATATGGGTTTACGTCAGAATATGAAAAACTATTGATTCTCCATGGTGCTCAAATTATAGCAATTGATGATTTGCACAATCGTTATTTTTATGCACACTATATTATTAATCAATCAGATACGGTACGCGAACAAGACTATTCGAAAGAATCATACTCTTCTCTTTTTTCAGGATTTTCGAAGGCTCTCATTCGCAAAGAATTTTTTGTGCCTGACAACACAGTGCAACAATCAATTTCGGATATATTTATAACTCTTGGAGGAACATATTTTCCCAATGTGTTTACTACAATTATCAAAGCACTGCAACCATTAACTGATATTACAAATATACATGTTCTTGCTCCTTCTCACAACAACGCACGCCTTGAATTACAATCGATACAATCACTAGGGAAACGTATCCATATCTACGAAAACATTGATGCTAAACAAATTATTGAAATTGCTTGTATATGTAAGCTTGCGATTTGCCCGGCAAGTGTGAGTGCGTTAGAATTAAGTGCTATAGGTATAGGTTTATTTGTGGGTATTACTGCCGAAAATCAACGTGATACATACGATGCTTTTCGCGCGAAACAGATGGCTATAGCAATTGGAAATATATTAGATATTTCTGCAGAAAATCTTACGAACATACTGCAAGAAAACCTTTACAATACATCTGACATTATACGACACCAAAGAAAGTATATAAATAATTCAAATATTGCATTTTACGAAAAATTTATACAAGCATTGTTATGATTACATTTCGGTTTGCAACTCTTTTAGATTGTGATTTATTGTATGCATGGGCAAACGATGAAGAAACTCGTAAACATTCCTTTCAATCGCAGGCAATACCTTACGAAGACCATGTTACATGGTTTACTAAAAAGGTATCGGAAGAACAAACTAAAATTTTTATATTTTCTGAAAATGAACAAAATATTGGTGTGGTTAGGATTGAAAATAAGAATAATGAATATGTGATAAGCATAAGTATTGACAAAATATATCGGGGCAAAAAATTAGCTGCACATATGATTAAAATTGCATCGGATTATTATTTTGAACAAATATCGTGTAATGCTATATATGCCTTTGTTAAAAAAGACAATATCGCTTCGTACAGAAGTTTTGTTTCTGCAGGATTCACATTAGATTCAGAATTACTGATAGGACACACCGAAAGTTGTAAACTTATAAAAACACAAACCGCTCATGAATAATACCCCACACAAAACCTTCATCATTGCCGAGCTTTCTGCCAATCACAATCATAGTTTTGAGGTGGCAGTGCAAACAATAAAAGCGGCAAAACAAGCCGGTGCCGATGCCATAAAATTACAAACCTATACTGCCGATACTATTACGTTGGACTGCGACAACGAATATTTTCAAATTACCCATGGCAGCATTTGGGATGGCACTACGCTTTACAAACTCTATCAACAAGCATACACGCCATGGGAATGGCACAAGGAATTGTTTGAAGTGGCTCAACAAGAAGGTTTGGTATGTTTTTCAAGTCCGTTTGATACTACCGCAGTCGATTTTTTGGAAACACTCAATTGCCCCATGTACAAAATCGCAAGCTTCGAAATTCACGATATTCCACTTATAGAATATGTGGCATCAAAGGGCAAGCCTATAATCATGTCAATAGGTATTGCAACATTGCCCGAAATAGAAGAGGCTATTGCAGCGTGTCGACGTATGGGAAATAATGATATTACGATTTTGGCATGTACATCGTCGTATCCGGCACCGGTAGACCAAGCCAATATACTCCGCATACCCGATATTGCTTCGCGGTTTGGTGTGAAAGCCGGTTTGAGCGACCATACTATGGGAGGTACTGTAGCTGTGGCTGCTGTTGCATTAGGAGCTCAGGTGATAGAAAAGCATTTTATACTCGACCGTAGCATTGGAGGTCCCGATGCATCGTTTTCAATGAATACCCAAGAATTCTCTGAAATGGTAGAACACATACGAATAGTAGAACAAGCATTGGGAACAGCAGACTATGAATTATCGGAAAATTCTAAAAAAAGTCGTTGGGCGGCTCGCTCACTTTTTGTGTGCGAAGATATGAAAGCAGGAGATAGTATTAATTCTATAAATGTACGTTCTATTCGTCCCGGACATGGATTGCATCCACGCTATTTGCCTCAGGTTTTGGGTAAAAAAGTAAAGCATGCCATACAAAAGGGAACTCCTCTTTCGTGGGACATGCTTTATTAATGTGCCAGTGGCAAAAATAGAAATACTCAATTTGAGTTTATTCTGTTTTTGGTTGATCTACCACTTGACCGGTAATTGTAAGAATTATAGGCTCTTCTTGTTTATTGGTATACACCGATACAGTTTTTGTAAAATATCCAACATTGTTGGTGTTATATTTAATTTTAATTTCTCCTGAATGTTTTGGTTTAATTTCTTCGCGTGGCCAGCTTGGAACTGTACAACCACAACCAGCTTTTACATTTGTTAAAATAAGTGGTGTTTTGCTTTTGTTGGTAAATTTAAATGAACATTCTCCTGAAGAACCTTTGGCAATTACACCATAATTATAGGTTAAAGAATCAAATACAACTTCGGGTTTTTTTTCAGCTTCTTTTTTTTGTGAGTACCCTACCGTTGCCATAACAAGCAAACTCACAATAATCATAATCTTTTTCATAAGTATAAAGTTTTAAAAATTGTTAATACATATTTGTTGATAAAAGTACGAGAGTACATGCAATTTCGGGTATAATACCCAGAGTTTGCAATCGCTCGGCGAACTCATCATTTTCTGTGCCAGGATTAAAAATAACTCGTTTGGGGTGTAAGCTTATAATGTATTCATAATAAGGAATTTGATTTTTTTTCGATACATATAAAGTTACCGTGTCAATATTCGAAAATGCAACTAAATCGGCATGTATAGGTTTGCCCAATAATTCGGCTTGCTTCAACCCTATCATATATATGTCGTGACCATGTTCGGTAAGTTTATGAGCAGCTTTGTACGAATATCGTTCGGGATTGGTACTGGCACCTATTATTACAGTTGGTTTATTCATTTAAAATATATCTAATAATTAATTTTTTAGAATATCAATACAAATGTATACAAAACATGCTAACGTTATTCTTTTAAGTATATTTTTCTGAAAAAAAAATTGCCGCACCTATTATGATGCAGCAATTTTAAAAACAATAGATTGTATGTTATCCTATGTATTCTATGGCTTTGACTAAATCTCGATGAGATTTAAGTACATTCATAGAGTAAGAAATTATTTGTTTAGCTTCGTGGAGAATTTGCAAATACAACAAACTATTACGAGTATTTACTTCGCCTGTTTTAGCACGTTTCATTTGTTTTTTTCGTGCTTTTTGAATGTATTCGAACAATAAGGTTTGTTCATTTATAGCATCTTCTATTTGCGAAAATTGTTTTGTTTCAATTATGTAAATAATTTTTTTGATGTACGTTTCGTATTTTTCTATAATTTCGTACAATTCATGTTTTTGAATTTCTATGAGAGGTTTATGATTATTACTTACATGTGAATATGAAGGGTCGGCAATAAACGAGAGACTTCGAGAAATTTCTCTTAAATAATCAACAACTTGCACATAATTATGACTTGCTTCGAAATATTCTTCGCCAATGTCTTTAATTGTCACATTTACCGAATCTTTTAAAGTTTTAGCATTTTTGTCGAGTTCTTTCGCTTTTAATTTTGCAACTTTAAGTTCTTGATGACTATAATTTCCAAATCCGGTATAAATTTGATTAAACACATCGAGAGTTGCACTTAAAATAAGTGAAATATTTGAATGTGAACGTATAGTAAGGTTTTCTTCGCTGCTGTCAAGTTTTAAAGCATCATGTTGTTTTTTCTCAGCTTCTTTACGTTTTGCAAATATTTGGGTTTTAAATAAAACTACAAGAGCAAGTATGAACAACCCAATTACAGCATACATTTCGCCTATATATAAAACATATACTATTAAAGCACAAATAGTAAACGCAATAAATGCAGTGAGAAACCAACCAGCTATTACAGTAAATACTCCGGTAATACGATATACAGCAGATTCGCGTCCCCAAGCACCATCGGCAAGAGAAGAACCCATAGCAACCATAAATGTTACATATGTAGTTGATAAAGGTAATTTTAACGATGTACCTAATGTAATAAGCATACTTGCTACAATTAAATTTACTGAAGCACGAAGTAGGTCAAACGATACATCTTTTTTGCGAACTTTAGGTTGTTCAAATCGTTTATGTACAAATTTCTTAACAAATTTAGGGATAAACCGTCCTACATTTTCTGATATTCGAATACTGTGGCGTACAATAAGGCGAGCAAAAACCGATGAGCCAAATTGCTCTTCGCCACTCGATTGATTGCTTAAACTTAATGTAGTTTGTGTTACCATACGTGCTTTTTTCGAAAGCCATAGGGTAAGCACCATAATCATTCCGGCAATTAATAAAAAGAAGGTTGGGGTAGTTATTTTTCCTTGTAAGCCTTCCATGGTAATGAGGTCGTTTAACCCGCCATTTTGCATAAATAAATCGAATGATACATACCCGGCTAATGGAGCTCCTATAAAGTTAACCAAATCGTTGCCGGCAAATGCTAATGCAAGAGCAAATGTTCCCGCTAATACCACTACTTTTAATACGTTTATTTTAAATGCCCATTTCAATAATTGAATAAGCACAGTCCAAAACCCAAAACTATATAATAACATGGTTCCGGTATGTGTTTGAATATATTTGTATAATTCGGGTGTCATAAACACCGCATGTTTTGCACCCTTAATTACGATAAAATATGTAATGGCAGTTATGGCAATTCCCCCGAAAATAGCACCATATGTATTCATCTTTTTTTCGTAATTAAATGAAAAAATAAGACGTGTAATCCATTGAATAAGCGTGCCAAATACAAATGCGATAATTACTGCAGTAAATATACCGGTTACAATTT
>ENA-UOWE01005356-UOWE01005356.1-activated-sludge-metagenome-genome-assembly--contig:-NODE-5356-length-11763-cov-4.808592_pt1 | contig 11763 bp, 8 predicted proteins | sample MGYA00249841_ERZ761562 | MGnify/ENA primary metagenome ERZ761562 (study PRJEB28883, sample SAMN05720200) | activated sludge metagenome | isolation source: Anaerobic digester | place: Japan... | reverse complement strand
ACAACTTACATAGCCCCTAAAATAATTTTGTATTTTTACCGGACAACAGTGATTTAGAAATAAAAAATAATTGTTGGAAAAACAGTAAGGCTGATTACGTAATCGTATGTGATGTGGATGAGATATTATATCATAAGGATTTGTTGATTTTTTTTAAAAACACTAAATTCAATGTGTTTAAACCAATGGGTTTTAACATGGTGTCTGATTTTTTCCCTTCCGAGGAGAATCAAATAATTAATCAAGTTAAAACGGGAGTTTTCGATGAAATTTTTAGTAAGTGCATTTTATTTAAGCCCAAAGAATTACACGAAATAAACTTTGGTCCGGGATGTCACAAGTGTTATCCATCTGCCAAATCCGAGTTGAAATTATATGATTCAATCGAGTCTGACAGGCAATTAAAATTGTTACATTACAAGAATATTTCATTTCAATACAGGATTGAGAGAAATAAATCTTTTTTTCAAAGATTAAGTGAGTACAATCAAAAAAACAATATGGGTTTTCATTATTCTTGGGATTATAATACACAGCATGAAGAGTACTTAAAACTATGGAATAATAGAAGACGAGTTATAAAGCCCAATATCGGAGGAAAAGGACGTAGTGTTTTGAATATAAAATCTCCCTTGTTGCCTTTAAGGAAATTTATATTAAAAATACCCGGAATTAAATTTATTGGGTATAGAAAATATTATCAGGGCGTCTATGAAAAAAAATCCATCAATTACTTAGAATGCAGAAAATATACCCGATTTCTTATGTGTTTTATTAAATGTTTATTGTGCAGGCCCATCCGGCCCATTAGGGAATACCGAGATTATTTTTGGAAAATAAAACAAAAAATGACGAAAAAAGAGAATGAAGATTAATAAGGTTTTGTCAAACTCGGTCTTATGATGAGTGTTTGGAAAAACAGTCGCATAAGTTGTTTATATTGATTTTTTGTACTATTTCAAACTAAAAATAAATACAATTGTGTACTGTCATAAGGAGCTTCAGAAATAAATTTCAGCCAAGCAATTTGCAATAATTGATTGGGCTTGTAAATGCTTAATAATAATATAAATTATCAGACTATTGCTGAACGAAAACTAAAGAAACCCTCAGTCCCACCAGCCATAAAAAACAAAGCTGGCAACAACCACAAATAAATTCTGCAGTTTTAAACTACGGTTCACCGCAAACCAATAGAGGATAAAAACTATTGGTAAAAATATGGCAAAGTCTAATGAATTAAAGAGCATGGTATTAGTACGTTTTTTTGTTATAATGTTTTTTAGTGCATAGCTGCTGCTATCATTACGTCTGATTATGTTTTGTATTTCATTTGCGATTAGTTTAGAAGCCTTGGGCGTCCAATGAGAATCATCATATATATTTTTTTAAATTCCTTTTCGCTGTTAAAAGTTGCATTTACTAATTGAACTTACTGCAAGTCTCCTTTAGAAAATATTTTTATTTGTAAGCTCAACTTATCGATATTACGTCGCTCAATGATGCTAAACCCTTCATATTGATAGGCCTTAAAGTTAATAAAATGTGATTTTGATTCCAATAAATAATAGCCGTCCGGGGGAATAAATAAACGATATCCCGATATGTCAGTAAAAGGGTAAACGTAACAACCATTTACTATAATAATTTTTGGTGAACGTATTTTCTCCTCATTTGTTGGGATTACCGACCAGCCATAATCAGACTCACATATATTATCTATACTTTGTAATTTATTCGCATTGCTATATTTCCAGAAAATATCTCTTGGGTATGCAAACGACTTATAATGAATAAAATTAACTCCGAAATTTGTTACAAAAACTATTGTTATAAAAAAAAACACCAATTGACGTTTTTTAATGGTATTGATAAAATGATCTAGTGAAAACAAAGTAAAAATGCAAAAAAACGGGAAATACATATGTAACAATCTGCCATAGAAAATCATTTTGTGCATAAAATAACCAACACTTGCATAAACTAAAAATACACCTATAACCGCAATGCCTATAACTACCAGGAGAGAATCTTGTTTGTGTGTTTTGTTAAGTGTTTGATAAATTATTATAAAACAAAAAAGCGCCAAACCCAATAACATAATTATACCGGTCACTCCTTCAACCTCAAAAAGGTATTTTATAATGAATGAAAACGATTGTTCAAAATCACCCTGGGTTATTGTTGATGAAAATTGTATAGCTTCTCTTATATATGAATGACCTCCAATTCTTGAAATTGATTCAAAAATAATTAAACAAAAAAGCCCTCCTAAAACATAGACACATGAATTATAAGCTTTTTTGAAAACAATCTCTTTAGTTAATTTATAAAAGAAAAAGAAAAACAAACTAATAATATATAATGGAAAATAGCCCGGATAAACTAAATATCCAAAAAATGAAAAGGCTCCCAAAAGAAAGGATTTTTTAAATGATAGCCTGTCATTGTCAGAGAACACAACCGATTCATATGTTATGAAATAAAAAATCAAAAGACTTAAATCATAAGGTTGAGCATGCCTAAGATAAAGATACGAATTTGTCATTGAGCTGAAAAAGATAACACTGATTAATGCTAGATATTTGTCTTTTAGTATTCGTTTTGAAAATTTAAAATGAACAATTAGGATAAGGCAAAAAACCACAAAGTTGTAAATAAATAATGGATAAGAATTTTTACTTTCGTACCATTGAAGATTAAAGATATCTGCAGAAATAAATTGTAATGCGTGGGGGATTGTTTTTATAATCGCGTCTGCCGGCCTATGCCCTGCCGAAAATACTGCATCAATTGCATCTACTATCATTAAATTTTTCACATCTTGTAGTGCTTTTCCTGAGCAATAATAAACAGATTCATCAATAAGAGCCATGAAGCCGTTTCCTATCAAACTTAGCTTAATTGATGTAATTAAAACTAAACTTGTGATAAGAAAATATTTTAGTGGCTGTCTGCCATAACCATGAATTGAAGCTATTAGTTTGGACTTTTCTTTTGCAAAAAGAGATTTATTAATGAATTTCATCGTTTTTTTATAATAATACGAATTCTTATTTATATCATTGTTTAAAAGAAAGGCAAATTAAATTTTTATTTATCATTGGTAGGATTCACATGCGGTAAAATACTCCTGACATTTTTCAATATAAAAAACTGTTCTTTAGATGTACTATCAACAATGTGCCTGCCAACCCTGTCCTTTAAAACATCCGGCAAAACGACACCCGGCCCGGCCACTAAATATTTTACAGCATAGGTGTCAATAAATCCGGTCAGCAGCTCTTCGTATTTTATATTTTTATCCTCTTTAAAAATTCGGAGTTTATCCAATACGCTTCCTTCCGCCACATAAGTATTTTCAGGATAATTATCCGTATAAGGATTGTTGATATTATAAAAATTATAGTAGCCCAGGGACTTTAAAAATTTTGCAGGCAATGAAAAATACCAGGCATCGGGTGTGTTGTTTTTAAATAAGCCATCATCGGCAAGCCAGGCTATTTTTGTGTTGTATTGGCTGCCTAATTCAGACTTCAGTGAATTTACATATTCCTGTGAATAAAATTCATTTTTGTTAAATACCCGTATTTCTTTGGTATAAACACTGAATTCCGAAAAATTTATTACCAGTCCGAAAAGCAGTAAAAACAGCACCGTTTTTTTATAATAATGAAAGCCCTTTATTAATAATACGATCAGCGATAAATTGAACAGCGGTAATAAACAACTCAGAAATTGGGGGGAGTTGGTGCCCTGCAAAAAAGGCCTTGTCAGTAAGCCGATCATTAATGCGAACAGTGCAAACGCCACGATCTGTTTTTCTTCTTTATTCAGTGATCCGAGGAGGTTCTTTTTTGTGAACACTAAAAAAACAACATAAGCAAAATATAAAATCAGTAACCAGATAAGAGCGAAAAATATCCTGATAACAAATCTTACAATTTCTCCTTTAAAATTTAAGGTGTGGAAAAATTTATACACAGACCCGGTTATGGCATCTGATGAAGAAATTCCCTGGTTGCCCGCACTAAAAACATAATAAAACACCAGAAACGATGCGGATAAAAGAATATAGGCCAATAAAGGCATCGTTAACTTTTTTAATGTGCATTTTTTTGTGACTATTAAATATAAACAAAAAACAAAGATGCCGCCAAATACACCGGGCAGCAAGCCTATATTCAAAATTAAAGAAAACGACATGATGATGATGGCCGCCTCATGCTTTTTTCTCAGCATTAACAGGATGAACAAACAGCTTAAGGAATAAAAAGGCAAATATTTAAAAAGTAAAAAATGATTGAAGTGGGTGCTGTTTTCAAAAACAATGGTCGTTACATTAAAATAGGAATTCAAAAATTTCAGAATATCTTCATTGAAAAAAGTATGCATAGGACCGACAAACATCAGCATAAACGAAATCAGCGCCGCCCAAAATCCAACCCGCTTGTTGTTATAATGGCTCCAGATGGCAAGGATGCCGGTATTCGTCAGTACGAACAGCAGGGGGCTGACCACCAGTACCAGCACATAGCTGTAACTGCTGATATGAAATGTTTTTGCAAGCATTGCACAAAGCCATAATTCGGGATAATGATAGGGAGTCCTGATAGTGACTCCATCAAAACAAACGGTATTCAGACCCTTGTATATGTTTTCGAAGCCCATGTTCAGAAAATAGGAAAGTTCGGCGTAAACGTCAATATCAGGATAAAAATCCAGCCTGAGAGAATGAAACCCTTCCAGGACAAAAACAAGCTGGATCAGGAATACCGGGATGGCGATCAGGTTGATCCTGTAATTAAAAAAACTTTTTAAATTGAGCCCTTTGATATTAAATGACGGAGGATACCTGTACAAAATAAAACACAATGGTATTAAAGAAAGGATATTTACTGTAATACCCGCGGTTATTATTATGGAATAAATAAATACAGCAACCGCTATTCCTGCAAGAAGGTAAAAAAAGGTTTTTAACCATTTGTTTTCTTCCTCTTTCAGGTATTTTCGAAAGAAAACATCTGAAATTAACTTCCCGGAGGCGTAAAAGAAATTCAATGCGACAATAAACACAAGAAAATAAATCATAAAAAAGTCGTATTAATTTTTGCACAAATGATTTTATTGCCGCTTTCTCCGGCTCCGCCCCTATGCATTATCCGCGACAAGGGATGCTTATTAGGTTCGCGTTGTCCGGATTTTTTATCCGGAAATTTTTCAGAAAAAAATGTGTGTAAGCGCCTAAAACGATTAACATTCAGGGTGTCTTTGCTTTTTAGATCATGGCTGTTCTGATGTTCGACATTTCCGGTGTTTTTTAACACAAAAAACTGTTCTTTTGATATGCTGTCTACGATACACCGGTCAACCCTGTTTTGTAATACATCCGGCAAAACAATATTCTGATTGGCAACGACATATCTGATACCGTATGTGTCAATAAAATACATAAGCAATTCTTCATGTTTTATTTTTTCCGGATGATCAAACAGTTTATTAAGTATGCTTCCCTGGGGTGTCAGAATGTGATCGGGAAACTCAATATACGGATTATTGATATTATAAAAATTATGATAGCCGATGGTTTTTAAAAATTTTGCGGGAACGGAAAAAAACCAAATATTGTGAGGCGTATTTTTTACAAAATCATCCTCTGCAAGCCAGCCTATTTTGGTGTCGAATTTTCCGCCCAGTTCTGACTTTACTGAATGAATATATTCTTCGGAATAATCCTGACATTTATTGAATAACCTAATTGTTTTGGTATAAACACTGAATTCGGAAAAATTAAAAAACAGACTAAAAAATAATAAAAGCACGACGGTTTTTTTATAATGAAAAAAACACTTTATTAAAAAGACAAATACTAACACGTTCAACAGTGGCAGCAGGCAGCTTAGAAACTGGGCTGATTCCAGGCCCTGCATAAAAGGCCTGATTAAAAAACCCGCTATAATTATGGCGACAACAAACAGAATGATCCCTTTTTCTTCTTTATTCAAAGACCTTTTTATTTTGTTTTTTGTAAACAGGAAGAAAATAATATAAACAGTATATAAAACCATTACCCAGATCATTGCAAAAAAAGACCTGAAAACAAACCTGAGAAATTCAGCCTTCAGGGATAATCCATTAAAAAATTTATAAGTATATTCATCAACCTCCCTGAAAAAAGACACTCCCTGGTTTTCTGCCCCAAAGTAATGATAAAACGCTATGAATGAAACGGCTGATAAAAGGTAAACCAATAAGGGTAGCAATAATTTTTTTAATGGATATTTTTTAAAACAGACCAGAAAAAAACAATAAATAAAAACACCGGCATAAACCCCGGGTATCAGGCCGACATTGATTATTAAAGCATACGACATGATAACAAGGGCCAGCTCAAAATTTTTCTTCAACATGGTGATGACAAACAAACAACTTAATGCATAAAATGGAAGGTACTTGAGCAGCAGAAAATGATTCAGGTGTGTGCTGTTTTCAAAAACCACGACCGTATCATCAAAATACAAGCCCATGTGTTTAAGAATAAATCCATTAAAAAATTCGTTCATCGGGCCAACAAACATCATCATAAACGAAAGCAGCATGATGATAAATCCGGCCTTGTTGTTATTATAATGGCTCCAGATAGCGATAATCCCGGTATTTGTCAGCACAAACAACAGGGGGCTGACCACCAGTACCAGCACATAGCTGTAACTACTGATATGAAAAGTTTTTGCCAACAGCGCGCTGAGCCATAATTCCTGGTAATGATAGGGTGTCCTGATATTAAGTCCGTCAAAACAAACTGTATTTAAGGCCTTGTATGTATTTTCAAAACCCATATTTATAAAATAGGAAACCCCCGCGTAATAATCAATGTCGGGATAAAAATCCAGCCGGAGAGAACGAAAACCCTCCAGGACAAAAACAAGCTGGATGAGGAACACCGGTATCGCGATGAGGTTGATCCTGTAATTAAAAAAACTTCTACCACGGAGCCCTTTGAAATTCAATGATGGAGGATACCTGTACAAAATAAAACACAAGGGTATTATGGTAAGGATATTTACTGTGATACCCTTTGTCATTATAACAGAATAAATAAATACGGAGGCAAAAATTCCGGCAAAGAGGTTAATAAAAGTTTTGATCCATTGATTTTCCTCATCTTTCAGATAGTTATGAAAAAAAACGTTTAAAACGAATGCCCCGAAAGCGTAAAAGAAATTCAATGCGATAATAAACACAAGAAAATAGATCATAAAAGACTCGTGTTAATTATTGCTAAAATATCTTCGATAGCCGGTTGGTTGAGTTCATAATAAAATGGCAACCGCACTAAGCACTCCTCATAATACTGGCTGTTCGGCAGGGATCTGCCGTCGTGCCTGGCTTTGTAAAATTCCGAACGGTGCAGGCATAAATAGTGAAATACCGAATAGATGTCCTTCTGTTTTAAATCAGCGATAAGTTTTGTTCTTTGGCTGATGTCGCGGCACAGCAAATAAAAGTTATGCGCGTTGTTCGTGGCGTAATCCGGAATGACGGGCAGCCTGACCAGGCCTTCTGACAATAGTTTTAAGCGGTCATAATACAGTTGCCATATTTGTTTACGTTTGCCCTGAATATCATCCAGGTTCTCAATTTGCGCCCATAAAAAAGCCGCCGTTATTTCTGAGGGTAAAAACGACGATCCGATATCTACCCAGCCATATTTATTTACCTCGCCGCGAAAAAACTCTGCGCGGTTGGTGCCTTTTTCCCAGATGATTTCTGCGCGTTTTTTGAAGGCCTTGTGGTTAATTGTCAGCATGCCGCCTTCGCCGCATTGTATGTTTTTGGTTTCGTGAAACGAAAAGCAGCCCAGATGGCCGATTCCCCCCAGCGGCCTGCCTTTGTAAAACGCATCGATGGCCTGTGCGGCATCTTCCACCACCCACAGCTTGTGTTTTTCGGCAATGCCCATAATTTTGTCCATATCGCAGGCCACACCGGCATAATGAACGGCAACAATCGCCTTTGTTTTAGCAGAGATAACTTCTTCGATAGCATTTTCATCCATACCCGGATGATCCGGCCTGCTGTCGATAAACTTTATAACAGCGCCCTGCCGCACAAATGCCAGGGCGGTAGATACAAAAGTATAGGAGGGTATTATGACTTCGTCGCCCGGTTTGATGTCGAGCAATAAAGCGGCCATTTCGAGGGCATCGGTACAGGATGTGGTGAGCAGGCATTTGCCGAATCCGTACCTGTCCTGAAAAAATGATTGGCATTTTTGTGTGAACATACCATTGCCAGAGATTTTGCCTGAGCGGACGGCCTCTTCAATGTAGGATGTTTCTTTACCTGTGAGGTATGGTTTGTTGAAGGGGATCATGTTTGAGATTTCAAATTCTTTTATTTTCTTTTCAATACTTTCCAACTTCCTGTTTTACGGCCACCAATGCGTTCAATAAGTTCAAGTTTTTTAAGCTTCAACAAGCCTCGTTCAACTGCCCTTTTTGATATGCCGGTTTGATTTGCTGTGTCATTTATTGTTGTTTCAGGCTTTATTGTTAGCATTTCAATGATCTTTATTAACTTTTGGTTTAATTCTTTTCCGACAGTTTTTCCGTCTTTTCCGACACCATGGTCTTCTTTTCCGTCATTTATACCTTTATCCTGGCTAATAATTTTTACATTTTCTACCTTTGCATTAAGCTGTTTTGCGACCTTATCGGGGACGTTTCCTCGCTGGTTGTTAAATCGCCACATTGGCCATTTTTAAACAAGTGCAAGCGGTTCATGAGTTACAGTTTTTATCGGTTGTTTTCCAGATGCCAGTTTTTTCGGCACCCATTCTTATTATTTTTTTCATTTGCTATAAGTTTTGTCTCATTCTTTTTCAATTATTTGCCAATAACCGCCTTTATCCGGGCCGATACGCCTGATCAATTTTTTTTCTTTCATTTTCTTTAAATTCCATTCGATGCCACGAACACTCAATCTGGTTTTCTTGGCAAGCTCATTTCTTGTAATTTGGGGATTAATCTCAATTAGTTTCAAAATTTCCCCCACAGTTTCCCCCACAGTTTCCCCCACAGTTTCCCCCACAGATAATCGTCTTTTAAAAATCACTGTAAAAAACTCATTAAAAACAAAATCAGGTTCTTTAACATTATTCTCTACGCAAAGTTCTTTAATTTTATTTATTCCCGTTCCCATATTCTCCACAAAATTACAACGCTGCAACAAATTTGTAATAATTGGATTGCGTCGTACTGCCTTTTTGCCAAACAATTCTAAAGTAAGGCCTTTTGGCAATCCACCCGGGTTTCCAATTTCAAGTCTGTCATCAAATACATCAATCGTAATATGGCTTCCGTCAGCAAAATAATCTCTATGGGCAACCGCATTTACAACAGCTTCTCTTATTGCCTGCAAAGGAATTTCATAAATCTCCTGTCGTCGTGCTTCGCCAGTCATTATGTATTCAACTTTTAAAGATTGTTTAATAAAAAGAAGAGCATTTTCAATATTTGTGATGATATCCTCTGCAAAGTCTTTTCTGTTTAACACCTTAATTCGTTCTTTACCTTCAAAAACAGCACAAGTAATTATAGACTGTTCAAGCAAGATGTCAATATTATTGCTAAAAAATAAAACCCCGGCATTGAGCATTCTTTTTGTAGTTCCAGTTTTTCTCAACACCCCGAGATTTTCAAGTATCGAAATGTCGTCCATGTTTTTTGTAATACCCGAAAGAATAAGGTATCCGTTTAGTTTTGAACTATTAAAGTGTTTTTCAAAATCAAAATACCGGTGAACCTGTTCTTCAAATCGTATTTTCCCTTCATGCTGCAAAAAGTCTATTATTTGCGACCTGCTCATTTTCTGAGAATTTGCTCCCATTCTCAAAAAAAAGCCATCGCTACATTGATATGGCTTGTCAATTCCTTCGGGAACGTTTATTATCAACACATTGTCATGCTCAGAAAGTGATATATCCAATGTTGGTTGAATATTTGCTGCAAAATCCTGTATCCGGGATCTTAATTTATTGGTTATTTCAATTCCTTTTGCCTTATTATTGTCATTTACACCCAGAAATATCTGCCCCCCTGAACTATTTGCAAAAGCAACCAGCTCCCGGGAAAGAGATTTGTCGAGGCTCTCTTTAAACTCAATAAAGTAACCCTCGCCTTTTTCTAATATAAATTCAAATTCTTCCTTTTTCATTTAACGATTACTGCCCATCTTTAGATTTACACTACTTGAGGTTTCTTTACCTGTGAGGTATGGCTTGTTGAATGGGACCACCTGTTACATAGAGTTTTTGTGAAAAGCAAAAATACGAATTTTTTTTTGGCCATAGCAAAACAAAATAGTTCCGGTGGCTTCGACTTCGCTCAGCCACCGTCGGGAGCAGTTCGATACGGTGGCTTCGAGAGCCTCAGCCGCCGAAGAGAGCCTCAGCCGCCGAAGAGAGCCTCAGCCACCGGGGAAATGGAAATCTCAGCCACCGAGAAAAAACTCAACGCTGCCTGAGGCTCTCGAAGGCAGCAAGGAACCGGTGGCTTCGACTTCGCTCAGCCACCGAAGAGAGCCTCAGCCACCGAAGAGAGCCTCAGCCACCGTCCGCTACGCGCACAGGATGGACAACATCATAAATCATCCGCCGCGGCGGAATCATCAATCCTTGTTCCCTGCTTGCTGCAGGCAAGGATATTTGTTTTGTTTTTGATTTTTGAATTTTGCAAAAATGCACGCGTTACAAACGCGCGCGTACTAGGGCAATGCCCATAATTTTGTCCATATCGCAGGCCACACCGGCATAATGAACGGCAACAATCGCCTTTGTTTTAGCAGAGATAACTTCTTCGATAGCATTTTCATCCATACCCGGATGATCCGGCCTGCTGTCGATAAACTTTATAACAGCGCCCTGCCGCACAAATGCCAGGGCGGTAGATACAAAAGTATAGGAGGGTATTATGACTTCGTCGCCCGGTTTGATGTCGAGCAATAAGGCGGCCATTTCGAGCGCGTCGGTACAGGAGGTGGTGAGCAGGCATTTGCCAAAGCCATACCTGTCCTGAAAAAATGAATGGCATTTTTGTGTGAACATGCCATTACCGGAGATTTTGCCTGAGCGGACGGCCTCTTCAATGTAGGATGTTTCTTTGCCGCTGAGGTATGGTTTGTTGAATGGGATCATTTGTTTTATTGTAATGATAAGCAAAAATACATTAAATTAAACAGCGTAATAACCACCTGTTTTTTTACTCCCCTTTCGTTCAATTTTTTTCATCTTAACCAAAAAACTTAATTGTCTTTCTATTGTTTTAACAGGCCTGTTATTTAATCTTTCGGATAATTCTTTGTTTTGTAATCCAGGGTATTTTTTAATTTTTTCCAACAAGGATTTTAATCCCTCATTTAATCCCTCATTTAATCCCTCATTTAATCATTTTATTATCTGTCAAGTGTAATGATAGTCGTTCCGGTCTTTACACTAACTCATTCATTTTTTTCTTTTTCGCACAATTTCTGGCAGTTGTCTGGTTTGTTGAATGGGATCACCTGTTTCATTAATATGAAAACAAAAATACTAAATTTTTTATTGGCCTTAGAAAAACAAAATAGTTCCGGTGGCTTCGAGAGCAGTTCGACAAGCACTGTAAACACTCAGCCACCGGTGGGGACCTAAGCCACTGTTAATAATTTTTATTGGCTCTATTCTAAAATGTAGTTGATAAATTCATTCTTTAATTACTATTGCTG
>ENA-UOWE01005351-UOWE01005351.1-activated-sludge-metagenome-genome-assembly--contig:-NODE-5351-length-11770-cov-3.479812_pt1 | contig 11770 bp, 10 predicted proteins | sample MGYA00249841_ERZ761562 | MGnify/ENA primary metagenome ERZ761562 (study PRJEB28883, sample SAMN05720200) | activated sludge metagenome | isolation source: Anaerobic digester | place: Japan... | reverse complement strand
GCAGTTTGTTGAGGTCGCGCAGCAGGCGGACAACGGCCTTCTGGCCGCTGCCTGGGGATTCGGACGCGCTCTGCACGTCGATGGCGCTGTGGTTCAGGTCCACGGCGGCGCCGTCGAGGCGGTTCCTCGACGGATAGAACACGTGGCGGTAGCACTGTTGGATGGCGAGCGCCACCTCCTGCTCGGACCGGCGGTAGAGCTCCTTCACCCGGTCGCGCTGGTGCTCGGCGAGCTCGGCGAGGCGCTCCGGCTTGCGCAGTTGATCAAGGGCGAGGCGGTAGATGACCCGGCGCCGCATGTCGTCCTTGCGCGCCTCGTCGGCGACGATGAGGACGACGTTGTTGAGGTGGCGGCGGAAGTCGGTGCCGCCAGCGCCTTTGTTGCGGAAGACGCGCTCGACCAGCGGCGGCACTGCGACCTCGGCGGCGCGCACGCTGTCGGCGTCGTAACCGATCAGCACCAGGTACGGCTTGCCGTCGCCCGAGTCGTCCGGCACGTCGCCGGGCTCGCTGGCAAACGGGATCAGATCCAGCATCACGTCCTTGAAAATGCCCTTGATGGCGTCATTGAGCACGGCGCGCGCTTCGCCCGGGTCGATCAAGGCCTCCTGACGGCGGATGACCTGTGTCAGGTTGGCTTCGGTGAGAAAGCGGAGCGGTACGTTGGGCCGGTCGTCGAGGTACGCGGATTCGGCGATGAAGCGCTTGCGGGCGTCATCGACGAAGCTGGGATCGACGCTTGGCGCCAGCACCGAGTAGAGGAGCTCCCGCTCGTTCAAGCCTTTCAGCGACTCGTTGAAGGCGAGCGTATGGAACAGGATCGGGCGGGCGACAATCGAACCGTAGGGCGGCATCCCGACGTAGATCTTCTGGTCGAACTCCTGAGCGAGGGCCGCTTTGCCGCCGTCTTCGCCGCTGACGTCGTTGCGGATCGGCGCGTCGAACAATGGCAGGTTCAGGCGGGTGACGATCTCCTGCTTGACCAAGCCATAGCCGGGGTCGAGGTGGTGCAGGTGGACGGCGTGGGCGTGCGCCGGTTGCTGCTCCCAGAGGTGGCGGACGCCGCGGGCGAGAATGCGCAACATGCCGCGCACCCTCTGGAAGTTGCCGAGCGTCGACAGCTTGTTGGTGAAGGCGGCCATCATCTCCGGGTGGAGTGGATAGCCACGGCGGAAGCGCTCGATCCGATCCTCGCCTGATCGCTCCGGCGGCAGGACATCGCGGTGCGTGGTCCACAGCTGCTGATAGTCGGCGATCACTTCCGCCGCGCGGCCGTAATCGATCGACTTGAACAGCCGCCGACGGACGACCTGGGCGGTCTCCTCCTCGGTCGTGGGATCGAGCAGCGTCGCCTTGCGGGCGGAAACGCTCTCCGCTTCCGCCATCTTGTCGGCAATGAACTGATGCTCGGCGCCGTAGGCGTCTTCGGCCTTGCCGCCCTTGCCGATGGCAAGCGTGTAGACGACGGCGGCGTTGGGCGTTCCTTCCACTGCCTTGAACAGGCTGGTCAAGAACGGCACTAGCTGCTCAGCGACCGGAAGCGTCTTTGCCTTGCGCAGGAACACCGCGAGCTCGTCGAGCAGGATCAGGGTTGGCTCACCACCGAACAGCGCGCGAATGTTCTCGGCGCCGGGGGCTACTCCCTTTTCATCGTTGGCGCGAAGTGTCTCGTAACCGGAGGCCCCAGCAAGCTGGTAAGCCAGTTCGCCCCAGGGCGTGAAGGCGCGCACGCCGGAGCCCATGAGGCGCCCCGAAGCGGGATCCGCGTTCTCGCCGTCGAAGGCGGCGATGCGCACTCGGCCGCGCGGCACGATCGCCGGGTCAACGAACTCGCCGATGTTAAGGACACCCACCATGCCGTTGGCTGCGTGTGTCAACGCGATCAGCGAGTGGGTCTTGCCGCCGCCGTATTGGGTGTGCAGCCGAAAGATCGACGACACCTCACCGCCGCGTCCGGCCAGTCGCAGGCAGACGTTGTGCAGGAGATTCTTCAGCCCCCGCGTCGGGTGGGTGTTGGCGAAGAACTGGGCCGGGATCTTCGTTTCTTCAGGCGCTTCGCCGCGCAGGACCTGGGCCAAATCGGCAGCGAAATCCGCTTCCTGGATGGCCCCGCGAATGACGTCGCCGCGGGGGTCACAGAGATCAAAGATCGTCGGCAACGACATGGTTGAACTTGGCCCCGCCCGCAAATGATCGTCTGAAGGGGCTGTATACACCCCCATGGCACGAAGCTGTAGAATGATGTCGCCCTGTCAGTCGGCTGCAGAGGGTAATCTCCGCCGCTGCTGCTCCCCCCACGCCATCGGCATTTGTCGCGTCAACTCCTCCAGCTGCATCCCCTTCGGCTGCCGGCCGTCGAGGATCGCCTCCTGAATGTCCGGCGCCAGCAGCGTCAACCGCAGCAGGCGGTTCACATAGCTGCGATCGATCCTCTCGGCTTCAGCGATCTCGGCCACAGAACCATGCGTCCCCTCCTCCAGCATCCGCTTCCACCGGTGCACGCTTCTGCCAAGCAATTGCGCGCGCAGCCAGTCAGTACGAGCAACGTTCCTACGCTACTCATTGGCTTCCTGGCGGATTTCAAACTACTCCCTGTTCGGCGAACGCCGCTTGTTCACTGCGCTCACGCCGCTGACGACCGAGAGCTTGGAAACCCGCAGCGTGCGCGCCAGCGCGATATGCAGCCGCGTCAGCTGGATGAAGTCCTTCACAGCTTCGGCATCATCGTCCCTTTGCCGTTCAAGGTCGCGTAGCCGCACCTCTAGCAAACAGTACCGCCGCAACATATCGGCATCGGCTTGATCGTAGAATTCAACCGGCCGTGAAGCGACAACCCGTTCCCAGACGGCCTTTGCCGCATCATCGAAATCAGCCGGCGGCTGCAACGCGCCCCTGCTACGCGGTGCCTTGAAAACGGCCGGCGTCATGTCGCGTGGCGGGTTTGGCATCGATACGTCCAATCACTCAGCTATTACTCATTGACTGTTTTGCTTAATGTTTATCAAAGGAAGAGTGCCGCCTCGATTATTCGCGCTGTGGCTGTCATCATCGCGACCGCCCCTCCGCCTTCCATCATCCCCGCGCCATGCGGCCCGTTACCTGTCAATTTCGCCACGCCCGGTGCGCAGCCTCTCTACCAAAAGTTGCCGTTGCGAAACGCTCGCAAAGTGTGGAAAAGTGTGGAACTTTCCACACCCCCCGCGCGGAATTGCGATTCTGGGATAGGCCGCGCTCTCGCCCCGTTTCGCTATGTCTCTGATATAATTAAGAAACATGATTTTTAGCCTTTACAGTAAAGAGGCAGCGCGCAATCTCACGCGACAAGGCAGTGTGGAAATTCCACAGTTCCACACTTTTCCACACTCAAGCCGGCCGCCACCCGCCCGCGGTGAAGCGTTCGCCATCCGCGCGTATTCCACCGGAAGCGGTAGCATGTTCAATCGCAGCCGCGACAAGGTGCCGCTCCGAGCCCGCAACGCGCGCGGCAAGATCCCGCCGCGTCGCCGCCTTGCCCGTGCTGTGCAGCCATGCCGCAAGCCGCGCGGCAAGCCGTTCGATCTTCGCCGGCGCCGCGTTTGCTTCGGCCGCCGTCGCCGCAAAGATGCGCCCGCGCCGCTGCCCTTCGCGCGCCTGCTCCTCGCCTTCGATCGCCTCGGCATGCGCGATGGTCGCCGCCCGCACCGCGCAAGAATAAGTCAAGATCATCCCCGCAAGCACCCAATCGTCTGAAGAAACGGCATCGCGGCAATCCCACGCCGCGAGTATTGCCGCGACCCGCGCGCGAATAATGACGGCGTGCGAGTCAAGTTCATCGGCCTCGGCTTCGCCACGCACGGCGCGCCAACGTTCGGCCCGCAACCGCTCGCCGATCGCCGCGGGAAAGTCGATCACGCCCGCTTGCGCCGGACAGAGCACCGGAGCGCCGGCCCGCTCAGGCGCGCGCGGCAGATGCGGATCGATTGCCGACGCCCATAGAAAGCGCTGCGGCAACCCCAGTTCGGCGAACCGCAGCAACCCGGCCGCAACCGCTGGCGTCGTGTTCACCGTGAGACCGAGCGTGTAGCCGGTGACGACGCGCGTGCGCTCGGCCGTCGCATTGCGCTGCCCCAGCGGCTCGCCCATGAAGCCGCGCCGCAGTGCCTCGCCCAAGGTGGCCCCGTCGCGCTTCGCCAGTCGTACCAGCGCCTCGCCCTCGTCAACGTGAAAATGCGCCAGCCGCCGCACTTGCCGCCGTTCAGTCTCGGCTCGTTTTCGGCCGGCCGCCGGCTTCGTCTCGACATCGCCCATGAATGCCTCGGCAACGCCTTCGCCGCTGCCGATCGGCTGATCAAGGAGCGCATCACCAGCACCCGCCGCGACAAGATCGCGCGCCGCTGCCGCTGCCGTGGTCTTGCCCGCGCCGGATGGTCCGACGATCACGGCGAACAAGGACAACGGCATCTCCGGCAACCACGAGGCGACTTGCGCCCGCGCATCCGGTGCCGACACAATGCCCGTGCGCACCATCGCTTGCACCAGCGCAGCGCCTGCCGAAACACCGCGCCAATGAGCGAAAGCGCGGATCGCCGCCAGTTCCGGCCGCGCTCCCCAGAAGTCCGCCGGCAGCAATGGCGCCGCCGCCCGCGCCGAAGGTTCCGCCGTGCTCTCGCCTTCGCCCGCGTCCGCCTTCGCGCCAAGGCCGCCAGTGTCGCCAGCAAAGGCCGGATCATCGAGAACTTCGGTGCCGAGATCGTCAGGCATTGCCGCGCGCTCCCGCCTCGAATCGCCGCCGCGCCGTGGCGATCGCCGCCGGCCGATCCCAATTCGGCCCGGAGATCGATCCGGCCGCTTCGAGCACGCGCTGCAGTGCGCTGCCCGCGTCAAGCTTGCCCTCGCCTGCGAGCGCGCCCGCCTGCCATGCCCGCGAGCTCAGCGTTTCCTGACGAGCGCCAGGCGCCGCGCCCGCAATCGCCTTGCAAATGTCAAGAGCGCGCTGCCAGCGAGCGCCCGCGACGCCCTGCCGGATCGCGAATGTTGCCGCAGCCGCTGGCAACGGCGCCGCTGCCGGCCGCCAGCGCATGGCGTCCAAGAACACCCGCGGAAACGGCGCAAGGTCGCACGCGCCCGGCCGCCGTTCGGTCCATTCGTAGCGCGAGCCGGGTGTCGGAACGATGATTGCGCCACCGTTGCCGCGGACATCGACGCCCGGCAACTCGCGGCCGTAAAGCCGGATGCTTGCGCGGCTTGGCACCGGCTCGCCCGGATGACCGAAACAAAGATGGTACCCGCCGCTTGGCGATCGCGCCAACCACGTTTTCGGCAGCGCAGCACGTGCGCCCCGCAGCGCTTCGAGCCCGTTTTTCCCGCCCTTGCAGTCAAGATCTAGAACGACGATGCCCGAAAGCGCGCCGGTTGCCGCGGCAATCAGCGCCTGCGGAAAGGCCTCGAACCAGCTTTCGAGTTGCTCGCAGGTGCGCGAAGCCGAGAGAAAGCCGCCCTTGACGAGCGGCCGTTTCTCTCGGCTCATCGGGAATACGGCAAGGCCGAGGTCTTGCGCGTACTCGCACGCCGCTTGCGTCAGCGCTGAAACGCGGTGTTGCGATGCGGGTGCTTGCCAGCCCGGCCGCGTCGCCAGGAAGCCGGCGCCCGCAACTGCGGCTGCCGTAGCGCCTGCCGGCGTCATCAGCCCTCGAAGGTAGGCGGCTTCGTCGCCGCGCATCGCCGTTCTCTCGCCGCCGCCGGCTCAGTCCGCCTGCCGACTGGCGATGAAGCGTTCAATCTCGCTTACGGCGATCAACCTTCGCTTGCCGATCTTGAAAGATTTCAGGTCGCCGCCGGCGATGAGTTTCCATATCGAAGTGCGGCCGATACCGAGCGCATGCCCAGCGCCCGAAAGGGAAAGTGCCTTAGGCCCAACGCTGAAGGCTTCTTTGGCTTGATTGGTTGCCATCGCAAGTCGTCCCGAACAATTGAGTACCGGGACGGACATACGCGCGTGCTCCGCGCCTAAATAGTCTGGTCGAAATCCGCCTGATTTAACTTTTCAGCTTCGACGGCCCGGCCGCGACCAGGCGGGGCGGTCGCGCGTCGCTTCGCCCCAGGTGCGCCTGAACGCATCGCGCGAAACGCCGAACCGCTCTTGCGCCTGTTCAAGGTATTCCGGCTTTGTTTCCTCGGGATCGCCGGCCTCAACCAGCGCCAGCAACCACGCACGGCATGCGGCTTCGGGCGAAATCGCCGCCGCCCGGACGACCCTGCAACGGCTCGGCGCCGGATCAGGAGCGTACGCGATCCCGAGCACGCGCCAGCCGCTGCGGTGTTCGCGCGGTAGCCGATCTTGCGGGCAAACGCCGCGGCTCACGACATCGAGGCGAACGGATCCCATCCATTCGAGCGCGATTTCGGCCATCATGTCGGCACCGCCCGACAGTTCGATTCCGCCAAAGGCCGTGTGCCCAACCATCCAGTCGCCGGCCGGCCTTGGACGCCAGTTTGTCGCGGCAACAAAGCGCTCGAGGCCGCCGTCGTAGCCCCATGCCAAACGATGCCACCACGCCGGATCGATCTGCACGGGTGAAGTCCAAGGCCCCGCTATAGGCTGGCCAAAGGCCACAAACTCGCCGCTCAGTAAGCGCCTTCGCGCACGATCATGGAAGCGCTCAACGGCCGCCGCAAAACCGCCGCTAGCCCCCTCGATGCAACTGGGGTCTCGCGCATCGGCCAGCCGTTCATACGCGGTCTTGATCGCCGCCAGTTCGGCGCCGGCCTCGTCTCGCACAAACTTGCCTAGGCTGATTGCCTCCGCAGGGACCTCGACCATTTCGCACCGCCGCCGGAGCAGTCCGCAAGGGGGAAGCGCGGCAGGCTCGCCCGGAACGCGAGCTTTTCGACGGCCAAATCTAGCCGCGCGCCACTACATCTAGTAGCGAACAAATGCGAACGCAAGCGGGCGATGGAATGTGCGTCGGGATAAGGCGTACCGGCTTCGTGACGGGTTTTCCGTATTTTTTCCGTACGCGGCGGGTAGCGGAGCGCTAACCCCTTGTTCTTGCTGGCGACCCCAACGGGATTCGAACCCGTGTTACCACCTTGAAAGGGTGGTGTCCTAGGCCTCTAGACGATGGGGTCCTGCACGCCGTCTCCTAGCCGGACTGGCCGGTAAATGCAAGGCCGTGCCCGGACGCCCGCGGCGGGGGCACCGGTAGCGGCAGAGTTGACGCAAACGGTGGCGCCGACACCAGTAATGCGGCACAATGGCGCTTGAGCCGAGGGCCCCGGCGCCCCCTTCAGGAGATGCCGAGGGCAAGAAACCACGGCCTTTTGCGGGAGGAAACTACATGACTGGCGTTCGCGATCCGGGCTCGACCCGGCGCTTCTTGGCCCGGCGCCTCGTCGCCCGGCATACTCTCATCATCACCTTTCTCGTAACGGCGGGCGTCGCCGCCTCGGTTGCCTGGGCGGCAAGCGCCGGTCGCATCCCCGGCGAACCATGGGGCCGGGGAACCGCAGCCGATAGTTGTGTCGTCTGCCACAGCCTTGAACGCGGCGGCCCGTTCCGTGTCGCGCCCAATCTTTTCGGCATCGTCGGCGCGGAGAAGGCACGCGACCGCGACTGGTACGGCTACACGGCGGCGCTGCGGCAGAAGGGCGGCACCTGGACCGAGGCCGATCTGGACCTGTACCTCGCCGATGCATCCGCCTTTGCGCCCGGAACCACCAAGACGATCCGCATCACCGATCCCGAGGAACGCAAACAGATCATCGCGTTTCTGAAGACGCTGCATCGTTGACGGGTTGCCGGCGGCGCTGCTGCGGCAGGTGCGCGGGCGCATCGGGCAGGCGGAGCCAATCTTCGGCCCGGAGTCCCGGCCCGAATTGCGGCACTTCGCGACTGCGCGTTAGAAGCGTTGGCGCTTGACAACGCATCCGTGTAGCGATCATCCTGTTCCTCAAAACGCGGCGTCAACGTCTGGAAGGAAGGAAATTTCCATGCATCGTCTGACAGTTATGGCGGCGGTCGTGGGCTTGGTTGCGGCCGGCCCGGCCCTCGCGCAACAGAAGTCGGTCAGCAATGTCGGCTGCGGCTTGGGCTCGATGGCCTGGGAGGGCGAGTCCGGCCTCGCCCCGCAGGTGCTGGCGGCAACCACCAACGGCACGCTGGGCAACCAGACCTTCGGCATCACATCGCATACGTCCGGCTGCGCCCGCAACGGCAAGGTGATGGTCCCGGAGCGGATGGCGATGTTCATCGGCCCGAACATGAACCAGCTGGCTGAGGACATGTCCCGTGGCGACGGCGAGGCGCTGGCCACGCTCGCCTACGTGATCGGCATCGAGACTCAGGACCGCGCGGCGTTCTACGCTGCGACCCAGCGGGAGTTCGCGCGCATCATGCCGCACGAGAACGTCACCGCGACCGAGGTCGCCACCTCGATCACCGCCGTCATGCGCGAGGATGCGGCGCTCAACCGTTACGCCGACATCTGAACAGTTCATAGCGGCCCGCGGGCTGCGAGCGGGTTGGCGGAGCCGGGCGGCAATGACGCCCGGCTCTTTCATGTCCGGATGGCGGCTGGGCGCGGCGGCGGCACTCGCCATCCTTGCGGCGCATCCGTCTGCGGCAGCCGCAGCGGCTGAAGCCGGCTCCCCGTATCAGGCTGAGCTCATCGCCGAAGCAACACGCCGCGGGCTTGCCGACACCAAGGAGTGGCAAGCGCTGGTCCACTATGTCCCGGACGCGCTTGGCACCGGCGTCACCGGCCTTGTTGACAACGCCGCCTTCTATAATGCCGCCGCCGGCAAGACCGACCCTGCGACCGAACTTGACGCAACGCTGAAGGCCTTCTTCGCGCCACTGCCGGCGGAAGGCACCGATGCGCATGCGCAATGCCGCCAGCCGGCGCGCTATCGCTGGCTGAAGGAAGAGCTCCAGTTCGATCCGGCGCGGCTTGCGGAGCACCCCTGCCCGGCGCTGGCGGAATGGCTTGCCGATGTCGATCCCGGCTCGATGACGCTGGTCTTCCCGGCCGCCTATCTCAACAACCCGTCTTCGATGTTCGGCCACACGCTGATCCGGATCGACCCGCCGCGGCGGCCCGTGGATGCGCGGCTGGTCTCCTACACGATCCATTTTGCCGCCGACCACCAGGGCGAGGAAGGCGTGATCTTTGCCTTGAAGGGGCTCGGCGGCGGCTACCGCGGCTACTTCTCCATGCTGCCCTATTACGAGAAGGTGACCCAGTACAGTGACATCGAGAACCGCGACATCTGGGAGTATGAGCTTACCTTCACGCCGGACGAGATCCACCGGCTGTTGGAGAACCTGTGGGAGCTGAACCAGCAGCCGATCGATTACTACTTTTTCACGACCAACTGTTCGTTCGTGTTGTTGTCACTGATCAACACCGCCCGGCCCTCCCTGGCGCTGACCGCGCGGTTTCCGTTTTACGCCGTACCGGTCGATACCGTCCGCGTGCTGACCGAGGAACCGGGCCTCGTCCGCAGCGCCGTGTTTCGCCCCTCGGCGCGGACCCGCATCGGCCGGCTGCAGGCAGCCATGCCGGCAGATCATCAGCGTCTGGCCATCGCGCTTGCCGACGGCACACTCGATCCCGGCGCGCCGGAGGTGACCGAGTTGGCGGCCATCGAGCGGGCGCGGGTGCTGGAGTTGGCCGAGGGCGTGCTGCGCTACCGGCGCGATACCGGCGCGCTCAGCCGTACCGAGATGGCGCCGCGCGCGCATCGGATCCTCACGGCGCGCGCCGGCATCCAGGTCCCAGGCGGGAGCGCGGTGGCCACCGAGCCGCCGCCGCGGCCGGATCAGGGTCACTTATCGGCTAGGCTCGCAGGCCGCTTCGGCATGACCGGCACGCGGCCGTTCAGCGAGATCGGCTTTCGTGCCGTCTATCACGATCTCCTCGATCCGGCAGCCGGCTTCGTCGACGGGGCAGCAATCGAACTCGGTAGCCTGCGGCTGCGCCAGTATGCGCGCGGTGCCCCGCTGGTCGAGGAAGTCACCGCGATCGCCATCCAGTCGCTGTCGCCGCGCGATGAAGTGTTCCGGCCGGTATCGTGGCGGACCGCGATCGGCCTCAAGCGGCTGCGCGAGGATGGCGACGATGCCGGCGATCTGGTGTTCGGCCTCGAAGGCGGTGCCGGTCCCGCCTGGCGGCTGGGCGCAGGCATGATCGTGTCGCCGCAGATCGCGGGCGCGCTGTACGGCAGCGGCGACTGGCCGCGTGACCGCATCGGCGGCCTCGGTCCCGCGATCGATCTCGTCTGGTCGGTCCGGCCCTGGTGGACGCTCAGGGCACACGCAGAGCAGCAGAGCGTTTGGGGCAGCGAGCGGACGTCGCTCCTCTATCGCGCCGCGCTCGGCCAGGGGTTTCGGCTGGCGCGCAATCTGTCCTGGCGCATCGAGGCCGGCCTGCGCAACGACGGCGATGAAAGTTTCGGTGAATGGTCGACCGCGCTGCACTGGTATTTCTGAGCCGCCGTGCTGTCCTGGCGCTCTTCGTCGTGGCGGCGACGGCCGGCTGCACGGATCTGTTCTTCCACCCGTCGCGAACGCTGACCGGTTCGCCCGCGGATCTCGGCCTCGCCTACCGCGATGTCTGGTTCGAGGCTGCGGACGGAACGCCGCTGCACGGCTGGTTCCTGCCCGCGCGCGGCGATCCGAAGGGCCTCCTCTTGCACCTGCACGGCAATGCCGGCAACGTCGCCAGCCATTTGGGCTTCGTCGCCTGGCTGCCGGCGGAGGGCATCAGCGTCCTGACCTTCGATTATCGCGGCTATGGCCGCTCGGACGGCACGCCAACGCTCGCAGGCGTGCACCTCGATGCCGAGGCGGCGCTGGCGCAAACGCTACACCTGCAGACCGAGGAGGGGCTGACAGACCGGCCGGTGGGTGTGCTCGGCCAGAGCCTGGGCGGCAGCGTCGCCATCACGGCACTCGCGCGCTCGGAGCTGAAAGGACGGTTCAACCTGCTGGTCGTCGATGGCGCCTTTTCCAGCTACCGGCAGATTGTCCGCGACAAGCTCGCCGAATTCTGGCTGACGTGGCCGCTCAAGGGGCTGTTGTCGGCCGGAATCGAGGAAGGCTACGACCCGGTGGACGCAATCGCCGAGCTGGCTCCACTGCCGCTCATCATCCTGCACGGAGACCTCGACCTTGTGGTGCCGCTGGCGCACGGGAAAGCGCTGTACAATGCTGCTCATGAGCCGAAGCAGTTCTGGGTCGTGCGCGGCGGCGGCCACCTCGATGCGCTGGCGACCCCGGAGCTCAGGGCGCTGGTCGTCACGGCGCTGATCACCGCCGTGCCGCCTCCGGCGAAGCCTGCTCGTCCATAGGATCAGAAGCCCGCTCGTCCATAGGATCAAACGCCCTCAACGCACCTTGAGCGCGCTTGTCACCTTTGCCAGCAGCGCGTTCCTGCATGCGCAGCCATGGCTCCTGTGATTCACTGAACATCCTGAAAACGCACCACTTTTCTGGTGTATGATTGGCGTTGACAACTGACCAGCGTCCATTCGTAATGTGCGGGCCGGGGGGCAAGTCCCTCCTGCGGCACCGGCTCGTCGCCAATCGCGGCCCATTTGCCGACACCGGCTGAACCAGGCGGGACGATAGCTCGTTCCGGCCGCTGAGACGGGCGGCGGGATGGCAGGCGTCGAGGGGGGAAGAGGACGCACTCGTGGCTACCCAACCGCAACCGACCGCCGCCGCACTGCAACCGACACCGGCCGAGCAGCGCGTCATCGCCGCCGCCGCGGCCGGGGCAGTCTGCGATTTC
>ENA-UOWE01005342-UOWE01005342.1-activated-sludge-metagenome-genome-assembly--contig:-NODE-5342-length-11777-cov-4.005375_pt1 | contig 11777 bp, 9 predicted proteins | sample MGYA00249841_ERZ761562 | MGnify/ENA primary metagenome ERZ761562 (study PRJEB28883, sample SAMN05720200) | activated sludge metagenome | isolation source: Anaerobic digester | place: Japan... | reverse complement strand
GGCAGTGTGCTGAATTCTGCCTTTTCAGTGTATATGAGAAGAAATCTGAGAAGGTTAAAGTAATCTTCCCTCAAGGCTGTAAGAATCAGTGTGCAGCCTGTGCACGGATATGCCCCTCAACAGCAATTATTTTCCCGAAATACAAAAATGGAGGCGCCATTGGTGGTGCAGACTATTTTGACGAAAATGAAGAACTTATTAGACGGGAGGCAGATGTTAAAACATTCCTGGGAGATGATCTGGTGTTGGCTCTTCGCAAGAGACAATTGAAGATGAATTCTATCATCAGGGAAGAAGCTTCCAGAAAGGCAATTGAAGAAAGAGAAAAATTCCTTTTGAAAAATAAAGAAGACCAGGCATAAACATGTCAATACTTAAAAATCTTATTAAAACGGATAAGCGCTGTCTGAGGATATTCCTGATGAATATGGTTGTTAAAGGCATATTGGGGTTTATCAGGTTCCGCAAGAGAATTAAAAATGGTAGTATGTTTCCTGCTTTTCAGTTTATCTCTGTCACAAATAATTGCAATCTTCATTGCCAGGGATGCTGGGTGGAGGTAAACGGCCCTAAAATTAATATTGAGCCAGAAAAAATTGATGCTGTAATTAGGGCAGGCAAGAAATATGGTTCATATTTTTTCGGAATTCTTGGAGGAGAACCGCTTTTATACGATGGATTGTTTGATATATTCGAAAAACATCCTGATTGTTATTTTCAACTTTTTACAAACGGTACTCTTTTGACAAAGTCAACTGCTCAACGTTTGCGTAGAGCAGGTAATGTAACACCCCTTATAAGCCTTGAAGGAGATGAATATGTTGCTGACATAAGAAGAGGCGGGCACCGGATCTACAACCGCACCGTTGAGGCAATTGAAACATCTGTTTCTGAAGGACTCATAACCGGTGTTGCAATCAGTGTGTGCAAATCGAATTTTGAAATGGCTGTTTCTGATGAATTTGTCAATATGCTTCATGATTCAGGGGTAATATACCTCTGGTATTATATTTACAGGCCTTCAGGTAGTGATCCTCATTATGAACTGGCTCTGAATACCAGTGAAATAACAAAGCTGAGAAACTTTATTGTTGATGCCCGTACCCGGCTCCCGTTAATTCTGATTGATTCTTACTGGAACGAAAAAGGGATTCCTTTTTGCCCTGCTATTGCCGGACTGAGCCATCATATCAATCCATCAGGAGATATTGAACCCTGTCCGGTAATTCAGTTAAGTTGTGAAAATCTGCAATACGGTGAACCAGGGAGCTTGTATGAAAATTCTTTATTCTTAAGGGAATTCAAAGAGCAGCTCAGAGAGAAGACAAACGGTTGTATATTGATGGAGGACCCCGCCTGGCTGGTTCATTTTTCGGAGAATCATAAGGCTAAAAATACATCAAACCGTGAAAATTATCTTACCAGCCTGCTGAAAGCACCATCAATACCAAGCCATAGTTCATCACCATTAATTCTGAGAAAAAACTATTGTATCGTATTGCAAAGAAAACAGCGTTTTTTGGTTTAGGAGCATATGGTTAATTGAAATGGAAAAGACTGTTGAAAAAATATTGCCATTGGTTGTTCCTGTTGAGAAGCAGGTTCGCGATGAGATAAGGATAAAAGCGACCCTGTTCACATCGGAGCAAAATTTACTGCCACCAGTTACTATTGACAAACTTGAAGTTATTGCAAGTGAGGTACTTAATAAATACGGGTGGGACGAAAGGTACAAGGCATTTGTAATGGTATGCTGTGGCAATGCTCTATGGAGGCCGGTTGTGGCTTCTATACCATATAACAGAAGATTATTGCTTTTGCCACAATGCCTTAAAAACAGCAAAAAATGTGTGGCAGGAGAAGATGAATTCGGATTATTATGTGGGGGATGTGGCAACTGCAATATCCCTGAATATTTGCAGGAAGCTGAGAATCTGGGCTATCTTACCATTGTTGCCGAAGGCACAACAATAGCATCAAAATTAATCGAGAGCGGGAAAATAGAAGCAATAGTCGGAGTGGCATGTATGGAATCTCTCCAGAAAATATTTAAAACCATAAACTCATATTTTGTACCGGCTATTGGTGTTCCTCTGGTTTTTAACGGTTGCACGGACACTATTGCTGATGAGGATTGGCTCAGAGAAGAGCTCCATTATTACGCTAATGACAACCAGTTCAGTCTTCTTAACCTGCACAGTCTTAAAAAAGGGACTATATCTATATTTAACACAGAACAAATAAATAAACTACTTAAGCTTTCAGATTCCACAAACGATGAAATTGTAAAAACTTTAATGCTTTCAGGAGGCAAAAGGATGCGTCCGCTCCTGGCAATATTAAGCTATAAAGCATTCAAAAATAATACAGATGAAAAGTTATTGAAAAACCTGGCTATGTCAATCGAGTGTTTTCATAAGGCATCCCTTGTTCACGATGATATTGAAGACGAAGATAGTTTGCGTTATGGAAAGAAGACAATTCATGCTCAGTATGGAGTGCCAATAGCAATTAACACAGGAGATTTTCTTATTGGTGAAGGTTACAGACTGATCTCGGAATGTGACATGGATGCCAGTGATAAAGTTGAGTGTCTGAAAATAATCTCCGAAGGACACAGTGCTATGGCCAAAGGACAGGGGAATGAACTTCTTGCAAGAAAGAATAATATTCTTTTACCTGTAAATGAGCTACTGGAAATATATAAAAATAAAACCGGAGAGGCAATCAGGGTTGCCTTACTTACAGGTGCTATTGCCGGGGGTGCTGACGAAAGGGTATTAAAAATTTTAAGTCGTTTTAGCTACCTGTTTGGCATTGCTTATCAACTTAATGATGATCTTGAAGATCTGAAAGAGGTGTCATCAACATCTTCTTTAAAAAATCCAAATATTCTGATTTCTATTCTCGCAGAAAGTAAGGACCTCAACCTCAGGGAGGCTCTCCATAATGCTGTAAGTAACAATGATTTTTGTTTACTAAGGGAGCTTATAGTTAATTCAAATATTAAGGAAGAAACTGAGAGTCTGATATCAATGTACATAAATCTTATATATGAATGCCTGGCTGAGCTGAATAACATTACTTTAAAAATTGCCTTGCATGATATCGTTGGAAAAATTTTTGGAAAATACCTTTAAAACACACTTTTTCCCAGATCCAAAGATATCTGAGGGAAGAAGCATAAAGGCAGTTCTTAAAAAATCACTGGAGCTTCTGAAAGATGAAGTAATAAACGATGTCAGAAATTTTGTTCTCAAAATGCAGCATCCTTCCGGAGGATTTATTGACAGAGCAGGCAACCCCGACATGTATTATACATTATTCGGTTTTTTTCTCGCAGATGTTCTTGGTCTTAAGGAAAATCTTCAAAGAACAGGAAAATATGCTGAAGATGAAATTAGTTACTCAATGCCAGAGGGTGTTCATCTGCAATGTGCCGCGATACTTTTGACCGAATTATCAGATAACCGGCAAATAAAAAACAAAATAAGAAGGCAGATCCGCCGTGACGTGGTCATGCCACATAAAGAAAAAAATGAATATTATGCATTTGTAAATCTGCTTGCCAGCCTTTATACGAGAGACTATATTGTTTTGCGCCAAATTTATAAACTATTAAGCCGGTTAAATCAATCAGATGACCTGCCTGTAACTGTTATTGCCGCATCACTTATTTTATACAGTACATTTAAGAAACCGGCTGAACACCTCAGGCAGAAACTTCTGGATTTTTATGACAATCAGGGAGGCTTCAGAGCTGTTAAAACCATAGCTCTTCCTGATTTACTTTCAACGGCAGTATCACTTTATGCTCTCAGTTATACTGGATTTGATCTTCTATTGATTAAACCTGAATGCCTTGGTTTCATTGATAGTCATTATATTAATGGGGGTTTTTGTGCAAGCGTTGCTGATCGCCAGACTGACATTGAATATACTTTTTACGGACTTCTTGCTCTTGGTTCACTGGCATGATAATTATGGAAAAAGAAATCATACTGCGGAAATATTATGACTTATGCCAGAGGCTGAAGTCTGAGGTTAACTCAGGCGGATTCTGGAAGGGGTATCTCTCAACCAGTGCATTGTCGACGGCAGTTGCAATAGTGGCGCTGAAGGTAAATGGAGCCCCAGTTGATAAGGAGAGGATCAAAGCAGGCTTCGACTGGTTATGCAAAAATATAAACTCTGACGGAGGCTTTGGAGACACAACGAATTCTTTAAGTAATGTGAGCACAACTCTTCTTTGCTACAGTGCAATTAGTTATTGCTAGACTGAAGGTAGTTGTAGTTCACTTCTCCAGAAGATGGAAAGATGGTTGTCGGGTAATGGAATAGACCTTAATCCCCACACAATTACAAACACTATTTTGAAGTTTTATGGGAAAGATTACACATTTTCAGTCCCAATACTTTCGATGCTTACTATCTGTGGAGTTATACCTGAGTCATGTATAAATAATATACCCCGGTTGCCATTTGAACTGGCAATTTTACCACAAAGATTCTACAGGTTTTTAAATCTGGGAGTTGTAAGCTATGCTCTGCCTGCACTTATAGGTGTTGGAATATACCTTCATAGGGCAGGCAAGAGAACTTATGGCTTATATGGTAAAATCCGGACATTACTCATTGAGCCTGCTATTAAAAAACTTGAGAAACTTGTTCCCGAAAGCGGAGGATTTCTTGAAGCAATACCCCTTACAGGATTTGTTGTGATGTGCCTGAAAGCAGCAGGGAAATCAGATAATTCAATAATAGAAAAAGGTCTTGAATTTCTTCGCAGGCAACAGAGGGAGGATGGCGGATGGTCTGTAGACACTGACCTTTCAACCTGGATAACCACTCTCGCCATTAAAGCATTTGGAAACGACCTCAGGAATCAGTTTGATAATATGCAGATTCAAGTACTGAGAAAACATATTTTATCGCTGCAATACAGTGTGAAACATCCTTTTAACGGAGCGAAGCCCGGTGGATGGGGTTGGACGAACTATTCTGGTTCGGTACCGGATGCAGATGACACCTCGGGTGCAATACTGGCATTACTTGAAATCTATTCAGAAGCTGAAGAGGAGAAGAGAGCTATCATCGATGGTTGTAAATGGCTTGCCAGCTTGCAGAATTCTGATGGTGGGTTTCCGACATTTTGCAAGGGATGGGGACATCTTCCCTTCGACAGCAGCTGCCCCGACATTACAGGCCATGCTATCCTGGCCTCAGTCAGGACTAAGGCCGTTTTATCATCATATTTAACCCGTAAAATAAGAAACAAACTTGATAATTGCGTAAACAGGGCAGTTAAATATCTTGAGAAAAATCAGTCTATTAATGGAGAGTGGGTACCTCTCTGGTTCGGAAATCAGCAAACAGCAGATAAAACAAACCCGGTTTATGGAACTGCCAAAGTATGCACATATTTAATTGATTCTCTTAAATTTATTACATCCTGTACTGAATTGAGCAACCGAATCAGGAAAATGATAAGAAGAGCCCAGGACTATCTTATTGAATCTCAGAACCCTGATGGGAGTTGGGGAGGAGGGAAAGGAGTTGCAGGTTCGGTAGAGGAAACAGCACTTACTTTATGTGCCCTTGCAGGGGAAAACGAAGAAATATGCAGCAAGGGCATAGAATGGCTTGAAAAACAGGATTTTGAGCATGCTTCTCCCATAGGACTCTATTTTGCATTGCTCTGGTATTATGAAAAAATGTATCCCCTCATATTTAGTACTGAAGCTTTTAGAAGAATAGCAAGTAATTAATGCGGCTTTCTTTTTCGTGATAAACAATTGATTCTTCCTTTTGAGTGATAAAAGAATTTAACATGAAGGTTTAGATCCTTAAATTTGTGTATGTTAATTTAAATTACTGAAGTTATGGACAAAAGAACTGTCAGATTACTGTTTTCTTCTGTTGCAGTATTTTTTATAATGCTAAATGTTTGCGCTCAGGACTGGCCACAGGTTTTTGGCCCAAACAGGAATAACATCTCACCGCAGAAAGGCATACTACGCTCATGGCCTGAAAAGGGACCTGAAATTCTGTGGAGTGTAGAACTGGGCAGGGGATTCGGTGGGCCGGTTGTAAAAGACGGCAAAGTCTATCTTCTCGACAGGGAAGAAAATCAAAAAGATATCTTGCGCTGTCTGGATTTTGGTACAGGAAAAGAACTCTGGAGATTTGAATACGAAGCTCCCGGATCTGTAATGTTCCCCGGTTCACGGAGCGTCCCCACCGTTGACGGAAATTATGTTTATTCAGTTGGTCACAACGGCGACCTTTACTGTATAAACATCAACACACACAAACCTGTATGGCACAAAAACCTGATGACCGATTTTGGCGGTGCCAGATTGCCTATATGGGCTATAACACAATGCCCTCTTATTTACGGAAACATGCTCATCGTATTGTATTCACAGGATCCCTATGCCGGTGTTGTTGCCTTCAATAAGCTTACAGGCGATATTATCTGGAAGACAGATCCTATCGGGAATGAAACTTATGCAAGTCCCTCTATTGCAAAAATAGGTGGTGAGGATCATATAGTAGTTGTGTTTTCATCAACAAATCCAATAGGCCACAGGGAGGTCCCGAGGTCAATGGGTAAGATTGTTGGATTTAAGCCACAGACTGGTGAGATCCTCTGGGAATACAACAACTGGGAAAATCATATACAGGTGGCGCCTCCTCTTGATGCAGGTGAAGGAAGAATAATTGTGGTAGGTGGCTATGAACTTGGTACAGCAATGATTCAGGTTGAGAAACAGGCCGGTGGCAAATACAGTGTTAAAGAGATTTTCAGGCATAATGACTTCGGAGACCACACAAAGCCTCCAGTATTGTACAACGGTTATTTCTATGCACAGTTTTCTACCAACAGTAAACGCGATGGCCTTTGCTGCATGAGCATGGACGGAAAGGTGATGTGGAAAACGATGCGCAATCCTTCATTCGATAAAGGTAGCATGATATTTGCAGATGGACTAATTATTGCTTCCGACGGAGCAACGAAACTGTACCTGATTGAACCTGACCCGTCAGGGTTTAAACCTGTTGCGACAGCTTCATTGCTCAGCGAAGGAGGAGCGGGTTCTGAAAATGACCCTGTTGCCTCAAGAGTAGCAGGCTCAACACAGAACTGGTCTCCGATGGCACTTGCAAATGGCAAGCTACTGCTGAGGGATCAGAGAAAATTAATATGTGTGAGAGTTGCTAAGTGATTCAGGAAGATTTTCAAGATGCTGGTTGATGGATACTGTCCCAACTTAAGACGGGACTCTTAATTCGTATTTAAATTCTGATATCCTTTATCAGGTTATTGAGAATGAAAGGTTTTACCTGCTCTCCGGAGTCAGCTAAACGAAAAACACGCATGATACAGTAAATTAGGCTTCGGAGAGCAGGTATGTTTTACTGATTAAGCATAAAATAAAGAGGACTCTTAATAGGTCTGTTTTATCAGTTCGTGAATAACTATCTGACAGGGTAGCTTAAACCTTCATCATACTTAAAGAGTGCATAATTTTCACCTTCCATAAATCCTGGCACATCCTCCTTCTGATTTTCAACTGCTTCATCAGATACCGGAGTGGCAAAGGGCATTTTGCCACTGGGGTTAAACTTGCCAGTTATAACATCCAGCAATGCATCTGCAGTTGTTCCAAAGGTTGCAAGGACACCCATGATGTTTTTTGTTTTTGGGTTATAAACTTCGTTGATTACCCATGGATTAGTGTAATTGACAACGAGCACCGTTGGCTTTTTTGCTGTTAACTTATTAACATAGTCGACGTCAATACCACATTTCGACAAGGATAGAGAAATTGGTGCGCCGGTTGACCCGAATAAAGCATTTCCTGTGGGTTGCAGCCATAATATAAGGATATCTGCTTCACCCGGTGTCTTTACAAATTCCAGATCATATTTATTGTCATTCACCAGGTATATATTAGGGGCAACTGATGAGGAACCCCTCGGATTTCTCTGAATAGATTCAAAATATACTTTAGTTTTTGGTTTTAGTGGCAGAAAGTTATTTTCATTCCTTAGCAGGACAATGGATTTCCTTAAAGCCAGAGCAGCCCTTTCTCTGAACCTTTCATTATTTACAATCTTTTCTGCTTGATCAACGTCAACATATGGATTTTCGAACAGTCCAAGTTCAAATTCTTCTTTTAACAGTAGAAATACAGAATTGTCTATATAGCTGATGTCAACAATTCCAGAATCTATCAGTTTGACAAGCATTGAAGGATCAGATTCTCCTGAAAAAATATTTACACCTGCTTCTATTGCTTTTTTATAGCGCTCCTCTTTTGTAAGGTTTTCAACACCCCATGGCATGCCTGTTAGTGGACCTGTATCTGAATTTATGATTCCTTTAAATCCCATCTGATTACGGAGGAGGTCTGTAAGAATTCCTTTATTGAATGCGTAGCCTACTTCTTCATATTGTGTGCCTGCTGGAAGTGAATAATAAGGCATGATTGCTGATGTACCTGCGTCGATTGCAGCCTGGAAGGGTATCAGGTGGTAACTGAACATGCCGCCGGGATATACTTCTTTTTTACCCCATTCGAAATGTGAATCCTGACCTTTCTCGCCTGAACCGCCACCGGGGAAATGCTTAACTGTGAGTGCCACCGACGAAGAATTTAGTTTTTCACCCTGAAAACCGAGGACAATTTCCCTTATCATCTTAGCTACCCATTCCGCATTTTCTCCGAAGGTGCCGTTAACTCTCGACCATCTTGGCTCTGTAGCAAGGTCGGCCATATACATATAGCCTTTTCTGATTCCCACAGCCACCCACTCCTGGCGGGCAATATCTGCAAATTCTCTTGTAAGCTCAAGATCACGCATTGCTGAAAGTCCGAGTTCACCGGGCCAGGAAGAAAAAACAGTTGTGCCAACACTTGTCCCGAGAGAAGCGTTGGTGGTAATATTGTTACGAGGGTTTGAGCAAATTAATGCAGGGATTCCGAGCGGTTCGCTTTCGCACAATTCCTGCAGTTTATTTGCCCATTCGGCTGTGACTCGCGCGCTCTCATTAGCCCTCAGTATAAAATGGCGCATATGAAACTCTTTCACCATTTTTGTTGTTCCTGCTGTTCCACCCATTCCGGCTATACGTTCTCCTGTCATTCCGGAACTGCCAGCCCTGTTACCCTGTGTCCTTCCTGCCCTTTCCCTGCTTCCTTCCCTGCCTGAAAACTGGCCACCCCCCTGGACTGGCATAGCACCTTCGGTGAGGTCGCTTGCCGAAAGTTTTCCTCCCGAAGCCTCCGCTGCCCTTGTGCCAACCATATTAAGAGTGTTAATCATCATTAAACCTGCCTTCTCTTCTACCGACATTTTTGAAAGAAGATCCCTGCTTCTCTCTTCGGCAGTAAGACGCCAGTCTTCATATTTATCAAGTTTGCCGTTTTTATTGAGATCTCTGAATTTGAGGCCTCTTTTTTCGATTATTCCAACCGACCTTGTGCCAAGAACAGGCTGCAACTCTTTATATTTCCTGCTACTACATGATATTCCAATTACCAGTGTCAGTGATAAAAGAATAAATAAACTATTTGTTTTCATTTTTTTTATCATAAATAGAATTTCAAAAAGTTTGTAAGAGATTATGTAAGTTTAAAAATTTTATTACTCACTTATTCTTACAAGGTAAAAAAAATATCACATCATAATCATTATTGTGACCGCACTATACTAACATTATTGCATATATCCCTGAGGAATGAAGACATGGCTTTTTCTTACCCGCTTATTCTTTACTTGATCACAATAGAGCAGTTGATATCGTTTATTATTGCCCGCCCGGTGTCATCAGCCTGGTAAAAGAAAGAGCTCCCAGTGTCCATTTGCCATTCTGTTTGATATATACTTCAGTAACCATGAACGGATTGGTAACTTCATTTCCACCAACCACTGCCAGAAGATCTATTCTGTTAAGAAGTATAGCTGTATTATCTATAATATTTACAGATACATCATGGATATCAGCTTTTTTGTACCAGATTCCTCCGCTTCTGATGATATTAAGTTCCTGTTCTGTCCCCCATGCGCCTCCCATGTGAACAAATACAGCTTTCTGATGAAACAGGCTGGCCAGTACATCTGCATTTTTGTCTGACATCCACTGCCACTTTTGCTTAGAGAGATTGATAATTTCCTGTTCCTCCGGGGTAAAGCTTCTGGTTGTCTGGTTTAAACCTGGCTGCTGGCTGAATGATGATGAAAAAGGCAACATCATTGCCATCCAAAATAATACAATAATCGATTTTTTCATATCGATGATAATTTTTAAGGTTAAAATTTTTAAATTATTTGGTTTCATAAAGTTTTCTACTTCCTATCCATTTAACAACTTCTGGGTCCGTGTGGTCAAAAAAACAACTTTTCCCCGAATCAAGGGTTTCTATAGCCTTCATGTCGTTACTGTCAAGTTCAAAATCGAAGATGTCGAAATTTTCCTTTATTCTTTCTTTTTTTTCCGATTTTGGAATTGCAACAATTCCTCTCTGAATAAGCCACCTGAGAACTACCTGGGCTACACTTTTGCCGTATCTTTCGGCAATTGACATAAGTAGATTATTTTTAAAAAGATTATTTCTCCCTTCAGCAAACGGAGCCCATGCTTCAATCTGAATATTGTTTTCTTTCAGAAATTTTTGTGTTTTAATCTGCTGATTAAATGGATTCGTTTCAATCTGGTTTACTGCAGGGACAATTTCATTAAAAATTATAATATCCATAACACGGTCGGGGGAAAAATTACTGAGGCCAATAGCCCTGATTTTTCCGCTTTTATACAACTCTTCCATTGCCTTCCATGAACAATGCACATCACCAAAAGGCTGATGTATTAAATATAAATCAATATAATCAAGTTGAAGGTTGTTCAGAGACCTTTCAAAAGCCTGTTTAGTTTTTTCGTAACCGGTATCCTGAACCCACAACTTGGTGGTAACAAATAATTCTTCCCTATTTATTCCGCTCCTTTTAATCGCATTTCCAACGGCTGATTCATTCATATATGATGCGGCAGTGTCAATTAACCTGTATCCAGTTTCAATAGCATCTAGCACCGCCCTTTCGCATACCTCAGGGTTTGTTATCTGAAAGACCCCAAAACCCAACATGGGCATTAAAATACCATTGTTTAATATTACAGTTTGCATTTATGTTTTTAAAGAATTTTTTGACAATGTTTCTCAATTTAATATGCAATTATAATAACTCAAATTTTAAAAAGTTCGATGACTTTCATTAAAACGAGAATTAGAGAATTTATGGCGAAATAATTAATCCTTTCTATTCTAATGATATCTTTTCAGGTAGAAATTTCAGGTATAATACTTTTACGAATCAGGATAATGGTAAGTCGTACAGTTAATGTAAAACCTCTTTAGAATATCTGATTATTACAGATTAACAACCGATTTCACTGGCATTTAATCAATTTGTACCCGGAGCGGGACTTGAACCCGCACAGCCGTTTAACTGGCCACAGGATTTTAAGTCCTGCGTGTCTACCGATTCCACCATCCGGGCAAACAAAACAATACTTCCTTATTTCAAACAACCGGTCCTGCGTGTCGGACCCTGTCCCGATTTATCGGGAGATTCCACCATCCGGGCAAACAAAACAATACTTCCTTATTTCAAACAACCGGTCCTGCGTGTCGGACCCTGTCCCGATTTATCGGGAGATTCCACCATCCGGGCAAACAAAACAATACTTCCTTATTTCAAACAACCGGTCC
>ENA-UOWE01005335-UOWE01005335.1-activated-sludge-metagenome-genome-assembly--contig:-NODE-5335-length-11786-cov-3.891058_pt1 | contig 11786 bp, 9 predicted proteins | sample MGYA00249841_ERZ761562 | MGnify/ENA primary metagenome ERZ761562 (study PRJEB28883, sample SAMN05720200) | activated sludge metagenome | isolation source: Anaerobic digester | place: Japan... | reverse complement strand
ATGGCCATTTCTGTAACGATAGCAGCAGCCTCTTAATAAGGATTAATGAACCTCTTATTGAAAAAGACAGATCATTTAAAGTAAATGGATATGTGGAGGCGGTCATTAATAACAATAAAATGAATGCAGCCAAAGGAAAGATACTGGTCTATTTATCAAAAGATTCATCGCAGTATGCTTTACAATATGGCGACAGGATATTGATCCATAAACCAATTCAATCCATCAAAAATTCGGGCAATCCCGGCGCATTTAATTATGAGCGTTATGCAGCATTTCAGCAAGTGTTTCACAATGTTTACCTGAAACAGCAGGACTGGGTTATGTATCCGGGAAAGAATATAAATGCATTCCGGACATTTATATTTTCCATCCAGGATTACATTATTCGCACAATCAAAAAGTATACAAGTGGTGGCCCCAATGAAGCTGGTATTGCCGAAGCATTGCTGATCGGATATAAGGAAGACCTTGACAAAGACCTGGTTCAGGCATATAGTAATGCCGGTGTGGTTCATATCATTGCTATCTCCGGTTTGCATCTCGGCCTCATCTATGTGATGCTGACATGGATATTTGAAAGGCTGCCATTTATTAAGAGAAGTAAATTTATAAAATTGGTTTTGCTGTTGAGTTGTCTTTGGTTATTTTCTATTCTTACAGGCGCATCAGGGTCAGTTTTAAGAAGTGCAGTGATGTTTACATTTATTGTTATCGGTAAAAATTATTTCAAACAATCTTCCATTTATAATTCACTGGCAGGATCTGCATTCCTGTTATTATGTTATGATCCTTATTTTCTTTGGGATGTTGGTTTTCAATTAAGTTATGTTGCCCTGATAGGGATTGTATCATTGCAGCAACCAATCGGCAGGTTATTTTATTCAAAGCATAATTGGCTTACAAAAATATGGGAACTGTTCTCAGTTACATTAGCAGCACAGATCGCTACTTTCCCGGTTTGTATTTATTATTTCCACCAGTTTCCAAATTTGTTTTTTGTAACGAACCTTATTGCTGTTCCGCTTTCTACCGTAATTCTTTTTGCAGAAATATTGCTGGTTGCTCTTTCGGGAATAGAGCTTGCAGCAATATATACAGGAAAACTGGTTGGTTCTATGATTTGGCTGATGAACCTGCTGATCACAAAGATCAACAGCCTTCCGTTTGCTGTATGGGACAGGATCTATGCAAATATTTATACCACATGGGCCTTGTATTGTTTCATCTTTTTTATTGCTGGCTGGCTGATCAATAAGAATAAAAGATCATTTCGTATGGCAATGATTTCTCTGTTGCTCTTTACAGGATTGAATGTGTATGCAATGGTAGTCTTGCAGCAGCAGGTGAAAATGATCGTGTACAATGTACCGCGATACCAGGCAATTGATTTTGTATACCGGGATCAATACTGTTTTGTAGGCGATAGCATATTGCTGAAAGATGGAATGCTGCATAACTTTCATTTAAAACCGGCACGTATCGCATTACAACTGGATCAAAACCCCTCTGCAATAAAGCATTTAAGCAAGACAGGGAATTGCTACCAGTTTTTCTCAAAAAAGATAATGCTCATTGATACAGCCATTGCTTTCGATCCATTACCGGATAAAATAAAGATTGATGTACTCATCATTTCAAAGAACCCGTTCCTTAAAATTGCCGGGATAACCAATGCCATCAGGCCTTCCGTGATCATTTTTGATTCTTCTAACAGTTTGTGGAAAATTTCAAAATGGAAAAAAGAATGCTTAGCGTTAGCTTTGCCCTGCTTTTCAATACCGGAGCAAGGGGCATTTGTTTTAAATATTGATCAGCAGTCTGCTCATTCATTTATCAACTTTTAAAACCAGCCTCCTGGAATTTTACTGTAGTATGAAAAAAATACAATCTGCACTTATCTCCGTGTTTTATAAAGATGGACTTGAAAACATTATCCGCCAACTAAATAGCCTGGGGGTAACTATTTACAGCACTGGAGGTACTCAAAAATTCATAGAAGATCTTCGGGTACCCTGCATTCCGGTTGAATCATTGACTACCTATCCTTCCATTTTAGGAGGCCGTGTAAAAACACTTCATCCATCTGTATTTGGAGGTATATTGGGAAGAAGGGATAATGAAACAGACCTGCAGGAAATGAAGGATTTCAAGATCCCTGAGATCGACCTGGTGATCGTTGATCTCTATCCATTTGAAGAAACATTGAAAACTACAGATGAAGAAAAACTCATCATTGAAAAGATCGATATCGGCGGCCCATCCATGATCAGGGCAGCGGCAAAGAACTTTAAAGACCTGTTGGTGGTTGCAGCAAAGAAAGATTATCAAATGCTGGAAAATTTGCTGACAGGTCAGAAAGGCGAGACTACATTAGAGCAAAGAAAATACTTTGCAGCAAGGGCTTTTGAAATAGTTGCGCATTATGATGTTGCAATTGCAAAATATTTCAATCCGTCTGAATCCTTATATTTTTTAGAGTCAGTAAATAACCCACTGCCAATGAGGTATGGAGAAAATCCACACCAGTCAGGAGTATTTTACGGTGATCTTGAAAAACTTTTTGCACAACTCAATGGGAAAACGCTTTCTTATAATAACCTGGTAGATGTTGATGCAGCAATGAATCTTGTAAAAGAATTTGCTGCACAGGATAAGATCTTTGCTATTATTAAGCACACAAATGTTTGCGGAATAGGAAGCAGGCCTACTGTTAAAGAAAGTTGGGAAGCCGCATTGGCCGGCGATCCCGAAAGCGCTTTTGGTGGTGTATTGGTTTCTAATGCTGAGGTTGACAAAGACACCGCCAATGCGATCAATGAAATATTCTTTGAAGTGCTCATAGCACCTGCATTCAGCATAGAAGCTTTGGAGATATTAAAGACAAAGAAGAACAGGATCATCCTTCAACTGAAGGAGCAGCCTGCTAACAAGGAACAGTATAAATCTGTGCTGAATGGCGTGCTCATACAGGGAACAGATGAAGGCAATTATACAGAATGGAATGAAGCGGGCGGAAGAGATTCTACCGAAACAGAAAAGCAAGACCTGGTTTTTGCAAACTTAGTCTGCAAGCATTTAAAGAGTAATGCCATTGCTCTGGTAAAGAATAAACAACTAATTGGAAAGGGCTGCGGACAAACAAGCCGCATCGATGCATTACGCCACGCCATTGAAAAAGCAAAGCAATTTAAGTTTGAACTTAGCGGAGCAGTCCTTGCCAGTGATGCATTTTTCCCTTTTGATGATTGTGTGAAGATCGCTCACGCAGCAGGCATCGGTTCATTCATACAACCCGGTGGATCCATCAGGGATGCGGATTCAATAGCTTATTGTAAGGAGAACAATCTCCCAATGGTAATAACCGGGATGCGGCATTTCAGGCATTGATAGCAAGTAATCTTAAAATCTTTTCTGATACAGCCGAAATTAAAAAATCTGAATCTGTTTTTTATAAATAAAAAATCTAAATTTTACTTTCTGAAAAGATGAAATTATTCGTACCGTAAAATTGTTAAGCTAAAAATGCAAGGGATAAAAAAATTAGATGGGAAAGCGAGAGGCTACTTTGCACTTTTTATTACCAGTACGGTTTGGGGAACAACCTGGGTAGTGAGTAAGATCGGAGTGAATGAGATCCCTGCACTACAGATGGCTTATATCAGGCAGTTCATAGGTGGATCTTGTTTCGTGCTGTTTTTCATGTTGTATAAAAAATTCAAACTTCCTACTGCAAAACAATTTCGCTGGATAGCAGTAATGGCCATACTCATGTTCGTTTTTGCAAACGGTTTAAGTACCTGGAGTTTAAAATATATTCCTACCGGCCTCAGTGCATTGATAGGCGCATTATATCCATTGAGTGTGGTGATCATAGAAAGGCTATTCTTCAAAAGTAAGAATATGACGGTGCTTACTTTCCTGGGACTGTTTCTTGGTATTGCCGGTGTAGGCATTGTTTTTTATGAAAATGCATTTAATAGCCACAGCAGCCCTTCAGATTTTGTAATTGGCCTAAGCCTCTCCGTTATTGCGATGCTTGCCTGGAGTTTCGGTACTATTTTTATCACGAGGAATAAAGCCAATATAGATCCGTATTATGGCACCGGCTGGCAAATGCTGATCAGTGCAATCATGTTATTTGTAATGGCGGAAGCTACACAACCAACGGTTCCGGTTTATGAGATATCATTAAAAGTCTGGATGGTGATCCTGTACCTTGTTGTATTTGGATCTATCATTAGTTTCGTTGCATTTATATACTCAATGAAAAAACTTCCGGCAGCTATCTCTTCTTTGTATGCTTATATAAACCCGCTTGTAGCAATGGTTGTAGCAGCATTGGTGCTGGGAGAAAAACTTACCATCAATATTTTATGGGGAGCGATTGTAACATTGATAGGAGTATACCTGGTGAATTACAGCATCAAAAAAAGCGCAAAAGCAATCCTCGAACCGGAAATGTAAATTCGTGTACTTGTATTTCAATTCGTGTAATTCGTGTCAAAAATTCGTGTTATTCAATCCCCTAATAAACTTCCCATACATTTCTCTCCACCCCGAAAATTGTTTATCAGTTCCCAAAAAATTATTGTGAAAGATCGTGACCAGGGTCCCATTCACTTTCCGGCATTCATTTAAATAATAGCAGATCTCGTGATACGCTTGTTCTGAATTATACTTTTGTTCATAAAAACTATTTGCATCCATAAAGCAAAACGGATACAGTTGAAGTGTTGTGATCTTTTCGGTTTTTAAGTTGTACCAGTAAAACGGGGATGCTACAGAAGCCCTGAATCCGTTGATACTGCCATATCCCATACTGAAATCTTTTTCAATACCAGCCTTTATCAGGCTTTCAAAAGTATTGGGCAGGCTGAGTTTTATATAATGTTGCCGCGACATGGTTACCGGTATCTTTCCTGCTGTTTCCAATACTTTTTTTTCTCTTGCAAGAATAGATTCATTTTTATTGCTTCGCCAGGATGGGTGCAAACCTGTTTTGTATTTTTTTGCATGGCGCTTTATCAACTGCCACATGGCTCCTGAATAAGGCGAGATATTTTTATCGTACATACTGCCAGCTGTGGCTACGAGGAAAAAATAAACCGGGTCTAATTTATGCTCATCATGCAAGGCATCCATAAAATCATAACTGTCGAATGGATCTTTTTTTATTCTCGACAATACAGTAAGCCTTTCCAGGGAAGGGCTCTTGATAAACCCGCCTAGATTTCTTAAGAGCCCTTTGTGTTTAAAAGAATAAGCGATGTCGATATCATAAGTAGGTAAATATTTGAACGTGGGAAGATGAAAAACAAGAGCCGGGAATTTGTTTTTTAAAGCAGCAGCAAAATCATTCGTCCATACATTCACCAAAGGCGTATTTAAAAAGCCTTCTTTGAAGGCCAATGAGTTTTCATGTGCATACCTTCCATACATATCCAGTTCATGCGGAAGGTATTCTTCGTAGCGGCTTAGTAAATAAAAACTTGCTGCAAGAATATCAAAAGAAAGATCAGCATTTTCTTTTTTGAAAAAGGCTTTGCAGCCATTTGTTTCAAAACAAGTTATCTCTTGTTTCTTAATATCGTTTTCAAAAAGCAAACCATGATTTGGAATACGAAATGCAGCATTTATATAGTGGCTGCTATAGTTGATCTTTGGGCCATCGTGTTTTTCAAAATTATCCTTGTCGATGGTAATGCTATGTGTAATGCCCAGCTGCTCATTAAAAATAAACTTACAGATATACTGTAAACGGGGAGAGCTTATATCTGAATATAATAGGATCATTTTATCAAAAAACTACACTGCCAATATTTTTCTTGAGTTTTTTAAATTAATAATTATCAATTATCAATTATCAATTATCAATTATCAATTTCACTTTTTAAACCGTTCCTTCCATAATTCATTAAAGGTCTTCTGGCTAAAATTCAGATCACCCCTGTTCTTTTTCCAGTCTTTGAATAAGCCATTTACCACTTTGTTTTTTAGTTTACCATTGCCCATATTCATCAGTGCCCTGCTGTTACTGGCGATCTTCCATAATTTCCACGCTGCCTTTTCTGTAAATGTTGTATGTCCTTCTGCAACAGATTCGGCACGATTATCCAGTAACAATTCATGCAGGTTTATTTTCACGGCACATACTTCTGTACAATTACCGCAAAGCGAGGATGCAAAACTTAAATGTTTAAAATCTTCCATGCCCTGCAGGTGGGGGGTGATCACACTCCCTATTGGACCGCTGTAGGTAGCGCCATAACTATGTCCGCCAATATTCTTATAAACCGGGCAGGCATTCAAACAGGCGCCGCAACGGATACAATAAAGGCTTTCCCGTTGCTTGGGATTCTTTAAAATATTGGTGCGGTTATTATCCAGTAAGATCACATACATTTCTTCGGGCCCGTCTGTTTCATTGGGTTGGCGTGGACCGGTAACGATCGTATTGTAAACAGTTACTTTTTGCCCTGTTCCAAATGTGCTGAGCAATGGCCAGAACAGTGCAAGGTCTGTAATGGAAGGGATCATTTTTTCTATTCCAACGATCACGATATGTGTTTTTGGGAATGCACAGCTCAGCCTTGCATTTCCTTCATTTTCTGTAACAGCAATACCGCCGATATCGCCAATGATAAAATTTGCGCCGGTAACACCTACTTCAGCCTCTACATATTTTTTTCTTAAAATATTTCTTGCAACAAGTGTAAGTTCCTGGGGTGTAAGCTTGGGGTCTGTCCCTAATTTTTCTGCAAAGAGTTTGGCAACATCTTCTTTGCTTTTGTGCATGGCCGGTGTAACAATATGATAAGGCGGCTCGCCATCTAACTGTTGTATATACTCGCCGAGGTCGGTCTCAATACTTTCTATGCCATTTTTTTCAAGCGCATCATTCAAATGAATTTCCTCTGTTACCATGCTCTTGCTCTTCACCAGTGTTTTGCAATTTTTTAGCCGGCAGATATTTAGTATTTCTTCAATAGCCTGTTGAGTATCTTCTGCCCATATCACTTTGCCACCACGTTTAGTGAAATTCTTTTCAAATTGTTCCAGCTGCTGGTCAAGTGTTTCTATCGCACGCCATTTTGTGTTCTTGGCTCTTTCCCTTGCAAGGTTCACATCATCAAACTGCGTTTTACCTTGTGGTACAACGGCATTGTATTTTCCAATATTGAAATTTATTTTCCGTCTGTGTTCCAGGTCGGCAGCCTTGATGGAACTTTTAGCTAAAAATGATGATGAAGTTTCTGACATAATTTAAAGTTACTGGTTGAAGGTTACGAGTTACGGGTTATTTGCTTTGAAATTCTAAAAACTACCTAAACCCGTAACACGCAAATCGTAACGGTCTTATTTAAGCACCCCCAATTCTTTCCCAACCTTTGTAAATGCTGCAATGGCTTTATCCAGGTGATGTGGCTCATGTGCTGCACTCAATTGTACCCTGATGCGTGCCTGCCCTTTGGGAACCACGGGGAAGAAAAATCCTATCACATAAATTCCTTCATCCAATAACCTGGTTGCAAAATCCTGTGCTATAACAGCATCATATAACATGATCGGCACAATAGGATGATCGCCTGGCTTTATATCAAAACCGGCTTCGGTCATTTTGCTTCGGAAGTATTTTGTATTGCTTTCTAATTTATCTCTTAATTCGGTGGTATTGCTCAACATATCCAATACTGCAATAGATGCCCCTACAATACTTGGTGCAACGGTATTGCTGAATAAATACGGGCGGCTGCGCTGGCGAAGCATCTGAATGATCTCTTTTCTTCCGGAAGTAAATCCGCCACTGGCTCCACCCAATGCTTTGCCCAATGTGCCGGTGATGATATCAATACGGCCAACTACATTCCTGTACTCATGTGTGCCACGGCCGGTTTTTCCTAAAAAGCCGGAAGAATGGCACTCGTCGATCATAACGATGGCATCGTATTTATCGGCCAGGTCGCAGATCTTATCAAGCTGTGCAATGGTTCCATCCATACTGAATGAACCATCTGTAACAATGATACGGCTTCTTAAGCCAGCAGTTTCTTTTAGTTTCTCTTCCAGGTCGGCCATATTATTGTGCTCATAACGATAACGCTGAGCCTTGCACAATCTTACTCCATCAATAATAGAAGCATGATTCAATGTATCACTGATGATGGCATCCTGTTCGTTGAACAAAGGTTCAAAAACTCCGCCATTCGCATCAAAGGCAGCTGCATATAAAATGGTATCCTCGGTACCCAGGAACTCAGATAATTTTTTTTCCAGTTCTTTGTGAATATCCTGTGTGCCGCAAATAAATCGCACACTGCTCATTCCGTAGCCCCTGTAATCGATGTACTTTTTGGCAGCTTCCAGCACTTTTGGATGAGAAGAAAGCCCAAGGTAATTATTGGCACAAAAATTAAGTACTGTGGCCCCGTTAACTACGATCTCAGGACCTTGTTCGCTGCTGATGATCCGTTCATTCTTAAATAATCCGGCGGACCTGATTTCATCAAGCTCTGAAGCGATCCGTGTTACAAAAGATGTATTCATACAATCGTATTTTCTGCCTGCAAATCTACGCAACTGGAATGGAGGAACACTATTTTGGCACAATTTGTTTGCCACAGGCCATGAACATATTTTAAATATGTTTAACAGTATTTATTTGTACCTGTAACTTTTTAGTTTTTACATTCGTTCTACCTAAAACTACCGCTATGCAGAGAAAGAAAGAAATACTTACTTTTTTTATCCTGATACTACTGTGCGTAACCCTGGTTATAGCGGCCGGATCATCAAAAGAAGCGATCCCGGATTGTAAACCTGTGCAGCCTGGTAACAATAGCTGTTGCGAAAACAAGCAGAATAACAACAATAGTTTACCCTGGAACTTCATTTCACAGGGCATTTTAGACCTTCTGGCATAAAAATTTTAAGTTTACTGTAACTTTTTTCAATTTGCAGCGTATTACAGGCATCAAATCGGTGGCCTGCATCGCCATTACATATCACTGTATGACTGAGAGAGAATATAATGAATGTGTTAATCACTATGCGGATAATGTTTATCGCTTTATCCTGAAGAATCTTCGCCATGAGGAAGATGCAAGGGATGTTGTGCAGGGTAGTTTTGAGAAAATGTGGGTGAACCGCCTCCAAATTGACAATGAAAAGTGTAAAAGTTACCTGTTTACGGTGGCTTATCACCTGATGATAGACCATATCAGGAAAAATAAACGCATTAGCTATAAAGAGGAATTCAGCGAGATTGACAGAGGTGCAGTAAAACAACATAGCAATGCGAAAAGGATATTGGATGAAGCGCTTAGTAAATTGAGTGAAACACAGAGAAGCCTGGTGATGCTGAAAGATTACGAAGGCTATAATTATACAGAAATAGGACAGATAACAGGGTTGAATGAAAGCCAGGTGAAAGTATACCTTCACAGGGCAAGATTGCAGTTGAGGGCTTATATTGTAAAACCGGAGAACGTGATATAGGCGTTTAAAACGTTTAAACATTAATAATGAATATTAACCGACATAATTACGAAACTTTTTTCCTGCTGTATGTAGACAATGAATTGTCTGCAGCAGATAGGAAAGCTGTGGAAGAATTTGTACAGGTAAATACCGATCTGCAGGTTGAATTGCAGTTATTACTCGAAACGACTTTACCAACAGAAACTGTTACTTATAATGACACCCAGGATCTTTATAAAAAGGAAATAGAACTTGATAGCCTTCAGGAAAATTTATTGTTGCACCTGGATAATGAATTGGATGCTTCTGCAAAAAAAGTAATAGAAGCTACAATTGGATCAGATAATAATATAAGTAAGGAATGGCAGATCTGGCAACAAACTAAACTCGATAGTAATGATATCGTTGAATTTAAAGACAAAAAAAGTTTGTATCGCCATGAAGGAAGCCGCGTTGTTGCGATGCGCTTCTGGAGGATCGCTGCTGCGGCTGCTATCTTGTTGATGATCTTGCTTACAGGCATTTCTATATTAAGAAACAACAAGCCTTTGGATAAAGAAGATTCTACTGCTAAGAATGAAACAAAAGCAGTGGATAAAAAGCAATCAGTAAATAAGGAACAGGTACAGATAAAATCAACAGAGAATACTATTGGTCCTTCAGAAGAAAGAACAACTGAAAACATTGCATCGGTGCAAACAAAAGAAGAGAAAGAAAAAAATAAAAATACAGTAACACCTGCAAAGCAGCAAGCCTCGTTTGTTGAAAAGAATAGCTTCGCTGCAGAGCAAAAAGCTGTTAACAGTAATAATGTTATTAAAAAAACGAGTTTAGAAAATATTAACAAAGAGAAAAGTAACGAAACAATTGCCTCAACCGTATTAACCAACAGAAAGAGCGAAGTAGTTTCCGAAAATAAAATACCTGATGCGGTTGCAAGTACGTCATCAATAAAAGAAAAGATATCGGCTCCATCCAAACCTTTTATTGATTACAATTCGGTACCGGCCATGCCTGATAGTTATGCAAAAACAGCGGGTTTAAATGAAGGAACTTCTGAGAATAACAATAAGATATTTTACATGAATGAAGAAACCGTTGCCCGTTCAAAAGTTGGCGGACTCTTTAGAAAAGTAAAAAGAATTGTTGCAAGGAACACAAATATCAACACCGGCAAAAGCGTTAAAATAGCCGGCTTTGAGATCGCTCTGAAATAATAATCACATTCAAAAAAGAAACAAATGAAACAGCTAAACATTTTATTAGCAGCAGTATTCTTTTGCATGAGCGCTTCGGCTCAAACAGATACTACTGTTACAAAGAAATCAGATACGATGCGGATAGGAAATATTATCATCGTTAAGAAAGGAAAGAAATTCACTGTTGATAGTTCAAGCAAGGAATTGGCACGCCAGAATTTTGAGAAAAAACAAAAATCAAGAATAAGCACCAACTGGTGGATCGTTGACCTGGGCTTTGCCAATTATGATGATCAGACTAATTATGTGGCTGCATCTACCGGCCCTGGTGCATACCTGAATCCAGGATCTGGTCTTACAAAAGGTGATTTTAAATTACGAACAGGTAAAAGTGTGAATATTAACATCTGGTTATTTATGCAACGCATAAACCTCATCAAGAAAAATGTGAACCTGAAGTATGGCCTTGGTGTGGAACTGAATAATTACCGGTACAAAAAAACCTCCTCTATTAGTTACAGAGAAGGCGGCGTGATCCCTTATTCATTTCCAATGCAAACAACAAGCGATGCATTTGTATTCCGTGACAGCATACAATACTCAAAAAATAAACTGGCAGCAGATTATGTAACAGTTCCGGTGATGCTTAATTTTTCTACTACACCTAAGTATGGCCGTCAAACTGTAAGCTTTAGTGTAGGGGTAAGTGCTGGTTACTTGTACAGTCAGCGTAACAAGCAGGTAAGCAATGAACATGGTAAACTTAAAAATAAAGGTGATTATGACCTGGAAAAATTCAAGTTTTCTTATGTAGCAGAACTTGGTGTTGGACCGGTGAGGTTTTATGGTTCATACAGCCCACAATCTATGTATGAACGCGGCCTTGATGTCAGGCCATACAATTTTGGAATAAGGTTCAGCAGCTGGTAATACGATAATTTACATTCTCTCTCAATAACCTTCGTTGGCAATAAAACTTGTTTTAAAGCCTGCGGAGGTTTTTTATTTTATTAAATTAGCCATTCAATCAGTTATAAATGCAACCTGCGGAGGATCTTAAAATATACGTGAGCGCTTTTGAGAAAGAATTGGGGCGAATTACAGCAG
>ENA-UOWE01005329-UOWE01005329.1-activated-sludge-metagenome-genome-assembly--contig:-NODE-5329-length-11790-cov-5.648487_pt1 | contig 11790 bp, 12 predicted proteins | sample MGYA00249841_ERZ761562 | MGnify/ENA primary metagenome ERZ761562 (study PRJEB28883, sample SAMN05720200) | activated sludge metagenome | isolation source: Anaerobic digester | place: Japan... | reverse complement strand
TGAAACACCAAGGTTACCGTTAAGCCTTGGGTGGTGGCAGTGGTTTGGGCGTTGGGGTTAACAATTACCCCCACTGATTGAGTACTCTCACTTGAGCCATTAGTATTACTGTCAGTCGCCAAATTGGCTAAGGATAATCCTGGTACTAAGGCGAAATTACTAACTATACCGCCGGCAGGTGCATAAATTATGACACTTGCCTGTTGGTAACTATACCAAGCTGCCGATAGTTGAGATTGAGCTGCATTAATAGCTGTATCTGCCGTAGCCAATTTAGATTTAATTATTTCTAAATTTTTCTGACTGGTTAATAGATTGGAATTAATAGTTTCCTTTTGAATATCACTTTTAGGAAAGTTTTCGATATTATTGACCGTATCCTGGGCTGTATCCACTGCCAACTGAGCTGTGGCTACCTGATTCTCTAGACTGCTTTTATTTTGTTTGGCACTCTCAACACTGTTTTTTGCGTTTAAGTAACTAGCCCAAGCTGAACTTTGTTTTCTCTGGCCATCCTGATCTAAAGTAATCAGAGCTATTTTTTGTCCCTGTCTAACACTATCTCCGTTTTTAACATATACTGCGGCCACTTGTCCTGAAATCGAAGTGTAAATATTGGTGTTGCCACCACTGCTAATTGATCCTGATGCTGAAATTGTACTCACCAGATTTCCCCGGCTTACTGTCGCTGTTCTATACTGGTTATCGGTTTCCTCATTGGCATTAATTTTCTTATAGCCAAACCATCCTAGCAACAAAATTACTACCACTACCGCTATTTTCCACCACATTTTTTTATTTTCTTTTCTTTTCTCTATCATAGCCCTGATCTTATTTTTTCTAACTGAAAATCACCTGAAATTTACTACCCCGCCCGAGTTGACTCTCCACCTTTATTTCTCCTTTTAAACTCTCCACATTCTTTTTAGCAATCGATAGACCCAGACCAAATCCACTAACTGCATTTTTGCTTCTAGCGTTATCCGTCCGATAAAATCTTGTAAAAATTTTCCCCAAATCTTCTGTTTTAATGCCTATGCCCTGATCCTCAATTTCAAAAACAGTTTTGCTACCTTTTGGAAAACCTCTGAATTTAATTTCTTTATTTTTTGGACTATATTTTATTGCATTATCTAAAATAATAACCAGAGTATCGGTTACTTTTTCTATATCGCTTCTTAACCTCCCCTTTTCACTTATACTGATTATCTTTATTTTTTTATTCTCTGCCTCCGTTTTGACTGTTTGTATTGCCGTAGACATAATTTTTTTTATACTTTCTTCACCTTCCGTTTTCGGCTCTATATTCCTGTTGTCTAATTTTAGTAAATAGTCCGTTAATTTTTTCATATTATCCACCTGAATCAAAGCTTGATTCATTGCCTTTTTACTATCTCTCAAGTCAAATCTTTTGTCTCGTAAATTTACCTCTAACATAGTTTTCAGGCCTGTTAATGGTGTTCTCAATTCGTGGGAAGCATCAGCAATAAATCTCTTTTGTTCTTCACTCATTTCTTGGATAGGTTTTAAAGTTCTCCCCGCCAACATGTAGGCTAGTGAACCGGATATCACCAAAATAGCTCCGTTAATCACCAATAAATTTGTCAATAATCTTTTTTTACTTTCTTCCACTAAGTCCTTATCCCAATTATTCATTATCGTGGGTGGGGGAGACAATTGTCTTTCAATCCTTATCCGTTGCATTCCTGAAAAACGATTAATTTCTCTGTCTACCAAAGCATAAATTACTACACTAAAAATAAAACTAATTATCATAATAATCAGTAAGTACCAGCCGGTAAGTTTTAATCTCGCTTCTTTAAACATTGTCTACTTCAATTTTATATCCAAAACCTCTCCTGGTTTTTATTAGTTTAACTCGATGCCCTTCGTCGATTTTCTGTCGCAAATTTCTAATATAGACTTCGACTGTATTTGGCAAAATATTAGACTCGTAGCTCCATACTCTCTCTATCAATTGTTCTTTGTTTAAAACTTGTCCCGGATGCCTCATTAGACATTCGAGCAGTGCATATTCTTTGACAGACAATCTTATTTTTTTATCTGACCTCTTTACCTCGAAAGTGTTAGTGTCAAGACTCAAATCACCTACCCTTAAAATATTTTTTAGTGGAGTTGCCGGTCTTCTGGCTATTGCCTTAATTCTGGCTAAAAGTTCTTCAAAGGCAAATGGTTTTGACAGATAATCATCAGCTCCGTTATCTAAACCCATCACCTTGTCCTCCAGCTGGCCTCGGGCAGTTAACATTAAAATCCCTGATTTTATCTTATCTTTTCGCAGTTTTTTACAAATGGTTATTCCGTCCATTCCTGGCAACATCAGGTCTAAAATTATCACATCATATTCTCCGCTCGCTGCCAAATCATATCCCTCGTTACCATCATAAGCCACATCAACTACATATTTTTCTTGCTCAAGCCCTCTCTTAATTGAATTGGCAATCAAGTGATCATCTTCCACTATCAGTATCTTCATGGTTCAATTATAAATTGAAAACTGAAAACCAGCTGAACGATAAACTTTTCACCTGCGACTTTTTAGACCATCTCGCTTGTCTTATATTACTTCGAAAAATTGTTAAAACAAGACGGCAGTTGAGGGGGTAATGTCAATGGTTATAAGAATAGAGATGTCCCAGACCCGACTGCTCCGCTATAATATGTTATGTTTCAAGATGAATTGACTCAAAGAGTCGATGAAATTGCCCAAAAACTGGAAATACGTCAAAAAACCATAGTCAAGTTTCTATTCCTGATTTCTCATAAAAAAAATCTGTCCAGCAAGGATTTGATTAGAAAACTTGGATTACCCCGGACACACTTATATCGTTTAATTCACGAATTTACCGAAATTTTAGAACCAAAAACAAATTACATTTTTGTAAAAAGTGAAACAGCAAAGGAAATAGCCGAATTTACAAAAAATAGATTATCAGAATATAGCATCCAAAATCTAGAAAACATTAAAAAGATTATAAAAAAATATCAAAAAATACGGCCGAAACCAAATAGAAATCTAGACCAGTTTACCGCTACTGTTTCCACAACGATTAGGCGAGTGGATAGACTATCAAAAAACGATGACCTAAAAGGAAAAAAAATTGCTTTCCTTGGAGACGATGATTTAGTCTCAGTCGCTGTTGCCTTAACTCGTCAATGTAAAAAAATAACGGTTTTTGAAATAGACGACCGCTTGAATAACTTTATAGCCCAAATATCTAAAGAAAATAATCTTGAAATAGAAATAATCAAACAAAATATTTGCCAAAGCTTAGATAAAAAATGGTTTGAAAAATTTGATGTCGTATTTACGGATCCTCCCTATACGAAAGAGGGGGTAGACATTTTTTTAAATCAAGCGATTAGATTAATTCAGAAAAATTTTTTAGGGAGAATTTATTTATGTTATGGAAATAGTGATCGTGCCAGAGAAAGAGAGGTAGAAATTCAAAAATTGATACTAAATCACAATTTAATTATTAAAACAAAATTTAATCAATTTAACAGATATTTCGGGGCAGAAAGTATTGGATCACAAAGCTCATTATATGTTTTAGATTGGACGCCAAGTACTAAAATTATCAATTCGAATCTTAAAAAAATTTATACAAATGACTAATTTTCCTTTTTTCCAACATTTTGTTGCCAAATTAATTTTCACCAAAGAGGTGGAAATTGACGAAAAATTAACTGACCAAATTGCCGATTTATTGATCGAAAAACTCAAATTAAACGTTGTCAAACAAGATAAACATCAGTTTACCAATAACGGTTTAACAAAATTTTGGATTTTGTCTCAATCGCATTTAGTTATCCACACTTGGCCAGAAAATAATGCCATCCATATCGACTTAATGACTTGCAGTCCAGCGGTAATTACTTCAAAAAATATTAAAGATTGTTTTTTATCATTTCCGATTAATGATATCTCTGTGACACAGCTGAGATATTAACTTTTCTAAAGAATTAAGGGAGAAAACAATAAATAAACCTAAAAATGGGACAAAAATAAGTTTCTATCATGACAACCAATTTCCAAAAAAAAGTTTATAAAATTGTCAGCAAAATTCCAAAAGGGCAAACGATGAGCTACAAGCAAGTTGCCTCAATTATGGGGACAAAAGCATATCAAGCCGTTGGTCAAGCACTAAAAAATAACCCAGATCCCACCAATATTCCGTGCCATCGGGTGATAAAAAGTAATGGCCAAGTCGGTAGTTATTTTGGAAAAAACGATTCATCATCAAAACGGAAGAAGTTAAAAATACTAAGGTCTGAAGGGGTAAAAATTTAAAGGTAAAAGTTTTTAGCCTATATTATTGGGATTGTGTTTTGCAATACCTTATTGCAATTATAAAAAATAATGATAGAATTGGAACAAAATGAAGTTGGATACTAAAACTTATACTGATAATTTAGAAATTGATAACGCCCTCAAGTTTTTAGTCAAAAAAGTAAACCAACATTGTCACAATACTAAACCATTGTTAAGCCATTGCATTAGGGTTGCCTTTAGATTAGATAGTCTTGGATACAAAAAGGATATTGTAATTGCCGCATTATTACACGATTTAATAGAGGATACCGATACATCAATCTCCGAAATTGAGAAAAGATTTGGTAAAAAAATAGCCAATTTGGTTACCTTACTAACTTTTGACATGAACATTAACGACAAATTAGTTCGATATCAGAGTAATTTTAGTCGGTGCAAAAAGAACAAAACAGCCTTGTTAATTAGATCATCTGATTTAATGGAAAATAGTTTTTATTATCACAAAGCTGGTAGTTTAGCTACATATCAATTTTTACTTCAAAAGATGTCTTATTTTATTCAGGTAGCTAAACCCAAATTGTCCGATGAAAAGTTATTTAAAGATTTAATCGTTAGATATAACTTTTTAAAAAAACATGAAAATTTCCTATACAAATAAAACAGACTTTCCCGAAACAAAAGAGACAGAAATTGTTGAGAGAAAGGGAATTGGTCATCCGGATACTGTTGCCGATGCTATTGCTGAACGTATTTCTGTAGAATATTCTCAGTATTGCTTGGACAACTTTGGTATTGTTTTGCATCACAATGTAGACAAATTTGCAATTTTAGGCGGATTGATAAATTTAGAAGATTGGGGAAAAGCAGAGATTGTTAAACCGGTTCGTGCACACGTTAATGGTCGGATAAGCTCATCTTTTGGTGGTCACAAGATTCCCGTACACGATATTTGCAAACATGCTATCAAAACCCAGTTAGCAATTTCTTTACCGGAATTAGACCTTAACAACCATTTAGAAATCATTGATAATTTTACTACCTATTCCAAAAACCCTGTCTGGTTTAATCCTAAAAGTAAAGGTGATTTACCTGAATATAAAGAATTAAAAGCCAATGACACTTCTTCCATTATCAGTTATTGGCCTCTAACCAGTAGTGAAAAATTAACTCTAGCCTTAGAGGGTTATTTTTATAATCAAAACCAAGAACCTCGTTTTAATGAATTCGGTCAAGATATAAAGGTTATGGTAGTTCGCCACGAAGATTTTTTTGACATAACTCTTTGTGTTCCTTTTTTTGTCAAATACCTTAAAAATGCGAATTCCTACTGGAAAATGAAAGAAAATTTAGAATCAGAGTTATCTTCTGTTGCCGGTAACATCCTAGATAAAAATACTAATTTTAGACTTCAAGTTAACACTCATGTACGTCCAGAGGCTCTTTCAATTTCTGTTAGGACTGGGTACTTTGTGGCCGCTGGGGGAGCCCTAGATTACGGAGAAGAAGGTTTGGTGGGTAGAGGAAACAATCGTCTTGGTATTATTTCAGCCTATAGACCACATAGTATGGAGGCTGCCTGTGGCAAGAACCCCATATATCATGTTGGTAAGGTTTTAGGTTTGGCTTCAGATGTCATCGCCAAGGAAATAGCCAATAAATTTGGCTGTTATGCAGAAATATGTATTGTAGCCAATAATGGAGACCCCCTACTTAATCCCAATAATGTTATTGTCAGCACGTCCAAAAAAGTACCTCAACCAGAAATTGAAAAGTTAGTCAACCATGTTTTAAACAACAATGACTGGTCAAGCATGATTATAAAAGATAAAGCTCTTATTCCAAAAACAGGGAATCTATATTTATGATTATTACTGCTTTAATTGGCAATCCGACTTCACATAGTTGCTCGCCAACTTTATTTACTAATTATGCATCCAGCGTTGGTTTAGAGTACGCTCATCTAAAAATAGATGTTCCTCCTAAAAAATTAAAAACATACCTCAATGCTTTACAAACATTAGGTTTCAGCGGTCTAAATATTACCTTACCCTACAAACAAGCAGTAATAAAATATTTAAATTACGTCGACCCTATAGCCAAAGCTATTGGTGCTGTTAATACAGTTGTTATTACTAAAAATAAATTTCGGGGTTACAATACCGACTCCTTTGGTGCCATTTCCTCTATAAAAAGTCAATCAAAAAACATTAAAGGGTGCAGGGCTTTGGTGCTTGGAACTGGTGGCGCCAGCCGAGCAATTGTTTATGGACTTCTAGAGGAAGGCTGTTCAGTCATCGTTGCATTCAGAAAACCACTTTCTCTTCGTACTTCCACTCTTTTTCACGATTTTAAAAACAAAGTAATTTTTATCGAAAACACTGATGATAATTTAGAAACGGCTATTACAGAATCGGATTTAATTTGTAATGCCACAAGTTGTGGCATGTCTCCATTTATTAATGACTCCCCGGTATCCATAAGAGTGTTAAATAGGGCTTCGAAAAAGTCAGATTTTTCCAAGAAATTATTTTTTGATGCGATTTTTAACCCATATAAAACAAAATTTTTATCATATGCTGAAAAATTAAATGCCAAAATTCAAGGAGGAACCGAAATGATGATTTATCAGGGAATAAAGGCCTTTCACCTGTGGACCGGATATTCCGTAGACCAGAAAATAATCCGTGAATCTGCTCAACTATTAAAAGAAAAATTAACCAAATCCCTTCCATGAAATCAAAAAATTTCAATATTTCTATAAACTCAGATGAAATTTCGGACAATATAGATGAATCTATAAAGTTTCTCATTCACCATAAAGTAAAATTTATCGAAATAAGAACAATTAATGGCGAAAATATACTAAATATTCCAAACCAAAAGATAAAAAAAATTGCTCAAAAAATCAAAAAGTCTGGTCTTAAAGTCTCTGCCATCGCCTCGCCACTTTTTAAGTGGTACCTATACCCACAAACAAAAAAAGGACAAATTGATACCTTTGCTTTCAGTCCAAATCTCAATGATGAACAAAAAATAAGATATATTTCAAAAGCAATAACGGTCGCTAACATCTTCGAAACGAAGTTGGTTAGAGTATTTTCCAATTTAAAACAAAAAGGAGTAACAGTCGAGAATCTATACGAAGACAAAATTTTTGACCTCATGTTAACCTCTTTTTCCAAGTCAGGTATCACCCCCTTACTTGAAAATGAACCCGTATGTTTAGTCTCACAAAAAATAGACTATTTAAACACTCTAAAAAGATATAAAAAGAATGGATTAATGGCATGGTGGGATATTGCAAATTCTTATGATGTCGATGGGTTTATCGACAACGTATATATCAAGCAAGTCGCCCCTTTATTGAAATATATTCATATCAAAGACGAGATTAAATCCGAAACCAAAGTTTATGTGCCAATGGGTACGGGAATTATAAACTATAAGAGAATTTTTTCTGACTTAAATGATGTCATTACTCAGAAAGCTTTTATCAGTCTCGAGACACATGTTGCAAGCGAAAAAAAGGAAGCAACCCTCGCTTCTTTAAAATACCTCCGTCGTATTTACACTCAAAAACGAATAATTTATAGCATAATTGGTGCAGGGAACATTGCCAAAAACCATATCAAAGCTTTAAAAACAAATTTCAATTCAGAGTGTCGTGGTGTTTTTGATATTGACTTAAAAAAAGCTAAAGTATTTGCTAAAGAGCACGATATTTATTTTTATCCCACCTTAAAATCTCTACTTTCTGAATCAAAAACGCGGGTTGTTAATATTTGTACTCCCCATCGGACACATATGGGTATCGCTAAAAAGTGTCTTTTGCAAAACAAACTAGTTTTATCTGAAAAACCATTTGCTTTAAGTACAAAAAGCTTGACCGCTTTTTTGAAAAACAAGAAAGCTGGTCAAAATACTTATATAGTTTTTCAAAATCTTTTTAATCCTCCAATTAAAAAACTTTTTTCACTTATTAACAACAATGCTTTAGGCACACTCCAATTTTTTTCTATAAACATCCGTTGGTGCCGTGATAATAATTATTTCAAAGACTGGCACGGGAAATTATCTCAATCTGGAGGTTCTCTTTTCAATCAAGCCATTCATTCATTACAAATAATCGATCTTATTTTTAGAAATCAAATCAAAAAAGTTTCATATTCTAAGAAAACTTTTGCGTCCAATTCAGAGGTTGAAGATCTAGGTGTTGCCACCTTCGAGTCTAAAAAAGGCATTTTGGGCTATATGGAAATGTGTTTAATCAATAAGGGAGGTAATATAGAATCATCCTTATACCTTGTTGGAGACAAGGGTAGTATAAAAATCGGAGGAAACTCTCTGAATAAAATGATTTACCAATTTTACCCAAGTTTGCCCACGACAACTAAAGATGATATTTGTGTTGTGGGTCAAGTATATGGAGACGGGCATACAAGATTGATTCGCGCATTAAGTGACAAATTACTTAACAACAAAAACGAAGATATAAACAAGTTAATAACTGCAAAACAACTATTCCCCGTTATCAATTTAATAGAAAAAATGTATGGCTCCAAAAGAAGGCCAACAACTTCAGATTAAAGAAACTGAATTTTTATTTTCATCACCATCAACAATTCGTGGCAGTATTGGTAAAACCCATTTTACAGTTTATCTTTCTGAAAAAAAATATTTTCCAAGTGTGCTAGATAGTTTCAAATCTAGAAATCGCGATAATTACCTTGTTTTAGATGAGAAATCGCGTGAATATCCTGACCCTGTTATTAATTTTTATATCAACGATAATAAAACGCCCTTTATTGAATTACCAAACTCTACTACAGCAATCGTTGCAGGGCCTTTAACAAATGAGGACTTCGTAAATCAATTACCCCATATTTGCTATGCACTCTCGGAAAAATATCGGCAAGAAACACTTGGTCAAATATCTATTCATGCCAGTGCAGTGGAAAGGGATGGACAAGGAGTACTTATCTTAGGGGACAAAGGATCTGGTAAAACTAATTTTTTGATTGCCCTGTGTAAAAATCATGAATATAATTTTGTCGGAAACGATTTGGTTGTCATTGGAGCTAAGGATAAGCTGTCTTTAGTTTTTGGAAACCATCAGATTAATGTTAGAACGGGTACCACAAAAGAATTATTACCGGATATCTTTAACCGTTATAATCTTGACGATGATGGTATTTCAAATTGTTATGAAAAAAAAGCTTCCCTATATCCTGCTGAACTTAATATAAATTGTTGTCTAAAGGAAACACCTCTATTAAAAATTGTCCGCATCAATCTCCACAACAGTAACCCCGAATTCCGACAAACACGTGTTCTTTCACCAATGCGAGAATCATTGAGATTAAACGAAGCCTTGGCCAGATATATTAGAGGACAAACCACTCCGTTAATGCTCTCAAGCACAGGAGAAATTGAAGGATATTTTCCGAGTTTCGACAATTCTGAGCTTTGTTCCTTTCGAAACAATACGGTGTACAAAATGCTTCATGACACTGATTTTTCATATGTATCAGGCTTTGACCCTCTGATGGTTGCTAAGAGATTTAGCATATTATGAAAATTACCATAATCATTCCAAGCCTAAACGAAGCAGAAAATATTTCTTTTGTAACTAAAACAATCGATTCTGGTCTAAAAATATTCTCTAAAAATTATAATTTTAAAGCAATCATTTTCAACGCCGATAGTGGGAGTAATGATAAAACTGTAGAAAATTTTTTGAAAACTAAAACATTATTTCCCAAAAAAAGTGTCTCTTATACTGGGAAAAACAAAGGAAAAGGTAAAAATATTTACGAAGCGATAAAAAGTACCATTGATGATACCGATTATTATGCTACATTTGATTCTGATCTTAGATCTATCAAAGCATCCTGGATAAAAAAGATGTTCATTCCCATTATTACCAAAAAATCTGATTTAAGTGTCCCAATTTATAATCGCAACCGCTATGAAGGTAATACCACTAACCACTTTTCTGCGCCAATAATCTATGCTTTATTTGGGCAATACATTGCTCAACCCATTGCTGGAGATTTTGCTTTTTCTTCGAGCCTAGCCAAGACAGTATTAAACTCAATTTCTTCTCCTTCTGATTTGGCTTATGGAATAGACAGTCATATTACTTGGGCGGCTTTGCTAAATAATTTAAATATTTCTCAAATAAAATTAGGCAAAAAAATACATAATCCTAGCTTCTCTAAAATTGTTCCTATGTTTCATCAAGTTGCCACCTCTACCTTGTTATTAATTGGTAAAAATAGAGAAAAAATTCTTTCTCTTATAAAAAACAACCAACCCTCTTCTTTTACAGTTCAAAATATCGATCAAAATTTTATTAGTAAACCAAGATTGGAACAAATTAAATCTGTTAATAATACTGCTCAAAGCCTTTCCATAATTCGAGAACCTCTTTCCGTGTCAGAATGGACGCAAATACTTAGTTCTATTACTATATTTGTTCTTAACAATAAATTAAGTTCTTCCGAATTAAATAAAATCATTGAATTTCTCTTGTCAGCATACTTGCTTAGAGTTGTTGGTTATTTTAATGAAATTGAATCAATCTCTCCAAGAGGAATTAACAGGATTCTAAAAAAGGAAATACTAATGTTAAGAAAAAATGTAGAAATTGTGATATAATCTCGCACCGTGAACAAAATAGAATCCTTGAATCAAGAATTCGACAATCAATCGGACACCCATGTAGATACTTTCCATGTTTTTGCCCTACCGGATATTCCCGAAATACGTAAAGGTTTTGATATTAGCCAGATAATTATTGAAAAAAGTTCACAAATAGGTGGTTTAATTGACAACGATATTGTTCTAATAGCATCTAAAATAATTTCAAAATCTGAAGCTCGAATTTTTTCCACAACAGATATTAAAGATGTTTCAATAGAGGCCAGGCAAATGTCTGAAAAAACGGGAAAACCCCCTGAACTTTGTCAGGCCATTTTAAATGAATCAAATAAAATTAGAATTACAGGTAAAACTATTATCGGTTATCACAAACTTGGATATGTTCTTACCTCTGCAGGGGTAGACAGAATCGACAGTAATACTATAGCCCTTATTCCCAGAGATCCGGATGATTCAGCCAGAAAAATTAGACAACGCCTCGAAAAAAAAACTAAAAAAAAACTAGCCGTCATCGTTACTGATAGCGAGGGTAGAGAAGATAGGCTTGGAGCTGGCGCTGTTGCCTTAGGCGTATCAGGAATCAAACCTGTTGTTAGCATTCAATTACCCGACGGTAAGGTAACCGAAGAAACCATTTCAGATATGCTAGCCAATAGCGCTAGTCTAATTATGGGCCAGCGAGGTAAAAATAAACCAATAGTAATTGTGAGGGGTTATAACTTTGAAAGAGACGAAAATGCTCGTATGCAAGATTATTTAACCTTTAAATAACTTTCTCACACTCATACTCCTCATAACCAAAATGTCCGTATCTAGCGGTATTTTGATAT
>ENA-UOWE01005320-UOWE01005320.1-activated-sludge-metagenome-genome-assembly--contig:-NODE-5320-length-11802-cov-3.620073_pt1 | contig 11802 bp, 9 predicted proteins | sample MGYA00249841_ERZ761562 | MGnify/ENA primary metagenome ERZ761562 (study PRJEB28883, sample SAMN05720200) | activated sludge metagenome | isolation source: Anaerobic digester | place: Japan... | reverse complement strand
CTGCTATCATGCGATGTGCTGGATTGGGCAATTTATCGTGCAATTCTGCCCGCCGCTTGTTATAAAACTCGAGTACAAATTTTCTGTTTCTTCTGAACGCTTCTGGTGTGCACACTTCATCGATGCTGTATGTCTCCCAGAGTCCGCCTGCGCTGCGGAAAGTATTTATTCCTGACTCTGCGGAAATACCCGCACCGGTTAAAAATACAATTGAACGTTGTTCCATGCAAACCTTCTTGTCTGTAGGGTACCTGCCTAGTGTCACGAAGATTGTAAGAAGTATAGCAAGGAATATGCTACTTGCTATAAAACAATCGTATGTCCTCTTGTGTTTTCTTGTGCTTCATTTTCACAAAGAGCTTTCGTTCATTTCTTTTATAAAAGTATCCGGACGCATTATAAATTTCAAACTCAGGGTCCATATTATAGTTTATTCCATAGAGCTGAATCCGTTCAAATGGCACAATCCCTTCCATAATTACATAGTGAGAGTACCCTTCGGGATACGATGTGCTAAATTGCATGCCAAAATCTGTTTTTTCCAGTACAAATTTTGCACCTGCGGTGTAAACTCGTATAAATTCCCCATTTTCCTGTGGATAGCGTATTTTCCTCGGATAGTAAGGGGATAGTGTAAATAAGGCATACACGGTTTCAGGCGCTATAAGCCTTGCGGTATCAGGGAGAATTCTACCATTTTCCACTTTAAGTTCCGCAGGCAGCATGCCGTTGCTATCTGCAAAATTAAGAATTGATAGTATGAGTGTCCTGCCTATTGCGGTATAAGCAGACCGCTTTGTTAGCTCGCCGTAGCGAATGAGCAGTGATGCAAACCGTAATACTGTGGGAACATCTTCTGCACCCTGCGTGGTCTCTAAATAAAAGAATGAATCAATTTTTTGAATGAGGGGTATCACGGAATCAATCTGTTCCGGAACATAGGTAAATGGGTTTTCTTCCCGCGGAAAGTATTCAGCACAATCAAGGTAATGTCCAAGCAATGCAGAGAGCCGACTAATATCTGTAGTCTTAACAGTAATTTTCTTTGCAAGCCCGAGATATGCTTTTAGTGTGTTATTGCTGTAAGTATCAATGAGCAACTTGATAGTATCAAACCGATAAAAAATCGATTCGTCACCAGCAAGCACCACTTTTCGAATTTCATCAACCAGTGCATCATCTTTTTCAAACCGTACGGTATTGAGCGGCATGGTTTTTCCGGTAAAAACAGAGGCTTCCCAACTCAGTTTACCAGGGAATTCTGAACGTGCTCTCACAATTCCTGCTGCAGCTTCTTCATACTTGCCATGCGCTAAGAGTTCCGCAATGTAGGTAATAAATGTTTTTTCGTTAAACTCATACGCTCCATCTGCAGTTTTCCACTGAAATGTATCCGGACGGAATCGGCCTGATACTAAACCGTTATACACCTGTTCCTGCCAGTATTTTACGTTTTGTGACCAGGTGTCCTCAGAAACAGAGTTCTGTGCAAGGTAATCGAGAATCGATTCATTACCAGTGCTGTATACTCGTGTAATATTGATAGGCAGTATCTTGCCATTACTGCTCCGCCAACCTAAATAGCCTTTAAGTGTTGCAGCGCCTTCTATGCTCCAGAACGTATTGTTAGTTCCGTAGCGCGTGCCCCGGGCATCAACATAGAGCCGGGCACCTTGAACAAACCGATAATCAACGCTTGCGGAACCAATCGGTTCTGGAAATTCAAATGCCAGTACATACGAATTGACCGATTTCTGCTCTATTGCAAGGGACGCACCATTAGAAAAAAGTATAGCATAGCCTCCCTCATGTTTTTTTATTTGTTTTGGCAGTGCAGTAAACTCTTTTCCTGAAAGGTTTCGATACCGTAACGGAGTATGAGCTGTAAACTGCAAGCGAATACCGTTTATATATACATAGAGTATTTCATTGACACTGTAATCATCTGCAATGTTACCTTGGATGGTGCAGTCTCCGAGCGTAATCGTAACAGTCTGTTTTTGCGGATACTGTAAGATTACAACTCCAGCAAAAAATGCTAAAAACCCAAGTGTAATTACTACCATTCGGAGACCTATAGACATTTTCATAGTACTGCACTATATAATCTTTTAGTAAATTTCACAAGATAAGGATAATTATCTGATAAATAAATCATTCAAGAAAGTGCATAAACTATTCGAATCTTACAGTAATACGCTAATGAGGAGTGTTTATATTATGAAGAAACTGCTTGCATGTTGTATGGTAGTACTAGCTTTTATGGCATGTAATACCTTTCAAAAACCAGCTACAACTGCCGTCCAACCCAAAGAAACAAAAGCCGAACGAAATTTACGCCTGCTAGATGAGGTGTATACCAATACTAGTGCTGGGAACTTTGTGAAAGCGCAGGAACTTATGTCCCAGCTCATTGCAGAGAACCCGGATGAGCCAAAGTATGTAATTCTCCAGGGGGCAATCTATATTTCCATGAATGATTTCCCTCGAGCAATGGCAAGTGCGGAGGCAGTTCTTGCAAAAGATCCAGAGAATATTGATGCCCTCATGCTTGCAGCAAAAATCCTCATGTTCCAAAACAAAACAGCAGACAGCCAGAAATACCTCCAGCGTATTCTGGCAAAAGATCCAAGCAATGCGTTTGCGCTAACAGCGCTTGGGGATATTGCATTGGCAAGTCAAAACTACTCCCAGGCTGAACAGTATTATAATAAAGCCATTGCATCGAATCCGAATGAGTCTGCCGCATTGGCTGGGCTCGCTCGTATTTACTACAAAAGGGGCCAGAACCGAGAGGCTCTCGAAACGTTCAATAAGGCGCTGACTATTGATCCCACCGATCCAGCTGCGCTGCTCGACAGGAGCAGAGTACTCTACGATCTCGGACAGTACGAAGCATGCGAAGCCGATCTCAATGCGTCAATTAAACTTGATGACGGTGTTTTTTGGTCTTATATTGAGCGCGGACGGCTCTATATGGACAGTGGCAGGTATGATGAAGCGCTCAAAGACTTGAGCCGCGCTATTGAGCTTAATGCTAATTACTTTCTTGCGTATATCTACCGTGCAGCAATTTACGAAAACAAAGGACAGGATGAAAACGCATATAACGATTACGCTAAAGCTGTTGAAATGCGGCCTGACTACTGGTATGCCCTTGAATCGATGGGTCTCCTCGCGTACCGCATGCATGCATGGAATAAAGCGTATGAAGCATTCCATAAGGCAACAACGTACACTACCAATCATCCCGAATACTATGTTGCAGCAGCGCTCGCACTACTCAGATCAGGAGATAAACAAAAGGCAAAAGACTATGCCGGACGCTATCTCCCCAAAATTGATAAAGAAAAATTTTACCCCTATTGGCTGCTGCTCCGTTACGTTATTGATCAGACAACTAACACCAATGAGCTTGAGCTTAAAATAGCAACAGAAAAAAGCCTCGATACGCGTGCAGCCCTCCTCTTTTATGTAAGCCAGTACTGGATGGCGCTTGGAAAAGATGAAATGGCGCTCAAGTATCTCGATATGGTCAAAGAAGCTAACCGACAGGGTACCATCGAATGGCGTATGGCAGAGGCAGAATGGAAATGGATGAGCAAATGAATGGTACTGTTCCTGTATCACCACCATCAATGGCGACACAACGATTTGTAAAAATAGGTGAACGATCTTTCACATTGGTCGGTACTGCTCACGTGTCCTCCGCCAGTATTGATGAAGTGATAACGGTTATCCGTACGGTAATGCCCGACAGAATCTGTGTTGAACTCGATGATGCCCGATACAAGGCAATGATTAACCCCGCATCATGGGAACAAATGGATATCGTTAAAATTATCAAAGAAGGCAAGGTGTTTTTTATGCTCGCTAATCTTGCCCTCTCATCTTTTCAACGCCGCATGGGCACCGGAATTCAGCCAGGAAGAGAAATGCTCGCCGCCATTGAGACTGCGCAGGAACTGGATATCCCCTTTTCACTCTGCGATCGTCCAGTGCCGATTACATTAAAGCGTGCATGGTCAAAATCAAACTTCTGGAACAAGAGCAAGCTTATTGCGCAGCTTATCGCTGCAGCTTTTAGCAATGAAAAACCCGATGAAGAGGAAATCGAAAAGCTTAAAAATGCTTCAGAACTGGATTATATGATGGAAGAAATGGCATCCTATTTGCCATCGGTCAAAGAAGTGCTCATTGATGAGCGCGATAAGTACCTTGCGTCCAAAATCTGGGAAGCTCAGGGAAACAATGTTGTAGCGGTGGTTGGAGCCGGACACATGAAAGGCATCGAAGCATGGCTGCATCGGTTTGCAGGCGGAGAATCTGCCGATGTATCGTCATTTGAAGTGCTTCCACCCAAATCAGTGCTGAGCAAGTACAGCGGCCTCCTGTTCCCGCTCATACTGCTCGGACTTATTGTTGCAGGCTTTTTTACTTCCGGAATACTGAAAAGCGTCGAAATGCTTGCTCAGTGGTGGCTTTTGAGTGGGACTCTCTCTGCTATCGGTACTGCACTATGCTGGGTTCATCCTGTAAGTATCCCCATTGCATTTCTCTCTGCACCTATTGGAACGATATCACCGGTGCTGGCTATGGGCATGTTCCCTGCCCTCTTTGAAGCATGGATTCATAAACCCCGTGTAGAAGACTTCCAGAACCTCATGTCTGATGTTGCTTCCCTCAAAGGCTTTTACAAAAACAAGATTACCCATATTCTGCTCGTCTTTATCATGTCCAGCCTGGGCGGCGCAATAGGAAACATTATCAGTGTGCCAACCCTGGCAATGCATCTCAAATAGCATTGGACAGAACACAAAAGCTCTTGTATGCTATAGTAAGCAGGAACGCATATGCCAACGCAGCTCGACCAATTAATCGCGGTGCTCAAGCATGCCCCCGACGAAATTTTTATTCAGACACACGATGTACCAGATCCTGATGCTATAGGCGCAGCTTTTGGTTTACAGTATCTCCTCAATCAAAATGGCATATCAGCACAAATTGTTTACAATCATGAAATCGAAAAAGCAGATACAGCTAAAATGATTGAAATTTTTTCTATTCCTATCCACCATTACAGCCGTATCACAACGCTAGGAGCAGAAGACTGGACAGTGCTCATCGATGCTCAAAAAGGCAATTCGAACGTGCTCGATCTTCCTACCGATGAAGTTGCCTGTATCGATCACCATGAGCACAAGCAGGATGTGCACTACCAGTTTGAAGATATCCGGTCTGAGCTGGGGGCTTGCTCAACCATTATTGCTGACTATTTTTTTGAAAATAAAATTGAGCCTCCGCCTATTGTAGCAACTGCACTGCTCTACGGCATTTTTGTCGATACCGATAATTTAAGCCGCGGTGTTTCTAATCTCGATGTGGAAATGTTTTACCGTTTATATACGCTTGCGGAGAAAAACAAGCTTACAACACTGCGTGGCAGTCAGATAACCAAAAAAGATCTGCTCCTCTATGCCGAAGCTTTTAGAAATGTTGAAACATACGATTGTCTTGCTTTCTTAAAAATCCAGGATACTAACGATTCGCTCATCGGGGCTGCAAATGATTTTGTACTCTCCATTGATACCGTGAATGTTTCGATTGCATACTCTCAAAAAAAGGACGGAATAAAGCTGTCTATCCGGAGTACCATCCCTCATATTAAAGCTAATGAACTCATTCGTTTTATTACTGCAAACATTGGTGTTGGTGGCGGCCACGCACATATGGCTGGCGGTTTTATTCCGGACAACCGCATTCCGCCCGATAAAAATATTGATCTCTATATCCGTTACAAAGCTATACGCTACCTTGAAGGAATAATACTGTAATCTGCAAAAATGCCGATGATATAACAAGATACATGCGCTATACTACAATGTAAGAGGAGACTCTATGAAACGAAAGCTCATTGTGAGTATTATACTTTTTACGCTAGCCTTAGGTGCATTTGCTGGTGATTTTGCGTTTCCATCTTTATACCTTCTTTCGAATGGATACTTTGATGCAAACGAAAGTTTTATTATCGCAACCCAGTTTGATTTTTCGCTTGCCTTCAGGAGCCAAACTAACCTCGCAACAGAAATTGTTTTAAGTTTTTATACCAATTCTCTGGAAGATTATTTTTAGCAGAACAGACTCCACTTACTGTTACCAATAATCCTGACGATCTGGCAAATTCGTTGGGTATACTCAATGCTCAAAACTTTGCTGGTATTAAAAGGATTGCAATTACCATACCACAGATTTTTGTTCCAGGCATCTCTGCATCGTTTTTCAGCGGACACTATGATGCGCTGGGTTCTAAAACAGTCGTAAAAAAAGCTGGTACCTATAAAGCACTTCTTCCCTACATTACCGATAGAGTTTATATGCCACTCGGCATTAATAATACTGGATTGCGATGGTATGAGGGCATTCATCCAGTATTCGGAACCGGTCTTAAATTATCATACACTGGTAAATCCTTTGAAACATCAGCCTATATTTATCAGGATTCCTGGATTGGCAATGGATACTATTCAAGCGATATCCGTTTTATGGTTTTCTCTCCGCATGTATCGCTCGATGTTTTTGGAGGAATCAGCTTTCCACAGGGACCATGGGGCTTATACCGTATGGGATTATTTTTTAATTACAACACCGGCGATATAGCTGAAATCACCGCTCAAATAGGTGTACCGTACTGGATGAGCGGGACCGCACTAACCATGGATATGTTCTACTTTATGCTTGAGCCGCGTGTGAACTTTGGTGCAGGTTATTTAACACTGGCTATTTTCTTCCACCCTGGATACTTTGCACAGCAGGAAACTCATGAATCGGGTATGCTAGACTTTAAGGCTGCATTAGCGCTTGGCTCTCTGGAAAAGGGAGGCTTACAGAGCGGTATTGAAGCATTACTGCGCTTAAACCCAAACGTGGCAAGTAACCAATTTTCTATGGCTGTTTCTCCATTTATATCAATGAATCAAGCAAAAACACAGTGGCAGATTAAGCTTTCCATGGCTATTTTGCCCATTCAAGCAAGTTGGTATACTATGTTCAGTCCATCAGTAATGGTTCAAATTCTTGAATAGGATGTATGCTATGAAAAAATTATTGTGTATCACTGTAATGCTTACAATTCTGAGTTTCGCATTTAGCATGGATATTTCTGTGCTTGGGACATTTGGCAATGCTAACATGAGCTGGACGTCGACGACCCCCATTGCAGAACCAGCTTTTCCATACACAAATTGGCTCCCTGGCATGGAAATCACTCTATCCGAAAACACAGCAAACAATATTTCATTTTCCATTGATTATCTTTTAGATCCAGTACTACGTTCATTGCTAACCGGTACAATTAACTATAACCTCGGTATTTTTAAACTCGGCATCGGACCCATGGCTGGATTATTTAACACGTGGTCTGTCCCTGTAAAAGCGGGAATAACAACACTTTTTGGCATTGATATCATAGGTTCATTTTTTGCTGGTATATCGGTCGGATCGAGTATCGGAGCACCTCCATCTGCCCCTGGTGATTACATGCAAGAATATAATACACTCTATGCGGGCTACTATCTTTCCAATGCTGTCTGTACACTCGCAGTAGACACCAAGAGTCTTTATGTCATGGGAGAGGCAAACACACGCATCATTGATCGTTCTACTGAATACAAATTCATAACAGAATTGTTTAAGAAAAATGTGCCCTATACCCTCACCCTTGGTTTTTCAGCGATAAAAATTTCACGCGACTATGGAAATAGCGTAATCGACAGCTTGTTTAACCTGATGGTTAAAACCAAATTTTCTTATAGCGTGGTACCGGGCGTGTATATCGATATGGTATTTAATGGTGTTGTTTATTCTCTTGGACTCGATGCACTTGCAGGAAGAGGACCAGCCAACAACACACTGCTATTTTCTGCTGGTTTTGGTGTAACATTTCGTCCCGATCTTTACCGGACATCAGCAGCATTACCATCAGAGCCCACTACAGAACCCACTACAGAGCCGGAAACTAATGTACAATCAGAATCTACTAACGAACCAGCGGCTGAAACACAATCAGAATCCGAAGAGGCGTCGGCCCCTTAGAGAACCGTCAGCACCTTAGAGAACCGTCAGCACCTTAGAGAACCGTCAGCCTCTTAGAGAACCGTCGGCCCCTTAGAGAACCGTCGGCCCCTTAGAGAACCGTCGGCCCCTTAGAGAACCGTCAGCCTCTTAGGAATAAAAGCAGCTACCAGCAAGTATTTTGGCATAAATTTTGCTAGTTAATCTCTTACAGTACTACACTACTCACACAATTGGAGGTTACATGAAACGTTTACCAATAATCACTTTCAGTTTGTTTTTTATTGCTGCATGTGTTTCAAACCAAATAAAAACCACAGAAACACAATGGTTTGAAGGCGAACTGAAAGCTGCCAAAACGCCTGTCATTATTACCATAAAAGGATTAAAACCCAATACTCCGTACAATATTCAGGTATATGATCGCTACCATCAATCTGAAAAAAAGGAAACAGCGTCTACAAAAACCACACTGATGCGTCCAGACAGGTCTGTCCCCGAAAGTTATAAGGGCACACACGACGGAGTTCATTACTCTGACGACCCAGGTGGTATTACTGTGGTTGTTTTAGACAGCACGCTCATTTTGAGCATTGAGACAAGCAAAGCGAGTGGTGTAGGATTTTTCCGCATCTCAATTACCCCTGCTACAGAAGAAGCGGTACGTGCAGCTCAGCGTCAAAACCTCACCATTGATGGTATTCCGATAATACGAAGAGGCACACCCGGGTCTGTCCCCGTATCTAACAGTTATGGTGTTTTCCTGCATGGAAGTTCTATCGTACCTGAAGCACGGGATCTCATGGGGTCCTATGCTGCTGGCGGTGACTTTGTGTTCGTAAGTGCTGAGGTTGGACGCTTTGTTGATCTTCCAGGTGTTCGTTCTGCTGAAAGTCTCATTCTCGATACAAAGGAACGTGCAAATGCTCCGTATGCTGTCGAGCGAGCAGAACTTGCATCTGCTTTCCTGTTTGATGGCGGTGACCAGAGTATCTATTACCGTGCATGGATCGATAGCGGATTTGCAAATAGCGTCAATAAAGCTCTCTCACGCAAACAAGCATCGATTGGAGGGAACTCCGCAGGACTCGCAATTCTCGGTGATATTGTCTATGCTGCGCTCCATGACGAAAGCTTTACTGCCGAAGAAGCATTGCAAAACCCATACACTCCCCTCATGACACTGCGGAAAGGCCCATTTAGAATTCCAGAACTTAAAGGCGCAATCACCGAAACACATTTTTCAGAGCGAAACCGACAGGGAAGGCTCATAGCATTCCTGGCACGTATTTTAGCTGACAACATGCTCTCGCTAGCTGATGCATATGGAATCGCTGTAGATGAAAACACATGTCTGGTTATAGATAATACCGGCAAAACAAAAGTGTACGGACCAGGATCGGCATGGATCTATGTACCGCAATCAATGCCCGATACCTGCAAAGAAGGTTTCCCGCTAACATGGAAAGGCAATGCCATAAAAGTCATTCAACTTACTCCTCAATCTCAAGCATATACCTGGGCAACTATCAAACAAGCCCCTGCAAATTTCTATTATGAAGTTATTGAAGGGAAATTGCACAAACGATAGCAGTACAGAAATCTGTTTCATACCGTTTTGGAAACTATGAAGCATATAAAGAGGCGGGGACTAAGGGACCAGGAAGTTAAAGAAGCCGGGGACAGACCTCGTTATAAAGCATATAAAGAGGCGGGGACAGACCCCGCCTTTTTTCGCCTTTTACCGCCTTTTTGCTGCCTGTTTTCGGCTTTTACTCTTGAGGTAGAGCCCACCATCCCTTGCACTAGACAGGTTGTGTTTAGAACTGCGAATCTTCAGCATCAGGACTGGCACATTAAAAAAGGGCTGCATGAATTCCATGCAGCCCTAAGAGGAGGTATAACGTCGTTATTTTTTAACTACTTTAACCATAAATTTCCCGGTATAGGTTGCTTTATAGCGCTGAACATGTACATATAGTATGGAATCCTGTGCTTTTACAGTTGCAACTGGACCAGGTGCTTTATCGAGCGTAAATCCAATAAATCCATAACCACTCTTAGAGTCATCATCAGTCTCTACATAAATTGAACGGGGATATGCTGTTTTCGCATCAGAGCGAAGAATCCAGAATCCAACTGCTTTTGCAGGAGTGTCCAGCTGCATATCGGGGTTCTGTCCATTGTTGTAGCCATCGACGACATACACGAGGTATTCAGCACCCTTTTCAACAGCGTATTCATAGTAATAATCGTTAATATCACCACTGAACTCACCGGTAAACACTTTTCCAAACTCACCTGCTACTTTGATAGCGGGTGGCTGAATATTTGCAGGGGGAAGTGCAGGCTCAGCTTGAAGAGCAGGCTGCGATTGACTGGTTTTTGCTTCTGAGCTGACGCATCCTGTAATGATAAAAAGCACTGCGATAAGTGCTGCAAGTAAGATTTTTGCTGTTTTCATAAAACCTCCAGATACTTGTTATACAAAATAAGGTATACTTACCTTGCTTTTTATGAAGCAATTTTCATGCCAATACAGTGCTTTTTAATAAACAAGAAGCATAGCATCGATGTATCGAGTGATTTACCGTGAAGTGAATCCATATTGGTATGGCAGACTCTATTGAGTTCACTGCAGTAGACGTGCTAAAAGCCTGTTAACGCATCTTTTGTCTGGTGTCACGAACAATGTGAAACTGCTGTTTTTGTAGGTATACGTTTATGCACAAGCTTCGTGACACTAAGCAATGATGCGATCACGAACCAATTAACCTATTTAGCCATTTATTATCCAATTTTACCAATTATAAAGCAAAACAGCTGCCCTGTAAGGAGCAGCTGTTTGAGCAATCGTGAGTGGTTTTACTATCAATTTATAAACAAAAGCATCGAGTTATCGTTTCCCCTGGTCGTATGGTTCACCAGCAGCACGAGGTGCCTGTGAAGATTTAGAGAAAATCATGAGTGCAGCAAGCGTAACAACATACGGGAACGCTTTGAGAATAAAACCCGGTATATTCTTAAATTCTGGTACTACCTGTGATACATTGGCGATAGTAGCTGCAAATCCAAAAAAGAAGGTAGAACCGAGGATGCCGAGCGGTTTCCACTGTCCAAAAATTAACGCAGCAAGAGCCAGGAAGCCTAAACCTGCAACATTACCGTTAAACTCTGAAGAATAGGTGACAAGAATAATTGCTCCAGCAAGTCCAGCTAATGCTCCAGAAATTCCGACTGCAATATATCGCATTGTATACACATTAACACCTGCGGCATCGGCAGTTTGTGGATGTTCACCACACGCTCGCAAACGGAGGCCAAATGGTGTTTTATACAAGAGGAAATAGGAAATTATAAGAACCGCTAACATAACCCAGGTAGTTGCATACGTCTTGGTAAAGAACATGGGACCAATGATGGGAATTTTGCTTAACAGAGGAATATCGGTAGGGATAAAACCCATCTGAATATGAATATTTCCAGAACCGGTAATTGTTCGAGCTAAAAAAACAGTCAGTGCTCCGGCTATCATGTTGATTGCAGTACCGCTGATAACCTGATTAGCTTTAAGATTGATGCTTGCTACTGCATGGAGCATGCTAAAAGCAATACCAGCAATCATTGCTCCTAATAGTCCAATCCATAAAGATGTAGAGCCGAGGTATGGATATAAGTCATGAATAATAACAGCTGATACAAACGAACCAATTACCATGAGCCCTTCCAGTG
>ENA-UOWE01005316-UOWE01005316.1-activated-sludge-metagenome-genome-assembly--contig:-NODE-5316-length-11811-cov-6.819581_pt1 | contig 11811 bp, 6 predicted proteins | sample MGYA00249841_ERZ761562 | MGnify/ENA primary metagenome ERZ761562 (study PRJEB28883, sample SAMN05720200) | activated sludge metagenome | isolation source: Anaerobic digester | place: Japan... | reverse complement strand
TTTCCTTGAATCCACACCGGATTAAACGAATAGTAATAATAATAGTATTGTGAAGCATATTCAAATCCGCCCGTTGATCCTGCTTTAATATCTTTTACAATAGTTGTTCCTGCATTTGTGCCATCTGTTTTCCAGAGTTCTCTACCTTCAGCATTGGTTGTTGCAGTGAAATAAAGTGTACCGTTTATAACGTGGAAATCTTGAGGATCAGATCCAAGAGATCCGTTTGAATTAATGTCTTTTACTAACACAGTTCCTGCTGTTGTTCCGTCACTTTTCCATAATTCATAATTGTTAGAAGGTGTGCTTCCATTTGGAACAGTGGAATAATCTAATGCCACGAAGTAAAATGTGTTTCCTTGAATCCAAATGGGATTAAAGGAATGGTAATAATAGTAATACTGAGAAGCGTATTCAAAACCGCCGGTTGAACCCGCTTTAATATCTTTTACTATAACAGTGCCTGCTGTTGTACCATCAGTCTTCCAAAGCTCACGTCCGGATGTAGGAGACGTTGCAGTGAAATACAATGTTCCATTAATTTCATGAAAATCTTGTGGGTCAGATCCTGTAGTACCGGGATAGATGTCTTTCACAATTGATGTCCCAGCAGCTGTACCATCGCTTCTCCAAAGCTCATAATTGTTTGTTGGTGTATTTCCATTAGGGACCGTAGAATAATCAACCGCAGTAAAGTAAATATAGCCATTATGTTCCCAAACGATATTGAAGTTATAGTTATAATAGTAATATTGACTTGAATATTCGAACCCGCCTACAGCTCCGGGGTTAATGTCGCTTACCAACTGCGGTAATTGTGCATTAGATAATAGTGCAACTAATAGAAGGATGGTTGTAAAGTAAAAATTTTTCATATTGGAATTTTGTGGTGCAAAGGTACGAAAATCAAACCCTCCCTGCAATGTTTGAAAATGATTTTCTCTCGGCAACTTATTAATACATAGGCAACTAACAAAAAGTTATTTTAAATTGCCCACAAGTTGCAATGAATCTAAAAGGTATTAATCGCTCCCGAAAAATCTAAAATCTTGGCTTTGTTTTTCTTTAGCCATGATTTTACGATATCGTCATTATCGGGATAATAGTCGGCAAGGCCAATGATTGATTTAAATGTTTCCATTGAATTGGCAGAGGTAGATTCATCAATGTAACCATAGCCAATATACTTGCCTTTCTCTATTATGATAACAGAACGTTCATCACTTGTACGACCTTTGTCGATAATTACAAAATTGGGAGAGTCATAGATATAATCGTTAAGCACTCGCATTGCTCTGCGATTGTATTCTTCTACATCTTCTTTGTCGTCGCAGATTCCATTACACTTTTTGATCTGATGATTAAAACAAATAGAATCTTCTCCTGTTAATCCGCAGTAGCGAAGACAAAGTGTATGCGTATCAATTATCAGTTCTAATCTTTCTCTTGCCGATGAATACGAATTGAAACTGATTAAGGCGTTTTCTGATTCTTCGAATTCAACAATTTTGAAATTGATTATTCCATCATCATCTTTAAACCAATCGAGGCAATGTGTAAATGAATCTGCTTTGCTACGAGTGTTGAATTTCGGTTTGTGCTTTTTGATTTCTTCGTTTTCATATAGCAAAGCAATCAATTCACTACCCGTTGGAACAAAGTCAACATTATACAATTCATGCAGCATTTTGCGACCTTTTTGCTCGCTGCTGTTGAAATGACTCATAGCACGGTTATAGGCATTCTTGCTTTTGCCTACATAGATGATCTCTTGATCTTGATCGAGAAAATAATACACACCACAATCTTCGGGGAGCTTATTTAGAACATACTGTTTTATTTTATCAATACGGCGAACCATTAAATCTTCAACACCTTTGTTTTTGTATTGAGGGTTATTGTTTTTGGCAGCCATTAATAAATCGAAAAGTTTAGCAGTTGCTACTGCATCGCCTTCTGCACGATGTCGCGCTTCAATTACAATACCTAATGAATCGCAAAGTTTTCCTAAACTGTATGATGTTTTTCCGGGCAGTAATTTTCGACTTAATCTAACTGTGCAAAGTGTATCTCTTTTGTATTTATATCCTAAGGAAGCGAATTCTTCGCGAATAAATCCGTAATCAAAACCAACATTGTGCGCAACAAAAATGCGCCCTTCTGTCATTTCAATAATCTTGTTCGCTACTTCATAAAACTTAGGAGCATCTTGTACCATTTCATTGGTAATGCCTGATATACTAACGAAAGCGGGTGAAATATAGCACTCGGGATTAATGAGTGTACTGAACTTCTCCACAACAGATAACCCGTCATGAATGAGAATGGCAATCTCAGTAATGCGACCTTTCTTGAATTCAAATCGCCCTCCGCAAGTTTCTATGTCGATAATAGCAAACATGGGGTAAAGATACGTGATTTAGTGCAGTTATTTTATTCGTAGTACTCGTACGAATACTCTTCTTTCTCTAAAATATTGTTCTGGATTGATCGCTTAAGATTTTTTAAAGGAAGCGGTTGTTCTTCAGAATAGTAATAGTCTAAAATAATAGAAGGGTTCTGGTATTCAAAATTTTGACAACGCACTATTCGGTTTTCTTTGTCATAATCAAAATAACAGTTTCTTCTGTCGTTTTCAAAATGCGACTCTATAATTCTTCCTTTATCATCATGGCCCACTTGAAATTGCTGATACGAATATTTGGCTTTGCGCATTCCTGATGGAAGATTGTTTTGATCCATTACATAAGTTACACCTCCAAATGTAATTTCATTTCCACTAACGACATAATTTGCTATACCATCATCGCAATTCACAACTAAATTCCCAATGTTTATGCGATATACATAATTGTTATTGTAAAAGAAATACTCTGAATAAGTACTGTTTTCGTCAGATGAAAAATGGCTCAATAAGTTGTCATTAACATCGTAGAAATAATAATTGCTTTCTGTATTGTAACGATCACCATTTCTATTTGATTCTATTAGTCGATTTAGTTTGTCGTAGCGAAGAAACTCTTTTGATACAAGTACTTTATTCTCATTTTCATATCTTCTTTCTGTTATTTTACCTGTACTGTCTAATTTAATTGTGAATTGTCCTCGATAGTTACTTTTATCGTCATTGAATAGTTGGTAACTATTGATAAAAATGGACTTTACCTTATTGTTCCCCGACTGCTGTGCTACAATACTTTCAATAGAAGGGAAGTTGCTAATTTTACCTATGTTTTCAATTAACTTCTTTTCATTAAATCCTTTAATTGATGTTGAGATATTCTTGCCTGTTGCAGGGAAATAGATTGCAGGTAAATATGGTCTTAATAATTCTGCTTTATTATAAGGCATAAAAATCGAAAAAGCGTCACCCCCATAGACCTTACTGCTTCGTGAGAATTTAGGAAATTCAACAACAATCCCCCAGCCAAACATATAGAAGTCAGCTTCACTGAAGTTTAGATGCTCACAAAGATCTCTGCAAATTTCAGTACTGTCTTTTCCTAACATGCTTTGCATTGGGTGATGGATTCTGTCGACATTTTCGTCTTGATCTTCTTCGTATTCTCCTTCGCCACCTTCGCTTTCAACAATTTCAGGGGCGCTTAATTTTTCAGTTCGAATTAAGTAGTCATGAGTGAAATAAGGCACAAGTTTTTTTGTTACAGTTTCGAGGGAATTTTGATTTAAACTGTTTTTAATTTGATTCACTTCACCCGTTATTGTGTTAGCTGTATAGTAATGGTTTACTTTAACCTCGTGCTGATCATCGCGATTTCTACTACTTATTTCAAAAGTATATTCAATGCGATACCAAATTAATTGATCCTTTACTGAAATCGGTTTGCATTCTACTTCTTTAAGGCGAGGAATAGATCTGTTTTCGTCATCATTTTCACCATAATCGTTGCGGTAATTCTGACTGTTAATTAATTCAAGATATACTCCAATTTTGTTTTTCGCTTCCTTATACAATAGCAAAAAGGAACCTTCATTGTTCCAATCAAGATTGGTTATCGCAAGCATACGATCAGAAATCATTTTCAAGGGTGCAGTGTTTGCATTTTCCGGGACATACGTTATTACTTGCGTTTCTCCAAATACATTTACTTGCGTCGCCTTTACTTCTTTGTAAACTTGTTTAAATGATAAGGGTTTATTGTTGAAAACATCGATGATTTGTAAATCGGTAGCTTTCATTTGGTTGACTTGATGAAAGAAAACCAGAAATAAAACAAATGCTTTTATGATGATTGTCGGTAGATTTCTCATTCGGCGAAATAGTAAATAGTTAATTCATTGGTCTTATCATCATAATTGGATTTTATACGAGTAAATCCATTTTTAATCCAATTCGATTTAAGATCTTTAAAGCTAAAGGTTTCTGCACCATAACCTCGATTAATTTCGTAAACATCATCAGATTGTTTTTTACATGGTATGATGATATTCCCTGATACATATTTGCCTCCAGCCAATGTTCTTGTGCTTTTTGCATAATAGGTGTTAAGTCCTTTTGAGGTCATTAATGGAAAAGTGACATCCACGTTATCTGCCACAATTCCGAAGAATGTATTCAACTCGGGATACTTAATACCCGACATATCCTGAAATGTTCGATCTAAAAATGGTAAAGGATCATCGAATAAAGAAACTTGAGCTTTTATGAATTTCAAATCTAGAAAATCCTTTAGGCGTGCAGGAGTAAAGCAATACTCGGCATTTTTCGATTCTTTAATTATTAGTTCTTTGTTGTAGCGATATTCGACATCCTCTACATTTAAGAATGTTGTAAAGAATGGATAGTTCGTGTTGCTGCTTTTTAAAGGACCTTTGGCAAATGATAATGCGACTCGCTTAGGGTATAATGTGACGTATGTGTTTTTATAGTCTGATTCGTAATGGACAAGCATATCCAATTTACTTAGATATCCATTTGTTCGGCACGGATTGAAATTTAGAATTAATTGCTCGTCCGCAGGAATCATAATAGAAAAGTCTTTGAACATTTGTAAACTAAAACTTGCAAAACCCGCATTATTGTTATTGTCAGTTTGGAGATTCGTAAAGAAGAGTGAATTAAAGTTCAAACTATCCTTTAGTTTAAAGGAAGGAGATATGTAATTCAGTAATTGTGGGTACTCTATAAGTGAACTAATAGATTGAGCAAAACGCATTTTACTTGTCGAATATGCAGTATCAAGACACGCACATTCTATGTTTGTAGATTTAACTTGTAACTTTCCCGAAATAAACAATAGGGTATCATTTTTGCCGGACCGTTGATCAATAAACTCCCCTTCTTGTAAATCGTTAACAAATTTCCCGGAGTAAGTTACGCCCCCTTTTTCATTAAATGTCTGAAAAAGCCCTTCACGCTTATTGTTTTTGTAATATTGATATGTTTGTGGCTTGCCGGAAGAATAGTACGTTGCAACTAAACTATCCAATTTGTCATTAAGAAAGAATTTACTGGTTTTTATAGTAGTAGTACCCGGGTAGTATTCTCTATAATGTTTTAAACTATCATTTAGTAATACAGTATGAAAAGAGAGGGACCCATCACTGTTGTAAAATGCCGAAGTTCCTTTTAAATAATTATTGATGGATTTAATTTTTCCATCAGGAAAATAGTCCGTTGATTCGATTTGCTTTGATTGATCTTTATTGAATACTCTTCTGGATGTTGGTATTCCTTCAGGAGAATATTGTTCTTCCCATCCATAATCATTGTAAGAAGGAATTTTTCCTCTATGTGTAATTGTTTTGCCGGCAAATTTCTCAACATAATATCCCGAAGGAATTCCCTTTTCAAAATATTTATAAGTAAGTGTATCTCCCGTCCAAGGATCATAAAAAACAAAGTGTCCATTAGGGAGGTCGTTATCAAATTCAACGCTTCCCATAATTTTCCCATTGGCATATTTTAAGTCATATCTACCATTTAAAATAGAATCAGTAAATAAATTATTGGATATGTATTGAGACCCCAAAACTTTTTTCATTATTTCTGCCGTTTTATCGGACGACAACAAACTATCCGGAGCATTGTTCACTTCCAATGTACATCCAAGGTATTCGCCTTTGTCTGAATAGTTAAGGGTACTGAATTGTTTTGTTTCGGGATCTTGAATTTCGATTTTTCTTGTTTTACCATTTCTATAATAAGATATGGCATTCACATTTCTACGATAAAGATCTTTTATTTGTAACGACATTACATATCCATCAGGGAAAAAATTAATAGCTAAGCATTTTCCGATTTCTATTTGGTTGATTTCTCCGCCGTAATAACCTTTTTTGAAAATTGCATTTTCTGTTGAATCATTGAATCCTTTTCCGATTAACTTACCGTCTTCTTGAAAGTTGTAACTCCAACCAACAGTTTTAGGTGATTGTGAATATGCATTTAAGGGCGTGTAGTAGTTCCTCGATGTTTTTATTTGTCCGTTTTCATAATACTCGATAGCCTTGCCTTGTAATAATCCTGCTTTAAGTGAATACTCTGATGCTATTTTCCCGGTGGGGTAAAATGATTTTCTAATACCGTTTTCTTTTCCTGATTGATAGGGAACCTCAGAAATTAAAACTCCATCTTTCCACCCTCTTGCTGTGTCTGTCTTTTGAGAAATAAAGGAGGAGTCGATTTTAATAATTTCGAATTTTGTTTCGGCTGTCTTTTCTCCTTTTGCGTCCCAAAAATTTTCAACTCCTGTTTGTAAACCATTTAGAAATTCATTCCTACTAGAAATAATGCCTGTTTCGTAGTATCGTTCAAAAACACCGTCTTTAACACCAAGTTTATAGTGCTCCGATTGTTGTATTCTTCCTGATGCATAATACTCGGTTTTTGCTCCATCATAAACGTTTCGATATGTTTTCTCTGCTACTGTAATAAGTTCATAAAATGCGTTGCTCGACTTTAATTTTCCGTTTTCATAAAAGTACGATCCTTTTCCATGTCTTCTTCCATCTTGGTATTCCACTTCAGAGGTCAAAATCCCTTTGTTGGTATATTCTCTCCAAACCCCGGTTTTTTTATTTAAATGATATTTTCCGGATAAGGTTAAAATACCTTCATTAGAATAACTATAATAATCACCTTCTAATAATGATTCTTTTGATTTATCAGCGGAATGGTATGAATAATTGCTTTTACTAATCAGCTGTCCTAAGTTGTTAAAATCAAGCTTTAATCCCGTAAGATGATCATCGGTATAAAAACATTTTGTTTTTATTACACCGTTTGCAAAATACTCTTCAAACTTTCCATTTTTTTTATCGTTTTTATATTCGATCCTTTTTCGAAGTATGTTATTCACATATTGGAAATAAACACCGTGCAATTGAGATTGTTTAGCAATACTGTTATAACGTAAAGTTTTCTTTTCAGTTAAATGGCCGTCTGTGTCCCACTCCATTACTTGTCCATCGAGATGCCCTTCTTGATATTCTCTGCTTGATGCTTTAGTGCCTTCTGCATAAAATAATTCTTGAGCCCCATCTTGAAGCCCGTTTTTCAACCGGATTATTTCTCTAAGGTTCTTGTTGCCATAGTAGATCTTATGTTCAATCTTGCTTCCGGTAGTTTTAGTTATCGTATCTAATTCAGATGCTAAATTTTGACATATTGCAACGTTCGACAGAAACAGCACCAATATCGCTATATGGGCAGAAAGCCTAGCTTGAGGGCTGTAATGAAGCGGAAAGGACATTTGTTTGAGGGTTTGTGTAACGACAAAGATAAATGGATTTGACAGAAATTCGAATTCTGAATTAATTGTTTGGAATTTTGGTTTTTTAACTAACAATTATCAGGTTTTTAGTGGTTTTTGATTATCTACCTTTGGATATACATCAGCTGTTATGAAAAGAAGTGTTTTTGTTAAGCATGTTTTGCCATTTGCACAATTGTTTTTATTGATGATTGTTGCGGCATTGTTAATAGATTATCTATTTCATTACTTCAACGTAGTTTTTATTGGAAGATACTTCGGATGGATCGGCTCAATTTTAATTTTATCTTCATTTGTATATTCTTTGAGAAAAAGAAAGTTAATTGATTATGGCACTCCGAAAGCACTTTTAAGCAGACATGAACAGCTATCTTGGATAGGATCCGTATTATTAATAGTACATGCAGGTATTCACTTTAACGCGCTTTTGCCTTGGCTTGCAGTTGTATTTATGTTAATAACCGTAGCAAGTGGTTTAGTAGGCAAATATTTGTTGAAGAAGTCTAATGAATCGCTTAATGCGAAGAGGTCTGTTTTAAAAGGTGAAGGGATGACAATTGAGGAGGCAGAGAAACTTGTATTTTATGATGCAATTGCAGTTGATCTTATGAAGAAGTGGAGAATTGTCCATATGCCTATTACCCTTTTGTTTGGCATTTTAGCTCTTTTGCACATATTAACAATTTTAATTTTTGTTGTATGAAAAAGCTGTTATTATTAGTTGTTATTGTTTTAGTCGTAGCATTTTCTGCTATGTTTCCTCATACTTGGATTAGTCCGGGGGAGCTGGTTCAAGGTCATCAAAAGTTAAACAATCAATGTGCTTCTTGTCACTCTCCATTTCAAGGGATTGATAATTCAAAGTGTATTGGTTGTCATAAATTAAGTGATATAGGTAAGGATGATTCTAGTGCGATTCTTTTTCATGAACGGTTAAAGAATTCGACTTGCACTGCGTGCCATACAGAACATAAAGGTGTTATGCAAAATAGATCACTTGTTGTATTTGACCATAAATTATTAGGAGAATCTGATAAGAATAGTTGTAATTCGTGTCATAAAGTACCTGTAAGCGGAACACATAAAAACTATCTTTCTACATGCAATAGTTGCCATACTACTTCAACATGGAAAAGCACTGAAGGGTTTAATCATGCAATGATATTAATGGATCAACAAAAAAATTGTACGTTGTGTCATTCTGTACCGGCAGATAATATGCATGCAGATTTTGGCTCGGCTTGCATAAGTTGTCATACCGTGAATCAATGGAAGCCTTCTTCTTTTAATCACGACAAATATTTTGTCTTTGATGGTAACCATGGTGCAGTATGTACAAATTGCCATGCGAATAATAATTTCAAAGCATATAGTTGTACTAATTGTCATGAGCACAGCGGAAACAAATTGTTTAGTGAACATGCAGAAGAAGGGATAACCGATATTTCAAATTGTGTAAGATGTCATCGAAGCGGGAATGAACATGATGCAAAGGGAGGAGAAAACGATGAAGAAGGTGGTGAGCATGGTGACGACGATTAATTTATTGCAATCACATCTCTTTGGGCTCGAAATGGCTAATTCTTTAAAATATATTACATTATTATTATTCAATTCAGGTCAGGGGACAAGTACAATCAATGTGAATATTAATCCTACTCCGGGCACCTCGGGTTCAATTAAGGTACAAGCAGTTAACAGTTGCGGAAGTAGCACAAATCGTACCTTGGGAGTTTCCTTTGTTCAGTGTATTACCCGATCACAAAAATTGGTCGAGAACATTTCACTCTTCCAAAATCCCGCCACAAACTAAGTAGCGATAGCCTTAGTCGAATCTAGTGATCAAATGGTTAGTGTGAAATGTTTGAATGCCATCGGACTAGTTGTTTATCAAACAGAAATGATGCCGCAAAATGCAACACTGGAAATAAATACATCTTCATTCTCTGAAGGGCTTTATATTATATAATTGACATTACCGGAAAGGGAACTTCAGTCCCGTAAGTTTGTAATTGAACATTAAACAATTTTAAATAAGGAATGAGCGCTGTATTCTTTTAAAATGAGTACAACCCATTTTATTTTGGTGAATAACGAGTGAAATGGATTATATAAAACTTCTTTGAGGGTTCACTAAACTGCATGTATGTAGGGACCTAATTTGACGAAATAGTTACTCAATTATACAAGCTTTTTGAAACTTAGCATGAAGTAAAGGCACTTACTGATAAGGTAAATAAATTATTTTAAGATCTTTTCAATAATTTGTATTAAATTTGATTAATTTATGAAATAGCATGAAAAAGCCACTTCTTACATTACTATTAACAATATTTTGCACTATACTTTATGGGCAACGATATGAAATGACTTATGAGTCCCCGGGAAATGATCACGGGATTGATGTTGCCGCGCTTTCCGATCAATCTGTGGTCGCTATTGGCTATTCCGATAGTTATGGCAATGGTGGTAATGACATTTATTTAACAAAGACGGATGCAAATGGTGCATTATTATGGTCGCACTATTATGGAGGACCTAATAATGATATGGGGTATGCTGTTGCCGTAGATAATTCCGATAATATTTATATCACAGGAAGTATTGGAGCTGCAACGACAAATTCTGAAAACATTTATATAGCAAAAATTAGCTCCGCAGGAAATTTGATATGGACAAAGAATTTTGGAGGTGCCGGTGCCGATATTCCTTCAGAAATGCTTATTAAAAATAACAAAGTCTATATTATTGGGTCCACAACAAGTATTGGCGCAGGACAGGAAGATATTTATCTTATTTGTTTGGATTTAGATGGAAACACTATTCAGGAGAAGACAATTGGTACTTCCGGTAGAGACTTTGGTAGTTGCATTTGTAAGTCATCTGATGGCAATTTAATAATAGGCGGAAGATCGAGTTTTATACCTACTAGTGAGGTATTTGTTGCTAAGATTGATTTACTATGTGATACAATTTGGACAAAAAGGTTCGATTGTAACAATAATACTTCCACTTTTTCTAACGCAACGGGCGCATATGGTATTACAGAATTGTCAGATGGCAACATCATGGCTGTAGGATGGGGCTGGTCAACAGTAGAGCTTTATTCAAAAACGTTTCATATGCGTTTAGATCAAAATGGGAATCAAATCTATACTAAGTATTATGGATACAATTGGTATAATGCAAAAGAAGTTATAAGTGCTTCAAATGGCGGATATATACTTAGTCAAGATTTTCCTTATTCAGTAGTAAAATTTGATCAAAATGGAGATTTAGTTTGGTCAAAACTATTTCAATATGTTGTATTTGGAGGAGGATACCAAGAATCTACTTTGGCTGGTAGAATTTTTAAATTGCCTGCGGGAAAAATTTTAGTAACCGGCACATCCTTTATGTCAAATGGAACAAAGGATTTATTTATTGCTAAAATCGATTCGAATGGACAATCTTTTTCAAGTTCTGCTCCAGTTATTACAATAAACGGCTCTTCAACAATTTGTACTGGAGATAGTGTTCAATTGTCTGTGCCGGCAGGATACACAATGTATCGTTGGTGGTATTTTCCAAATGGAAACGCTCAAATTACTGTATTGAATAGCAATATAAATACTTGCTATGTAAAAGCGGGGGGAAACTACTTTTGTGTCATGACCAAAGCAACAGGGACAAGAGTTGCAAATAAAATTACAATTGTTGAAAATTTACTGCCATCTACTTCAATATCGAGCTCGGCTGGGTTGAACTTCTGTGCAGCCTCAGGTATAAGTGCCACATTGAGCGCAGTTGCCGGATATACCTCATACCAATGGTTACTAAATGGAGTGTCAATTTCAGGAGCAACTGCCAATACGTATATTGCAAATAGTTCGGGAGCATATTCAGTAACAATGACCAATGGTTGTGGTACGACAACATCGTCTGTATTAAATATTAACGCTCAAAAAGTTCCTACAGCTACAATTTCTTGTTCAAATTGTAGTCTTGCTCCTTGTCAAGCCCCGACCCTATCTTGTACAACAAATTTGTCCGGCGTTTCATATCTGTGGTATAACGGATCAACTGCAATTTCTAA
>ENA-UOWE01005305-UOWE01005305.1-activated-sludge-metagenome-genome-assembly--contig:-NODE-5305-length-11822-cov-4.724824_pt1 | contig 11822 bp, 12 predicted proteins | sample MGYA00249841_ERZ761562 | MGnify/ENA primary metagenome ERZ761562 (study PRJEB28883, sample SAMN05720200) | activated sludge metagenome | isolation source: Anaerobic digester | place: Japan... | reverse complement strand
ATACAATGATTATAATCATCGAAAATGCAACACTTTTGCGAAAAATATTTTGAAAACTAAAATATTGCCATATATTTGTCTGAGTTTAATAATAAAAACCTAATAGCTTATGAAAAAATTTGTACATATTATTGGATTAGCAATGCTCAGTGTTTCTTTTACACAAGTAATTGCACAAGAAACAGAAGCACCAGTATCTGTTAAAAATTCTTGCGAAACTAAATTAGATGTAGGATTAGATATATACAGCAGTTATATTTGGCGTGGTTTAAAATTTGGCAATGGTCCGGCTTTTCAATCTAAAATTGAATTAACATCTGGAGGATTTACCTTAGGTGCTTGGGGCAATGTTAATACCAATAGCGGAAACGATGCAGGCGAAAATCCTGAGGCATTTAAAGCGGATTTATATACATCGTATACTTTCCCATTTGGATTGAAATTAGGGGTAAACGATTATTATTTTGGTGGTAATTATTTGGGTGTGAGTTTCAACAATATGGCTCGCACGCATTCTATAGAACCATTTTTTGAATATGTGTATGCCGATAATTTAACTTTTTTTGGTGCTCTTATGTTTATGGAAGAGCGTGTTACCGATTTTTATTGCGAAGTATCATATGACTTTGATTTGTTCGACTTTGCTATTGGTGCCGGTGATGGTCAATATACTATAAATCCTGTGTATGAAAATGGTGGCGATTTTTCTTTTTGTAACGTTACCGTTTCTAAAGAAAAAACTATAAAAGTAACCGATTCATTTAACATTCCAATTAAAGGTGCAGTTACGCTCAATCCAACTAACGAAAGGTTTTTTGTATATGTAGGATTATCTTTCTAATTATTTGACAGATAAAAAATATGAATAAGTCTTTTTTCACATATACTTTTTACTACTTTTGTTTTTTTAAAAGCAGATGTGAGGTTTAGTGTATATAGTTGAAAAATACCAATATAAGATATCTAAGCCTCGAAAATTTTCGGGGCTTTTTTTTTAAAATATAATGAATATATAAATGAAACGAATAGCGATACAAGGAATTAAAGGTGCTTTTCATGAAATTGCAGCATTGCAATACTTTGGACAAGATATTGAAACAGTAAATTGTGATAAATTTAAGCATATTTTTGAGTTGGTGTCGTCTGGGGCTGTTGAATATGGTGTAGTTGCTATAGAAAATACTATTGCCGGAAGTTTATTAGGAAATTATAATTTACTGAAAGAAAGTAAGGTTAAAATAATTGGGGAATTAAGTTTACATATTACTCAAAACCTTATGGCATTGCCCGGAACCACCATAGAAGATATTCGCGAAGTGTATTCGCATCCAATTGCTATTCAGCAATCTATGGATTTTTTATCGAATTATCCCAATATGCGACTTATAGAATGGAGTGATACAGCATCGAGTGCTCAAAAAATATCTGTAGAACAATTGAAAAATACTGCCGCTATTGCCAGCAAACATGCCGCAGATTTATATGGATTAGAAATTTTGGCAAGCGAAATAGAAACTCATAAAATGAATTATACTCGGTTTTTGGTAATTCAACGAAATTCGCACGATGTTCCTCAAAATAATAAAGCAAGTTTATGTTTTGAACTTGGACATCAACCGGGTTCATTAGTTGATGTACTTACGGTATTTAAAAATGAGGAGATTAATTTAACTAAAATTCAATCATTACCTATTTTAGGACATCCATACCAATATTCTTTTTATATAGATTTGGAATGGAAAGACAGAACTCGATACGATATTGCTCTTAACAAAGCTTTGAAAATAGTATCGAATCTTTCGGTTTTGGGTGAATATATACGCGACGAAAAATTTAATCACGAAATATTACAAAACTAAACTATATGAATATTGTAATAGTAGGTACCGGATTAATTGGAGGCTCTGTTGCTCTTGCTATCAGAGGATTTAATACTCATATTATAGGTGTTGACTCTAATGAACAAAATTGTAAAAAAGCATTGGATTTAGGAATAATCGATGAAGTTTCTACGTTGGATAATGCATTATCGAAAGCACATCTTGTAATACTTGCAATTCCTGTAGATGCAGCTCGAAAATTATTGCCGCACATACTCGATTGTATTCAAGAAACTACCGTTGTTATTGATATGGGGTCTACCAAAGTGGGAATCTGTAATAATGTCCGTTCTCATGCTCGTCGTAAGCAATTTGTAGCATCTCACCCAATGGCAGGTACCGAAAATTCAGGACCTGAAGCAGCATTTGCCGATTTGTTTAAAGGTAAAAAAACGATAATTTGCGAAAAAGAATTAAGTGCAGATTTCGCATTACATCAGGCAGAACTCCTTTATAAAATTCTAGGAATGACAATATTATATATGAATGCCGAAGAACACGACAAACATATAGCCTATGTATCGCATTTGACACATGTAATAGCCTATGCATTAAGTCTTACGGTGCAAGAAATCGAGAAAGACGAAAAAACTATTTTTGAGATGGCTGGAAGTGGATTTGGGTCAACAGTACGTATTGCAAAAAGTAGTACCGATATGTGGACCCCAATTTTTAAACAAAATGCGAAATATTTAACAGCTTCTATCGACAAATACATCGACATATTACAACACTTTAAACAAGTAATTCAAGAAAACAAAGAAGTTGAATTGTACGATATGATTAAAGAGGCAAACAAAATAAGAAATGTTTTGGATAAGCCTAATATGCAAGTAAAAACAAAAAAATAATTTATTACAATATATGGAAATACATTTAAACATAGAACCTATTGAAAGTTGGGGTGTAACACCAACAAAACCTTTTGTAATATCGGGACCATGTAGTGCCGAAAGCGAAGAGCAAGTGCTGACAGCTGCACGTGGTTTAGCTGCTCATGGCGTACAAATTTTTAGAGCAGGTATTTGGAAACCGCGAACTCGTCCAAATCAGTTCGAAGGAGTAGGTTCCGTAGGATTAAAATGGCTTCGTACCGTAAAACAAGAAACAGGTATGCTTACTGCTACCGAAGTTGCCAACGTAAAACATGTATACGAAGCACTTAAAATGGGTGTAGATATTTTGTGGATAGGTGCTCGTACGTCGGCTAATCCGTTTTCTGTACAAGAAATTGCCGATGCATTGCAAGGTGTAGATATTCCGGTGTTGATAAAAAATCCGGTGAATCCCGATTTAGAATTATGGATTGGTGCTATAGAACGTATCGCAGGTGCCGGTATTACTAAATTAGGTGCTATTCATAGAGGGTTTTCATCGTCGGAAAAAACGAAATATCGTAATGTTCCTCAATGGCAAGTTGCTATAGAATTGCATCAACGAATGCCTAACTTACCTATTATTTGCGATCCAAGTCATATTGCTGGTCGTGCCGATTTAGTATTTGATATTTCACAACAGGCTATGGATTTAGGTCAAGATGGGTTGATTATAGAGTCGCACCCAAATCCTAAAATAGCATTAAGCGACGGTAAACAACAACTTACTCCCGACGAAGTTGGTGCGTTAATTAAAAATATAAAAATTCGTCAAGCTACCAGCGACAATATTACCTATACTCAATCGCTCGAAGAACTTCGTGCAAAAATTGATATGATTGATGAAGAAATACTTGCTGTAATTCAACGTCGTATGAATGTGGTAAAAGATATTGGTAAAACCAAAAAAGAAAATAATATTCGAATTCTTCAAACAGATCGTTGGATGCAAATTATCGAAAAAGCTAAAGAGAAAGGTAATTCAAAAGGATTAAGCGATGAATTTATCGAAAAATTATTTAAAGCAATTCACCAAGAATCTATTAATTTACAAACAGAAATTTTAAATTCATAAATGAAGGTATAAGGGTGTAAAGGTCTAAGGGTTAATCTATAACCCCTAAACCCCTAAACCCCTAAACCCCTAAACCCCTAAACCTGTATACCTATAATGAAAACTTTATCAATACACAGTGCCATAGGCAATTCGGAAATACTTGTAGGCGAAACATTAGTAAATGTTGGTACTTATTTGCCAAAAAATAGAAAAATTGCAATTATTACCGATAAAAATATACGTTCACTCTATGGTTCGCAGTTTCCGCAAGCTGATGTAATAATAGAAATACCCGAAGGTGAGAATAATAAAGTATTACATACTTTGGAAAACATTTTTGAACAATTAGTTGCTGCAGAATTCGATAGAACTTCGTTTATTCTTGCTATTGGAGGAGGAATTGTGTGTGATGTAAGCGGATTTGCCGCAGCTACATTCATGCGTGGTATTGATTTCGGATTTGTTTCAACTACCTTGCTTAGTCAAGTCGATGCAAGTGTGGGGGGTAAAAATGGTGTTAATTTCAAAGGTTTCAAAAATATGATAGGCACATTTTGTTTGCCTCGTTTTGTAATTTGTGAATTGAATATGCTTACAAGTTTACCTACATCGGAATTGTTGAGTGGAATGGCTGAAGTAGTTAAACATGGAGCTATTGCCGATCCTGATTTATTTGAATATATTGAACAAAATCCTGATAAGGTATTGGCATACGATGCCGAAGCTTTAGAACGATTTGTATATGATTCGGTGGTTATTAAATCGACTATTGTTAACAAAGATGCCAAAGAAGGTGGTGCACGACGATTCTTTAACTTCGGACATACGTTTGGACATGCTATCGAAAAAAACACTAAAATGCCGCATGGTTATGCAGTTAGTATAGGTATGGTTATAGCTTCTAAAATGTCGGCGGCTCGTGGATTATTGTCGCAACATGACGTTGATAGAATAATTGCCGTATTACAAGCTTTGGGTTTGCCTACCGAATGCGAAATAGAACCAATTGCGTTGTTCGAAGCTCTCAAGCGTGACAAAAAACGCGATGGAGACGGAATTCATTTTGTATTACTCGACAAAATTGGTAATGCTGTAGTGGAAAAATTGAGTTTAAATGAATTAGAACAAATTATACATGATTTGCGTTAGTATTCCCGAAAAACAACCCGATGTATGCTTGCAGCTTATTCAACAAGCTGATATGGCAGAAATTCGTATAGATATGGCTCAGTTTGATGCTGCTGCTGTAGCCTCTGTTTTTTCAAAATCAACCAAACCTCTTATAGCTACCTGTCGTCCAGAATTGGTACCCGACAACGAACGGGTAGCTTTGCTTTCAGAAGCTATTTCTCATGGGGCAGCCTATGTTGATGTTGAATATGAAGCAAGTTCGGATATAAAACAGGTTCTCATAGCCCAAGCAAAAAAATATGGATGTAAGGTTATAATTTCATATCATAATTATACGAATACCCCTTCTATAGAAGACCTTCATGCAATTATAGACAATTGTTTTGAATGGGGAGCCGATATTGCAAAAATTGCTACTACCGCATGTTCTAAAGTTGACAGTGCACGTGTTTTAGGATTATATGCTACGTACCAAAATATTGTTGCGTTAGCTATGGGTGAATGTGGGGCAATAACTCGATTGGCTAATATTTATTTGGGTAGCCCGTTTACATTTGCTGCAATAGATGAATTGCAAAAAACTGCTCCGGGGCAATTTACTGTTGCCGAAATGAACCGTTTGTTATTTTAGTATTTCTTTGAAATCTTTATCATACCATACAGGTTTTTGGTTGTTGAGTATTGCTGTAGTTTTTATTTTTTGTATTCCTGCTTTGGTTCAACATGGAATGTTTCTCGATGGGATAACGTATGCAGCAATTTCTAAAAATTTGGCGAATGGTATTGGCACCTTGTGGCAACCACAATATACGGCTACGTTTAACCAAGAATTTTATGGACACCCTCCGGTTTTTTTTATAATTCAATCGTTGTTTTTCAAACTTTTGGGCAATCATTTTATGGTTGAACGATTGTTTTCGTTTGGAATGTTGTTGCTCTCTGGATATGCACTAGTATTGTTGTGGCGTACGGTAACAAAACCTATTAATTTGCACCAATACGCTTGGCTACCTTTGATTTTATGGATTACTATACCTCAAGTTGCATGGACATATACCAACAATATGTTAGAAACGATGGTAAGTGCTTGTTCTCTGTTTTCTATTTATTTCTTATATCGTTCTACTCATTCTAAAGCACTTTTAAATATAGGTTTAGGTACACTTTGTATGTGGATAGCCTATGGAGTAAAAGGTCCGGTTGGATTATTTCCGTTATCTTTTTTTATATTTCATTATTTAGTTTTTAAACGGTATTCATTACGTGTTACTTTAGGTAAAACAGGGTTAATACTTGTAGTATTTAGTTTGCTTTTCGCATTACTTTTTGTTATTCAACCTCAAAGTTTACAGGCTTTTAGTAAGTATCATAATATTCAAGTAATTTCAGCATTACAGGGAACCAATGAAATTACAGCATCGTGGTATGGAGCATTATTGCCACAATTATTGGGAGCACTTGCACCATTACTCATACTATGTTTTGTAGTATTTATATGGCAACGTCGAAATTATAAAGCTAAAGGACTGTCGCATTCAGGTTCACAAGTTATTGTTTTCTTTGTGTTGCTTGGTTTAGCAGGTTCACTTCCGCTTATGATTACATTAAAACAACGTTTATTCTATGCAGTACCATCATTCTCGTTATTTGCCTTTGCTGCTGCATTATATGTTGTTGTGTATATTACCAATATTCCTGTACTTATTTCTAAAATTGCTGGATATTTAGCTCTATGTATTATAAGTGTAAGTTTACTGTGTGCAATACAATCGTACAATTCATATGCAAAAGATGAACAATTGTTAAACGATATTCAAGCACTTATGAAGTATGTGCCCCCACATACAATTGTAAAATGCGATACAGAGTTAGCTCACAATTGGAAAGTAATAGCATATTTACAACGCTATGCATCAATTTCTATTTCCGATACAGTTATTGAGAGTAGATATGAGTTATCCAGTAATGCTTCTAAACATCTACAGGCTATACATACAAAACATATTGCATTTGATTCATTTGTGTTTTTTCAAAAAAAATAGTATGTTTGATAAAGTAATGGAATAATTACTGTATCAACCTAATAAACTAAATGGAAACCATGGAATCAAATAAAAATCATAATTATGCACCTGCAGGAGCAGTATACGGATTAGGCTTTATTGGAGCCGCAGTATATTTTATTGTTAAAGCTACTTGTTTTTGGGGTGGTGTATGGGGAGTAATTAAAGCCATAGTATGGCCTGCTTTTTTGGTGTATGAGGCGTTTCAAAAATTTGGCTTGTAATAACCTACTTACTGTGTAGAAATTTTTAAAAAATAAGAGGATGATAAACCTAAAAATGTTAGTTGGTTTAACCATCCTCTTAAAGATTAATACAATGGCTATTATTTTATTCTATACCGAAATCCAATATATAATTCTCTGCCATATACCGGACCCCATATAAGAGAACTGTCAAAATATTTACTATAGGGTTCAGCTGCTGAAAGTATTGGGTTCGATTGTTTAAAATTTAATAGATTTTCGCCACCTATGTATACATCGAATGTTTCGTTCCATGTTTTTGTAATTTGTGCATTCATAGTTATAAAATCAGGCGATTCGTTGGGCAATTGGTATGTTGTAGGATTAGCTTGTAACGATGGAAGTGGTTTTGCTCCATGCCAGTTGCAGGTGTAATCAAACATAAAATTATTGCGTGTTTTGTATGCCAGATTTATAAATGCTCTATGTTTCGATACCAGTGGTTTGTCTTGCAACAATCCGTTGTAAGTAGTTTTTACATCGTACCAGCGATATGCAAGTCGAACATCTAATCGTTTTATAAGTTCATAATCTAATTGTGTTTGAATACTGTTTGAAAACGATTCGCCCTGTAAATTATAAAACACTGCTTTGTGAGGACTTTGCACAAAATCTACAACTATTTGATTTTCGAAGTGTGTTCGATATGCATCAATACTTATAACACCTTTACGATAATCTAATGTAAACGAACGAGAAATGTTTATTCCGTAATTCCATGCAATTTCAGGTAATAACCCATAGCCATATGAACTGTTTGATTGAATTTCAATAGTTCGCGAACTTGCCAATAGGTTACTATTTTCGGCAAAAATATTGGCCGTACGTTGTCCGCGACCACCCGAAGCTCGTAATGTCCATTGTTGTGAAGGAGCATATCGTAGGTGTAATCGTGGTGTAACAAATGCCCCGAATTGTGAATGATAATCGCCTCGCAAACCCACTACAGCATTGAATTTCGACAAATGCGTAAAGGTATATTCTCCAAACACACCCGGAACAACTTCAATACGTTCATATTCTGTAGTATTAAAATCTTCGATATATGAATCGTATTGTATACTTGCACCTGTTTTGAACACATGGTTTGTATTGCCAATTATTCCCTGCAATATACCGTTTGCATATCCGCTTTGTTGTTGGGCATCATAGTATCGAAGTCCGTATTGCGATTGTTGATTATGGTGCGATACAGAAAATTGAGAGCCAAAACTATAGCCGGGTTTCTGTTCAAATACTTTTCCGGCTTTTGCCCATGCATCTACTCGTTGTATATCGCTTGTAAGTCCCCACGGATTGCTTGTGTCTCGACTCATGCTCCGTTCAAAATCCATTTGTCCGGCATTTGATTGCACATAAGTTCCTTTTATACCAAGTTGCACATGTAATCCTTTATTGTTTTCTAACTCCCATCTATTAAGAGCAATTACCTGATTACCTACGGGCATATCCATAAACCCATCGTTATTTGAATCGTGTCGGGCTTGAGAAGTTTTGCCATGTAATAACAGACCGGTAGAAATATGTTCGCTTATAGCATATTTTGTTGCAATATTTGCTTCGTATCTCCCTGCCGGATTAACATATACATTCAGAAAAAATCTATCCATTACAAATGGATTTCGGTATTGTATATCTATTTGACCGGTAATACTTTCAAATCCATTTACTACAGAACCTGCACCTTTGTTGAGGTGGATAGCCTGTACCCATGGACCGGGAACAAATGTTAATCCATACACCGATGATAAGCCCCGAATATAGGGCATATTTTCTCTGCTTATTTGAATGTATGGACCTGCAAGTCCAAGCATTTGTATTTGCTTAGTGCCTGTTACTGCATCGGTAAACGATACATCTACCGAAGGATTTGTTTCGAAACTTTCGCTCAAATTACAACATGCTGCTTTGTTGAGTTCGTGTTCGGTCATTACTTGTATTTTCATTGGCTCCAACGAACTTGAAAATGTACTTGTAATCTTGTGTCGAACTTCAACTGCTTGTAACTCTACGCCTTGTTGAAGAACAAACATAACAGTCCCTTTTTTACCGGTAGGTATTACCAAAGTATCGGACGAATATCCTACATACGTTGCTACCAAGCGATTTTGATTGGTGCTATACGGAATAGTAAACATACCTTTACTGTTGGTAAGTACTGCGTTGCTGCCATCTGCCCAAAATACACTTGCTCCCACAAGAGCATGCTTGTGTTCATCTACTACAGTGCCCTGTAATTGAGGCGTATCTTGTTGTGCCATAAGATACGTGTTGCCAACTATTGTAAGCAACAGCACATATATGAAATGCCTCATTAGTGCGAATGTCCGCAACTGCTACCGCCACCTTGTAAATAGGCACAACATTTTGGAAGTTTGTTATAAGCTTCCATATTTGGTTCTACAAGGCTTGTTTTATGACCGGCTTGTGCTATATTTTCGTGAATTTTTAGAGCAGAAACTTTTCCGGCATCGTATATTACTGTTATTGAATGTGCTTCTTTATTCCATTCCGCCGATTTTACACCTTTTATAAGTGCCGCATTTTCTATACGTGTTTTACACATAGAGCAACTGCCTAATACAGTGAACGTTTCGGTTACTATGCCGGTTTTTTGAGTAGCTTGTGCATTCGATTTCGAACACGATTCTTTTTTTGAACACGATTCTCTTTTTGTGCAGGTATCTTTCTTTTCGCAAGTACTCGATTTTTTTGCACAACACTGTTCTTTAGATTCGCCCGACTTTGCACAACATGCTTTTTCTTGAGCTTGTGCTGATGTATATGTTAGCAATCCTATGCTTAAACATACTATTGACATAAATGTTTTCATTGTAATATTTTTTATATTATACATTAAATAATTGTTGCACAATCATATATGTGCAGAAGAATATATATGAGATATTCTATTGATAGAAATTCTCAAACGTATAATATTGGTATTAGCCGTAAAAAATAAAAGAACAATTAAGTGAAACCAAATCTTCGGGAGGTGGGTCACCATATTCAATATATGATGTTATTTGAGAGTCATGTTCAACCCAATCTATATTGAGGGGTGACTGTTTGGTTATAAATGTTGGATATAATTGAATATTAGGCGAATGTGTTACATATTGAGTATTATTCAAATATTGTAATAATACGGTTGTATTTTCGCAACAGTTAATGTCATCACCAGAATGAGATGTTGCACACGAAATTTGTGGTTCGCAACATGAATTATGATTATTTTCGGTGCTACAACAATGAGAATTAGTATGAATAGTACAGGTAATATTTGAATTATTAAACAATTCAATGTCGGTAATGGTTTCGTGACACATATGCACATGTGTTGTAATACCAATTTGTAATAAAAGGTATACCGCAAACAGTGATATGGTTACAATTTTCTTCATTTTTTTAAAAATGTATGGCACAAATATACATACAAAATGCCTTATTTTGACATATGTTTTAGTAAAACCTTACAAGGCATATAACAACTTCATTAACTTAAAACTATGTATATGTACTTTTTTTAATAAATCCTTATTTAGGTATATGTTACTTATGTGTAAAAGTGTACATTTGTAAAAAAATGCAATGGTATGGATAAAACTGTTCGCACACTCGATTACGAGAAAATCCTGAGAATCTTAGAAGATACTGAGGAAAAATATGTTTTTGAAAAGGTAAACTTAGTTCCCAAAGAAGACGATTTGGAGACAAAACTGCGTAATTATGTAAATTACAGCAAAATGAATCGTAAAGCAGTGTTGGGAATAGATATATACAAATACAGTTCGTATGAACCGTTTGAACAAATTCTGGTTCCGGTTATGTTTAAATTGCTTTTTCGTGAAACTATAGAAATGTGTTTTAAAAATCATACATTTTTCTTTCAAAAATATACAAAAGAAGAAATAGAAGAAAACTTCATATCAACCGGTGACGGTGGTTTTGTTATTTTTGATATACCATTACACGCATTGCTTTTTGCTTGTAATTTTGCGATAGCGTTACGCACGTATAATTCGTACCATTTTTATCCAAAATTACGCAAAATTATTGGAGGAGCTAGTTTGCGATATGCATTAACCTACGATAATTTATACTATTTCGATAAAAGTCATTACGGACGAGCAATTATAAATAATGCTCGTATTTTGAATAAAGATACGCTTAATCGTTGTATAATTGACCAAAATGTATACGATTGGTTTACATTGAATATAGATGGGATGGAAAACTTGCAATTGCTTACTATTGATGATATTGCAAGCATTTATGATATTCAAGGCAGTTATGATTTTCAGATTTTAGAAGAACAACCCGATGCTATTTTTAGCACAATTTCAACACGTGAAACTGGTATTATAAATTCCGATGTGTTGAAAATTGGTGAAATTCAATCGAAAGAATCAACATTGAGTGTGTATAATATTCACGTGCAAGTGGCAAGCAAATGGCAACGAACCGATTCGCAACGTATGATTACGGTAAGTTTAGGTAATTTAAATACATCTCATTTATTATAGAAATATGGAAACAGTGTTAAGTGGAATTCGTACTACAGGGAATTT
>ENA-UOWE01005303-UOWE01005303.1-activated-sludge-metagenome-genome-assembly--contig:-NODE-5303-length-11824-cov-3.663608_pt1 | contig 11824 bp, 7 predicted proteins | sample MGYA00249841_ERZ761562 | MGnify/ENA primary metagenome ERZ761562 (study PRJEB28883, sample SAMN05720200) | activated sludge metagenome | isolation source: Anaerobic digester | place: Japan... | reverse complement strand
TGTCCGCCCTCGGCGCCCCAGCGCCCACCGCTCGCCCCGCCCGTCGCCCCGCAGGCGCTCGCGGCGCCCACGACGAACCCGACGAGCGCCGGCCATGAAGCGTGACGAACGGACACCCCGAACGGCGATCTCCGAGATCCGTCGCGGACCATCGGCCACGGAGGGTACCGGTTGCTGGGCTTCGGCGCGACCTGGTAGATCGGGGACATGGTCGATTCCGGCCGCGCCGACCCCCGCGGGTCGTCCACCGGCCCCCCACCGAACGTCCGTCACGTCATCGCGATCGGCGGCGGGCGGGGCGGGGTGGGGAAGAGCGTCCTGGCGACGAACCTCGCCGTGTACCTGGCGCAGCTCGGCCGCGCGGTAGTCCTCGTCGACAGCGACCCGGCCGGCGCGGAGCTCCACACCCTGCTCGGCGTCGAGGCCCCGGGTCGCCGGCCGAGCGCCGACGACGACGAGCCCGACGACCTCGAGTCGGTGCCCACCCCGATCCCCGGGCTCTCCCTCTTGCCACAGCTCTACGCCACGGGCTCGACCGCACCGCTCCGCCCGGGGCGGCGGATGCGTTGGGCGCGCGGTCTGCGCCAGCTGAACGCGGACTACGTCCTGCTGGATCTCGGCGCGGGGACCGCGCCGGCGTCGCTCGACCTCTTCCTCTCGGCCGACCTCGGCGTCTGCGTCACCACCCCGGAGCCCCCGAGCGTCGAGGCCACCTACCGGTTCGTCCGCGCCCTCTTCCAGCGACGCCTCCGGGGGACGTTGGTCAAGGACCGCTTCCGGATGCGGCTGGTCGAGCGCGCACTCGGCGAGCTCCCCCCGCTGCCGAGCCCGCTGGAGTTCATCCGGTGCCTCGCCCGCTACGACGGCAAGCTCGCGGCGCTCGCTGCCGACGAACTCGCGCAGCTCCGGCCGCGGCTGGTGGTCAACGGCGTGCGGCTGCGCGGTGACACCGAGCTCGGGGGCGCGATGCACGACATGGCCGATCGCTACCTGGGCCTCGACATCGAGCATGTCGGGCACGTCGAGCAGGACGACGCCGTGTGGCTCAGCGTCATCCGACGACGCCCCCTGCTCATCGACAGCCCGGCGAGCAAGAGCGCGCGCAACCTCGAGCGCATCGCCCGCCGCATCCTCGCGCTGGTCAGCAGCCGCGAGCAGGTGCGCGCCCCCCGCCGGGTCCCCATCGTCCCCGCGGAGCCAACCCACTACGAGCGCTTGTGGACGCACCGTGGCGCGACCGACGAGGAGGTGCGGCGCGCGTACAAGCGCCAGCGAGAGGTGTACCAGTCGGGCGGCCTCGCGCTTACCTCGTTGCTCACCGAAGAGCAGCTGCGCGCCGAACAGGCGTGCATCGAGGAGGCCTACGACACGCTGCTCGACCCAGTGCGTCGGCGCGCCTACGACCTGTCCGCGTTCCCGGAGACGGACGAGGATCAACCGGCGCGGGACGTGAGGGTCGATGCCGCGCTCGCCGCAGAGCGGGCGATGCTCCAGCAGGAGCTGGCACGCGAGATCAACTCGGAGACGGAGTTCACCGGGGCGCTGCTCGCCAAGGTGCGCGAGGCCCAGGGGATCGAGATCGATGACATCGCCCGGCACACCAAGATCGCCGCGGCGCACCTGCGCGCGATCGAAGCCGAGGATTACCGGCAGCTCCCGGCGCTGGTCTACACGCGCGGGTTCGTGCAGCAGGTCGCGAGGTTCCTCCAGCTCGACCCGTCCCACGTCTCCCGGACGTACCTCCGGCGCATGCGGCTGTGGCGCGCCGCCACGGGTGAGCCGACCTCGTGACCTCCCCCCGCCTCACGTCGGCGCACGGATCCATCGCGTTCCGCCAGGGCGAGACGGACCTCGCGTTCACCTTGGCGCTCGTGGTGGTGGCGCTCCTGCCGCGGCTGTTCGTCGCCATTGCGTGGTCGCACGAGCCGGTGTGGGATGGTCACTACTACGACTTCGGCGCCGAGCGGATCGCGGCCGGCCTCGGCTACTCCGAGGACGTGGTCATCGCGGGTCGACCGGTCTTCAAGCCATGGTGCCACTACCCGGTGGGCTACAGCGGCTTCCTCGCGGTCGCCTACATCCTCTTTGGGCCGCTCGTGCGGTGGCTGTTCGGCTCGATGACCTTCGTCGCGCCCCTCGCCAACGCGGCCGTGGGCGCGCTGACCGCGGCGGCCGTACATCGCCTGGCGCGCCACCTACTCGACCCAGTCCGCGCGCGCGTCGCGGGCAGCATCGCCGCGCTGCACCCGGGACTCATCGCCTACACGGCGGTGTTGATGAGCGAGCCGCTCACCAGCTGCCTGCTGGTCGTCGCCGGCTGGGCCGCCGTGCGGCATCGAGGCAGCCTGCGGGGCGTGCTGATCGGCGGGGCGATCCTGGGCCTCGCGACCCTGGTCCGTCCGTCCTCGCTCCTCGCCGCACCGCTGCTCGTCCTCACGCAGCCTCGCCCGTGGCTCACGGCGCTCCTGCGCGGGGCAATCGCCACCGCCGTCTGCGTGGTCGTGGTGTTGCCGTGGACGGCGCGCAATTGCCGGGTGATGGACGGCTGCGCCTTCGTCTCCACCAACGCAGGCTGGAACCTGGCCATCGGCGCCCGCTCCGAAACCGGCCGCTTCGTGGCGCTCCGGGCCCAGGACGGCTGTCCGGTGGTGACCGGCCAGGTCCAGCAGGACCGCTGCTGGGCGGAAGTCGGGCGGCGCGCGATCGCCCGAGACCCGTGGGGGTGGCTCGGCAAGGCGCCGCGGAAGCTGTCGCAAACCTTCAGCCACGAGTCCTTCGCCATCGAGTACCTTCGCGAGGCTGACCCGACGGCTTGGCCGGAGCCGCGCCGGGTCGCCGGGCGAGAGCTCCTGTCCTTCTTCCACCGCTTGCTCCTCGCCGTGGGGAGCCTTTCGGTGGTGGGTCGCGTCTGGCGCGATGACGGCTGGGGCCGGATGCTGGTGCAGGGTGCGCTGCTCGGCGTGCTGCTCGCGGCGTCCGTCCACGCCTTCCGGGCCGACCATCACCCGTTCCACTACGTGGTCCTCCTCACCCTCCTCTTCGGGCTCATGCCGCTCCCGGGCCGCCCCTGGCTAGGCCCCGTGGGCCGCTACTCGCTCGGCCTGATCCTGGTGTCCGCGGTCACGCACGCCGTGTTCTTCGGCGACGACCGCTACCACCTCGTCGTCACCCCGGTGTACTGCGTGCTCGCCGCCGCGGCCCTGAGAAAATCCCACGACCCCGAGCTCGATTCGACCCTGGCCTGGAGCTGACGCGGGGTCGCGCCGCCGGATCGCCGAGGGGCCGCCCCCGGGCCGCGAGCGCGGTGACCCCGCCGGGGCCGGGGTGCTATCGTCGCCCGCGGGGCTTTCCGCCCCGGGGACCGACCATGAGGACCAGGCTCTGTTCGATCACGCTCGTCGCCGCCGCTAGCCTGCTCACGGTCCGCGCCGCGGCGTTCCCCTACGTCGTCAGGAAGGGCGACACGCTCGCGTCCATCGCGGAGCGGTTCTACGGCAAGATCCAGCACGAGCAACTGCTGGTGGTGGCGAACGGCCTCGACGCCGACGGGGGCACGCCGATCGTCCCCGGCATGCGCCTCGAGGTGCCTGCGGTCGGACACCACCGTGTCGTCCGGGGAGAAACCTGGGGCGGCCTCGCCGCCGAGCTGCTCGGGGCCCCGCACCGCGCCGACAAGCTGGCGATGGCGAACGGCACCCACGCCTGGATCCCCCCGGAGGAGGGGGCGGAGATCCTCGTCCCCTACCACCTGCGCGTGGTCGTGCGAGGGACCGACTCGACGTTGACCATCGCGTACCGCTTTCTCGGCAACGTGACGAAGGCGTGGGAGCTCGATCACTACAACGGGCTTGGCGGCCGTACGCTGCAGCGCGGAGACGTGGTGTTGGTCCCGCTCACCGACCTCGCGCTCACCGCCGAGGGCCGAGAGGCCGCCAGCGCCGGGGACCACGCCCGGTGCTCGGAGGCCGCGGGCGACGAGCGCGACGTCCAACTCCGGGTCCAGGCCGAGCTCCCTGCCTTGCTCGCCGACGTCCGTGGCGGGCGCTATGTCGACGCCGTGCGGAGGGGCAACGGCTTCCTCACGGCGGGAGCGCTGTCTCGACCCACGCTCGCAGCCGTGCATCGGCAGTTGCTCGAAGCCTACGTCGCGCTCGACGCGACGGGGCTGGCCACGGCAGCTTGCGCGGACTGGCGCGCCAACGACCCCAGCGCCCGCCTGGACCCGGTGCGGCTGAGCCCGAAGATCATCGCCGCCTGCACGCGGGGCGGTGGACGGGGCACGCCATGAAGGAGGTCGAGCTCTCGCCGACTCCGGGCGCCGACGACGAGAGCGTCTCGGAGTACGTGTTCCGGGATCCCACAGCGGGCGCAGCGCCGCCCGCCCTGAGCCCGGTCGCCCCGGGTGAGGTCTTCGCGGATCGGTTCCTGGTCGAGCGCGCGCTCGGCGAAGGGGGCAGCGGCGTCGTCCACGTCGCTCGCGTGCTCGCAATGCCGGAAGCGAGCGCGAGCGGCGAGGCCGCGCCCGACCTCATCCCCGGCGACCACGTCGCGCTCAAGATCCTGCATCGGCACCTCCTGAACGATCCGCAGGTCCCGCGACGTTTCGCCCGTGAGGCCCGGATCCTGCGGCGCCTGACCGGCGAGCACGTCGCTCGTCTGCTCGATTTCGGCGAAACCTGCGGCGGCGACCTCTACATGGCCATGGAGCTGCTCGAAGGCCATTCCCTCGACGTGGTGGCCGGGGGGGCGCCGATGGACCCGGCGCGCGCGATGCGGCTCGTGTGCCAGATCTGCCAGGGGCTCGAGGTGGCGCACGCGGCGGGGGTCGTGCACCGTGACCTGAAGCCCCTCAACGTCATCGTCGAGGAGCGCGGGGGCAACGACCACGTGCGAGTGCTCGACTTCGGCATGGCGAAGATCGTGCGCGGAGAGCTCCAGTGCTCGGTCAACGCCCTCACCCAACAGAACATGGTGTTCGGGACGCCCGAGTACATGGCACCGGAGCAGGCGCGCGGCGACGAGGTCGACGAGCGCTGCGACGTCTACGCGGCTGGGGTCATGCTCTACGAGCTCGTGACCGGCACCTTGCCGTTCCAGGCCGCTACCCCGATCGCGATGATGTCCGCGCACCTCGTGGAGGAGCCCGAACCACCCACCCGGCGCGCGCCGCGCGCCCCCATCCCTCCGGCGCTGGAGGGGGTGGTGCTGCACGCGCTCGCGAAGGAGCCCGGGCTCCGCTACCCTTCGGCGGCGGCGCTCCGCGCGGCGATCGAGTCGGCGCTGAAGCGGCCCGACGACGTGACGTCGATCCTCCCCCCGCCCTCGCGCGCCGAGCTCGAGCGCCGCGACACCGATCCGGCCCTGCAGCTCCCCGTCCCGCCCGGATACCAGGCCGCGGGGCGGTCGTCGCCCTCGCTGACGCCGCCACCAGCGAGGCTGCCCCGCGTCGTGATCTGGCTGGCGCTCGTCGCCGCCGCGGTCGGGGTCCTGCTCGGCCTGGTGATGAGCCTCTCGGGAGGGGGCCGGTGACCCCGACGCGCGGTGACGGGGGAAGCGGAGCGTGATCCGGGCCCGGCAGATCCGCAGCGCGCTCGACTGGGGCAGGCTCGCTCCGCTCCGCCTGCAGGCTCGGACGGTCGCCGCCGGCGTCTACGCCGGCATGCACCGCAGCCGCCGGCGGGGAACGGGTGTCGAGTTCGGCGGCCACCGCAGCTACGTGCGCGGGGACGACCTCCGGTGGCTCGATCACCGCGCGTTCCTCCGCCACGGTCGCCTGCTCGTGCGCGAGTTCGAGACGGAGACGGATCGCTCGTTGCGGTTGGTCGTCGACGCGACCGGCTCGATGGGCTACCGCAGTGACAGCGCCCCGGGAGCCAAGCTGGCGTTCGCGGCGGTGGTCGCCGCGGCGCTGGCCCGGATCGCGCTCGCCAGCGGCGACCCGGTGGGGCTCGACTGGATCGGCGGGGAACGACGCCGCCCCCTGCCGGCCATGGCGGGGCGAGAGGCCTTCGAGCGCCTCCTGCTGGCGCTCGAGGCGGTCCTCCCCGGGGGTGATCTGACGGCCGATCACCACGCGATCGCCCGGGCGATCAACCCCATCGCCCGGCACGCGCGGCGCGGTTCGGTCGTGGTATTCCTGAGCGACCTCGTGGACCTCCCGGAGGACGCGGGGCAGCGGTTCGCCGCGCTGGCAACCGAGGGGCGCACCGTGGTCGTCGTGCGCGTGCTCGATCCGGCCGAGGCGACGTTCCCGTTCTCCGGTCCGGTGCGGCTCCGATCGAGCGAGGGCGCGCGCGTGGTGGAAACCGACGCCTCGACCGTGCGCGGGGCCTACCTCGAGGCGCTCGAGCAGTGTGCGCAGCGCTGGCAGGATAGGCTCTTGCCGCGCGGGGGCGCGCTGGTGCGCGCGACGTCCGACGCCGATCCCATCGAGATCGTGCGGGCGGTCCTGGCGGCGGCGCGGGGGCTCCGGCCGTGACCTTCCTCGTCAGCGCCGCGCTCGCCGTCGCGCTCCTGATCGCGATGCCGGTGGCGGCGCACCTGCTGCGCCGGGGGCGAGCGCGCGAGCGCGAGTTCCCACCAGCCGCGCTCGTCCCGCCCGCGCCGCCGGTGGCCCGGCGCCGCAGCCGCCTCGAGGACCGCGCCCTGCTCGCGATCCGGAGCCTGCTCGTCGTGGCGCTGGCCGCGCTGGGGGCGGGGCCGCTCGTGCGCTGCTCGCGGCCCTCGCTGGCGCGGGACGCGGGCGCGTCGGTGGCCCTCGCCATCGTGCTCGACGACTCGGCGAGCATGCGGCTCGCCCCGCCCGGCGAGGAGGAGCGCTGGGAGCGGGCGGTCGGCGGCGCCCGGGCGCTGCTCCGCTCGGCCCGAGAGGGAGACGCGGTGGCCATCGTGCTCGCCGGACGCCCTGCGCGGCTGGCGCTGGCGGCGACCACGGATCTCGGGGCGGCGCGCGCCACGCTCGACGCACTGTCCGTCTCGGATCGCGCCACCGACTTGGTGAACGCGGTGAAGATCGCGCGCTCGGCGCTCGCGGATCTTCCGCACGGCGACCGACGGGTCCTCGTCCTGAGCGATCTGGCGGGTGAAGAGCTACCCGCGGGGTCCCCGCCGCCGTGGGTGCCCCTCCGTGAGCTGACCCGACCCGCGGCCAACTGCGGCGTCGTCCGCGCCGATCGCCGCGGATCGCGGGTGACGGCCGAGGTCGCGTGCAACGAGCGCTCCGCCGCGGCCGGGCGCCGGCTGGAGCTGGTCGTCGCCGAAACCCCGCCCCGGGCCGTAGCGGCGTCGAGCGCGACCCCGGCGCGACCGGCCGAGGGCACCGTGGTCGGCTCGGCGCCGATCACCGAGCAGGCGGGCCCGCAGTCCGTGGTCGTGGAGCTTCTGCCCCTGCTCGGCGAGCTCGACGCACGCCTGTCCGGCAGCGACGCCTCGCGCCACGACGACGTCGCCGCGGTCGTGCCGGAGCTCGGCGTGACCACCGTCGCCGTGCTCGCGGATCCGAGCTCGGCGTCGGCATCGACCGGCGGTCCCCCGATCGTGGAGCAGGCGCTGCGCGCGCTCGAGTCCGGCGCGATCGTGAAGCCGCTCACGATCATGCCGGACGACGCGGCGTCGCTCGCCGGCTGGTCTGCGCTGCTGCTCGACGATCCCGCGGGGATGGGCCCCGAGGCGCGCGAGGCGCTCGGGCAATGGCTCAAGCTGGGCGGTGTCGCCCTCGCGCTGCTCGGCCCGAGCGCGGGCCGGGCTGAGCTCGGCGCGAGCCTGGAGCCGTTCGTCGCGGGCTCTCCGCGCTGGTCGGAGGCGGCGGCGCCCGGCATCGACCCGAGCACGGCCACCGCGCTGGGACCCGAGGCGTCGGGACTCGCTTCGCTCGCGCCGCGGGGGCGCGTCCCCCTCACCGGACTCTGCCCGAGCGGGGCGCGCGTGCTCGCGCGATGGACCGACCAGGTTCCGTTCCTCTGCGAGCGCGACGTCGGGCGAGGGCTGGTGATGACGGCGTCGCTCCCGGCGTCGCCGCGGGTGAGCGACTTCGCGCTCCGCCCGGCCTTCCTCGCGCTTCTCGCGCACGCCGTCGACGAAGCCGCCCGCCGCCATGGACCGCGCGTCACGACCGCGGGGACGCCCTGGCTCTTCCCGGGCGACGACGTGGTACGGATCACGCCGTCGGCCGGTGAACCCGTCACCGTCGCGCCCGAACGGGATCCGACCCACGGGACGTCCCGAGGGGTTTATGCGCCTGCCGAGCGGGGGCGCTACCGCGTCGTCCGCGGGGAGGACGCGGAAACCCGCATCGTCATCCTCACAGCGGAGGAGGTCACGCAGCGCCCCCGAAACCCGGCGCAGGAGGGGACGCCGGCGCCCGGGGCGGGCGTGACCGGCCGGGTCGACGTGTCGCGGGAGGCCGCCCTTGCCGTGTTGCTGCTCTTCGTGGCGGAGGTCGTCGTGCGGTTGGGGTCGCGAGGGCAGCACCGAGAGGTCGGGTCCGCGGCCCGGTGACCGAACCGCACCCAAGGTAGAGGATTGGGCGGACCGGCGTGAGGTGCTACATGACGCGCCGCATGTCCCGACCCCCCGTGGCCCGGCTCCGCCGCTGGGTCGGCTCGCTCCTCTTGGCGAGCGCGGCCACGATCGGGCTCGGGTCCGCCCCGGTTCGCGCGGCCGTCGTCGAGCGCATCGTGGCCGTCGTCGGCGACCACGCCATCCTCCTGAGTGATCTCCGGGACCGGGCGCGACCCTTCCTGGTGCGCATCTACCAGGAGACCCGGCCGGGCGCGGAGCGCAACGCCGCCATCTCGCAGGTCTACCGCGACGTCCTGGATCGGATGATCGACGAGCAGGTCGAGGAGCGCGCGGCGACGCGAGCCCACATCGTCGTCACCAGCCAGGAGATCGACGCGGCCCTGCAGCGGATCGCCGGCCAGAACGGACTGTCGGTGGCGGAGCTGGTCAACGAGGCGACCCAGAGCGGGATGACGGAGCTGGAGTATCGTAGAGAGATCCGCCGCCAGGTGCTCGACGCGAAGTTGATGAACCTGCGCCTGCAGGGGCGCATCCGCGTCACGGAGGACGACCTGCAGGCGGAGTACCGAGAGGCGGTCGCCGAAGAGCGCAAGCGCCTCGGGTTCCGTGCCGCCTGGATCCACGTCCCACCCGGGGGCGGCGCGGCGGCCCAGCGCGACCTGGCCGCTCGCATCGTGCGGGAGGCGCGCACCGGGGCCGACTTCGCGGAGCTCGCCCGGACCTACTCGAGCGACGCGCGGACGCGCTCTCGCGGCGGGCTGCTCCCGCCGATGAAGCCGGGGATGCTGGCCCCCGCCGTGGACCGGGCGGTACTGGCCCTGGACGTGGGTGAGATTTCGGCGCCGATCCGGCTCGAGGAGCAGCTCGTCATCGTGAAGGTCATCGAGCGTGACGAGTCCCAGCTGCCCGCCTTCGAGGAGGCCCGTCCGGAGCTAGAGAACCGCGTCTACCTGCGGAAGATGGATCAGGTGCGGCGACGGTGGCTGGAGGGGCTGCGACGCCAGGCGCACGTGGTGATCAGGCTGTGACCGCGCTTCGTGCCGTTCGCCGGCGCGCTCACTCCCCGCCACAGAGCAGCTCCCAGACCCGCCCCGGGTCGATGCCAGCAGCCACGAGGCGGGACGCGCGCGCGCGCTCGCTCGCGACGGCGGCGACGAGGTCGGCGGGGCTGCGCACACCGTCGAGGCGCCGCGCGTTGACGTAGAGCGTGGGGAGCCCACGGACGCCGAGCCGCTGCGCGTCTTCCGCGCAGGCGGCGACGTCGGGCGCGCGGTCCCCGCGGCGCGCCCGGGCGAGCAGGGCAGCGCCGTCGAGGCCGAGCGCGGAGGCGACAGCCGTGAGCCCCGCGTCGTCCAGCGGGGCGGTAGAGCGGCGCAACGCGGCGCCCAGCCGAAAGAACACCTCGGCGCCGTACGCGGCGTGGACCTCCCGGGCGAAGACCGCGGCCCGTTGCGCGTTCAGGTGCTGGTGGAGCGGAAAGTCGAGGTGAACGTGCCGAACGTCCCCGCCGGGGCGGACCAGCCGGTCGATGGTGGGCGCGAGATCGGCGCAGAGCGCGCACTCGAAATCGGTGAACTCCGCCACCGTGACGAGCGGGCGCGCGGCCCCGCGCCACGGCGCCCGGGCGATGCTCGGGCAACGAGCGAGCCGAACCTCCTCGCCGAGCCGGATCAGGTTGCGGGCGGCCCGCTCGGGGTAGATGTCCGCGGGGGAAACCCCGTCCGCCACGCGGGCAGCCGCCTTCCTTCGCTCCTCACGGATGAGCGCCTCGAGGCGCGCAGCCGGTTGGTCCCCCGCCACGCGGCGTCCGTTCACGAAGAGCATCGGCGTCTCGCGCACCCCGAAGAGGACGCCGAGGGCCCGGTCCCGCTCGATCTCCACCATCGGCTCCGACGTGGCGAGCCAGCGCCGAACCTCGTCGCCCTCGACGTGCACCGCCGCCGAGGCCAGCACCAGCGCGTCGTCGTCGGGGGCCCCACCACCCCGCGCCACGGCGGCGAGGAAGGCGAAGAAGGTGGCCGCCCCGCGCCCGCGCCGGATAGCCGTCGCCGCCCGAGCCGCGCGCGCACCGGCCAGGTCGTGGGTCGCGTTCCGCCAGACGAGCCGCACGTCGCCGATCGAGGTCGCCGCCCGCTCGAGCACGCTCAACACCGAGAGGGACCGCGCGGAGGCGGGATCGCCGAAGACCACGACGGTCACCAGCGCCCGTGGATCGCCGAGGCTCGGCGACTCCGGATCGATCGGCATCACCGCTGTGGCATGCGCGGCGGGGAGCTGGGCGTCGGTGGGTGCCGAGGGCACGGCGCGGGGCTCCGCAGCCGGCTCTGGCGCGCCGGAGCCGGGTGGCGGCACGCGCATCGAGGGCGCCGGCACCGCCGACGGTGCGGGTGGGGTGGAGGCGCCCGTCGAGGCCGGCGCCGCGGACGCGACGACCGACCCACCGGGCGGCGGCGCGGGAACCGACGCCGCCCCGCCGCGGCGCCAGCCGAGGAAGAAGACCAGCACCACGGTGCCGGCCATCAGGGCGACGCCCAATGCGATCGCGAGGAGGACTCCCCAGGGGCGGGCACCCGGCGAGCCCCGGCGCGAAACCGGCTCCTCCTCGCCGCGTTTGGCGAGGGGACGCGCCCACCGGACGTTGCGTCGCGCCACGCGAGCCGGCTCGGGAGCGGGCAGGCGCGGTGAAGGCCCCCCGTCGTCCGCCGCCGCCGGGCCCGGCGCGTCCGTCGCCACGCGAACCTCGGCGTCACCGGCGAGAGAACGGGCGAGGCCGACGAGGGAGCGCACGGCGGGGCGGTCGGCGGGATCCGGAGCCATCGCGCGCTCCGCCCAGCGCTGGAGGGCGGACAGCGCGGCGGCGTGGTCGGGGCACGGTCCTCGCTGCACCCCCGCCAGATCGTGCACCAGCGCCCCGAGCGCGAAGACGTCGCTCTCGGGGCTGGGCGCCAGCGTGGCGAGCTCGGGCGCGCGGAGCGCCACCGGCAGCGCGGTCGCGGCCCGGCCGCGCGCGACGCGCTCGAGCAGCGCCGCGACGCCGAGGCCAGCCACGGCGCGGACGCCGAGGCAGAGTACCTCGAGCCGCAGATGTCCGTGGGCGATCCCCTGGGCGTGCAGGTGCGCCAGCGCGTTGGCGACCCGCTCGAGGCTGTCACCCAACCGGGCAGGATCGAGCGGGCGCCCGGCGTCTAGCTCGGCGAGCGGGGGGCCGACCTCGTAACGGAGCGAGGCGGTGCCGTCTTCGAGGTCGAGTCGCGGCCGCGCCAGGCCTGACGCTCCGAGCGCGTAGCGGTCGCGTTCCTCGATC
>ENA-UOWE01005297-UOWE01005297.1-activated-sludge-metagenome-genome-assembly--contig:-NODE-5297-length-11826-cov-27.118766_pt1 | contig 11826 bp, 19 predicted proteins | sample MGYA00249841_ERZ761562 | MGnify/ENA primary metagenome ERZ761562 (study PRJEB28883, sample SAMN05720200) | activated sludge metagenome | isolation source: Anaerobic digester | place: Japan... | reverse complement strand
GGCCCCGGTCATTTTCCCGGGGCCGTTTTTACACCACTTCCTGGGACTTTATCCGTCACTCCGAATGTTTGATTCATGAAAAATAACTGCATGGCGATTGAGATTGTAGGTTTCTCTGTCCTGCAGACATTCGTACAGATTCCCTACAATCCCTTCATTCGTAAGGCCTTCATATCTACCTTCACCCAGGTGACCCCGGATCAAAAGTTCTGCGGACTGCCTTAAATGCTTATCTTTTAGGCTTTCATGTAATTGGGAATATCGATTTTTAGAGGATTCCATGGAGGCGAAAGACCAGGCCAAATCTTCAACAAAGCGTTCGAGACCGGTATACAGGGCAATGATGAAAGATGAGTAATCAAGCCGTCGCCGGAGAGTAAGAGATGCCTTAATTGAGGCATCACCGTATTTTGAGAGTGTCGAATAAACGGAACTTACAGAATCAACGAAGGTTCCAAGCTCTTTCAGTTCCTCTAAGAATGCATCAAGCGAAGTTCGCACAAGAACACCTCAAGGCTTAATCTTGGCCAATGCGTTTTGAAAGGCCTTCTCAACCCGCTTATTTCGAGGTTGAATATCAACCGTATTCGTTCGACGGCCTTCAAAGAGGTCCCCATTTTCCAAATACATTGTTTGAATCTCTTCAAGTAAAAGGGCCTTTCCGGAAATCAGCTTTTCCCGTTCCTTGCCCATGCAATAATGGCTCGCCACATACATCATAGGATCGTAAACAATTTTCATTGGCTTTCCGCCAAGGGTTTTATCCTGTTTTAAACGACAAAACGCCTCTTTCCCCAAGACTTGAAACAGGAAAGAAACCGTATTTTGAAACATTTCTTCAAAGGATTTTAAAGTTTCAGGGCCAAATTTATTCCCATTAAGCAGGTATAAATCAAGGAAAGATGCGATTCGATTCAAACCGGATTTTGACTCGCCAATTTGCCGATAGGCAAAGAATCTTAAAACCAATTCAACATCATCCATCTTCTCAAACATGGTTTTTCCGGTTGCAGTAGAATCGTCTTTTTCTTCCTCTTCGTTGTTATCATCCGCATCCAAAGGCGCCTCCGTGGGAATTCCCCATAGAGCGCAAAAATCCTGATTCTTGGATAATTTTAAACAAAGCTGATTTAATGCGCCGTCATAAACAGCATTTCTTGTTTCTTGAGGACTCAACTTAACACCCCCTGAATTGAGTCTTTCAAAAACCAATTTTTTAAGTTGTGCTGCCTTTTCCTCGCTTGATGCCGTTTCTTTAAGAAGAATAATGGATGAAATATACCGGCGGTCAATACCATCCTTTACCTTGCTTGGCAATTTGGAATAGGTTTTTCCGTGAAGTTCCGTCCAATATTGAAGGCCTTTCAATTCAAACTTGTCGGCATAAAATTCCATCAAGGTGTTCAGCCTTTGCCGACCGTCCATAACCTCAAATCTAGCCAATTCATGCTCATATAGGAATACTGGAGGGACCGGAACATTCATTAAAAATGATTCAATCAACCTGGATTTTCTTTCTACATTCCAACGATGTCGTCTTTGGTATTCTGGGTCCAGCTTGTAGCGCGGCTCACCAGTTTCAACCTTTTCCTGGAGCATTTTTAAAATTCCTGCCAGGGAATACCGTGCAGATTCGGTAACAATACGGATTTCCCCGGTTACATAACGACGATTTATCTCTTCATCGCTCGGGGAAAGTTTTGTATCTGCCTCGCTAAAAACTAATTTTTCCCCTGGAAAAAGCTGGGAGCCATCATTCTGGCCGTTATTGTCTTTTGTGGTCATGCCCTGTTACCCCCCAAACTTACGTAAAAATCAAACTCTTCAATAGGTTTTCGAAGTGGCCGTTGAAACTGTTCGGCCTGGCGCTTCCCCGCTGAAGACAGCCCAGCAGAACGAATTGTATTTATTCGAAGACCGCAATCTGCTTCCCGCAATGAATTGACCATAATCGCCTTCGGATTTGCCTTTCTATCGTGAATTCCACCAAAACGAATGACCATTCTCGCGTCTGAATGGCACGCCCTGGCGATGTTTCGCCAAATTTCCGCTAATTGTGAAGAGAAAATGGTTGGGGAAGAATGGGAAATTTGAGAAGGATGGTTGTAGGTAACCGAGGTTGGCCCCCCAATGAACCAGAATCTAAGCCATTGATCCGGAACATAAGACCTCATCCCATAATAAGGGGGGGACGTTACAACCTTTGAAAATTTCACACCGAAGGAAGAGAAATCTATTTCCCGGCTATCACCACAGACCAAATGATGTTTGACTTTCGGTAGTTGATCGGAGAAAAAGTGTTGGGCCTTTCGATCAACCAATTCAATGAGATCAACGTATTCAGGAAACAGATTCATTCTGGACCAGAATTTGACCGCATAATCCGGCTTTGCGGCATAAGTTCGAGGCATCTGATTAGAAAGATAACTCGGTAAACCCTTGTTTTTTGGACCATGTAAAATTCCGAGGATTAAGGCTCGAAGGGCTTTTCGTTCAGGTGTTTTGCAGTCTAACAATAGGGATTCCCTGATTGTGAGCAGGTCCTTTAGGGTTTCCTCATGGAAGCACATTGACCAGAAATCGCCTTCAGGGCGGGTGACCTTTTGGTCAGAATTGAGGATCTCCGCACAAGCATTTTTTACGGCCCTTGGAGTTGTTTTTGCCATCTTTCCTTCCGCAATTGCTGTTGCAATCGGGCTACTATCAACCCCCACAGAGGGCAACCCTAAAAGGCGGGCGGCATAGTTGGTTGTTCCCCGCCCGCAAAATGGATCCAAAACCCAAGAATTTGAATCGGCCTTTTGTAGCTGTTTGAAAGGAACATCCAAGGGGAACATCGTAAAATATGGGCAAATTGCATTCAATGTGGTCTGATTTAGAATAGGTTTGAGAGTTTTTGATTTCAAGATATTGCCCTGATCAAATGAATTTTCACTTTTTCTTCTTCGACATTCTTAAAACTTTGTGAGGGGTATATCGAGAAACCCATTGAATATCACGCCAAGTATTGCTTCTGGTTGAGGCCTTGTTTGTGTCAATGTTTCGATAAGTCTCAACATTCTCTGCCCCAAATATGCTGACCAATAAAACCGGAACAAAGAGGCCTATATCTTGTTTTAGTGCATTTTCTGACCTGGAATGGGTCCGTAACATAGATGTAAAGCGAGGATGGCCTATTGCCTGGAAACATGCCAAAGTGACCTGAGTCCGGGTTTCCAATGGTTCCTTTGAGGATAGATAGGCCATGATAGCCTCAGTCAGACAGGTTTCAAGAGGGCCTCTTAAATATCGTATTCTTTCCAAAACCCTGTCTGTGGTCGTGCCATATATCGATTGTGATACCCAATTCGAAGGCATAAATGACACCCCTAAATGGTAAGTCAACGCAAGTCAACGCCCATTATAAGAAGACCGAAAAAGGAATGCAACAGGGAAAAATCAGGAAAAGTTGAACATAAGTTAAGGCCGATGTGGAGCGGTTCTTCCGTTGTCGGGAAGGGATGCACCGGGGGAAACCTGCTCATACCACAAAGGCCACGATGACAGCACGAGGCAACCCGCCCCCAACGTCCGGCCGGAGCATCCCGTAGGGGTGCGTAGGCGGGCGTTGCCCGCGAACCTGCGGACGGCGCGAAGCGCCGTCCGTGACGGGGGCCAGGTGGAGCGGCGATAGCCGCGTAACCTGGACCACGGCACCCAGGATCGCGGGGCGGGTTGCCGATGCCCGGGACGGTCGGCCGCGCGTGAGCGCGGCGGGGTGGGGGTTGGCGTAGGGGCAGGTTTGCATAATGTTTCGTTATGTAAAGGCGACCCCGGCCGGCTCCGGCCGGGCGGAGCCCGAGGACGGGGCGGGGCAAGGGCTGCGTCGGATAATAAATTTATTATCGGACGGCGACGCCGCAAGGAACGTGATAGGACCGGCCAGGGAGGGCCGGGACTGGCGCGGGCCTTGCCTAGCGGAGCGGACAGCCCGGTATTTTTTTTACGGAGCGAAGCGGAGTGAAAAAAATATGACCCGCCCCGCCCGCAGCCTGCCCCGGAGCTAAGCCCCACCCCTTCACCTGGGCGCTTGCGACCAGGTGAACGACCGGACGAACGAAAAGCCGGTCAGCATCTCCCGGAGCAGGCCGGGTGGGCGGGGGAAGGAAAATAGAGAGCGGCTTACGATCCGGGCTCCCGGGCGGGCCGCTACCGAACGGAAATGTTCCTGGGCGCGGCGTTCCCGGTCGGGTGGCCCGTCCGGGGCCGCGCTACCTGCTGTCCCGGCTCCGGGCGGGGGGTTGGGGGAAGCCCATAAATGTCATAGTTAGCGGGAGAAGGCCGACGGCGGGTATTGAGGTTTGAGAACAGTTCTGGTTCCTGGAAGAACGATCAAGCCGTGCTTTCGGGGGTTTCCGGCTCTGGGGAAGGAACGTGGTTTGTCACTTCCCTTTGCCTTCCAAAGTCGTTGAAATAAACACCTCCGGCAGTAACACCGGAATATCGCTTTTGGAAAAGTCTTTAATGTTTCGTGAAACGATCATTGAAACGCTTTCTTCTACAGCAGCATAATACGTTACAGCATCTTCAAAATCTCTAAATTTGCTCGTTACCGCCTGTTTTATGATTTTCTCGGTTACGGCTGCTACAGATAGTGTTTTCAAAAGATCATTAATTATTTCTTTTGCCTTTTCCGGTAAGACTTTTCGAGACAAAATATAGAAAAGCGTCGTCACTGCATGCGCAGAAACAAGCCCAATCGCTCTTCCTTGAGAGATCATATTTAATGCTGTTGTGGCATCCGAAAAAAAAGGCTGACGTTCCAAGAGGAAATCAAGAATAACGTTCGTATCAAACAGAACCTTTTTTTTCATTTGTATTTTTCCTCGAGGTAATCAATATAGGATTCTTTCAACTCCTCATCCGTAGGCTGTTTCTTGCCTTTTTCACTTGCAATTCCCATTAGCTTCTTGGTCCAGGGGGTGAGATCTGAAACATGTTTTCTTTTTCCCCCCAAGCTTTTGAAAAGCATTGAAACCAATTGGGAAAGGGAAACTCGGTTTTCATCCGCCCAAGACTTGGCATCCTCGATTACATTTTTCTCGAGTCTCAGAGTAAGTTTTGTAAACATACCTCCTCCTTTTGCACGTATAGTATAGTGTAAAAATATACGGATACGGCACAGATGTCAAACGGGGAGTTTCCAGAGACGGAGCGGTGAAAACGGCTGGCCGTGTACCCTACATGCGCCGGTGTTCGCGCATTTCAGATGCCTTTTTCCCGGGGACGATGACCAAGTGAAAGCCAAGAGAGTCGAGCAGCTTCCAGAAGCTCATCAATTCAGGTATTCCCAGAGAAGTATCTTGGAACAACGAAGGTTTCTTTTTGCGGGCTTCGATCACATCCTGAAGAGCGAGAACGAAAAGCCGATCATCCTTTTCTCCGGCGGCACTTTCAAGAGCTGCGCTGAGATAGGCAGCTGCGAACTTTTGGTCACCAAGACTCTTCATCAAGCCATCCTTGTATGGTTTGGCAAACGCATGCTTTCGCTCACAACTCGTTTTCGATGGAGGGTCATGGGGAATGGAGTCAGGATCGATGCCCATATCTTCCACCTGCTTTCGGACATCGCGATAACCAGCTTCGCTAATGGCATCATTCAGAAGAAACCCGGCAATCTCTTTTTTGGTATAGATTCTGGGCTTAAACAAGACGCTTTTCGCGGATTTCCGGACTGTCTTTTTCATTGGAATCCCATCTATTCGAAGAATATATACTTTCGTCAGTCGGTTGATACGGTTGGATTCAAGTCTACCCCTTGCGGGTTGACCCCATAAAAGTCATAGTTATGAGGGAAAAAGTTCTCTGGATGCGGATCAGGAGATTTTCATCCGTTCCAGGGCAATTTTGTCCATCATGAGTTTCACCATCATTTCGGCGCCAATGGACTTCTTTTTCACCATTTCCTGGTGTTCGGGGGGAAGGCGAGAAAATGCTTCCGCCTTCAGGTGTTCCAGCGCTTCCGGGGGAAGGTTCTGCTGAAAGATTCGGGCTCGCTCGAGGTCCTCTTTCTGCTTCTGCGTTTGTGTCTGGTGCCGTTTCTGTTCATCGGCGGCCTCCTGCGCCTTTCGCCTGGCTTCGGCCTCGGCCTGTCGTTCGGCTTCCTTGTCTTCTTTGCGGGGAAGGCCGAAGTCACCGACAAGAGCTTTCGACAGGTACACCCGGTAGTTGCTGCCTTTTCCGAGTTTCACGCCGGGTTTCACGGCGTTCGATCCCTCGTTGGCGTATTCGATGTTGCGCGCCACGTAATCTATGCCTTGCTTTTCCAGCCATGTTTTCAAAAGCTTCCGCAAGGTTTCCTTTTCCCGATATTCGGGTGGTAAAAGTGCAACCAGCTTTTCGAGATTTTCATTTCTCTCAGGTTCAAATTTATGAGGAACAGGATCAACCAAAAGCGTTTCTGCATTCTCGATTTGAGCTTTTATCAGGCTTTTTGATTTTATATAAAACCGTATTTGCCCTACTCCGTGGCCAATTTTGATTTCCTCAAAAGAGAACGAAACATCTGTTTTCTTCGCCAGCTCTTCTTGAGCAACCAATATCACTTTTCGTTTAAAATCAGCGTAAAGTTTATATTGGCCTTCTTCTATCCCTAGAATTGTTCGTAAATCAGAAACATTGAAAAGTCGATGACCAACTTTCTCATATTGTTTCAACAGCTCGTATATTCTAATCGAGAACTGACTTTTCAATTGAACAACGTTTTTAAGTCTGTAATTGGTAAATCGATTCTTTAGTTGGAGAAAAAAAGGCTTCAAGCTTGGGTCAAAACAAAGATCGATAGTGCCACTTCCTTCGGTGTATCTTGTAGACGAGAGCCAACTCACATTTAAAATTACTTTTTTCCCTTCATCATTCGGATAAATGATTTTCAGATTTTTTTCCTTAAGGCCCAATATCACATCCTCAAGGCGCTCATAATTATTGGAGGATGTCCCGGTAAAATCCTGGAAATCCCTGATCTTAATCGGATAATGCTTGAAATCCACATCATCAGGTTTTATGGCAGAAGCAAGAATAGCAATAACCTTCTGTTCGAGGGCAGAAAGCTTATATGAGGCCTCAATCAGGTGATTGGCCTTTCGTATCATTTTGTTTTCCATAACGCCCCCTTGAATCTCAAAACAATGACTATAATATCACACAAGTAAATATGTATGGTCAATATGTCTTATGGGTCATAATTCATCCCAATTAGGTCATAGTTTCATCCCAATTAGGTCATAGTTTCATCCCAATCAGGTCATAGTTCTTCCCAATTAGGTCATAGTTCGTCCCAATTAGGTCATAGTTTGGGTGAAAATAACCGCTATTGATCGGCATTTGACGGCACCGAAAGTTTTTAAAGCTTTTAAAAAAAGAAACAAACAGACAGACAAGGGAGATTTTCAGAAAACAGAGGTTTCCCGGCAGCATGATTTTCGTCTGTCTGTTCGTTTCTCGAAAAATGGAAACAAAAGCATCACTGAACGGTGAGGAGACCGCCCTGGGTTTTTTCGTTGAACCTGGGGCACGGGAAAGGCAAAAACGGGGACATTTTCCTCGGTGGATATTTGCCTCTCATGCCGTGCCCTCAACGAATGAGAACCGCCAAAATCCGCTACCAGAGAGGATAAGGTGGCTGGCGTTTACATAATGATTCTTATCGGGAGACCTTGGCGATCGGCATTAATTCAGGAAATAGCGCACTACCGAGTGCCTTTGAGAAAGATACACTGATCAAAGGTCCTTTTTCTCATGCACGGAGTTTTCAAAGGGTTTACGACGGGTGAAATCAGGAACGAGACGATTGTTTCCAAGGGTCAGAATTTGGCCGGCCAAGAGCGAGCGGAATGAAGAACCCGGAGAATCTGAACGGTGCCGGCTTTGACCCGATAAGCCACAATATATGGCGGGATCACGAGTTCACGAGTTTCAGGAACTCGGCCAGGGCGGCCCGTTGCGGGATGAGATTGGAGGCGGGCAACTTCACCGATAATCCGTTCCACTTCCTTTTCCGCGATTGCCAAACTATCCCGGGCAACAGATGCGAACAAATCATCAAGGTCTTTTTCGGCAAGGTCAAGCCAGCGAATTGTCACCGGTGTTTTTCCTTGCCGGCTGCGCTGATTTTCTTTTTCATTCTGGCCACGACATCGGAATGGTCGTGAAAAACGGCGTCGGGCGCATCCGCTTCCCGGACTGCCTCTTCAATGGCCTTGATCTGCCATTCCTGGGCGGTCACGAACTCTTCGATGGCTTTGGTTGCCAAGTAGGATTTTGACCGGTCCGTGGAGCGGGCCATTTCCGCCAGTTTATTCAGGATTTCAATGGGGAGTCGAATGGTCATCGTCGTTGTCGGCATGGATATCACCCCTTTGTATACATTGTAGCACAAACAATCACCAACGAGCACAAGGTATTCCATTTGCATGTTTTCATGTTTTCATTATATCTTTATCAGGACATGATTTTGGAGGGACGGTATGAAAACGCTTTCGTTCAAGATCGAGGAAGATCTTCATCAGGGGTTGAAGATCGGAGCGGCGCTGGAGGGACGGGCTATTTCCGATATTCTCAAGGGCTTGATTCGACAATGGGTGAAAGGGCGGGATCCGTTTCTTCATCAGCTCAAAGTTATGCCTGTCGTAACCGACGAGGACGAACTTTCCGCAGAAGAACTGGCGGCGATCGAGGATGCGCGGGCCGAGAACAGCGGCGGAACCTGGGAGGAGCTTTCCCGGACGTTGCCGAAAAAAGCCGTCGAGCCACGCCGGAAGTAAGCCATGCCCCTGAAAGCGGAGTTCAAGCCACGATTCAAAAAGGATCTCAAGGGGTTGCCGGGCAACGATCAAGCCGATATCAACGAGGGCATCAACCGATTCCTGCTGAAAACGGGAAAGTTCGATGTTCTCAGGCTCAAAGACGATTTGTGGCGGTTAAAGCTGGGGGTGTGGCGCGTCTTTTTCACGTTCAACGGCGATGTGATCGTCTTTCTTACCGTCAAGCGCCGGACCAGCAAAACCTACTGAGGCCGGTGAAGCTCAATCCCAAAGCGTTTCGTAGTGTTTGGTGAGCAGTTCCATGCCGCGAAGGAACTTCGCCCGCCAGATCTTTTCATTTTCGCGAAACTCTTCAGCCGTGCATTCCCAGCGGTTTTCAACCTTTCGATACGATTCAAAACCGTCGATTATTTCATCCAACATGGCGTTGTAAAGTATTTCGCCCTGCGCCAAGTCGCTGTCGGCATAATCGCCGGGCGGTGAGGCATCGTTTTGAGGTCTCATGCTTTTTGCCGCTTTGACAAAGTCATTCGGAACGCCGTGTTTGTTTTCTTTCAGCCAGCGCAGCATTTCGGGAATTATCTCACTGAGGTGAGAATCGACATTCCAGCAGTCGCGCGTACTCCAGCCGCGCATACCGCGCTGAATGAAATAGATTGTTTCGTACACACAGTCGCCAAGCGTGGGAAACAGCCTGGTGGTCAGCGACAGGAGCGTTTTAAACGGTTTTTTTCTTTTCATGGCCAGATTTTATCATGGACATGGGAACTCCGAGAACGCTGCGGCTGATCAGGCGACCTTTTCCCAGGGGATTATGTCGTCGAAGGCACCGTTTTCGGTTGCGTCTTTGGCCGTTTCAAGGTCATACCAGGTCTGAAGGTTGAGCCAGTATTGCGGCTCCATGCTGAAGAACCGGCCGAGGCGAAGCGCCGTATCGGGGGTTATGGAACGTTTGCCCAAAACGATTTCGTTGATTCTTCTGGGCGGAACGCCGATTCGAATTGCAAGCCGATACTGGCTGATGTTCATCGGCTTCAAGAAATCCTCGTTCAGGATCTCGCCGGGGTGAACCGGAGGCATTTTCTTTTTCGAGGTTTTCATACTCCCCTCCCCTTCGTCAGTGGTAATCGACGATTTCGACATCGTGAGCGTTGCCGCTCTTCCATTGGAAGCAGATTCGCCATTGATCATTGATTCTGATGCTGTGTTGCCCTTTCCGGTCGTCCTGCAACTCTTCGAGGCGATTGCCCGGCGGGATTCTGAGGTTATCGAGACTGACGGAAGCGTGGATCTGAAGGAGTTTTCGCAAGGCCACCCGGTGGATTTCCGACGGCAGTTTTTTCGAGCGGCCCCGATTGAAAATCGTTTCCGTTTCCCTGCATCGGAAGCTGAGAATCATCGTGGGCTCTCCTGGCTATTAACGTATACCGTTAATATAACGCGAGACGGTAATAGCGTCAATGAATTCCGCTTCCGGGAGGTGTTTTCCGTAGGTTTCCGTAGGTTTACCGTAGGCCGCGGAAAGGTGTTTTTGCGTTTCCGTGAGGCTCCGTGGCGAGGAACGTGGAGTGATCGCAAACGCGCGACAGGAAAGAATTCCGGAGGTTTCGACGGCGATTCCCGAGAGACGGAAAATCTTTCCGTGGAATACGGAAAGGATTCGCGGCAAAGGCGATGAATACAGGCCACGGAAAGACCACGGAATCCGCACGGAAGCCTGACGAGCCTTTCGGCGTCGAGACAGGGGAAATCGGGCGGGCCGGGAAGATTGCAAAAAGACGGGCGTTTGGAAAAATCTCGGGAGTTGGTGAACCGAGAGGCGAAAAAGCGGTCTGATTTTTTTCGCTTTCCGTGGGTTTCCGTATCTTTACCGTAAGCCACGGAAAGGGGATTTCGAGGTTTCCGCGGGGTTCCGCGGGGAGGGCGGCGGGGCGATCGCAAACGAAGGACTGTAAAGGTTTCCGGGGTTTCCGTCGATACTACGGAAGCCACGGAAAAATCTTTCCGTGGAATACGGAAAGCAAGGCTGGAAACAACGATGAATACTGAATACGTAAAGCTCACGGAAGCCGCACGGAAGCTTGCCATGCATGCGGACACGGTTCGCTACTGGGTCAAACTGCTCGGCGTCGCCACGATAAAACAGGGGCATACCTGCTACGTAACGGCGGAGACTTTGGGGGTTCTGGTCGTCATGGCGCGGCTGGTGGGGGAGGGGATTTCCGCGAGCGAGGCGGCGGCCAGGGCGAAAGACGAAGCGCCGGCGGAAACGACCGTGCTGGCAATCAGACCGGCCGGCCAGGTTGTCGGGGAAGTCGACGAGCTGAAAGACAGGCTTCAGGGGCTCGAACGGGTGATATTGAGCATGGCGGAGACGTTCAAGACCGAAGTTTCGGGGTTGCGGGCGGATATCGCGCGGCTCACGGAAATGAATCAAACACTTCAACTTCGGTTAGAAGCGCCGAAGGCGGAGGATGAGGAATTGCTTCGGAAGCTGAATGAGCCGCCGCGGGCGATCGCGGTTTGGAAGCCGGAGCCGGTGAACAACGATCCGCTCGAGGGGTTGGGGCCGATAAAGCGCGCCTGGGTGAAGCTGGTGCATCCGGAGATGATGCGGCGGAAGGCTGCATAACCGAGACCGGAGATTCGAGGTCAGCATCGGCAATGAAAAGAACACCGGCGGTGCCGCAAAAGCAGTCTGGCAAGGCGGAAAACCCCTTCGAAGAACTGGCCAAACACGCTTTGGACGAGAGCCGGAAGGGGAAGACCGTTTCCCTGGAAGACTACGCAAAAAAGCGGAAGAGTACTGAGAAAAGAAAATGACCGGGATTGTCGTCGGACAAAACACCCGATTCCGGGGCCGGAAACGGCCTTTTTTAGCGTCGAAACCGTTTTATGGTATTCCGGGCCTGGTCGTGGAGTTTTTGGCGGCGTTGTTCGGTTTCCTGCCAGAAGCGTACGGGGACCGGGGGCGGGACGATGAAGAAGGGCTTGCCTTCGGTCAGGATCAGGGTTTTGACGCGGG
>ENA-UOWE01005296-UOWE01005296.1-activated-sludge-metagenome-genome-assembly--contig:-NODE-5296-length-11831-cov-4.232507_pt1 | contig 11831 bp, 9 predicted proteins | sample MGYA00249841_ERZ761562 | MGnify/ENA primary metagenome ERZ761562 (study PRJEB28883, sample SAMN05720200) | activated sludge metagenome | isolation source: Anaerobic digester | place: Japan... | reverse complement strand
CGCGACCGAGGCCGATCTCACAGACCTCGGCATCGAGGTGGTCGGGGTGCGCTTCGGCCTGATCCCCCGAGCCCGATGTCGAGCGTGCCCTCCAGACCCCGGCACGGGAGTCGATCCAGCAGGAGGCCGACAAGGCGACCTTCGAGCGTCGCGCGGTCGCCGTCGAGCGCGAGGCCGCCATCGGCGAGAACGAACTCGCCAACCAGATCGAACTCTCCCGCCGTCGCGAGAGTCTCATCGCCCAGGACGGCGCCAACCAGCGACGCGCCGCCGAGGAGCAGGCGGCCGCGGCGATGGTCGAGGCCGAGTCGTCCGCCGAGCAGCTGCGCGTCCAGTCCGTGGCGCGCGCTGAGGCTGACCGATTGGCCGGCCAGGCGCGGGCGGACGCCGAGCGGGCCACCATGGAGGCGTATGCCGGGGTGCCGCAGGAGCTGTTGCTGGCACTCGCGCTTCGCCAGGCTGCCGAACACCTGCCGTCGATCGAGCACCTCGTCGTGACCCCCGACCTGGTGCAGGGTCTGCTCAGCAAACTCACGGCGCAGGTGGAGGCCTGAGTCATGGGCGCCCCACGGGTCGTGCTGGTCACCCGGCGGACCGCGTACGAGGAGCTCCTCGATCGGCATGCCACCAGGGGACAGGCCGAGTTCTTCCTCCGCTCGCGCGGTCAGGAACTCGCGCCCGTCCTCGGGCGACACGAGGCTCTGGTGAGCGCGGTCGTCGCGGTCGAGGCCGCGGTGCCCCTGGACTGGCGTCGCGCCCGGGTCGAGCGGTCCGAGTTGGCGCGCTTCGTCTTCGAGGCTGGGGACATCGTCGTGGTCCTCGGCCAGGACGGACTGGTCGCCAATGTCGCGAAGTATCTCGACGGGCAGCCGGTCATCGGCGTCGACCCGGTGGCCGGTGACGGTCGCGGCGTCCTCGTGCCGCACGAGCCGGCCGGCGTGGCGGACGGGTTGGCCGACATCGTCAGCGGCCACGCGGCATACATCGATCGCACGATGGTTCGCGCGACGAGTGACGACGGCCAGATCCTGGACGCGCTCAACGAGATCTTCGTCGGGCAGGTCGGCCATCAGTCGGCGCGCTATCTGCTCTCCGACGGGACCGGGTGGGAGCGACAGTCGTCGTCGGGCGTCATCGTGAGGACCGGGACCGGAGGGACCGGCTGGTGTGCGTCCCTTCAACGGATCATGGCTCCCGGGATGGCCTTGCCGCGGCCTGAGGAGCGTGCCTTGTCGTGGTTCGTGCGCGAGGCCTGGCCGTCGTCAGGGACGGGAGTGGAGCACGTCGTAGGCCTGCTCGGCGGGGGATCCGGACTCGAATTGCGGTGCGAATCAGACGAATTGGTGGCCTTCGGGGACGGTATCGAGGGTGACAGACTGCTCATCGGTTGGGGTCAGTCGATCTCCGTCGGTGTCTCGCCAAGGATCCTCCGCACGCTGCGATGATCCATGCTGTGAGGGTCGCTCGACATGCGACATCGGGCTCACGATGGCAGGGTCGAACGATGACCATTGATCGCAGAACCCTGTTGTCCGGGGCCGGAGTGCTCGGTCTGTCCGCCCTTGGGGCCCCCTCGGCCTCGGCCCATTTGGCGTCATCGGAGGCTGCTGGGAGGGGACGTTCGCTGCAACCGGGCGACACGGCATACATCGATGTGACCGCGGCAACCTTGTGGTGCGACGCCACGATCGACGGGGTCGAGAAGCGCGCGTGGGACGTGCCACGACCGGGGATCGATGATGCGAGCCTGACCAATCCGGTGGACCTGCGGGCCTGGAACGCGAACATGGTCGACACCGAGACGCGTGCATGGCTGAGTGGCAACTTCGTCCTCGAGACCCAAGGCGTCATGGGGACTCGCGTGATCGTCACCGAGCGCCACGAGGCGTGGGCCAAGGTGATCGTGCCGCTGCAGGCGACGCCGCGGGCCGACGGGAACTTTGGTGGCATCAACGGATATCCGGGATGGATGCCAGCGGTGCAGTTGTCGGGTGCGGACGACTTCGGTGCGGCCATGGGATCCGCATCGTTGGCCACGGTGACGAGCCGGTATGCGTGGTTGTCGCACGATCCGCGTGGCCGGAGCCGGACCACCGAACTCGCCTTCGACACCGTCCTGCCGGTCGTCGATCGGCGGCTGGGTGGCGCGCGGGTCCTGCGGCCGAACGGGAGTCGTGAGTGGCTGAGTGAGGCCGATGTGGTCGTGCGGGCCCATGGTGAGTTGCCGCCGCGACCGAGTGGTGCTGACATCGTGGCGACCGCGCGCGGGCTGCTCGGCATCCGCTACCTGTGGGCGGGGGTGTCGTCCTTCGGGTACGACTGCTCCGGCTTTACCTACACCTGCTATCGGCACCACGGGCTCTTGCTCAACCGTGACGCCGAGCCACAGCGGACCAACTCGGGTGGTCAGGTCATCGAGTCCGGTGAGTTGACGCCTGACGCTTCGGTCGACCGGGAGGCGTGGAATGTGGGCCAGTGGCAGGCGGCGGACCTGGCGTTCTTCGGGAGTCGGCGTGAGTCGACGGGGCTGCTTCGGGCCAGCCACGTCGGCATGGTCGCGGAGCCGGATGCGGTCGATCCTCTGATCATCCACTCGCCGAGTTCGGACACGACGGTGAAGGAACAGCGACTGTCGGAGTTGCTCGCCGGCGGTCGTCAGGTCGTGGGCATCCGCCGCTACCTGTGACTTTCGGGCCCGTGGGACAAGTGGAGCCGGTGACGGGAATCGAACCCGCGTGTCCAGCTTGGGAATCAGACGATGTTGGTTTGTAGGTCGCGCTCAGCGAGCACGATTTGTGCTCAGTTCTGCCCCGTCAGCCTATGGCCTCAGCGTCTGAGATGTCGTTCGGTGTCATCGGCATTTGTCACGCAATGTCACGCGGGGTTGCGCCTTGGTTGGCTGTCAGTGGCTAGTCCTACGGTGGCGTCATGGACGACGACGGCGCCAGCAACCCAACGCGCGACGACGGCATCGCGTGGGTGGATGAACGCATGCTGGGCCGGTACATCGAGAAGAAGTACGGCCGCCGGGCTGAGGGGGTCCAGGTCCATCTGCTGCGGTATCTGATTGAGCACGGCCACGAAGGGCTTGAGCTGCATCGTCATGAGCGGTTCAACGCAGCGGGCGAGCGCATTGGGCCTGACTTGAAGATGCCCCTCCAGTCGGCAGTGCTCTTCTTGGACCTCGTCGACGCCGCGGCCAGGGCTATCGCAAAGTTGTTGGACGAACGCTCCGATGGAATAGAACCCAAGCCGACCACGAGTCGGATGATGGCCGTTCTGGACCTGATGCTGGAAGCCGGATGCGAGGCTCCTGCATCGGAGTAGGACGCCAGAGGGGAGGACGCCGGTTGGCGGCCCTCCCCTCTGGCGTTCGGTCGGAAATGCTATGAGCGCATCGGGTGGTAGGTGTCCCCCAAGAGCCGGTCGGCCTCGGAGGCAGGGATGTAGATCGAACGTCCGATCTTGTGGAACGCGAGGCGCTCCGTCCTGCGCAGCTCCCGGACGAGAGTCACGGGGAGCCCCACGAGGGCGGCGAACTCCTTGGCGGTCAGGAGTTCCGCACGTGGGGCGCGGCAGTGAGCAACTGGGTACCGGACGCTTGGGCAGCGTCCCCGGTTTTCGTTCGTGCGGCGGGTGCGGCGGCAGCAGGACGGTTCGCCCGCTGCGACGCATGATGACTCGATCATGGGTTTGTCTTTCTGCACCGCGAGCACATCCCGCTTGAGTGCAGAGGAATCAGATCAAGGGTTGAGTGCTTGTGTCGCGTCCTCATCACACGACGCCGAGAACCTGCGGTGAGCGTCGTGGATTCGAGCCAGGATCGTGGCCGGGCTGACCAGATCCGCGCTGAAGGTTTCCGTCCAGCCTTCCGTTTCCGTCGGGCCGAGGTGGCGTGGAAGCCCGAGATCTCGACGAACCCAGCGCAGGACCTCTTGCTCAACCGCTAACGCCTCGAGACCTGTGCGAAAGGGGGTGGTGGCCAGACACGACCATCCAAAGCGACGCTTGAGGCGCCGGATCCTGGGTTCGGTCAGGACCTCACGGCCAGTGACGCCCACCTTCATGCTCTGCAACTCGTGATGCTCGAGCAGGTAGACCATCGCGGGCTTGTCCAAGTGCAGCCCGTACATTCCGCAGACGCGGCAGCCGCGACCAAGCCTCCGGGCGTTGGTCAACGTTGGGAAAACGTGGGAGTTGCACCCCGAGCAGATGCACTCCCACGGGATGTCCGCGCCGGGGTAGGTCGTCACCGGCGTTAGTCCCGCGTTCAGCATGACCCCAGCGGCGGCGTCGGCGTTCAGGCGTCGTTTGGTCCCGCGGACCCTGCGGGCGCACCAATCGCATCCGGTTCCGCGCGACTTGAGATTTGCGAGGCGCGGACGACCCTCGTGCCCGCATCCGAGGCAACGACACAACCACGGTCTTCCGCCGCCAGGGTATGGCTCCAAAGGTTCCATCCCCGCTGCCCGAGCTTGGTTGACTGCGGTCGCCTCGTCCTTGATCAGTTTCGCTCGTCGCTCGCGGTAACTGCACTTCAGGCATCCTCGACTTCGAAGCCTTGGTGCCAGTTGGACGGCGTTGAGGTGCAATTCTCCTCCGCAGTCCAAACACATCACGAGCACGCCCGCTCCCTGGGAGCGGTCGTCCCTGACCAGCTGCACCTTCAGCCGTTCCAGGCGTCGCTGCAGTTCGGGCTGGTCGAGAGGCTTGGCCATGGGTACTCCCCATCGTTCGAGAGTGGCCACCCCAGACACGACAGAGCCGATCGCATCCTTGGTGACCGGACGCAATCGGCTGATGCAGACAGGGTACGCCGTGGGCCGGCTCGGGCGAAGCCGGGAAGCCAGATAACTCCGTGGATTCCACTGCTGGCGACACCTCTGAAGCCCCGTTCGCGAGGACGCGACGTTAACCATGTCGGTCCCCCACTCTCTGTCGCGGTTCGGTCAAAGGGTCCTCCAGTGCCGAACTGCCAGGGGCCTTCGCACTCCCCGGGCCACAACCGAATGCCCTTCCGGATTACGGGAACCGGAGTAGCAAACCTCGCCGTTGAGAGGTGATCGGAGGCCCCCACTCCGTATGCAAAGGGGCGGTCAGCCGCGGCGACCAAGGGCGCGCGGGTCTCCGAGGACGAGAGACACCCCGGTAAAGGCACGCCCGGGCGGGGGTTCCGCGCAGAGCGGATCGCGAAGCGAACGTTGTCTCCGTCCAAACCCTGGCAGGAAGTGAGTGATCCAGGGAGCCCGGCCGTGTCTGCAACTTGAGTAATTCCCAGACCGCAGAGCTCGACGTGCTGAATCGACCGACCAACCCGACTGACGGTGGTGCAGCGCAGAGAGTTTCCCCTTCACAGGGGGGCTCTCTGTGCCCACTCCCTCCCGGGCCCTCCATCCGGTGGTGCCCCAGAGCAAGTGCGGGGTTGCCTTGGAGGTGACCACAAGAGGGAGAACCCGGCCCGAGAGCCGTCGATCACCAGACGGCTCGGCAACTCGGCTGGTCCAAGTATTGCTAGTTGACGATCGACGCGATGTCGGATGCGACGACGATCGCCAAGGGAGTCTCGTGTGACTTGCCCGAACTCGTGATGATCAACGCCGTCAGGGGCTTGCCGCTCTCCGCCGCCAGGGCGAAGTCTCGTGCTGCTTCTAGGGTGGTCAGACTGTCGGGGCGCACGAGAACCGCTTCAGTCGCCTCGCGGTGCGCCAGCACGGCGCCAACATTGGCCTCACCGGCAAGTCCACCGTTCAGCGTGAACTCGGCGCTGAGCCACCTAGCGATGGTGTTTGTGGTGAGAAGTTGGACGTATTTGCCACGGTCGTCGCAAACGAGGAGTTGTGAAAAGTCATGCCGAGCCATGAGCTGTAGTGCGTCGCTGATCCCGGTCTCCGGAGACACTGCTGCCGGGGTCGGGAGCTTCAGGTGCAGTCGGATCCTAGGTGGATGAACAAAGTCTGCGCGTACCCGGCGGACCGCGTCGACAGCAGCCTCGGTGGGCACCGCCATCCGCCTGTCGGAGGATGTGCGACCGTGTGTCAGCGCATTCCGCAATTCGCCAAGCATCCGCAACTCGGCAACCTGTGCATCGCTTATTCGGCGCGGTTGCTTTCGCTTGAACTCGTCCAAGGCCTTGGCGAATCCACTCGGGGCACGGTCGGGATCCCCGTATGCGCCGACCCTGAGGTGGTGCTCGATATCGTTGAACGCCGCCATGAACTGGTCATACGCGCTGGGGTCGGTCATGCCGATGCTTCCTTGCGGAACTCGTCGTAGGTGCCGGCGAGGTAGTTGAGCAGGGACACCTGGAAGTCGGGGTTGGCGAAGAACATGTCGAAGAGGACGCCGTTCTTGTCGTGCCGGTCGATGAGCAGGTCTTTGATCTTCTGTTGCAGGACCATCTCGTATTGGCTGCGGTCGTTGTTCTCGGCGACTGCGCGCATCTCGTCGTCGCCCTTGACGACGGTCCATTGCTGGTCGACCCAGACCTTGTCGGCCTCGCCCAGTTCGGCGCCGTAGCGGTCGTTCATGGCCGCGATCAGGGCGGAGAGTTTGTCTAGGAGCGGCTCGGTTTTCGATCCCTTGCCTTCACCCGGGAGCGCGGTCCCGGGCTCGTCTGACCCGGCCAACTCGATTGCCGCATCCGAGGTGACGGCGATCCGCAGGTGCGTCAACTGAACCGACTTGGACAACTGCGGCATGGGGTCGTTCTCGCCCGCAGGCAGCTCGGTGAGCAGCAACTTCCCGTAGAGGAACAGTCGCTCGAGCTCGGTGTCAGCCCAGGGCATCACCTGAGCCACGAACGCATACGCCCGACAGAAGTGGGTCAGCGTCCCTCGGAACGACTCCTGCGCCTCCTCGTCCAACGCCACGAACCGCCCTACCGCCGGCTGCAGGTTGGCATAGAGCACCGACTGCTGCGCTGGATCCCCCGACAGCAGGGCAGTCACCGTCGCGTCCATCTCCGGCCCGGACAACACGTGTGCGGCCATCAGGTCGTGCTGCATCGCATAGAGCACGTTCGGCTCGGTCGGGGTCGCGAACGACTCCTCGAAGAATGGCTCGAACGCGTCTTTGATCTCCTCGGCCGTGTTCGCGAAGTCGAGGACGAACGTGTCGTCCTTGCCCGGGTGGGTCCGGTTCAGCCGAGACAGGGTCTGCACCGCAGCGACACCGGAGAGCTTCTTGTCGACGTACATCGTGTGCAGCAGCGGCTCGTCGAACCCGGTCTGATACTTCTCCGCCACCACCAGCACCTGGTAGTCATCGCCGTGGAACTGCTTGGGCAGTTGCGACTCGGGGAACCCGTTCATCGACGCCTCGGTCAACGACAACTCCGGCGCCTCAGGGTCCACGACGGTCCCGGAGAACGCCACCAGCGCCCGCAACGGCCGCTCCCCAACGTCGTAGCCCTTCTTGGCGATGTAGGCGTCGATCGCCTGCTTCGTCCGCACCGCGTGCAGCCGTGACCGGGTCACCACCATCGCCTTGGCCCGCCCGTCGATCTTGCCGGCCGACTTCTGTCGGAAGTGCTCGACGATCACTTCGGCCTTCGCGTCCAGCATGTAGGGATGTAGCGACGCGAAGCGCGCCAACGCCGCCCGGCCCTTGCTCGACTCCATCTCCGGGTCGTTGCGCGGGTGCGCATTCGCGAGCTTGTAGTACACCCCGTACGTCGTGTAGCCGGAGAGCACGTCGAGGATGAACCCCTCCGCGATCGCCTGCCGCATCGAATACGTGTGGAACGGCCGCTTGAACCCCTCCGCATCGGTCTGTCCGAACGTGTCCAACGTCTTCGGCTTCGGCGTCGCCGTGAACGCGAAGAACGACAGGTTCGAGTGCTTTCCCCGATTCCGTGCACTTTCCAAAAGGGCCGCATCCGGCTCGTATGCCGTCTCGGCGGCCGTCTCGCTCGCCTCCGCTTCGTCGAGCGCGTCCTGGCCGGGCGAGAGGACCTTCTTCAACTGCGACACCGAGTCGCCAGTCGTCGAGGAGTGCGCCTCGTCCACGATCACCGCGAACCGCTGCCCCACCACCTCGGTCGCCTCGCCCTCGGCCGCCTTCGCCTTCGCGATCTCGGCGACCACGGGGAACTTCTGCAGGGTCGTGATGATGACGCGAGCAGCGTTGCCCATCAACGCATCCCGCAACTGCGCCGAGTTCTCATCGATCCGCACGATCGTGCCCGGCGTGTGATCCAACCCCGAGACCGTCTCCTGCAACTGCCGGTCCAGGACCTTGCGGTCGGTGATGACCACGACCTTGTCGAAGATCGGCTGATCATCGGCCCCGTGCAGTCGCGACAGCGAATGCGCGCTCCACGCAATGGTGTTCGACTTCCCCGACCCTGCCGAGTGCTGGATCAACCGATCCACGCCAGCCCCGTCCGCGACGGTCGCCGCAAGGATCGACCGGACGGCATGCCACTGATGGAACCGCGGAAACAACACCCGCCCGCCCCCAACGTGGACGAACGATCCGAGCAGGTCCAACCACGCGTCGCGCTGCCAGACCTGCTCCCACAGGTATGCCGTCTGGTACCCATTCTTGGTCGCTGGGTTCCCCGCCGTCCCCGGTAAACCAGCACCCGCACTGCCCTGGTCGAACGGCAAGAACACGGTCTCCTGACCGGCCAGCTTGGTGGTCATCGACACCCGATGCGGATCGACCGCGAAATGGACCAGCATCCGCTTGGCAAAGATCTTGTCGTGCGGGTTGCGGTCCGAGCGGTACTGCGCCATCGCCTGCTCGATGCCCTGCCCCGTCAACGGATTCTTCAACTCCGCCGCCGCCACCGGCATCCCGTTGACCACCAACGCCAAGTCCAGTGAGTCCATCGGCTTGGACTCCGAATGATGCAACTGTCGCACCACCCCGAGCCGATTCGCGGCATACCGCTGCGACTGCTCCTCATTCAGGCCGCTCGCCGGCTTGAAATAGCAGAGCCGCACAGCGACACCGGAGTCCTTGACCGGCTCCCGCAACACACTGATCGTGCCCCGGTGATCGATCGCGTCCGCGACCACCTTGAGGAACTTCTCCCGCGCCGTCTGCTCCCCACCGTGCCGGGTCACGAGTTGCGCCCACGCCTTCGGCTGCGACGCCTGGACGAACGCGATCACCTCAGAACCGAACAACCCCAACGACTTGTCGTATGCCGCGGGGCTGAGTTTGTCCCACCCGTCACCCACCAGGTGGGCCTCGATGTTGCCCTCGAACGCCGACTCCTGCGTGATGCTCATGCCCACATCATCCCGGGATCCGATTGCCAGCAGTCGTCACATCGAGTTCGCCCGTCACCGCGGCAGTGATCAACGACTGCTTGTACTCGCTGAGCAGGCTCATCTGGTTGCTCAGCGCTTCCGACCACTGGGAACGATCCCGGGCGGCTTCTGCCACGGATGCGACGGCGTCCGCCTGGCGACCCAACGACGGTACCGGGATTCGTATATCCATCAGATCAGGGAAGTAGATGGTCTTGTGAGTGGATCCCATCGAGAGATAGCCCAGCAAGAATGGCCGCATCACTCGAAGCGATTGTAAGAGGAACTCGGGAAGGAGGTCCTCGCCGCAAGTCCACGTCGCGAAGTCCTGACTCGTGGCCATGTCGCGCCCCATGATGATCGAGAACCCGGCGGACGCGGTGCGACTGAGTGCGACGGTGCGGGCTGGGTGGAGAACAGCCGCGCTGTTGGCCAGGCCCAGTTCGCTGATCTCAATCTCCGTCTCATTGATCTCGTCGATCTGATCGCTGCGGAAGCGATGCACATCCGAGGTGGTCAGCCAGGGGATGTCGCAGTTCACCCAGTAGTCCGGTTCACTTCGGCTTGGTGTGTGTCCCGTACCCATGCGAGCAAGCTGGCTGAGCCGACGCACACTCCACTCGGAGCCGATCTTCCGAGCCCAGCGGAGCGGCGATGGCTGAGTGGTTTGGCCAGCGCCGAGAACGGCTGAGCGTCGATCGGCTACGAACCGTCCTTCGACCGCCTCTACTTGGGCACGGCGGGCGGTGATGATCTGGTCGATGCGGGCGACGCGGTCGTCGAGGAAGTCCGCGATCCGCCGCTGCTCGTCCCTGGGCCAATCTGGTACCAGCAACGCGCGGTACTTCGAGGCGGAGAAGTTGTCGATCGTCGATCGGACTGCTCCCTTGTCGATCTGCGCCCAGTAGTCCTTTGACTGCATCCAGTAGGCGATAAACCTTGCGTCGGTAGAGGCCTTTAGTCGGATGCGAACAAGGAATCCCGCATAGCAAGCGACGGTCGCCTCCCGATAGAGGAGGCTCTTTCCGATGGTCGCGCCAGCGGCAGTCGCAACGATGTCGCCGGGCAGCAAAGGGGCGCCCTTGGCTACGTCAGGAGGCTGAGATGCGAAGACATCGCCTCGTAGCGTTGTGGGTGAAGCGATGTCGGTAGTGCGTACGTATCGGGGCCAATCGGGGTTGTCGTGCTCTCCCGGAAGGCCGAGCCCGTTTTGGATGGGCACCTGAGCCAGGTGTTGAAGGCGGATGCGCCTCACAAGCCGATTCCAATCATCCAGGACTGGATCTGGGTTTCGAGGACTTTGATCTCAGCAGCGATTTCGTCGACGGGGCGTGGTGGGGTGTAGACGTAGAACTGGCGGGTGAAGGGGATCTCGAAGCCGACCTTGGTTTTCGAATGGTCGATCCAGGCGTCGGGGACATAGGGCCGGATCTCGTTCTCCAGGTGGGCTTCTGCGTCTGCGGTCAGCGCTCTCTCGCGAGGCTCCTCATCGAGGGCGAGCCAGCCAGCGGGCAGGGGGACGTTCTCCTGGTCGCGCAGGTCCGCGTCGGGCTCGACCTTGCCACCGCGCCCGGTCACGATCGGCGCCTCGGGGTCAGCGACGGCACAGGCCTTGGCGAACACCTTCTTCTGAGCAGTCGTGAGGTCTGCGACTTCGGCGAGCAACGCCTTCTCTGAGGCGAAACGCTCACCCAGCAACCCGGCATACCGGCTGTATGGCTCTTCGGCGACGGCCTCGGGGGTGACCTCCCAACGACGGCGGAGGGGTCGTTCGACGGTGACGCGTTGGAAGCCGAAGGTCTCGTTGGTGAGGACCTTGACGCGGGCGTCGTCGGCGAACTCGTCGTGGGCGCCGCCGTAGAGCCGGACGATGTCGTCGATCGCAGTGGAGGTGAGTTCTTTGCGCTTGTCTCCCAACGACTTCCGCATCTTGGAGCCGAGATCGCGGGCGTCGATGAGTTTGACGACGCCACGGTCGGCGGCGGCCTTGTCGTTGGTGAGGACCCAGACGTAGGTGGAGATTCCGGTGTTGTAAAACATCTGGTCGGGGAGGGCGACGATGCCTTCGAGCCAGTCGTTCTCGAGGATCCAGCGGCGGATCTCGGACTCGCCCGACCCGGCCTGCCCGGAGAACAGCGGCGAGCCGGACAGCACGATCGCGACGCGGGAGCCGGTGGGCTTCATGTGGGAGAGCATGTGTTGGAGGAAGAGGAAGGAGCCGTCGGAGACGCGGGGGAGGCCGGCGCCGAAGCGGCCGTTCATGCCCTGCTTGGCGTGCTCGTCCTTGATGGGGGCGGCGTAGGCCTTCCAGTCCACGCCGTAGGGCGGGTTGGCGAGGATGAAGTCGAACTTGCGGACGGCGAAGGCATCGCGGGTGAGCGAGTTGCCCTGGGCCATGTTGCCCGGATCGACGTTCTGCATCATGAGATCGGACTGGGCGATCGCCCAGGTCTCGTCGTTGAGTTCCTGACCGAAGACGTTGACGATCGCCTTGGGGTTGAGCTCGCGGATGCGGTCGATCAGCCGGATCAGCCGCTCGTTCTCGAAGGCCTTCGTCAAGGCCTCCGAGAG
>ENA-UOWE01005276-UOWE01005276.1-activated-sludge-metagenome-genome-assembly--contig:-NODE-5276-length-11868-cov-4.275629_pt1 | contig 11868 bp, 15 predicted proteins | sample MGYA00249841_ERZ761562 | MGnify/ENA primary metagenome ERZ761562 (study PRJEB28883, sample SAMN05720200) | activated sludge metagenome | isolation source: Anaerobic digester | place: Japan... | reverse complement strand
CCTTGCCACACTTGCGCCGCTGTTGGTAGTAAGTCACCCCCTCCAGTTCAAACCGATCCACCGCCGCCGCCGCCTTTCTATCGAGGTTCCCCACCTGGTGGGGTCGGTGGGCAGCCCCAGGCCGGCGCCCAGGGCTGCCACTATTGAGGGTCAATATTGAGGGTTGTTAATGCTTGCCGTTCCGGGTCTTGGCCCACGCTCGCAGGGCGGCCAGGCTCGCCGGCGCCTGCCCCACCTGGTCAAGATGGGCGTTGTAGGCTGCCAGCTCCGCCGGGTTGTCGCTCACCGGCTGCCCGTCCCCGTATCGAGGGAAAGCCCGGGCCAGCTCGCCGGGATCCTCGTTGCCGGCCGGCCCGTCGCCGGCGCCGTTCTCGCCGGGGTCGGGGTCCTGCTCTTCGAGGGCGGGCAGGGCCAGGCCCTGGGCTTCGACCAGGACGGCCAGCAGCGCCCGGATCGCCCGCAGCTCTGCCAGGATCGCCGGGTCGCCCACGGCCGCGCTTGTCGAGGTCGCCGGCGTGTCCATCCCCTCCAGGGCTACAATGTCCTTGTAGGGGTTGCCGCTCTTGTTGGTTTTGCTGCTCAGCTCGTAGACGGCCCAAAACCGGGCCGGGGTTTCCTGCCCGATGGGCAGGGCCGCGGGGTCAATCCCCACGGCCGCCAGCCAGGCCAGGTCAAACAAGGTCAAGTCTTTGTACTTGTGCCGGGCGCCGTAAAGATCCGCCTGGGTCGCCGTGGTCCTCACCACCTTGACAATCAGGATCCGCTCTGCCATTGCTTGCTTACCCCTTTCTCTGTGAGCTGGGGGCGGGCTGCCAGGTCCTGGCCAGGCCCGCCCGCCCCCTGTCTTGCCGCGCCGGTCAGGCTTGCGCCGCGGCCGCCGCCGTGGTATACTGTCGCTGGGTCTTGGTCCCCTTCGAGGGGGCCACCGCACCGTCCCGATGGTCCGGCGTCGGGAGGGCCGGGGTGTTCACAGCACGCCCGGCCCGCTCTTTTTCGAGGGCCGTCGCCTTTTTGACCAGGGCCACGGCCAGCCGGTGCTTGCACCAGCTCACCCCCCGCCGGCTGTGGTCCGGGCACGTGCACGCCCCGTTGACGTGATAGGCGCCCACCTGGTATTGACCGCCGCCCAGGTCTCGCACGTCCCCTGCCTTGACGATGGCCAGCGCCCGATCCAACCGCTCCAGCATTTCGGGCTGCCCGGCAAAGGCCGCCCGGGCCGCCTGGTGGGCCACTTCGAGGGCCGCGGGCTCTGCCTGGTGGGTCTCGCTGGCCACCGGGGCCGCCGCCGCCGCCGGTCTCTTGCCAAAGCCGCGCAGCTCGTCGATCTCCGCCCACCGCTCAGCTATCACCCGATCGACGTCGGCCAGGTTGGCCATTGTGAGGGTGTAGGGCACCCCGCCACAATCCAGGCCCCGGTAAAACCGCAGGGCGGCCGCCAGGTCCTGGTCATTCTGCAAAACCACCTCATCGGCCCAAACCTTGGCCGGCGGATTCAACTTGTCGCCGTATCTCGAAACCACCAACCGCGCCGGATACTGTACCTTGTCCATCGTTCGCCCCCTTTCGTGTTATCCCCGTCGCCGGGGTCTGTCGTTCTGTCGTTTGCCGTCTGGTGTAAGCTCACCTTCGCCCGTTCCTGGCCCGTCCGTTTCCTCTGCCTCTATCCTGGCCGCCGGCTTGGGTTGTCTCCCCTTGCCGGGTCCCCCCCTGGGGGGCATTTCTTCACCGGGTCTTTTTCCGGGCTTATTCTGTTGTTCAGGTCCCTTTGTGCTATGGCCCTAGTATAGCACACTGCTATACATTTGTCAAGGGGGTAAACAGGGTTTTTCCCGCCTGGATTCTGACAAGATTCTGACAGAGGGGCCGGCCAGGCTGCCCGCGGGGCAGGTTGGCCCAAGGTTGGCCGGGGGTACAATGCCCCCGGGCAGGTTGCAAAGGTGTTGCGTTTGTTCAGCGGGGGTAAAATCCGGTCATACTCTAATACAACCCGCCCGGGTCTTGCAAAGGTATTGCAGGGGCGCAAAAGTACCGGAAAAGGGCCGTGTATCCAAGGTGTATCCGGGGTTCACGGTTTTTCACGCCCCGCCCCTCCAGGTCCCCGGGCAGGGCGGCTATTTCCCGGGAAATAGGGCCGCGCTCAGCTCGTCGAGGTCCAGGCCGGCGCCCCACTCTGCCCACTCCCCCAGGCCGGCCGCGTCAAGGGCAGCCAGGGCGGGCCGCAAGGCCGCCGGGTCGGTGGGGCCGTCGCCGGCGCCCAGGGCTGCCAGGATGGCCCGCCACGTCCCCAGGGCGGAGATCGCCCGGTCTATCGCCCCAAACCAGGGGCGGATCACCTCAGCCTGCAGGATGGGCCGGATCGGGGGGTCGGCTGCCCCCGGCTGTCCTTCGGGGCCGGTGGGCGCCGTCTCAAGGTCCCACCGGGGCACCGTCTCAGGGTCCCACCATTCCACCTGCTCGAGATCCCAAAGCTGCGTTGTCATGCTCCCACCTCTGCCAAGTCAGGCGCCCGCCCGGGCCGGGGCCTGTCGTCTTTTGCCCGCGTTATGCACCAAGTATGCACCAGACGCCCACCGGGGCCGGGCGCCGCCGGCGTCTTGTGTTGCCGGCGAGCTGGCCAGTTACACAACCCGCCGGCGTCACCCCCGCGAGCTGGGGGGCCGGCCGCGCCTGTCGAGGATAGGCCGCGGCCGCCGTGCCAACCGGATCACCTTCCGGGTCAAGGCGGGCCGGGGTTTTTGGGGTTTTTGGAGTTTTTGGATACGGGTCATTGTCCTTTGTCCTTTCGCCCAGGGGCAGGGCCAGTTGCTCATAGGCCGGTGGGGGCAGGTCCTGCAGGGCCACGGCCAGGCCGCCGGCGTCGAGCTCGAGCCAGGCCACCAGCCGCCGGGCACCGGGGCCGGCCAGGAATTGCCGGGCGTCTTGGCTATGCCCGTTCCCCTCGTGGGCGTCTCTGTAGGCCAGCAAGAGGATCGCACACCCCAGCCGCCGCCAGCCGGGCAGATCCGGATCGGTCACTCTTTCACCTCTTCCCCTTGGGCTTCTACTCGCCAGTTGCTTACCACGGCTCTTGCTTGCTCTTTGGTCAAGCTCCCATCGTGCCGATCTACAAGGACCACGTTACAATGAGGGCATACCCACCAAACATCAAGAGGAAAAGCATACCCCCGCCAGTGGTGGGCCACAATTCGAGTAGTCACCGCGTAAGGTTGGCCGGCCTTGCCTTGCCCCTGCAAGTAAGGCCGGCTCGCATCAAGGCCGCAAAGCTCGCAGGTATCAGGCCGGCTCAAAAGTCCTTTGCGGATCGCCCGCTTTAGCTTTTCATGCGCCCGGCTTTTCAGGCTCACTCTTGCACCTTCCCTAAATAACGGCTCCGCTTGCGCCCCCCGTCAATCCACCGCTCATAGGCATAGGGGCCACAGCCGTTAATCATTTTGAGTTCAACCCACCGGGCGCCGCGCCGCCCGCCCGGCTTAGGGGCAGCTATCACCCCCTTGTCTGTGTCCCTTTCCCCTAAGTCGCCGCCGGCGCCGCTTTCGTCGACCAGGGCCACCAGCCGGGTGTCAATCGCTTCTCTCAGGGCCAGCAGGCCGGCCACGTCGAGGGCGTCAAGGCCGGGGTACAGCTCGCACACAGCACCCAACCTTACGCTTTCTTACGTTCCAGGGCGCCGGGCAGGGGTTGGCCGCACACCAGGCACCGGCCGGGGGCGGGCAGCTCTGCCAGGGCCGCGTCAAGCTCTGCCTCAAGCCGGGCCAGGAGGGCCGGCAATTCGGCCTCTAGCTCGGCTGTCAGGGCGTCAAAGTCAACGCTGGCCAGCTCCGCCCGGGCCGCGTCCAGGGCCTCACGGTCGCCACAGCTCGGGGGCCGGCTGCCCCTCGCTCGCCTTTGTCCAGTCACCTAGATCCCCCCTCCAAAAGTCATAGCAGGCCGCAAAGGCCACCAGCAGCGCCCCGGCCAGCGCCCGGCGCCGGGCATCGGGCCGGGCCAGGCTCAGCAGGCTTTCCACCCCCTGGATAAAGCCGGCATGATACCCGCGTCTGTATTCCTCGCTCTGTCCCTCGTGCTCACTCACCCCGCACCTACCCTAAACCTACCCTAGTTTACTTACATCCCTTGCCGGGCCGTTCGCCCGGGGTTACACCAAGTTTGCATCCGGCGCCCCTTCCGTCCAGGCCAGGCGCACGCCGGGCAGTTCCGCCCCCTGGAGGTCCCCGCCCGCACCGTCCCGCGGATCCGCCGGCGTGACGATGGCCACCGCGCCCAGCTTGGCCAGGCCGGCGGCCAGGGCTTCCAGGTCGAGGTGGTCTTGTGCTGACGACGTCGAGGGCTTTGACACAAGGGCCGGGGTCCCCACCTGGTGGGCGGGGGCGATGTTTCCCCGGAAACAATCGCCCCCGCTGGCCACCGGCAAGCCGGCAGAGATCCACGCCCGCAGATCGGCGCCGTCCTGGTGCATGGCGTTGGCATCCCCCCACCACGGCCGCCACCGTTTGGCGTTGGGTAGGACGTCTACCCACCAGGCCGCCGCCCGCGCCCCCTTGTTAGGGTCTAGATCGGCGTCGAGGGCCACCAGGACCAGGGGGCAGGCTGCCAGGGGCACGATCCACCGCGGCCGCCGGGCGCCGCTCGTGCTGCCCAGGGCCACCGGGGTTATCAGGTCCCCGGCCACCTGGCCCACCGTGAGGGCGTCAAGCTCCCCCTCTACCAGAAGGGCGGGCTTGTCCCTGGCCAGCTCGCCGGCGTTGTAAAGGCCGTTCGCCCACCCGGCCGGGCTGTAGTATTTCGGGTCGCCTGCAGGGCGCCGGACGTTCACCCGCCACAGGTCCCCGGCCACCTCCCAGGGTATCACGATCCCCCGGTACAGCTTTACCCGCCGCTCTCCCCACGTCGACCAGGCCCAATAGTCAGGATCTCGAGGGTCGGGGTTGTAGCCCAGGCCGGCCGCCCGGATCGTTTCATCGGCCAGGCCGCGGCCGCGCAGCCAAGCCAGCGCCCGGGTGCCGGCCTCTGACCACAAAGCCGCCTGGCAGCTCCCCACGAAAGCCCGGGCCGCCGCCTGCCAGTCAGGACCAGGGGGCAAGACGGGCGCCGGCGCCGCTGCCCGTCTTGTGTTGCTCAGCAGCTCGCCGGCGCCACAAGATGGCAGATCGCCGCCCCGGCGCAGCTCCGCCGCTTCCCTTTTGGAGATCCGGCCCATTTCTACCAGCCAGGCGATCGCATCCCCACCACGGCCGCAGGCCCTACACCACCACCGGGGCCGGCCGCTGGGATGGTTGGGCCAGATGCAAAGTGCATCCCGCGAGCTGTTACAGCCGGGCAGGGGGCAGGCTGCCTTGTACTCCCCGCCGTTCGTTGTCGCGCTTTGCCTGTCTGATACTCGAGTATCGCCGCGTATCAGGGCCAGCAGGTCAGGTAGCATTGTTGCACCCCCCATCATCTAAAATCGGAGTAAAGGAGATTTCGGAGAATCTAGAAAAGTCTCACGAAAAAAAATCCCCACGCATTTAGAAATACTTTTGTAGATTCTCCGTTTTCTCCGTTACTCCGATCGGTTGGGCCAGGACAGAGAAAAAAGGGTGTTGTTACCGCTCTTTATCTCTTTCACCCTCATTCCAAAAAGGGCCAGTGTCCCGGTTCCTTCGCGCACCATGCGAGCGATTCCCTTGCCCCCGCCCAGGTAAGGCAGCTCTGCCCCTGCTTCTGTGAGGGCCTTGACCAGCCCGCTAGGGCTGCCCCCCCATTCGCCTTGCTCCCCCAGCAGCTCGCCGGCGTGCTCCAGGATAGCAGAGATCAGGGGGTCAGCGTCGCCTACCGTGAGGGCTTGCGCTTGCTGTAGGGCTTGAAGGGCTGCCGGCGCCCGGCCGTTGTCATAGGCCCATACTACCCGGCCAAAGTCGACAAAGCGCCCGGGCAGGGTCGGGGCCGCGGGCAGCTTCTGCAGCAGGTAGACGGCTTGCATCACGGCCCACGTCAAAACCCTGTCCCTCTTCTGCCGCACGTCCCGGGTCAGGTCGTTGTCACTGGCCCGCCGTTCGTCGCTGAAAACGCCCGTGATAATGGGCAGTGTCCTTTCTGCCACGTCGGGGCGGGCAAAGGCCGCCGTTCTGGTGGAAACGGCAAAGGCCGCGCCCGCCTTGCTTTGGACCACCGTGTTGTCACTGTGCAGCTTGCGCCGCTCGTAGGTAACGCCCGTCACCGCGGCCGCCAGCACGTCGGGCAGCCAGGGGGCCGGTTTGCTGTCTACGTTGTCGAGGGCCACCACCGGCCGCCGCGTGGCCAGGGTCCAAAGGTCTCGGGGGTCCTCGCTTACGGTCGTTGGGTCGTCGAGCATGGTCAACATGGACACGGCCCGGATCGCGTGGGTCTTGCCCCCGCCCTTGTCCCCCACGGTTGCCAGGATGGGCAGGGGGCGCACGCCGGCCACCAGGGCCACAAGCCAGGCGTCCATAAGCAGCCGTTGCACCTCGGGGGTATAGCCGGGCACCTCTGGAGGGGTCACGATCTCAGGGCAGAACGCGCCCACCTTCGAGGGGGCCAGGGGTTCGGCCGTGGGGTCCCAGCTCGGCAAGGTCGCGTCGCTGGCAAAGTAGATCCCGCCGGCGCCGTTGGCCAGCAGCTCCAGCCCGGCCGCGCCGTTCTCCAGGATGGCCGCCCTTACCATGTTGGCCTTGCCGCAAGAGATATAAAGGGCATCCCCGGCCCGCGTCCAGAAGCGGGCCAGCTCTACCCGGGGGCCGTTCTTGTCTGCAGCCACCTTGAGATCCCCCACCACCCACCGAAAGGCCGGCTCGGACAGGTTCAGCCCGGCCCGGCTCAGGAGCGATTGCACCGGCAGAAGGTCCCCGGACAGGGGCCAGGTTTCGCCGGTCTCCCCGATGATGTAGGGTGTTCCCCCGTCGCCGTTGGCCCCTGCCACGTCGAGGATCAACCGCTTTTGAGTCAACAGCAGCCGGCAGATCACCTTGGCCGCGCCCCGGTATCTGTCCCTGGTTTTCACCTTGGGCACCACCTGCAGCCAGTCGATAAATGGCGCCAGATCGTCGAGGGTTTGGGCGTGGTCAACCGCGGGCAGGGTTGGGGGCTGCCCGCCACAGCCAACCGCCAGCATCTTTGCTATCTCGCCGCTTGCCCCATCGAGGGGGCCGCCGTCGCCGCCGGCCAGCAGCCCGGCCAGCTCGGGGTTTTTGCCGTCCTTGGTGAGATAGCTCCATACCCCCTTTACCGCCTGGGTCCCCCCTGTCCGGTAGGCCTCTAGCAGCTCTGCCAGGATCCAACCCAGGTCCCCACACTCCGCCGGGTCTGTCCCGTTCGGATCGTTGCCGTCCAGAAGGTTCCGGATCGCCTGCCTCAAGATGCTGTCTTGTTTCGTCGTTGCGTTCACTTCTCACCTCGTTGTGGGGGATGGGTCGCCGCCCACGCGATCGCCTGGTGTTGCAGCTCACGCCGGCGCCACAGCGCCCAGGCTTCCAGATCGCCGGCTGCCTGGTAGGCATCGGCCAGCAGGCCGGCCAGCGCCATTTTAATAGCTGCCTGCTCTGCCAGGTCGCCCAAGTGCCAGCCGGGCACCTTGGGAGGGGGTGGGATCCTGGGGGCAGGCCCCAGGGGGGAAAGACACAACCGGCCGCCGCCCACCAAGGGGTCAAGGACGCACGCCGGCCAGGGTTGACACAGATCGGCCAGGTATGCTATACTGTCGTTGCCCGTTGTTGAGGCTGCCAGGTTCGCCGCCAAGGCAGCCGCCCCCGCCCCGGTCGCCGCCGGGGCTCTTTTTTTGCCTGTCACATTGCCTCCCTACTCAGACGCCAGGGATCGCCGGTCCCCGGTCAGGCAGAGATCCGGTTGCCCGGTCAACTCTGCCAGGGTCAGAAGTCGCCGCAAAAGGTCAGAGGGTCGCCGGCCGGTTTTGTGGGCCATGTTCTCGAGTTGCGCCCGCTCGGCCTTGGTCACTCGAAAGGCAATCACCTCGGTCAACTGTTCCCGTTCCATCGTTGCACCTCCAGGAAAAAGAAAAAAGCCGCCTGGCTATGGCGGCTTGCCCCCCCCCCCCTTACATTCTGTCAACTCCGACAAACCAGATTGCTTGTTGACAGGTGTGTTAAGGTGTGCTATACTCCCCTTGGACAGTTGGCAATATCAGATTGCCCAACCGCCAAGGGGGAGACCGCCGCACAGAAAAAGGTTAATCCCGCCCGTCTCACGCCCGGTGTTGCCAGCACCGGGCGGAGCTTTGTAGAACGGTATTAACTCAGTTGTCAAGGTCCCACATCTTGTAGATCGTTCACCGTCTACCCCCAAGCACCGGTAGTATACCATGAAAACCAGGTAAGTGCAAGGCTCCGCTGCCAAGCATTGAACAGATGTTTGAGGTTGCGATTATGGACTTATCAAGATAAGTCCAAAGCCCGCCGCCCCTGTTCGCATATTCACCCCGCCCAGCTCGCCGGCCCGGATCCTGGTTTCTCCAGGGCCTAGCCGGGCCGGGTTCAGCTCGCCGGCGCCCATGCTTCGCGTGCCACCTGGTGGGCGTCGCGCTGTCCTGACCGGGCGCCGCCGCCCCCCAGGGCCACCGCCCCGCCGGCGCATCGTCGAGGGGCGCCCGATGTTTCCCGGGAAACACGCGCGGGCTATTACGCGCGTAATAAGCGCCTTCTGCAATCGTTCACCTGTCACCCCCGGCCCACGGATCGCAGCCCAGGACCAGGGCCACCCGCCGCCGGGTTTCGAGGTCCCGGGCGTGGGCGCCGTAGGCTTCCCACCGGTGGGCCGTGTTGTAGGCCACCCCCACCCGCCGGGCCAGCTCCGCAATGCTCAGGCCGGCCGCCCGCCTGGCCGCTCTCAGGGCCTCGTTTGGCGGCCGCCGGCGCAGCGCCCGCGCCCGCGCCCGGTTGTGGGCGCGGTGGGCCTCTGCCTCTTCCGGATCGAGCTCGCTCACGGCCAGCCCCTGTCCCAGCTTCTCTATAGCCCGGTGTAGGGCCGGGTTGTCGCCGTGCATCCGGGGCAGGCTCAGCTTGTCCCGGGCGCCGGGGGCATCGGCCGGATTCTGCCAGGTCCCCGCTTCGAGGGCTGCCCGGTGTTGTTCGGCTCGCACGGCCGCCCCGGCCAGGGCCGCCGCTCGCAGGCTGTCCGGGGTATGATGCTCCGCCGGATTCTGCCAGGTCCCCGCCTTTACCCGTTGCCGGGCTTTCTCCGCCCGGATGGGGGCGCCGGCCCGGCTGTTCAGGTAAGCCCGGCATTGCCACGAACACACCCGCCGGGGCTGCCCCTTGACCGTCCAATATCCCAGGCCGTGGGCGTCGAGGTCCCCGCCGCAAAACTCGCAGGCCGGCCAGGCGTAGGGCGGGCCGCCGGCGCCGGCTGCCTCTGCCCGCTCTTCGAGGGTGGGCGGGCTTGCCTGCCCGGCCCGTTCCCGCTTGCGGAGTCTCTGCCAGCAGGTATGACACAGATCAAGCCCCCACCGGCCGCGCCTGCTGGCCGCCGGCTTGCCGGTCAGCTCACGCCCGCAAACGTCACAGGTTCTCACGGCCTACCCCTGGCCACCTGGTACAGATCGCCGACGTCGCGGCCGTCCTGGTTTTTTTAGCTCGCCGGCGCCGCAAAACGTGTCAAGGCCCCTTCCTGTTGCCCGGTCCCCTTTCGGAAAAGGCAAACGGGGGCAAGCGGGGGCAAACGTTCTCCGCCGGGGGCGCCCGGGTATTTCCTGGGAAATGCGCCCACCGGGCCAGCCGGCGCCGGCCCGGGCGCCAGTCCCCCCAACCCGTACAGGAAAAAGACAAGTTACCCGCGCGGTCTTGGCGCTGGGTTGGCCAGCGATTTTGACGCCCCTTCCCCCTGCCCGGCCGTTGTCACGTTTTGTCACGTTTTGTCACCCCTCCAGGTCCCGGCCACCGCCAAGGAAGCGGTACACAGCAGGCCGCCGGCGTCCCTGCTCCCTGCAGCCGGCCCGCAAATCGGACACAGTGTCCGGTTTCGCCTGGCCAGCTCGCCGCCCCGTCCTAGAGGGCCGGCCCATAGGGGGCCATTGGCTGCGAGCTGAACACAGGGGCTGAACACAGGGGCCGGGGGGGGCGCCTTTTGGGGCCTTTTCCCGCTCTATCTCCCCCAAAGCCCCTACAATGCCCCAGGAATAGGGAAACGGCCGGATCGTGGCCAGTTTCCCGCGTTCCCGGCCTACAAAGGCCCTGGGGGCATCCTGGAGGGCGTGGGCTGTTATCACCCGCTCACCCCCGGCAAGCGCCCCTGCTCATACTCCAGGCGCAGCCCCAGCCGATCGCACGGGGCGTCTGTCAGGTCCTGCTCAAGCCCCAAGTAGCGTTGGGTCGTCTGGATGCTAGCATGGCCCAGGCTCAGTTGGATTTGGTCAAGGCCTGCGCCGCCCCGGTGGGCCAGCTTGGCATAGGTCCGGCGCAGGTCATGGGGGGCCACGTCGCCGGCGTAACCGGCTACCACGTCCCGGATCGCCTGGGGGGTCAGCCCCTCGCCGGCGAGCTGGCCGCCCTTGGAGATGGCCCGAAAGATGCGCCCGGCCTTGAGGTTGGCCAGCTCCGCCCAGGCGTCTATAGCCGCCTTGGCCCAGGAGGGCAAGGGCACCGTCCGGGTCACGTTGCCCTTGCCCAGCACATCGGGCAGCACCCACCGGCCGTCCCGCTGTTGCAGGTCCTCAAAGGCCAGCCGGGCCAGCTCCGCCCGGCGCAGGCCGGCGCCCAGCAGCACGGCCAGGATGGCCCGATCCCGGGCGCCCTTGAGGGTCGAGGGGTCCGGCTTGTTCAAGAGGGCCTGGGCTTCGGCCCGGGTCAGCCAGTTGCCGGCCCGCCGGCCGCCGCTCTTCACGCCCTTTACCCGGACGATGGCCGCGGCCAGGGCAGGGTCAAGCAAGCCGTTGTCGGCCGCCTCGCTGGCCAGCTTGCGGATCGCGCTCAGCCGTTGGTTAATCGTCGAGGGGGCCAGGTCGAGGTCCTGGAGATAGTGCTTGTAGCGTTGCACCAGGGCCTTGGAGAAGGGCAGCCGCTGGCCCTGGGCGTCGAGCTGGGCACCGGCCCAGGTCAGGAAGTCGGCCAGGGCCTTGCCGTAGGCCCGCCGGCTGTGGTCGCTTGTCAGGCCGTCGACCACCAGGCCCACCAGGGGGGCCAGGCCGGCCGCGTCGGGCCGGACCACGCCCGCCGGGGGCCTGGGGCTCAAGGCTGTTTGTCGGTTCATGGTTTTACCCTTTCGATAACAGGCATTATCATAAGCAATCTACAGGACATTATACCCCACCTCGCACCAGACGGCAAACGCCAGAGCTGTCCCGCTCACCTTGCCCCACCTGGTGGGCCAGCAGGCCGGCCGCCAGATGGGGCAAAGTCGGTGGGCCAGGCTCCCCCCTATCCACTGGCCCGGGGCTCGGCTTGCTCCATTAGCTGGGCAAAGGCCGCCCGGCTTTCGTCGCTCAGAGGGTAGTAACGCCCGCTCAGGTTCACGGCCGCGCCGTGGTCCCCGTAGATAACCAGGTCGGTCAGGGCGTCGAGGGCCGCCGCGTCGAGGTTATACAACTCTTCGGCGCACCGTTCCCCCTGGGCATCCACCAGCACCAGGTCAGCCCGGCAATTCCAGACGTTCACATACCAGGCCAGGTCAGCCACCGGCAAAACCAGCGCCCACGCCCGGCCGCCGGGCAGCAGCTCCGCTTGTATCAGCTTGGCGCCGTTGGCCCGCTCCCAGCCGGCCAGGTCGCCCAGCTCCGCCGCGTCTATGGTCCTAGTTTGTAGCATTGGCCGCCCCCTCCATTGTTTCGCCCAGCAGCACGCGCAGCCGCTGGCCTACGCTGTCCCCAGCTCGCAGGGTAAAGAGGTCAATCACCAGCTCGCGGCTTACCACCTGCCCCGGGTCCTC
>ENA-UOWE01005268-UOWE01005268.1-activated-sludge-metagenome-genome-assembly--contig:-NODE-5268-length-11882-cov-3.896339_pt1 | contig 11882 bp, 8 predicted proteins | sample MGYA00249841_ERZ761562 | MGnify/ENA primary metagenome ERZ761562 (study PRJEB28883, sample SAMN05720200) | activated sludge metagenome | isolation source: Anaerobic digester | place: Japan... | reverse complement strand
CGGGGAAATGGTTTTTCGTCAACGGCGCGAGCGGCAGCGACAGCAACAAGGGCACGTCGATCGGCAAGCCGCTCAAAACGTTGAGCAAGGCGTACGCGTTGTGCACCACGGCCGCCGGGGACGGCATTTGCATCCTCAGCCCCGACACGGGCACGTCGGCGTCCACCTCGGTGTATGAAAGCGCCGCCATCGATTGGACCAAGTGCGGGATCACCGTGTTCGGCGTGTGCGCCCCCACACATTTTGGGATGAGGGCGCGTATCGCCAACGCGGCCGCGGCCACGGGCCTGGCCTACATCGTGGACGTGCAGGGGCACAACAACCGCTTTTATAACGTCCAGTTCGCCAACTGGGGGGCGGATGCCACGGCCCTGTCGGCCGTGAAGGTATCCGGCCAGCGGAATTATTTCCACAACTGCTATTTCGTCAACGCGGGATACGTGGCCGGTGTGCACTTGCGGGACTTGTGGCTGACCGGCAGCGACAATCATTTCGAGGATTGTTCCTTCGGGGTGCGGACGACCAAGACGACCGGGGCGACCCGGTGCAACATCATGCTCAACGGCGACGGCAGCACGACCTGCGCCGAGACCCTGTTCCGCAACTGCCGCACGTACATCTACAGCGAGGACAATACCCAGGGGGCGGTGCGATCGTATGACGCCAATTCCTGCGCGGGCATCATCCTGTTTAAGAAATGTACCTTCATTGCGGCGCCTGATAGCGTGGCGCCTCTCTACGCATTCATCGGTACGGCTCCGACACCGGTCAACGCCTTGATTTGCGTCGAGGACTGCTGGCGGTTCAACATCGGGGCCAGCGGCTGGAGCAACAAGTGGGCGAAGTTGTTTGTCGGCGCGGTGGGGAACGTCACCAACGCGGCGGCGGGGTTGTCTTCCTACGACGCTTCCTAATCACGGTTGAGGGGTTTGGGGCGGCCCGGGTTTCCGGGCTGCCCCGCCATATCCGGGGATAACCATGAAACGAATCGCATTGTATTCCTTCCTGGCGTTGGGGCTTCCGGCGTGGGCGGGGGCGGCGGATCCCTTGAACACCTTCGCCTGGGAACGGTTGCCGGCCTATAACGCCTACCAGTTGGTGATTGGATCGGCCACCGCCACGCAAGGCGGTGATGCCACGATCACGGCGGCCACGTATTATGTCACGCTTCCGCTGACCATTCCGGATGACACCGCCTATGCCGAAGTCAATGTCCGCAACGGAACTTCCATTGCCAACATCGCGTCGGCATCCAATATCGCGGGGGCGACGAACTTCGATCTGCAAGCCGGTTTGTTCACCCGCAAGGATGACGCGGATTATTACATCAACCATCACCACAATCTGACTTTGCCCTCGTATTATGTTCCCTTTGAAGACACCGCCGGCATTGTGTACAAGGCGGCATTCAATGATCTGACCACCTTGTTCGCCACGCTGGGGACATATCACTTGCCGGTACGGTCGGGATTCTTGCTCTTGCGGTTTCTAACCCCCGCCGCCGCCGATACGCAAGTGATCAACGATACGGGGGTCACCATCACCGTCAAGTTCGCGCGGGACGGGCGGTAGCCATGGGCTACATTCCCGGCGATCCGTGGGGGTGCTGCCAGCGTTGCGGTTTCAAGGTGCGGTTGAGCACCATCCGCAAGGAATGGACGGGCCTGCGCGTTTGCCCGAAGTGCTGGGATCCGCGGCATCCGCAACTGGACGTGCGGGCGGTGGAGGAGAAGATCGCGCGCATCGACGCGCTGCCCGAGCCGCCCGACGTGTTCATTAGCCCGGGGGATCATTCCCCGGATGATCTATGAGGTGAGGCATGGCGTATTCCGGTTCGGCGGATTTCACCCTCAACCGCGACGCGATCATCCGCAAGGCCCTCAACAAGATCGGGGTGCTGGCCAAGGGCGAGACGCCCGACGCCGAGGACATCTTCGACGGGGCGCAATCGCTCAACCTGATGCTCAAGGCGTGGCAGAACGAGGGCATGGGCCTGTGGCTCAACCAGCAGGTGACCCTCTACCTGCAAAAGGACCAGCAGTCCTATCTACTGGGGCCGGGCGGGGCGCATTGCACGGCGTCGCCGGTGGAGACCACGGTACACGCCTCATATCCGGCGGTTGAGGATGCGGATTATCTCTACGTGACTTCCACCAGCGGGATTGCCCATGGGGATTACGTGGGGATCGAGTTGGACGATGGGACGCTGCAATGGGATACGGCGTACATGCCCGCCAATGACCGGGACGGGGTATGCGAGTCCCAGGCACGGGTTTTTGCGGGTTCATTGGTGATCAACGGGGATTTGACCACCGGTGGCGTGGCGCGATGCGGGCAACCCCGGTTGATCACCGTCTATTCGGCCAATGACAACCGGGGGCAGATCTTCACCATCACCGGAACGGATTATACCGGGGCGGCGTTGACGGACACCATCACCGGACCCAACGCGGGCGAGACGGTGAGCGGGACGAAATATTTCGGCACCGTCACCGCCGTATCCACCAACGCCGGGTGTTCGGGTTTCGTGGAGGTTGGCGTTGGGGATGTGAATATCGTGCTGGCGGCGGTCATCCTGCCGATCGCGGGGACGTTGGACGATGACGCGGCGGCCGGCAACGCGGTGTTTTCCTATACGGACAAGATCCGCCGGCCGTTGGACATTATCGAGGCGCGATACTGTACCAGCGAGAATCACGAGCGGCCGCTCACCCCGATGGACGCGGCCGCCTATAAATGGTTGACGATCAAATCCACCAGCGGCCAGGCCTTGCAGTACTACCACGATCCGCAATTGACCAACAGCGTGTTGTACGTGTGGCCGGTGTGCGACGACGTGAGCGCGCGGATCAAGATGACCGTCAAAACACCCGTGGATGACCTGGACCAGATCACCGACAACGCGCAATTCCCCGTGGAATGGCTGGAGGCGATCATTTACAACCTGGCCCTGCGGCTCGCGCCCGAGTATGGGGTGGTGCCGATGCCGGAGGTGAAGGAAATGGCCATTGTTTCCAAGGCGGCGGCGGTGGGATTCGACCGGGGGACGCTGCCGGTGCAGTTCATTCCGGCCGTGGAGTGGTAGGGTATGCGTCAGATTCCCTTTTTGTCGGGGCATTCCGAAGGTGTATCCAAAAACGCCAACGCGCAGCAGTTGGTGAACCTCTACTATGAGCCGGACCGGGTCGGCGGGCGCGGGGCGCACATCGGGTATCCGGGGCTGAAGCGCGTGGCGGACATCCCGGACGGGGTGAACCTGTCCGGCCAGTCCACCACCACGGAAGTGCGCGGCCTGCACGTGATGGGGGATTATCTCTACGCCGTGTGCGGCAACTACGCCGTGCGCTTCGATTCCAGTTTAACCAAGACCGTCATCAGCACCGCCATCCTGTCCACGAGTTCCGGGCCGGTCACCATGGCCGACAACGGGCGTCAACTCATGATCGCCGACGGGCTGGATAAGTTGGCCCATGTGTACGACGCGGAAGCGGGGACGTGGACGCGGATCAACGAGGACGATTACTCGTTTCTGGGCGGATTGGACATCGCCTACCAGGACGGGTATTTCATCTCGGCGGCCGTGGATGACGACAAATTCTATATCTCATCCTTCAACGGGGAAAACGAGAGCGATGCGTTGGAACCTTGGGATCCGTTGCAGTTGTACGTGGCGAACGCCAAGCCGGGGCATATCGTCCGGCTGATTTCGGATCACCGGGAACTGTGGGTTTTCAAGCAGTATTCCACCGAGGTGTACTACAATTCCGGGGATTCCACCTTGACGTTCCGGCGGATGCCGCGCGGGAACCTGGAAGTGGGATGCGCGGCGCCGCACAGCGTGGTTCCCCTGGACAACACCCTCTATTGGTTGGCGGACGACCGCACCATCCGGCGGGCCAACGGCTTCACGCCGGAGATCATCAGTTCGCCGCAGATGGCCTATTGGCTCAACCGTTACAGCACGGTGAGCGACGCCTCGGCCTTCACCTATACGGAGGCGGGCAAGAAGTTTTATCAGATCACCTTCCCCACGGCCAACGAGACCTGGTGCTACGAGGTCTCGACCAGCCTTTGGTCAAAGCGGGCCAGTTACAAGGACAGTTTCGCCACGGACACGGACGACGGGCGGCACCGGGCGAATTGTTACGCTTTCTTCAACGGAAAGCACTACGCCGGAGATTACAGCAACGGCCGTCTCTACGAGATGGACCGGGAGACCTATACGGACAACCTGCACCGCATCCGGCGGGTGGCGGTGGGGATACCGATCCTCAACAACCGGGTGAACTTTCTGCTCGATTCGCTGGAGATCGAGTTCGAGGCGGGCGTGGGCCTGACCCCAGTATCGGACGCCGACGCGGACGGCGTGTGCCTGTCGCAAAAACCGGGAAGCGGCGGGGCGCAAAACCTGACGATCAACGGGCCGCTGGCCTCCAGTGGCGTGGCGGACCTGGGGACGGCGCGGCATGTCACGATCACGTCCACGGCCAACGATTCGGGGAGGACATTCACCGTTACGGGCACGGACGAATACGGCGTGGCGGCCACGGAAACGATCACGGGGCCGAATACGACTACGGTGGAGGGCGCGGTGAAGTTCGCCACCGTGACGCAGGTATCCATCGACGACAACAGCGCCGGGAATCTCACCGTGGGGACGGCCAGCAGCGTGATGCCGGGGGAGGATCCGCAGGCCATGTTGCAGTTCAGCAAGGACGGCGGACACACGTGGTCGTATGAACTTTGGAAGTCCATCGGCAAGATCGGGGAATATTCCCGCCGGGTGAAATGGAACCGGCTGGGAGTGTCGCGGGAACGCACGTTTAGGGTGGTGATCACCGATCCCATCAAGGTGGTGATCTTGGCGGCGTATTTCAACGGCCGGCCGGGGGTGGCGTGATGACGGTTTATATCCGGGAGATGCCCAAGGACGAGATCATTGATTCATCCGGGCGGTTGTCGCGGGCTTGGGAAATGTCGTTCAACGACCTGCGGCTGGACGTGCTGCCCAAGGTGAGCGAGGCGGTAAGCGGGAACCTGGCGGTGGTGGAGAGTGACGGCCGCATCCGGGACGGGGGCGTGCCGCCCAGCGTGTTCGCCGGGGCCGTGCACGACCATACGGAAACCAGCCAGGGCGGGGTGATTCCAGCGGCCTCGTGGACCCAGGCGGAAGCGCAGAGCGCGGCGGTCGACATCACGCGGCCCACGGCATCCGTTACCTACAGTCATATCTGGTTCAGCGGCCAGTTTGGGATCTTGACGGATCAATTGAACGCCCTGGTGGCGGTGGTGAACGGGCTGATCGCCAAGTTAAAGGCAGCGGGGGTGATGGCGGATGAGTGAAGTGGTGATCCGGCGGGCGGGGATGGATGACCTGCCCGCATTGTTGAGTATGGCGATGCGGATGTACCAGACCCAGGACATCCGCCGCCAAGGATTGCACTTTCACACGCACAGCGCGGAAGCCTACCTGACGCATCTGGTGTCCAGTGAATTTGCCATCCTGCTGATGGCGGTGAAAGACGGGCGGCCGGAGGGGATGATCGCCGGGGTGATTTCCCCGTGGATGGGGGAAATGTCCCAATTGATGCTCTACCACGTACTGTGGTGGGTGGAGCCGGAACGCGCGGGGGAATGGATCGGGGAACGGTTGGTGAAGGAGTTCGAGAATTGGGGGCGGGTGAACGGAGTGGCGTTTGTGGTAATGGGGACGCGCGATTTCGACGGGGAGACCGCCATGATCCGTTGGTACCGGCGTCTCGGGTACAGCCACCTGCAACACCACTTCATGAAAAAGGTATAAGGCCATGACGGAAGTAGTCGGCGAAGTTTTTGGGATGGGCGAGAAGGACAAGGGCTTTAACCGGGCGATGGACACCATTTGGAAGCAATACCAGCAGACCCGGGAAGAGCTGGCCCCCTGGCGTGAAGCGGGCACCCGCGCCGTGGGGGAACTGGAAAGGCGCGTCTTTGCGGGGCCGGGCGATTACACCAAAAGCCCCGGCTATGACTTCCGTTTCAAGGAAGGCCAGCGCGCCTTGAACGCAAACTACGCGGCGCAGGGGGCGATGGGCACGGGGGCGCATCAGAAGGCCTTGATGCAATACGGGCAGGACATCGCCACCAACGACTATCAGAACTTCCTGAACCGGTATTACCGGAGTCTGCAACCCTTGCAAACCCTGTCGGGGATGGGGCAGAACGCCGTGGTGCAGGGCGGGCAGTTCGGGGCGCGGGCCGCAGAGGGCGTGGCCGGCCTGCAGGTGGACAAGGCCGCGGCACGAGCCAGCAGTTACGGCAATTTGGCGAATTATGCCGGGGAGGCGCTGGGGGGCATTGTCGGATCGATTTTTTAAGGGGTGAAGCCCATGGCTGAATTATCGTTTTTGCGGGGATACCGGGAACAGAAGTTGTTCAACGAGGAACTGGCGAACGCCAAGTTGCGCCGGAGACTGAGCGAGTTGGCGGTGGAGCACGAGCCGGAGGACCGGCAATTCCAACTGGCGTCCCGGGCGCAGACCAAGAAGGAATGGGGGTACAAGAACCAGGCGGAAGAATACGCCCGGATCAACAACTATACCACCTTCGCCCTGAACCAGCTGGGGATGGCGAACAATGCCCAGGAATACAACACCGTCATCGCCAAAATGCAACGGGACCAGGGATTGCCGGACGAATACGCGCGGCCCTTTGTCATGGATCCCAACCTGACGGGGGAAGCGTTCGAGGCAGCCCGCAAGGACAAACTGACCAAGTTGAGCAGCATTAAATCCCAGATGGAACAACAGATGGAGTTGTTCAAGCACGACCTGGCGATGAAAGAGCAGGCGGCGAAAAACCAAGGCTTGCTTGATTTGGAAGCGGCGCGGGGGAAGAACGACATATCCCTAGAATTGCTTCGGCACTCCAACAACTTGGCCGAGGGGCCGCGCTACGCACCCAGCGAGTTGGGCCGGTTGATGGAAGAGCAGGCTAAGTATCCGCCGGGATCGCCGGAAAGACAACAATATCAGCAATTGATTGATAACATCACGTCCCGCACGTCCCGGGATTACACCCTGTCGGACCGGTTCAAGGCCATTGAAATGGCCAACGAGGACTATGACCGGCAGTATGCTGATTTTGATCCGGGAACGGGTGCATTCAAGGGATATAAGGAAAAAGCCCCACCCCGGGACCAATGGGTCAATCGCCGTGCCGCTGGTTACATAAATCCAACGCTCAGTGATCTGGGTGGTGGTGGTGGCGGTAAGGATGAAATTGATGTAAGTGGCCTGACCGTGGACAACGTCGGGAAAGCCGCCGAGAACTTGAATTGGGAAGAGGAATCCATTTCCGCTTTATTCCAAGAATTGATAAAGGCGGGGAAAACGGACGTGGCCCAGGCCTTGCAGGAAGCGACCAAGGAGAAAGAAAAGTATGTCAATAAGAAGAAGGAATCCAAGGAAACCTTGAAGGACCTAGGGCAGGCAAACCCGAATCTTGTACCGGTTCCAAAACCCAATCTCACCCTATCATCGTTTGCGAATCAATCCACTCCCCCACCTGACATCAAGAAACTGAGGTCAGTGGGGCCGGTGGAGAAAAAAGAAAAATCCGAAGCCGAGATTCTCCGGGAATTGCAGGGAAAGATGGCGGATAAGAACAAAAAAAAGCAGATGCAAGAAGCAAATCAGTTGTCAGATGAATTGTACAAAATCAAGCAGGCGGAAGAAGAGAAAAAGAAACGCAATAAATAGGAACCGTACAATATGCCGACCTTATCCGAACGCATTCAAGACACGGTGAACGGACCCACGGGCGTGAGGGACCGTTCCCTTTACGATAGCATTCAGAAGGCCATCGACGAGACCCGGAAGGCCGATCTCGAAGAGTATAACAAACTGCCGTTGCACGAGCGGATGCAATTGCAGTTGGATCAGAAGGCCCGCGAAGAGAATACGGAGAATTGGGGTTGGGCCTCGCGGGCGGGAATCCGTGGCGTCCTGCAGACCGGTTCCATGCTTGGCGGGTTGACTGGAATGGCGGCCTCGGCGGCGGAAGGATTGGGTGTTCCCGAAGAATATACCAATCCGGTGGAGGAATGGGGATACGGAACCTATCAGTCCCTGGAGCGGAAAGCCTCGCTGTACCCGGGCACGGAATTTAGCAGCGATTTATTGACCAGCCCAACTCAGGCCGGAAAATGGGTTGTGGAAAAATTGATTGAGAACGCCCCGTACCTGGCGATGTCGTGGGGAACGGGAGCCGTGGGCCGCGCCATCGGCAGCCGCATAGCGGAAGGGGCGCTCGGCGGATGGCTGGAACGGCAGACCGGCAAAAAACTGATTGAGGGCCAGTTGGAGCGGTTGGGTTCCAACACGGGGATCATTGCCTCGACGGCCGGACTCGAAGGCGGGGGGATGTGGGGTGAAACCCTGCAAAAAACGGGAGTGGACAACCCCCTGTCGGCCATGGCCTTGGGCACGGTCAGCGGTTTCGTGGAACTGGCGGGCGGAAGTACGCGGGTATTCAACCGGATATTCGGCGATCAGACCAATCTCTACACGAAAGCCGTGGCCCGCATGAAGGAGGCCCTGTGGAAGGGCAAACCGATTTCCGTCAATGACGCCAAGATCGTGAAGCGGTTTGCCACGGGTCTGATCCAAACCGGCCGGGAAGAGGCGTTGGAGGAAGGGATCCAGGAACTCAACAACCTGGCCAACATCGCCATCAACGATCCCACCTTCGAGAAATTCACGTGGGAAAACGGGCTGCGTATTGCGGAGTCGATGGTGGCCGGCGGGGCGACCGGCGGATTGATGGGCGCGACGGCGGCGCCGTTTAACCGGTATGGCATCATCCAGGAGAAGATTGAGAATCTTTCCCAGAAGGAATTGGTGCCCACCATCCAGCAACAGGCCCAATTGCTGGCGGAAGAGCCGGACAACAAGGATCAGCAGCAGATCGTCAATCGCCTGTTGAGCCGCCAGTTGGGGGAGACCAGCCCGGGCTACCAAGATCTGCTGCGGATGTACCGGAAGGAAAAGGATCCCGAGAAAAAGAAACTGCTCGGTCTTCAAATCGAGGTGTCTATCCAGGCGGAACTGGACCGGATCAAGAATCTGGGGCAGGAGAAGCCGGAAGAGAAACCGCCCCAGGAAACCCCGCCGCAAACGCAACCGGAAGAGACCGCGGCGGAGCCCGAGAAGAAATACACCATCCTCAAGGAAAAACCGCAAGCCGATCAGGGGACGCCCATCGATCAGGCGTTCGTGGATGAGTTTCTGCGGGACCAGGGGACCCCGCCGGAAGTGATGCGGGGGGCGACGCCGGAAGAATGGGAGGCGCAACGCAGCCAGCGGGAATTTGATTGGCGGAAAGAGGAGCGGGCGGCCCGTAGCGGGCGCATGCGGTCGGCGATCGGCCGGGTGGAGGATGCACAGACACAGCCCTACCGGGAGGAGGTGCAGGCTGCCATCGAGGCTAGCCAGGCGCAATCGCCCGAGGTCATGGATGCCGCCCGGCAACGAGCGGAGTACCGGCGGCAACGGATTGCGGAATTGCGTGAAAACCGGAAACTGCCCTCGATTTATTTAACCAGCGGCGGGAAGCCGTTTTTAACGGAAAAGGCCACCACCGCCCGGGCGCGTGAATTGGCGGCGCGGGGCATTCGAACCCGGCCGGTGCCCGTGGAGGGCGGATTCGGCCTGCAACGCATCGAACCGGAGGTGACGCCAAGTGATCGTGAAGACCAAGCAGGGGTGGGTGGTGAAGTCGGAAGAGGGGAAGAACCTGGGCGGACCGTATCCCAGCCGGGAGGCGGCGGCCAAACGGTTGCGGCAGGTGGAGTGGTTCAAGCACAAGAAGGGGAAGAAGTAGAGCCGGAGACGCCGGTATCCGCGGTTACGGAAGAGACTGCATCCACGCCGGCGGCAACGGAGTCTCAACCGGAATCCCGGAAGAGTTGGTATGCTTCCCTGAACGAGAAACAATCTGCGTCCTTGGACAAGGTTCTGGATTTCATGCGCAAGCAAGTCCGCATTTTGCGGTCCAGCCCGTCCGCCCCGCCGCCGGGCAAAAGAAAGGGCGTGGACCTGGCTGAAGCGTTTCAAATCAATGTCAATGCCACCATCATGGACATGTTCGACTTACTGATCCGGCAGGGGGCGAGTCCCGGGGAAGCCCGCCAACAGATTGTGGATCTGGTAAGGCAGATGATCCTGGATCATAACCGCACGTCCAAGGCCGACGCGTTGGTTCCCCAAAGCCTGGGCTTAAAATTCATCGATCAAACCTATCAGGACATCCTGCGGGCATCCCAGGAGACACCCGCGACGCCCGCGCCTTCGGCCACGGAAAAATCAACCAAGCCTACCCCGCCGGTCCCCACGGTGACTCCGGCGGAACCCGTGCCCCCTCCCCCGCCCCCGGAACCGGTGGACACCCAGGCGGACATGGACAAAGTGCTGGCGGCGTTGGGTGATGAAGCCAAGCTCATCGACGCCCTGGTGTTGGAGTTGGGGATGCCGATCAATCGGGTTTCATCGGCCCTGGGTCTGTTGGACTTGATGGATAAGGTGGAACGGTTGCCGGGGATGAAATTCCGGCGGAAACCGGACGCGGCGGGAACGGGAACCACGCCACCCGCGCCTGCGGGCGAGACACCGCCGTCTGAATCAACCACGCCGACGGGGGAAACGCCGGGGGAACCTACGCCGGCCGAAGGTGAGATCACACCCGCCAAGCCTACAGCGGGGGCGGTGTGGATTGTGAAAGGCCCCGCCAAAGGTATCGATACGGTTTACGAAGAGTTGCCCGATAATCAGATCCTGGTGCGGATTGTAAACAAGGATGATCACACCAAGGAAATCGGGCGTAAAACGATTTCCCGCCCATCAACCAATGACAAGACTGAATTTAGAAAGGTGATCGAGCAAGCGGGCAAAGACCTCTATGCTCCCATTATCCGGCAAAAAGAAATTGAGGAAGAAGAAAAATCCCTCGGTGAAGGGGAATGGTCGGCTGAGGAAAACAATAAAAAGGGATACGAAACACAGGGTTGGAAATTACATCTTAACGTAGATCGGGAAACAGCCGAGGCTATCCATGAGTTTTTGATGCGGGAGGGAGTGCATCACAAGATCGGCAGGTCGGGTGGGCAAGAAGGGAAGGCAATGACCATCTATGCCGGTAGCCGTGATCTAGCCAATGCCTTGGCGGAAACCATCAATCAAAAATTCGGCGGTCGCATCCAGGCACCGAAGGGGAACGTCCTCGATGATGACCGTCAAATTGTTGGGAATATCTGGGGCCGGTTCGATATCGGCCGCAAGAACAATAAATACCATCAGTATGGGCATGGTGGTGTGCCAATCCTGAATGCGGATGCCAAGCATATTGAAACACAGCGAATGTCCGACCGCCTGTTGAAGGAGGAAAAGACACCAGAAGAATACTGGGCTATGTGGAAGGAAGCGGCGCAAAAGGCGGAAAAACTGCTAGAGAAGGAATACGGCGTCTATTTTACCGGGACAAAGAAACCCCCCGAAACAACACCTACCATGACAACCGCCCCGGTGGAGTCTACGCCGCCGGCGGAGACACCCGCCAAGGAACCGTGGCAGATACCGCTGGAAGAGTTTCTATTCAAAAATGATTTGAAAGTAGAAATGAGCGAATCTGGAACTAAGAAAAATCGCAGGAAAATATGGATAGTAAAAATTCCAGGTGGAAGATTTGTATTTGATTTTACCCCAGATCGCAATCCTATTGAATATACTCATAGACATTTAATAAATAAGGCCCTTTACGAAGGCAAGCCTGTACCGCCAGAGGTGCTCAAGGATTACCCAGACTTGGTCAAGGCAGGGCAGGGAACTGCCGCCTCGCTGGAATCCCGC
>ENA-UOWE01005263-UOWE01005263.1-activated-sludge-metagenome-genome-assembly--contig:-NODE-5263-length-11887-cov-7.831981_pt1 | contig 11887 bp, 13 predicted proteins | sample MGYA00249841_ERZ761562 | MGnify/ENA primary metagenome ERZ761562 (study PRJEB28883, sample SAMN05720200) | activated sludge metagenome | isolation source: Anaerobic digester | place: Japan... | reverse complement strand
CGGCAGTTTCTTTTTGCCGGAAGCTGTTTTGGAGACAATCGGAATTTCTTTTTCAGAACTGATAACACGTTTTTTCCCAAATTTGTCTTTTATAATATTCCCATTTTCCTGCTGTTCTCCTTAACATTGCTCAATAGACTTTCAACAGAAACCAATCCTCCGAGAATGAGTCCCAGAAGATTGATAATCAAAAGTATTAAAACAGATCCCGCTTTTCCGCATTTATCAGAAAGAAAAATGCTCAAAACTCTGCCTACAGAACCGCCGGTTGCTTCGGGCAAAACGCGCGACAGCAGAGCGGAAAAAGCAAGAATCATATAAAATACAGTAAAGAGTCTTTCGAGAAGAATATCCCTATTCTTTTTGAAAAAAAATGACGCGCATGACGCGAAGATGAGAACCGATAGAAAAGAAGCGTATCCGAAAACAGAGAAAAGAAGCGCGCTGAAATGTTTTCCGGCCGAACCGGCAAAATTGCTTTCAAATCCGAAAACATGAGAAAGCAATGCCGCCGCAGCGAGAACCGATAGAAGAATACAAAAAACACCAAGCGCATCGTAAATTCTCTTTGAAGACACTTTTAACTCCGGTTATACCGGATTCCGGTTTACAAAGAAAAATAGGCGAAGAACGCGGCCCCTGCCAGAAGAGTATAATATCCGAAAACATCAAGCCTCACTTTCTTTACCGCGTAAAAGAGAACCTTCACGCTGAAGAAAGCAACAACCGCCGCAAAAACCATCGCAGCTAGAAGAGCAATCCACACAGACCCTTCTATGTTTCCGCTGAAAGCATCCTTCCCTTCAAAAACCGCCGCTCCGAGAATAACCGGAATCGACATCAGAAAAGAAAACTTGGCAGCGGCCTCCGGAGACAATCCAGCGAGAAGAGATCCCGCGATTGTCGAACCCGAACGCGATATGCCCGGCATTACGGCAACTCCCTGACAGATGCCGGCAATCAAAGCCTGCCGGAATCCCATCTCTTCTAATTTTCGGCTTTTTACGCGGATTCTTTTAGTCAAAATAAGCATGATTCCGTTAATCATAAGAAATACAGAAATGATTTGAGGACTTCCGAAAATCGATTCTATCTTGTCATTTAGAAAAATACCGACCAGAGCCGCCGGAATCGAGGCAATTACAAGAAGAAGAGCCATTCTGCATTCATAAGACTTAAAATCTCTATTCTTAATGGAAAAAATAAAACCTTTTATCAGACCAAGGATATCCTTGCGGAGAAAAATTACTACTGCAACGAGTGTCGCTACATGAAGCGCAACGTTTATCAAAAGATTGTTTTCTTCACCGATTCCGCTAAGAACCTGTTTCATTGCCGGAAGATTTTCAAATATAGCCAAATGACCGGAAGACGATATAGGAAGAAATTCCGCGACACCCTGAATAAAAGCCAGAACAAAAAAGACAATTACTATATGAAACATTTTTATCTCCTGTTAGTTGAGCAAATGTATGAAAATATACCGGCTGATGTAAAGTTTTTTATGAACGGAAAATTCTTTTTGAACCGGATCATCGGCAATACATCTGAAGTTTACAATAGAAATCTTCCATGAGTAAACGCACATCTATAGATTGATAGACCCTTATTTTTCGTCCTTCAGGATTTAAAATATAATTTCCGTCATTGTCTATTTGAGGCGCGGGAGTTTCAACAAATGCTGATGATGAAGTATCCGGATCAAACGCCGACTGAAGTGCACTGAGTAGTACAAGCGGACTGTCCCCCATAATATAGGTCTCCCCCATTTTCAGTCCGCAGGAATCGGCAAGAATCATGATTTCATCAATTAAATCAGCAAGGTATTTGCCAAGCTTTCCGGCTTTTTTAATTCTTTGCTGAATCTCCGAATATGATACCATAACCTGACGGTAAACATCACGCGGAACCTGCCATAAAGGTATTTTTGAATAATTAAAAACATATTGAGCCGAAACAATATCAATTCCCATGTTATATTCCAGTTTCGGACATACGGAAATTTTTCCGGCAGTTTCGTAATATTCTGCTCCGCCGATCCAGACAGCGGTTAATCTGGATGTTATTTCTGGATTAATCAAACAGGCGCTTGCAAGATCTGTCAGAGAAGCCCCGCAAAGAATAAACAAAGGAAGATCTGAATCATTCCTCATAGCTTCTTTCACAATAAACTCCGCACCTTCCGACATAACAGGCGTTCTAGTGTCTTTCATGGGCTCGTCAGATCCTTTCAGCAAATTGAACTTGCTTGAAAGATTCATTTCTTTCAGCAGACTTCGAACAGCTGAACAGGCGGCATCTGCAGAAGAATCAACACCGAAAAGAGTATCTTTGGTAAAAAAAGAACCTATTATGGCACGTATTTCAACAGACGGAGAAAGAATGTGATGTGCAAGCTGAATCATTCCGTCGGGGTCTCCTCCGAAATCATTACAAAGGATTACTCTCATTCTCGGTTTAGCAGAATACTGAATGGACTTCATAATTCCCTCTACTTTGTTGTTAAATTAGTTTATCTCAAAACTTAAATTTATATTTCAGAGAAACAGGCTAAGGAGTGGATAATATTAACAATACCATTATTCAATCTTTTATTTGACAAAAAATAATGAAATCAATTCCATTTCATTTATCAGTTAAATGTATTTTCATTTGCCGCGGAGAGGTTATTCAGTGGAAGATAAACGTTATAATTTTACAGAAATCGAAGATAAATGGCAGAAAAGATGGGATTCAGATAAAGTGTTTCTCCAAAAACGCGATGAACGCCCGAAATATTATGTTCTTGAAATGTTTCCGTATCCTTCAGGAAGACTTCACATGGGTCATGTAAGAAATTACTCGATCGGTGATCTTGTCGCGCGTTTCATGCGTCTTCAGGGATATAATGTTTTTCATCCGATGGGATGGGATTCGTTCGGTCTTCCGGCTGAAAACGCTGCGATTAAAAATAATATTCCGCCTTATGAATGGACAAGCAGCAACATCGAAAACATGAAACGCCAGTTCAAGCTTCTCGGCTGTTCATACGACTGGTCAAAAGAAATCGCCACATATAAGCCCGAATACTATAAATGGGGACAGTGGATGTTCCTCAAGATGATGGAAAAAGGTCTTGTTTATAAGAAGAAATCTTCCGTCAACTGGTGCCCGGAATGTAACACAGTTCTTGCTAATGAACAGGTTGAAGAAGGTCTATGCTGGAGATGTTCCTCCAAGGTTGAACAGAAACATCTTGAACAGTGGTATTTCAAGATTACCGATTATGCTGAAGATTTGCTGAAAGGTCACGAAGAACTCAAAGACAGCTGGCCTGAAAGAGTTATCACCATGCAGAAAAACTGGATCGGAAGATCGACAGGTCTCATGGCGAATTTCAAACTCGAAAGCGGCGAAGATTTCCCGATATTCACAACACGTCCGGATACGATCTTCGGTGTGACTTTCATGGTTGCGGCTCCCGAGCATCCCGTGTTTGAAAAAATAAATGATCCGAAGGTTAAGGAATTTATCGCCAAACAGAAAGCTCTTTCCGCAACCGAAAGAAATAATGAAGATAAGGAAAAAGAAGGAATAGATTCAGGCATAAAGGTTATTAATCCTTTTACCGGTGACAAGGTTCCTCTTTTTGTCGGAAACTTTGTTCTGATGGAATACGGCACTGGTGCTGTTATGGCGGTTCCGGCTCACGATTCACGCGACTTTGCCTTCGCGAAAAAATACAATATTCCTGTCCGGATAGTTATCCAGAATCCTGAAAAGAACCTTGTTGTATCAGAAATGAAAGACGCTTATACCGAAGAAGGAACTCTTGTCGATTCGAAAGAGTTTTCAGGCCTTTCAAACAAAGACGCGATTGAAAAGATTTCTGCATTTGCGGAAAAAAGCGGCATTGGAAAAATCAAGGTCAATTACCGCCTACGCGACTGGGGAATTTCACGCCAGAGATACTGGGGCTGTCCGATCCCTGTAGTTTATTGCGACAAGTGCGGAACAGTCGGTGTGCCTGAAAACGAACTTCCGGTTGTTCTTCCTACTAAAGTGGATTTTAAGGGTTCATCGGTTTCTCCTCTAACGACGATGGAATCTTTTTATAAAACCAAATGCCCTAAGTGCGGCGGCGAAGCGCGTCGCGAAACCGAGACCATGGATACTTTTGTCGATTCAAGCTGGTATTACGCTAAGTATTCATCTCCGGATTCCGCAGAGATATTCGACAAGAGCGATGTTGAATACTGGACGCCTGTTGACCAGTATATCGGAGGAGTTGAACATGCCTGCATGCATCTTCTTTACGCGCGCTTTTTCAACATGGTGATGCACGGAATGAAACTCGTTCCTACCAAGGAACCTTTCAAACGTCTGCTCACTCAGGGAATGGTCGTAAAAGACGGCGCGAAGATGAGCAAATCGAAAGGCAATGTTGTAGATCCGGATGAAATGATCGCGAAATACGGAGCTGACACCGTACGTCTTTTTATGCTGTTCGCCGCGCCGCCTGAAAAAGATCTGGATTGGGCTGAAACAGGTGTCGAAGGATGCTTCAGATTTGTAACCAGACTCTGGAGATTTATAAACAAGCACGAAGATAAATTTGTTTTGAATTATTCTTTCAGCGGAGAACTTCAGAAAGAACTTTCTGTTCTCAGAAAAGCTACTCATAAAACCGTTAAAGCTGTTACAGGCGACATCAAAGACAGAACTCAGTATAATACCGCGATCGCGAGAATGATGGAACTCGTCAACGCTCTTTATGCTGTAAAAGATGAGGTCTATGAAACTGCCGACGGAAAAGCGGCACTTTCTGAAGCGGTAAGCAAACTTCTCGTTATTTTGAATCCATTTGTTCCTCACATGACCGAAGAGCTCTGGGAACTTCTCGGCGGAAAAAATCTTCTGGTAGATGCCAAATGGCCTGATTATATCGAAGAACTCACAAAAGACGATTCGGTTGAAATAGTTTTTCAGGTAAACGGAAAGATAAGATCGAAGGCTGAACTTGCTGCAGGAACACCGAAGGATGTTCTTGAAAAAACAGCAATGGAAGATTCGAGAATAAAGGAATTCATCACAGGAAAGGAAATAGTAAGAATTATTTCTGTGCCCGACAAATTGGTTAATATAGTAGTTAAATGAATTATTTACGCTTCTCAAACGAAACAAAATCGAATAATCTTAGAATTCTCGATTTTGTTTCGTTTTTAAAACCGAATTTTGTTGATAAAGCAGTTATCATTGCAGTTGATGATTCCGGTATTATCAATCATGTACGTCTTCTTTCAAACAGTTTCGGAATCGTAAGCTGGATAAACGGCGAAGGTTTTGTTAACTGTCACAGATGGGAAAATGAAGATGACGCCAGATCGGTATCAAATCTGTCAAAACACTATACAGCCCTTTTAATAAACGGTCCTGCAGATATATTATTAGCTAAAGAAAATATTCTGCCGGATATCATTTCTTCTATTAATTCGAAAGAGCTTTTATCCGTCATTACTGAAATAGAGAAAAATTCATCTTCTTCTTTAAATCTAAACATAGAAAAACTTATCGCGGAAAATAGTTAATTTTTTTAATCCGAAATATGCTCCTTGCGATAGCTTATGTTGCGACTTTCTGTCGGATATTAAAAGGATCACTTTACAAGGATTGTTCCTGCTTCATTTTATATCCGGTTTTTCCGCACCCTCAAGAAAGGCTTTCACCATAAAAAGAGTATTCCCTTTTCCGCGCGCGGACTGCCGTTAAACACAGTTATTTTCATTTATATTCTCTAAATTGCTAGTGCGCCAAATGCGTACATGACATTGAAAACATAATAAAAAAGAATGCAATTGTAATTTTATTAAGCATCTATGATTTATTTAACTAACATTTGAATAATTGACATTTACATCTATTTGCTTCTTAATAAAAACTGATTGCTTTTCATTTCAATGTCTTTAATAAAATTATCATTAAATGATTATCGAGGAATTTTAATTATGAAGTATTTCCCTATCTTTACACTTCTTTTTTCTTTTTTGATCGCGAACGAATCTAACAACATAGATTTCAATAGAATACATGAAGCATACGAATTATTTTTCTCATCTTCATACAGAGAATTATCAGCTAAAGAAATCAAATATTCTGAGAATATTATATCTGAAGAATTCAAAATAGGAAATAAGTTTACAACAAATGAACTAATAAAATTTCAGAAAATAGATGACCGCCATTTTAAAATAAGGGGTATTGTGTTTACAGAGATTGAAATTGAAATAATTCCTCAAATATATAATTATCCTAACAAAGGAATTTCTTACACCTCTTACGAAATATCCAACGCTATATTACATTATGCCAAAGGTCAATTATTCGATGGAGAAATAGAAATCATTCAAAGTCCGAATTCTGAAGATAACGAATCTGTTCAAATAACTTCCGATCAAATTAAGATATTTGCAAAATTAAATAGAATTGAAAAATTTAATTCAAAATATATAGAAGATGTTACTTTATACTCCGGTTCTGATTTAAGATGTTTCAAACAAGATTCAAAATATGGATTTAAGATTAAAAACGAAATTATCATTATTCCTCCTATTTATGATGAAGTTATAGAATTTTCTGAGGAATTGTGCCCTGTTTGTATTAATGATAAATGGGGATTTATTAACATTAAAGGAAATATCGTTATTCCTCTTATATATGAAAATGCAAAAATCCATTCATCAGGACTTGCTCCTGTTTGTCTAAATGGAAAATGGGGATATATTGACCAGAAAGGAAAAATGGCCATTGTTTTTCAATTTGATTTTGCCGGATTAATGGTGAACAATTGTGCAACAGTCAATAAAAACGGCATCAAATATATGATTAATGAAAAAGGTGAACCTTGGAAATAGACAAATCCTTTCTGCCGAATCGTTGATTAAAATTGTAAGCTTAAATTTTCTCAGAAGCGGCCAAATGTCTGAAAACTACCACTTGTCATGATTTTCTTAAAGTTTCTATTCTTCGTCGTCTTCTCTCTTGTCGATGTTTTCCAAATCTTTTTTGAACACCTTTTTGCCGTCTACGTACTGCACAAATATTATTACAAGTATTACCGCTAAAACAAAATAAGTTATTATATATTTCTTTGTCATAGCTTTCCTCTTCTATGCTTCGCAAGCAACTCATATGTCCGTTTGCAAACATACTTGCAGTTTACAGCTTTTGTTATTACATATTCTACCGCTTCAACATAACCTTCAGTCGGAAAGTGAACAAGATATTTCCTGTCTTTTGTCTTTAATATCTTCTGTCCTACCCAATTGCTGCTGTATATTTTCTCGACTTCCTTCAGGTCAATGTCACAGAGCTTTCTCTTGAGCACATTCCATGTTCTAATCCTTTCTCCTTCTATTTCTATATATAAGCCAGTAATGAAGGTGAGAACAACTTGGAACCAGCCGCAATAAAGACCAAAAATAACTGCAACTACTGTAAAAATTGGCCATACGTGGACATACAAATGTTCTCTAAAAAAACCACTTATCATCCATCCAACAAAAACAGTAGCAGGAATGAGAAAGAATATACCAGATATCATCATCCCAAATGCAATTATATCTTCCGCCTGATATGTTCTATAATAATTATCTTCCACCTATTTACCTCAATTATCACTAATTTTCGGCAAATTTAATTATTGATCAAGATAAATAATGATTTCTTATGTCATGACAATTAAGATACACTTTGATAAAATTCCAAAAATTATTTCACTATCATAATAAAATAATATTTAAACCTAAAAGAATTGAGACAGACTATTTCATATAGCAAAAATAATTCACGTGGTGCATGCCTGAACCTGCAATGTTCAAGCTCGAATGTAAGAGCTACCTGAAGGGTGAAACTTCAATCCGTTGTTTGTTTGATGTCGCTTAACTCTAGCTTCAGTGAAACATTACATCAAAAACCGTCTATTAAAACAAGAAAAGAATGATAGAAAGAGCACCTAAATCGTCCGCTGAAAGCGGACACCTCTTTCGCCCAAACTATCGCAGTCATTACGGAGTAATGCTCAATAGTTCTGTCGCGACAAAAGCCGGGAGTATGATCACCTTGTCCAACATTAACGGACATCGTGTCCACGTTGGATTCGAGCAATCATAGTGCACAGGATGAGTAGCAACCGATTTCTTCAGCAAATACTGAACGAAAGAACAAAGTAAAAAGTTTGCCAAAGACAAACTAACATTAATCGTCGCGCAGGAGTTCTGTCTGAACCGAATCCGCCGTGTTTACAAAGGCGGTTCGGCGAGTTCTGCGCGACAAAGAGCGGGCGGGGTTTTCACTGTCCAACGCAAATGGACATCGTGTCCGCGTTGGATTTGCGTCATCCTGACGCTCAGGGAAGGGCTGGCCGTGTGCTCACGATGAGCAGCACGTTTTAATCGCTTCAATTTCGTCATCCATGACGATGAGAAGCGATTCTTTGTCGGACTTCGTGTCCGACTGGAGGCGGCAACACGATGTTGAAAGCCGCCGAGGATGAAGCACGGTCCCTTTTGATCTTATCGCATGAGACCATGCGAACAAGGAATTACAAAGGAAGCAGGAACGATCCCTGCAAAGCGATGCCTTCAATATGCGACAGGAAGTCGCAACATAAGGCATCGAAAGTAGCCTTTGATTGTATTCCGACACTCGGGAAAATTTAAACATCCGACAGGATATCATCGATGTCTTTGGTGTTCTGCGAGGTTCCTTCTTCATCATTCTGCTCATTTTTTTCGCTTCTTACAAGGCGGTATTCTCTATTAAAGCTTAAACAGAATTTTTCAATTTTTTCTGGTGAATCAGTAAACATTATTCCGACTTCTCGTCCGTCTACTCTCGCAACTTTAGCTCTCAAGAATATTTTTCCGTCTTTGAATGGAAACATCAGTTCTATCTGATCTTTTTTATTTATCGGTGATTGCCGCAAAAAACATATTCCGGTTTCACTTACGTTTAAAACCGATACAGGTGTCATAAAATCATCTGCAACAAAACGGTATTCTATAGTAAATTTATCGGTTTTTACTCTGTTCTGTTTCCGTCGTTCCATTCTCTGCATAATTATTCCGCATACACCATCGGGATTTCATCGCATTCATTCTGTTTTATACAGTTAACGCAGTCCTTCCATATTTTCTCAGGAAGTGTTTCCTTCTCGACTTTCTTAAAACCGCATTTGGTAAAAAATTCCGGAGAAAGAGTAAGAGCGAAGATTTTTACTTTAGGATTAATTTCCCTGATATCATGTATTATTTTTTTAACAAGCCTCTTCCCGATTCCTTTGGCGAAAAAACTTTTTCTGACTGCAAGAGAACGAATTTCAACAAGCAAAGGACTATACGTAAAATAAGCCGCAACACCCGAAAGTTTTCCTTCAGTTTCTGAAACATAAAAATGTTCAATACTGTCTGCTATCTCTTCATGAGTTCTTTTCAGAACAATACCTTCTTTGGTATAGGGATCGAGAATGCTTAGTATATCTTCTATGTCGGAAATATTTGCTCTTCTTATCATCAAATTCTCTTTATTACAACAGAATTGCGGCAGAAGGCATAGTCCTTATATTCCCTGATTTTTTGCAAGGAACTTTCAGCATTTTCCATTGTCTTAAAGGGTCCGATGAAAAGATTATAATCTTCTCCGTTTTTAGCAAGAATTACAGTATGTCCCCTTTTGCTGAGAGCATCGGCTGCTTTTTTTGAATCATCAAGAGACATTGTTTCATTAATTTTAACCGCAAATGGATATTCTTCTTTCGGATAAACATCGCTTGTTGACTGAATCTGATCCGGATTTTTTGAAACAAGAGATTTTAGTTCATTTACAGCCTGCATTGTCTTTTCATCAACAATGGGTTTGTTGGGATCTCCTGTAAATTTTATTCCGACTACCATTCCGGCCGTAAAAGAAATGATACAAAGAGCAGCTGCGATGGTCAGAGTGCGGTTAAAATTTCCCTGCTTCTTCTCATTGTTTTTGATTACTTCCGCCCCTCTCGAATGGTACTCGATATCGGGATTTTCAAAATAGGCTGGCGAATAACCGCCCTGTTTTTTCACGTATAGATCAAAATCTTGCATCTTTTTCTCCGAAGATCATGGCTGTTTATATTTTCGGCAGAAAGCGCTTAGCAATAAACATTTATTTTCTTCAGAGAAAAACCTTATTTATCCTTTTCTTCAGGAAGTTCATCGAGTTCGTTTGTCTCAACCATTATTTCTGATCCAATATCAAGAACCTTATCATATCCGTATTTTCCCTGAATCGGAGGAAAAATTCCCTGCTCGCCGAAACTCATTTTAAAATTCGCTCCGGTATTTACATCCGGTTCATTTCGTATAATGACTATTTGCTGCATGTGCTCAGGTCCCATAGGAAACACCATCACACCGCGTCTTTTAACATATTGAAGCGTTGAAATCGGCCTCTTATAGCAGGCTCCCCATATAATTGCACTGTCAAGTTCGCTCAAATCCATTTCCGGATCGGTTCCATCTCCTGAAAAGAAACGGATATTTTCATAACCGAGCGCGTAAAGTCTTGTTTTTGCAGATGCCGCAAGCCGTTCATCCATTTCAATCGTAAAAACCTCTCTGCAAAGAAGAGATAATACGGCAGTGGAAAAACCCGAACCTGTTCCAACTTCGAGAATTCTCATATTCTCCGCCGGAGAAAGAGCATTGATCATTTTTGCCGCGAGATAAATAGAATCGCTTTTTTCACCGTAACCAACGGGAATAAAATCATTCGTATAAAACTTATCCTGAAACATTTTATCAAAAAATCTAATAGGATCAACTGCCTTAAACGCTTCAATAATATCTTTCTTTATGCCTTCAGATTCCAGTGTATCAAAAAACTTTTTTTTACGTACTGCTAATGGTTCCATTTTTCCCTCAAATTACCTGCATAAGATATGTTAAAAAATAATCCGATATCAAGACAACCATTGATGCTTTAACTACCGATTGAATTGTAGATCTTCCGACTCCTTCGGCTCCGCCAGTGGTATTGAATCCCTCATAGCAGGCTATTAGAGCTATTTCAACTCCAAAAACAAAAGATTTCGAAAATCCGCTGAAAAAATCTTCAATCGTAACATAGGCTATAATATTGTCATAGTACTTATCCGGAGTCACTCCCAACGCAAAAAAAGCAATAATAGACCCGCCCACAACTCCCATAAGATCCGATATTAATGTCAGACAAGGAGTCATTACCAAAGCCGCTATCAACCTCGGTACAGCAAGATACTGAATGGGATTCGTTGAAAGTGTTACAAGTGCATCAATCTGCTCTGTCACTTTCATTGATCCAATCTGAGCTGCAATAGCCGAACCGATTCTTCCGGCCAGAAGAAGTGCTGTAAGAACAGGAGCAAGTTCCCTGAACATCGAAATAGTAACACCGCTTCCGATATAAACCGATGAACCCGGCATTATCGCGTCCATCGACTTTCCTATCTGAAGAGCCATTACCATTCCGGTAAAAAATATAGTTATAGATGTTACAGGAAGGGACTTGTATCCTATTTCAAGCATCTGGTTCAGGATATTTTTTCCGTCAAAGGGCTTGCGGAAAGTCCATTTGACTGTTTCACCGAGGAAAATCATATACTTTCCGACGGCTTCAAATATCGAAATTACCGGATTAAAACTTATCATTGTCCAGCCGGAATTGCCTCATCATAAGAATGAACCGTGTCAAGATTATTGAACTTGGTAAACTTATCCCAGAACATCAGCTCAACTGTACCTGTCGGACCGTTTCTCTGTTTAGCCACAATTATATCGGCACGGCCTTTTCTTTCCGTATCTTTCTTAACTTTTTCTTCGCGGTAAATAAACATAAC
>ENA-UOWE01005262-UOWE01005262.1-activated-sludge-metagenome-genome-assembly--contig:-NODE-5262-length-11887-cov-27.232759_pt1 | contig 11887 bp, 5 predicted proteins | sample MGYA00249841_ERZ761562 | MGnify/ENA primary metagenome ERZ761562 (study PRJEB28883, sample SAMN05720200) | activated sludge metagenome | isolation source: Anaerobic digester | place: Japan... | reverse complement strand
TCAACCAATATTGTTAAACGACACTCGGAGGAAATCCCATCATGTATTCAAAGATATTTAAAGTATTTGCCTTGCTGGTTGTGATCTCGATGATCGTAGTTCCAGCCAGCGCCCAGGCACCCGTTCCCCCAACCGACGAGGTTGTGAGTGGAAAATATCAAGCTGTATCTCCGGATGACTTGATCAGCCGGGATGCTCCTGCCCGCTACATCGTTCTTTTTCAAGGGGATTCCCTTGTCGCCCAAAACGGTGGTGCGGAAGGATTGGATGCGAAAAGCACATCCAGCCAGGCATATCTGGATACCCTGGCAACCCAACGTTCTGCCATCCTGGCAGATGCAGAAGCTGTCCTTGGTCGCAGCTTGATGGTCCGGCATGTTTATGACGTCATCCTCAACGGTGTTTCCGTGGAGTTGACCCCCGATGAAGCTGCAGCATTGGCAGCCATGTCTGGCGTCCGAAAAGTCCTGCGTGATACCACCGAATACCTAGACACCGATGCCGGTCCTGCCTGGATTGGTGCAACCTCCCTCTGGGAAGGCACAGCCGTTCCGGATGGAATTGGCACCCTTGGTGAAGGTATCCTTGCCGGTATCATCGACTCGGGTATTAACTTCGATCACCCCTCATTCAGTGATACACCGGCAGATGGCTTTACCTATGAATGGACCGGCGATTACCTGGGTGTTTGCGCTCCCGGCGGGGACCCGGAGTATGCGGATGCTTGCAATGACAAGCTGGTGGGTGCATACAGTTACACCTACGACGCTCCCTCCGACTTTGTGACCCCCGAAGACAGCGATGGTCACGGTTCGCACACTGCCAGCACGGTTACTGGTAATACAGTGGATCTGGATTTCTACGGAACCCCTGTGACCATCTCCGGCGTTGCGCCGCACGCACAAGTTATCTCCTATGATGTCTGCTACCCGACCCCCTCCGGCGGTCAGTGCGCAGGTGAGGACTCCGTCGCAGCTGTCCAACAGGCAATCCTGGATGGCGTGGATGTCATCAATTACTCCATCTCTGGTGGTGAAAATCCCTACAGTGATGCAGTGGAACTGGCTTTCCTTGAAGCCTTTGATGCTGGTGTGGTTGTCTCCACATCCGCAGGCAATGCTGGTCCCGATGCAGCCACCGTTGCGCACCGTTCCCCCTGGGTGCTCAGCACCGCTGCCTCCACCCACAACCGCAAGTTCACAAGCGAAGTTAATTTTTCCAATCCTTTGTACCAGGGAATTACCACCCTGGCTGGCGAAATCCCCTTCACAACCCCAGTGGTTGAGGGGAATGTGAAGTATGCCGGTGAGGATGGCAACCCGCTTGGCTGTGCGGATCCTGGTTACACAGACAACTTTTACGATGGAGCCATTGCTCTCATCAGGCGCGGCACCTGTACATTTTCTGAGAAAATCAATACTGCTGCCGCCGCCGGAGCCTCAGGCGTATTGATCTTCACCGACGATCGCGCCCCGGGTGCCATGAGTGTTTCCGGAACCACCATCCCGGGCGTCATGCTGGATATCCCCGGCACATTTGGTCAGGAAATTGCTGACTGGGTGGCTGCCCAGACGGATGAAACTGTGGATATCTCCGCCTTTGATGCCCTCCATAGCGACGAATTCGGCGATATCATGGCTGATTTCAGCTCGCGCGGTCCCAATACAACCTTTGACCTTCTGAAACCTGATGTCAGCGCCCCGGGTATGGAAATCCTGGCTGCCGTTTCCGATGGTGTGATTGACCCGGATGGCGAAGCAGAATTCGACTTGCTCCAGGGCACCTCCATGTCCAGCCCGCATGATGCCGGCGCTGCAGCCTTGCTGTATGCCCTCCATCCTGATTGGACACCGGCAGAAATCAAGTCCGCCCTGATGCTGACCGCCTACGATGGTTTGCTCAAGGAAGACAAGACCACCCCGGCGGATCCATTTGACATGGGCGCTGGTCGCATTCAGCTGGAACTGGCTGGTCTCACCGGTTTGGTGATGGACGAAACCACTGACAACATGCTGGCAGCTGATCCTGCCGAAGGCGGCGATGTCAAAACCTTGAACATTGCCAGCCTTTACAACAGCAGCTGCGTGGGCGAATGCTCGTGGACGCGCACCTTTACCAGCGTGGCGGACCTGCCCGCGACCTACACGGTCAGCGCTCCGGAATGGATCACGGTTGATCCGGCAGAATTTACCATTGCTCCGGGTGCCGCCCAGGAAATTACCATCACTGCGGATGTCAGCAGCTTGACCCCCGATGAATGGGTTTTCGGCAATATCGAATTCCTGACGGATGACACCCATCCAGGAACTGTGGCGGAATTACTTTCCGAAGATTTTGAAGTCTGGCCACCCGCTGGTTGGACGATTGATGCCGACCCTGCTTCTTGTGATACCTGGTTAAGTACCGCAGATACAGAATCAGACAACAATACGGGGGGTACAGGGCTCGCCGCAGATGCCAATTCTGATTTCTGCGGTGACGCGATGAATACCTGGATGATTTCCCCCGAAATGGATTTCAGCGGGTATGATACTCTCAGCCTTCAGTTCAAATCCGATTTTTGGGATTACCTCAACCAAGATGACGGTTATGTGGACATCAGCGTTGATGGCGGAACGACCTGGACCAATGTGTTTCATTATGAAAAACAGGATTTCTATGGTCCTCGCACAGAAAATGTAGACCTTACCGCCTACGCGGGAGAAACTACTGTTACAATCCGCTTCCATTATGTTGCCCCAGATTATGATTGGTGGTGGCAGGTGGATGATGTAGTGGTTTCTGCAACTGGCGGAGCCGGTGCCCCCATCTCCGATGTCGCCATCCCCGCGGCAGTTCTGCCCGCAGCTGGCAACCTGCCCGACCTGGTCAAGTTTGAAACCCATCGCGATACCGGCGGCGACACCCTCACCGACCTGGTTGCCGTGGAAATCACCGACCTGACGGTGGATACCTATGGTTTTGTAAAGGGTGTTCCAACCGAACTCCAGCTTGCAAAAGACCCCACCAACGGCTCGCCGTATGACAACCTGTCCCAGGTTTACTACACATTGATCCCAATGGATGCAGGCGCTGCCCGTGTGGTTGCAGAAATCACCGCTTCCACTGCACCGGATGTGGACCTGTACTGGGGCTTTGACGTGAATGAGGATGGTTTACCCCAGGAAGATGAAGAATATGAAAATTCCGCAACCGCAACGGCATTTGAATATGTCAGCGATTGGGGCTTCCCGGTGGGCTTCTATGATGTCTGGGTCCTGGTGCAGAACTGGCAGGGTTCCGGCGCAGCGACGGATGACATCACCCTCAGCCTGGGTGTGGTTCCGTGGGAACCCGTCGATCCCCCAACCATGACGGTCATCGGACCGGAGACCAATGAACCCGGCGTTCCGTTTGCCCTGGACATTCTCTGGCATGATGTGGACACCGAAGAAGGCGACCGCCTGTATGGCTTGATGGATGTGTATGCCGACGCCGCCTACGAAGTTGGCATTGGAATCACGGAAGTCGATGTCGTGCGCGGAGCCGATGACGTGATCAAAACCGCCGATGTGGAAACTGCCGGTCCCGGTGACGTCATCACCTACACCATCGAGATCACCAATTACACAACCGAACCGATCGAGTACGCCATTAATGATGTCCTGCCGGACGGTGTAACCTACGTGCCCGATTCAGTCACCGGTGGGGCTGTGTATGACGAACTCACCAATGCCATTACCTGGGATGGATTTGTGGATGCCAGCTACCGTGACTACGTGGCAGCCACCAGCGCCGAGGACCCCAACTGTACGCTTGCAATCATGGCGGACGGGGATACAACCGATGATTACCTGGATTGGGAAACGACTTCCTATGGTTTCCTTGCCAACCCATCCATTTCCGGCGACTCCTTCTGGTACGGCACCTTCAGCACCTACGACCCCTTCAATTTCTATGGAGTGGATTACACCGGCATGGACTTTACAGCTGACGGTGTGACTGGCTGGCCAAACGCAGTTTCTGCCGCCAACACCATCATCCCTGATCCCACGGAACCCAATAACATGATGGCGATCTTCTGGGACGATTTCATTGTCCAATATGATGCAGACAACAATTATGGCGTTTCGCTGGTTGGTGATGGCGAATCGTTTGCAACAATCGAGTATGATGATGTCCAGCTCAAAGCAGACACCACCAAGACCTTGGATATGGAAGTCGGTTACTTCCTGCAGCCGGATGATGCCCCGGGCATGTACGAGATTATTTTTGCCTACGACAACATCACCCCCGGTCTGTTTGCAGCAGCCAGCGGCACCATCGGTGTGGAAAACGCTGACGGCACAGTCGGCACGCTGTTCAGCTACAACGACACCGCCCTTGAAATTGCAGACGGCTCCGCCATCTGCTTCGATTGGGCACTGCTGCCGGCTCCGCCGAAGGTGATCACCTTCCAGGTGACTGTTGACGAAGGTGGAACCCCCGGACCGCTCACCAATGTTGTCCTGCACGATAACAATCAAATTGGCACCGTCGAAGAAAGCGCCCAGGCTGTCGTTGAACTTGTGTTCAACAAGTACATCTGGCTGCCTGTGATCGTACGGTAACATCCAATCCAGGAAAGCTGAAAAGCGGACCTGAACCAGAAAAACACTCCCGGAGGAATTCTCCTTCGGGAGTGTTTTATTCATCATCCAGAGAAACGCCGCCTAGAACCAATCCCGCTTGATGAACAGGTACACAATCACTGCGCTGATGGTGAGGAATAAAACAATGATGAGCAGGTATGCCAGGTCCAGGTTTTGAAACGGGAGTTTTACATTCATCCCAAAAAAACTGGTCACAATGGTGGGAATGCTCAACACAATTGTCACAGAAGCCAGGAATTTCATGACCACATTCAGGTTATTGGAAATGATCGAAGCAAATGCATCCATCAACGAACTGAGAATGGTGCTGGATATATTGACCATTTCAATTGCCTGCTGGTTTTCAGTAATCACATCCTCCAGCAAATCCTCATCCTCGGGGTATTGATGGAACAACTGGCTTCGCTTCAGGCGCTCCAGCATCAACTCGTTGGATTTCAGCGCCTGGGTAAACAATACAAGGCTTTTGGAGTATTTCAGCAATTCAAGCACCTCGCGGTTTTGCATGGAAGCCTGCATTTTATCTTCGGTGGCTTCCACCAACCGGTTGATCTCCCGCAGGTAGGCAAGAAACCGGTTGGCGGTCATCAGCAGCAGCCGCAGAATGAACCGGTTGCGTTTCGCCGTGGAAAGCCCACGCATCTTACCGGACGTGAATTCCTGGATGACCTCGTTTGGTCTCCTGCAAATAGTGATGATCAACCTTTCTGTCAACACAATCCCTAATGGAATGGTTGTATATGGAATATCAACCCTGGGTCCCTCATAATATGGGATTCTGAGGATGATCAGCATCTTGCCGTCATCCTCCCGTTCAATGCGGGCGCGTTCATCCATATCCAGGGGGTAGGTGATAAAATCCGCCGGGATTCCCAGTGTGGTCACCCGTTCAATCTCATCCGTGGTGGGGTCAATCATGTTCACCCAGCAGCCGGGAGTCAACTCCGTAACTTCGGTCAAGCCGTTTTCCGTGCTTTTATAAATCGTATGCATGACAGCCCTCCACGGTGAGAATCTGCAGCCTGGACTGCAGGATTAATTCTATCCCCATTTTGGCTTTGCGAAAAGGAATTTGATTCGGGAGATGAAACGATGTATAATACGATTGTTCGGGGATGACAGGCTTCGACGGGAGAGGCTGGTCCCGAATGGCGAGCCGAGAGGTGCCGACCTCGTAAAATCAGCACAAAACACAAGTGCCAACCGCACTTCCTACGCGGCTCTTCCCCTCGCTGCCTAACAGCCTGGCGTGAGCCCACCCTGATCCCCTGACCGGGATCACGTCTGCCTGCCCCGCTCCCTGACCGGTGGCAGAGCGGGCGCAACAAAGTCAGTGGTGCCAGGTGGTTTGCCGTGTCCCACCTGAAAGAGGGCTTTCGGGTCCCAGCGGCTGGTGGATGACTGATCCTGTCGGTCCCTCGTTCATCCACAAGAACCAGGATTGACTACGCTCGTAGAGGTTCGAGGATCGAATCTTTCGGACGCGGGTTCGATTCCCGCCATCTCCACTCGACAAAAAACGTGCCGGAAGGCACGTTTTTTGTTTCATGTAATACTGCAAACCAGTCCCTTGAGATATTCCCCTTCCGGAAAGTGAATTCCAACCGGGTGATCGGGTGCCTGGGTCAGTTTTTCCACGATCCTGACACCCACCCGGGCATCCACAGCCGCGCCCGCAATGATTTTTTGAAATAATTCTGCAGATATGCCGCCGGAACAGGAAAACGTAACCAGGAGTCCCCCCGGTGACAGCAGTTTGAATGCCAGGAGATTGATATCCTTGTATCCCCGGGCGGCGCGTTCCGCCTGGGCAGCGGTATGGGCAAATTTCGGTGGATCCAACAGGATCATATCGAATGCCCTGCCCTGGTCGCGGAATTTTCGCAAAGCAGTAAACACATCCGCTTCCAGCCAATGATTTGGGTCATCCGGGAATCCATTGATCCGCATATTCTGCATTGCCACACGGATCGCCTCGCCCGAAGAATCAACTGACAATATCTCATCCACTCCATAATAATGGCTATACGCAGTAAAGCCGCCGGTATAACAAAAACAATTCAATACCCTGCGCCCTTTTGCATATTTTCCAACCACCGCCCGGTTCCTGCGTTGATCCAGGTAAAATCCGGTTTTCTGCCCTGTCCGGATGTTCACCAGGAACCGGATCCCATTTTCCATTATTTCCACCACCTCCGGTGGATTTCCGGATAAGGTCCCCGTTCTTTCAGGCAATCCTTCCAGCTTCCGGACATCCACATCCGAACGCTCATAAATATCCTGAATTCCGGTTCCCTCGCGAAGCGCATTTACAATCTCTCCCCTTTTCCCCTCTGCGCCTGCCGAGAGAAACTGGATCACCAGCGTATCTGCATACCGGTCCACAACCAAGCCAGGGAAACCATCCGATTCACCGTGCACCAACCGGTATGCATTTCCCTCTTCCGGAAGAACAACCATCTTTCGGTAGTGCATTGCATTTTCAAGCCTGCGTTGGATGAAAACCTCATCAACTGTTTCGTCCGGGTCCCAGGTCCACATGCGGGCACGGATTTGAGAGTCCGGGCTGAACCCCGCCCTGCCCAACCGCTTTCCTTCCGAGGATAGAATATCCACAACATCCCCGGCTTCCCCCCCCCCCTCCACGCGATCAACTGCCCCGGAGAAGATCCAGGGACGATATTGCAGTACAGATTTTTCCCTGCCGGGTTTTAACCGGATGGCTTTCATGATTCACCCGCCAGTTTCCGTAATTGCACTTCATCAATCACGGGGACATCCAATTTACGGGCGGCATCCAGCTTGGAGCCGGGATTCTCTCCCAGTACCAGGTAATTTGTCTTCCTGCTGACACTATCAACGACTTTTCCACCGTGGGTTTGGATAAATTCCTTCACCTCCTCGCGGGTGAAACCGGTTAATGTGCCGGTAACGACAAAGGACATGCCGCTGAAGGGCATATTCCCCGTCTGTACGTCCAGGGTCTCCGGCTTGGATTGCGGCCATACTTCCATCGCCTTAAATTTCGCCAGTAATGCCCGGTTGGAAGCACGGGAAAACCAATCAACGATTGCCCCGGCAATATTTGGACCCACCCCCTCCATCCGTTGAAGGTCTTCCAGGGATGCCCGGCTCAATGCATCCAGGTCCGGGAACCGGTTCGCCAGGTCTGCCGCCATCACTTCCCCAACCCCGCGTATCCCCAGGGCGTTGATCAGCCTAGCAAGAGGTTGCCGCCGGGAAGCCTGGATGGCTCCTAGAAGATTATCAGCTTTTTTATCGGCAAAACCTTCCAACTGAAGCAGCTGGTCTTTGGTCAATGTATATAAGTCCGCCACATCCCGAATCAAGCCAGCACCGACAAGCTGTTCCACAATCCGGATGCCAAGCCCGACAATATCCATCGCCGGTCGGGAGACAAAATGCTCCAGATGACGGATCAACTGTGCCGGGCAGGCAGCATTCACACAATACCATGCCACCTCACCTTCCAGGTGTTCCACCGGCTGGTGACAGTCCGGGCATTTTGTTGGAGGCACAAAAACCTGTTCTGTTCCTGTGCGGGCATCCACTACCGGACCAATCACATAGGGGATCACATCCCCTGCCCGCTTGATAAGTACCCGATCGCCCACCCGGATATCCTTATCCTCGATAAAATCAAAATTATGCAAGGTTGCCTGGCGGACAATCACACCGCCAACCTCCACGGGTTCCAGAATGGCATAAGGGGTTAATACTCCCGTCCTCCCCACATTGATCCCAATCTCAATCAACCGGGTTGTCACCTCCCGCGCCGGGAACTTGTAGGCAATCGCTCCCCGCGGGTCTTTTCCCACAATCCCCAAGGATTCCGACAAAGCCAGGTCATTCAACTTGATGACAACTCCATCAGCTTCATAGGGCAGCTTGTCTCGCCTGTCAACCCACCGCTCGCATGCGGAAATCGCGGACTCGATATCCGGGCAAAGTTCAATTTCCGATGAGACGGGAAATCCAAGCATGCGCAGGTAATCCAGTAATTCCCACTGAGTTGCCGGCATCCCGCCGTCCGTATATACAATCGCATAGTTCAGCATGGTTAAGGGTCGTTTGGCAGTCAACCCGGGGTCCAACTGGCGCAGCGATCCAGCAGCAGTATTACGCGGATTGAGATAGGTCCTTTCCCCTGCTTCCAACAGCCGCTGATTCAGTTTCTCAAAATCTTCGATCGTGATAAATACCTCACCTCTGACCACCAGGGTGACTGGAGGGGTTGGATCTTCTCCGGAAACCGGAATGCGCAATGGCAGTGCGCGGATAGTTCTAAGATTGGCGGTAATATCCTCGCCCACCTCACCATCCCCCCTGGTAGCCCCCTGCACAAACTCCCCGTTCCGGTAATGCAGCACCACTGTCAAGCCATCAATTTTAGGTTCCACCACGAATGCAGAGCGTTCCACCCGGTCATCAAGTTTGCGGATCCGTTCGTACCAGGCACGCAGATCATCAGGGGAAAATCCGTTCGCCAGGCTGAGAACAGGAGCCGGGTGCTGAATTTTCGTAAACTTTTCAGCCGGTGCACTCCCTGCCCGTTGGGAGGGCGAATCGGGCTGCACCCAGTCCGGGTGTTTTGCTTCGATCTCCCGCAGCCTTGCCACCAACGCATCATATTCTGCATCGCTGATTACCGGGGAATCCATCACGTGGTAGCGATGGTTGTGAAAATTGATTTCCTGGATAAGTTCCCGATATTGATTGAATGATATTTCGCTGCTCATATCCCAATTATACGCAAATCCCCCGGTAGCTGCCTGCCGGGGAATGATGATTTTTGAGATGGATTGTTATTTGTATCGGACGGGTTGGTGGGCAGTACCGCGCACCGGTGTTGTCCCGCAGGGTTGTCCACCCATCAACACCTCTTTTTCCCAGTCTGGCAGGGCTGCCCGCGCCTGGTCACGCAAGGTATTGACACCATTAAAAAATTCACGCATTAAAACCACAAGCAGGTACTTGCTCCGTGGATTCAATTCCAGGATTGGATTTTTCCACCAGCCCGGTTGGAACACACCCGCGGCTGCCATGAACACCAATTCCTTCCATAAACCCAGTTCAATGGGAACCCAAAAATCGTTCTTGAATCGTTTTTTGTTGAGTGCAAGATCAAATAATTCGATCATGAAGCGATATTGCATCCGGGCAAGCCTGTTAAACTTTCGACTGGCAATCACCGAGGGCTTGCCGCTTTCCACCAGCCGGTTATATTCACTCAACGAAAACGTATTGACGTACAATGTGCCATCAAGATAGCTGAACGAACCGGATCCCACCCCAACATACTCTTCCGTCTCAATGATGTACTCATCGATCAAAACATCATGCTTGCGGGAATACGTCCAGGCAGAACGGGGATAATAAACACCAGCCAACTCTTGATTGATAATCTGGTAATAGGCTGCTTCACGAGAAGGATCCACGTGCCCAACAGACCGCTCCAAGGCTTGTTCAACAGAAGGCGAGCTCATCAATGGGTAAAATGTGGTCTGGTCTGCGCCAGTCTCAATGACCCGATGAATGTCATTCCTCAGCATGGCTTCAGTCTGGCTTGGGAAATTGAAAATCATATCAACATTCAGGGATGGCAGGATTCCAACCGCCTTCTGAATTCGCTCCACGATCTGATCACCCGATCCATATTTTTCATACCGGCGCATCTGGCGCAGAAGTCCATCATCAAAGCTTTGAACACCTACTGATAAACGATCCACCCGCCCCACCAGCGGCTCCAGGATTTCCGGAATTAAATGATTGGGATTGGTTTCTGCAGAAACATCCCGAACACCAAATAATTCTTTTGCCAGGTCAATGGTTTTAACGAGTTCATCCACCAGGATGGTTGGTGTTCCGCCGCCAATATACATGGATTGAAATGTATATCCCTGCTCTGCCACCATCCGAAGTTCTGAGCGCAGGTTTTTGAAATATTTCCTGGCACGATTTTCCTGAAACACATACCGGTTAAAAGAACAATATGGGCACAGGCTCTCGCAAAATGGAACATGAGTATATAAAACATAGGAATGTCCACTGCGGGGAGGGACAATCTTTGATAAATGCGTTGGAGCAAGTTGCAATTCACTCTTCATCACCATACGCATGACTTTGGCAAGGATGCTGCCAAAAAAAACCTGATGCCGGTTCCCAGTGGCAATAGGCAGTTTGTTCTGCAACCCGTTTGTTTGGATCATTCTATTCAAGGTTCACTCAATATCGCAATTAATCTTTGTGATTGTCGGTTCCTCGCCAGACTCACAATAGCCTGATTATACTTCCAATCAGGACCAATAAAAGAGTATTTTCATCATAATTTTATTAATTTCAGATTTTTGGAGTAATGCTCTGAGCAGTGTCCGGGTTTGTTTTAACCAAGATATAATTACTCTATCTCCTCGTGTTGATCGGTAAGAAATGAAATCAGCTTCATTGACTCCACACCCCAATCCATCACGTTCCTACCAGGAAGCTGTTCTGAGAATCAAGTCCTTGCAGTCCAGTGACGGCAGCGATATTCATCCGCTTTCAAAGACAGTATTCCTGGATCAGGGAAAGATCAGCGATTGGGCAGTTGTCTGGTTCCATGGATATACCAGCAGCCCATTCCAGTTCCGACAACTGGGGAGCCTGTGTTATGAATTGGGCGCCAATGTATTGATCCCCCGGGTGCCTTTCCACGGACAGGTGGACGCCCTGACCGATGAAACTCAATCCCTGACAGCCCAAATTCTGCAGGAAACCATTCACGAGTGCGTGGATATTGCCGTTGGCTTGGGACACAAAGTGATTGTCGGCGGCTTATCCATGGGAGGGGTCATGACCACCTGGGCAGCCCAGGTGCGGTCGGAGATTCATTTTGCCCTCCCCATCTCGCCCGCACTTGGTTTTCATTTTCTGCCATCCGTCCTCACGCCAATTGCATCCCTGTTTTTCCTTGCAATGCCAAACATAAACCGCTGGTGGGATCAAAATACCCGCTCCGCCAACCCAGAGCGACCCCATACCCATGCCCGCATCTCCACCCATGCCCTCTTTAACATCATCCGGCTGGGTCTGTCCGCCCGTAGACAAGCCCGCCGTAAACCACCAGCCGCCCGCTCCATTTGCATGGTGCTTAATGATAATGATCGGCTGGTGAATAACGAGTTTGCACTCGGGATGGTGAACCTTTGGAAATCATTGCACCCTGCCGTCCAAACCTATCAGTTTGATATCCAGCA
>ENA-UOWE01005257-UOWE01005257.1-activated-sludge-metagenome-genome-assembly--contig:-NODE-5257-length-11893-cov-4.808076_pt1 | contig 11893 bp, 14 predicted proteins | sample MGYA00249841_ERZ761562 | MGnify/ENA primary metagenome ERZ761562 (study PRJEB28883, sample SAMN05720200) | activated sludge metagenome | isolation source: Anaerobic digester | place: Japan... | reverse complement strand
GGCGCAGTCCAAGCGGTGGATGGCGCCCATGTGCCCGGCCTTGCCGTACACGTCGAGCCGCAGCGCCCCCTTTTCCTCGGCGATGGCATAATGCGCCGCCACCATGGGCCCGCCCGACACCGGATCGACCACCTTGGTCTTGTCGCCGTAGCGCGCCACATACTCGCCCAGCGCCGCATCGGCGGCGGCGCGCGCCGCCTCGGCCGACAGCCCCTCCACCGTGAACGCGGCATGGTCGTTCACGGCGGAGGGGTGCGCCCCGTAGGGGCCCAGGATGCCGTGGCAGGTCTGGACGTGCTCCGGCAGAAAGAGCGGGTGCGCGCTCTCCTTCTTGATCGCCGCGCCCTCCTCCTCCAGCGCAAGAATCACCGCCGCCGCCGCCTCGGCCAGGCGCGCTCCCTCCGCCCCGCGGATCAGTTCCGCCTGGTACCACACGGCCCCGCGGTTGGCCGGGTGGACCGCGCCCCCCGTCACCTCCATGACGAGCGCCGCGTACCCCTCCAGGGACCGATCCATGAGGGCGGCCAGCGAGCCGTTGCCCCCCGTCTCCTCCTCGATCCGGTCCGCACAGGCCCTGTCCCCGCACCACCCGACCACGGCGACACCGTGCTTGAGGACCTCGTCAAGGTCGGTGAGGACGTCCGCGGTGCGGATCTGTGCCGCGAGGCGGTCTGCCGCTGCCTGTCTGATCGTCTTCATCACCTGTTCCAGAAGGCGCCTCACCTCCTCGCCGCACTCGTCGAGGGGTACCGTAGTTCGCCCACCGGTCCGGAGTACGGCGGTCGCCACCCCCGCATCCAGGTCCCTCGGACCGAGCTCGAGCCGAACCGGAACACCCCGCATCTCCCAGTGGTAGTATTTGGCACCCGGTCGGATGTCACGGTCATCGAGCCGCACGCGGATACCAGCCCCCTCCAGCATGCCGGCGAGCTTCCGTGACGCAGAGCGTATCTCATCTCCCCGCTTACCGACGATGATCGGTACGACGACCACCTGCACCGGCGCCACCTCGGGGGGGAGAACGAGCCCCCGGTCGTCTCCGTGCAGGCTGATCAGGGCGGCGATCGAGCGTTCGGAGATGCCGTAGCAGGTCTGGAACGCAAGCCGTTGCTCCCCGTCGCGGTCCTCGTAGGTGATCTCGAAGGTCCTGGAGAAATGGTCGCCCAGGTGGTGCGCCGTGCCGATCTGGAGCGTCCTGCCGTCGGGCATCACGCAGTCCACCGCGATCGTGTAGTCAGCGCCGGGGAACTTGTCCCAGTCGGGCCGCTTCGAGACAAGGACCGGGATGCCGAGCCGGTCGTAGAATTCCCGGTAGAGAGCGACCGCGTCCTCGACCTGAGCTGCCGCCTCCTCCCAGGTCGCGTGGACCGTATGTGCCTCCTTGAACGAGGTGATCTCACGCAGTCGGATCAGGGGACGGGTGTGCTTCGTCTCATACCGGAAGGTGTTCACGATCTGGTAGTACTTCAGCGGGAGGTCCGCATGGGAGCGGACCCAGAGCGCATACATGGGGTAGATCGCGGTCTCGCTCGTCGGACGGAGCGCCAGTTTGACATCGAGGGGCGACAGTCCCCCGTGGGTAACCCAGTAGACCTCGTCCTCGAATCCCTTGATATGCTCCGCCTCCTTCATGAACTCCGTCTCGGGGATCAGGAGTGGAAAGAGTGTCTCCTCGTGGTCACGGTCCAGCAGGTCCCGCAGCAGACCATAGGTCCTCTTGCGGATCCCGAACCCGAAGGGGAACCAGACGTAGAGCCCTTTGACCGGGTAGCGGACGTCCATGATCTCCGCCCGCCAGAGGATCTCGTTGTACCAGTTCGAAAAATCGGTCCGGCTCGGAAGAGCCCCGGTATCGTCGTCCATCTCTCCGATCCTCTATGAGATCAGCTGTAGGATATGTGGTGTAATAAACGCCTCGACAGCGGCTGCCACCATGAGAAAGGGAATGACGTACCGGACGAAGAGGCGTCCATGGTCCAGTGCCTCCTGGGAGGCGTCTCCCTCGTCCTGGAGCAGCTCCCGTGCGAGGGCCTCCGCAAGCAGAAATCCCAGTCCGGCGGAGACGAGGAAGGCGGGGATCTCAAGGACGCCGTGAGGGAGGATCGCAGCCAGGATGAACCCGGTCCCCTTCTCCTGCCGGACCATCTCGACGATCCCCCCGATCACGAGACCGTTCGATGAGAGGACGAGCAACGGCAGGATGCCGAAGGTACCTCCTCCCACGAAGAGGGCGATGCAGGCGACGAGATTGTTTACGAAGATCTTTGCAAAGAGAACGACCGGGTGGTCGGACTGGACCTGGAGGGCGACCTGGTCGCGGAAGCCCGCGAGGAGCTCGTGGCCGAATGCAGGGTCCTGCCTGACTGCGAGGACGCCACCCATCACGGCCAGAACGAAGAGCACCGCGGAGAAGGTGAGAGATCGGGAGAGGAGCCGGTCAAACATAGAGCATCATTCTGACCATGTCGCGGACCCCTGGTGCCAGGCCGACCACGATCATCGCGAGCACGATCAGGTGCCAGAATGACGTCGCCGTTCCTTCCCGACGATAGAGCTCCAGCACGTAGATCCCGGGGATGAGGACGACCAGCTTGAGCGGAAACATTACGAATCCGGTCCCGGTAGCGGCGATCAGGGTCGATCCGACCACGTGCTGTTCGACGTATCCCAGCGGGTGGAGGTCGATCCCGTACGAGGTGGCAGCTGCATCGAGCAGGTGCCCTCCGATCAGCACCTGGTAGATACGGTCGTCCAGGTACCTCCACTTGAGACCGTAGCGGAGGAATGCCCAGAGGGCCAGGCTCGTCAGCGCCGCGGTACCGAGGATGATCGCCGGAACCTCGGGAGCCAGGTGGTTCGAGATCAGGCCGTACCCCACAAGGACGATGAAGATGACGAGTGAGGATCCGATCCCGATCCCCCCGTATACCCGAAGACCGCGTTCACCCATGAACCGGTGGCAGAGGTACAGCGTCAGCACGGCGTAAAAGAAGAGGACGAAGAAGATCAGGGGGGTGATCAGGAGGTACCTCCAGGGTGCCGCGATCAGACCGGTGTCCTCGAGCACACGTAAAAGTCCGCCCAGAACGACCCAGGGAAGGGTCGAAAAGAGCAGATCCCTGTCGAACGGGAGGCCCGAACGGGTCATCCACCGGTGGATGAGGAAGACGGCGATGATCAGGATGAGGGCGTAGGTGAGCGTGTCGACGAGGGTGTACGCTCCGCCTGTCGTTATTGGATCGATGTAATATTTGTATATGAACTCCCTAATCATCCAAGATCGTAATGAGCGCAGACGAAATAAACGTACTCAAAAACGGGAGCTTTGATAAATCAAAGTGGATGCAGCTCCCCCGGGACGTGGTGATCGGTCATCGGGTACTCGACCAGATCCCTGCCGTCTGCGCCGATCTTGGGCTCGGAAGACGTATCCTGCTCGTATCCGGTCCCAGGACGGTCGAGGTGGCGGGTGCCCGTGTCAGGGACCTCCTCTCGCAGACGAGCGAGGTCACCGTTCACCTGGTCGATGCGTGCACGCCCGACGAATGCCGCAGGACCGAGGAGGTGGCACGTGCCGCCGGTGTCGACCTCCTGGTCGCCGTCGGCGGGGGTCGGGTGATCGATACCGCCAAGATCGCGAGCTACAACCTGGAGCGGCAGTTCGTCTCGGTTCCGACGGCCGCTTCGCACGACGGGATCGCCTCATCCCGTGCCTCGATCGCCGCACCCGGTGGCGCCGCGTCGCTCCAGGCTCATCCCCCGATCGCCGTCGTCGCCGACACGGGCCTGATCGCGTCGGCACCGCATCGGTTGCTCGCCGCAGGGTGTGCCGACATCATCGCAAACTCGACGGCGGTGCTGGACTGGCAGCTGTCACACCGTCTTCGTTCAGAGCCGATCAGCGAGTACGCGATCACACTTGCACGGATGACGGCGGAGATCCTGATGGGGAATGCCCATGCGATCCGCCCGCACCAGGAGGAGTCCGCGTGGATGGTGGTCAAGGCCCTCGTCTCCTCGGGTGTCGCGATGGCGATCGCCGGATCCTCACGCCCGGGTTCGGGGGGGGAGCACAAGTTTGCCCATGCGCTTGAACGGCTGGTCCCCGGGCGGGTCCTGCACGGTGAGGCCTGTGGCATCGGTACGATCGTCTGCATGTACCTTCATGGGGGGGACTGGCGATCGATCCGTGCCGCATTGCGGCAGATCGGTGCCCCTGTCACCCCGCGGGAGCTCGGGATCGACGATGACATCGTCGTCCAGGCCCTCCTGATGGCAAAGACTATTCGTCCCGAGCGCTTTACAATACTTGATGGTGGGCTGACGGACGAGTCCGCCCACGCTCTTGTCAGGATGCTCTACGAGGAGTAGGTCCGGTATGGTTGGAGAGAGATCGAAGATCACCCTGATAGGCACGGACCTTGCCCGTCCTGGCCTCGAATTCATCTACCAGGGCCCCCTCGCAACATGCGACCAGTGCAAGGTCCGTAAGGCCTGTAACAACCTCCGGGTGGAAAGGAAGTACCGCATCCTCTCGGTGAGGAACACGCATCACGACTGCCCGGTTCATCATAACGGTGCCTCTGCGGTCGAGTGTGTCGAGTCCCCCGTCATCGCCCTGATCGGTGCTGACATGGCCATCGTCAATTCACGGATTCTCTTCGAGTGCGCCTGCACCCGGACCGACTGCAAGGCGTATGAACTCTGCCGTCCGGACGGGCTGATCGAGGGGGATCGGTACCTGGTCGGCGAAGTGCTGGGCAACTCTCCGACCCCGTGTGAGCGGGGGAGGGCCCTGAAGATGGTGGAACTCCGGCCGATCACCTGACCGTGATCTCCAGGCGGGTGAGCTCCCTGGCAAGTTCGAAGAGCCGTCCCCTCTCTTCAAGCGTGGTGATCCATGCATCGGGAATCGCAAGGACACCGTGCTCTGCGCCGGCCAGCGCCCCCACGACCGCTCCGAGGGTGTCGGTATCGCCACGTGCGTTCACCGCACGCTCGACCGCTTCCCGAAACGAACGGGAGGTCATCGTGATGGTGAGGGCGGCATGCGCCAGCAACAGTGCGTCGAGAGAGGCAATCACGGGATGAGCACGCCATTCGCCGAGCATCCCCGCCACCTCGGGCTCCCGGCACCCTGAGAGGGCGGCATGGTACGCCTCCTGTCTCGTCCGCCCCCGGCAGAGCTCGCTCACCACCCGGTTCACGAACCCGGATGCGGCACCAGCCACCGGATCATGGTGTGTCAGCTTTGCGGCGGCCATGGAGACCTCCTCGACCCTTCGTCCCTCGTAGACGATTCCGATCGGCGCTCCCCGCATCACCGGCCCGTTGGTCCGGCTCCCCGAGCACCGTTCGTGGGCGAGGCGGACCGCCCGTGGGATCGGGATGCCGGTCTCGATCAGCGAAAAGACCGTGCTCGAGGTCGGTCCGTAGAACTCGGGGCGGGCACGATAACCCGTGAGGAGCCGTGCGGCCATATCCGGCCCCGAGAAACCCCGGCATGCGATCAGGGACTCGGCGACCGCGATCGCCTGGAGCGTGTCGTCCGTCACCGCTCCCGCCCGTCTCGGGGAACGGCCCCCCGGTTCCATCCTCCCGCTCCAGCGATCCCTTTGCCCCGTTCCCTCGAACGGCGCGCCGAGGGCGTCTCCGATCGCCAGCCCGATCAGGGCCCCTTCGGCCCGTTCCCTCAGCAATATAAACATCACCCATAAAATATTTCCCTCAATGGGAAAATATTACACTCTGTCGAGAGGTGGTAGGGTGCAAAAGGAGGAGCTGCTCCATCTGCATATGCTGATGGTGCATATAAAAAAGTATTACGAGTCCACGACGGGAGAGTCGATCGACACGTCCCGTTATGTTGGTCTCGAGGTCTCGCCTGTGCACATTCACAAGAATAAAAAATCCCACAAGGAGGCCCTCCTGGTCCTGGGGGAAGAGATCGTGGACCAGATGAGAGGCCAGAAACGCCCTGTCTTCGAACTCGTGGGAAAAACCCGGGTCGAATCGGCTTCTGTCGAACATTAAGACTTCATGGACGAACCCACTCTTTTTCGGGAGATTGCTTCCCGGATCGCTCAAGACACCACCACCGATGTTCAGGTCATCAAGCGTCTCGCGGCCCACGAGTTCCACCTCTCCGCGGTGCCCCGCAACTCTGCCATACTGGCAGCTGCATCACCGGAAGACCTCCCGATCGTCAGGAGCCGGCTCCTCGTCAAACCCACCCGGACACTCTCGGGGGTTGCGCCGGTTGCCGTGATGACCTCGCCGGCCCCCTGTCCTCACGGCAGGTGCCTCCCCTGCCCGGGTGGCCCCGACCATGTCTTCGCCTCCCCGCAGTCCTATACGGGGGAGGAACCGGCGGCACGACGGGCCCGGGAGTACGACTACGATCCGTATGGTCAGGTCCGGGGACGCCTCAGTCACTACCAGGTCCTGGGTCATTACGTGGACAAGGCCGATCTGATCGTGATGGGGGGGACGATCACAGCCCGCCCTTTTGAATACCAGTCCTGGTTCGTCGGCCGGTGCCTCGCCGCGATGAACGATCACGGCCAGGCGACCATCACCGAGGGGGCCGATCCCGTCGTGGAGGCAACCCGAAACGAGACGGCGGCGGTTCGCTGTATCGGGCTGACCTTCGAGACGCGGCCGGACTGCGCCACCCGCGAGGTGATCGACCGGATGCTGGACCTCGGAGTCACCAAGGTGGAGCTGGGTGTCCAGCACCTCTCGAACCGGGTTCTCGAGCTGATCCGCCGGGGCCATACCGTCGAGGAGGTGGTGCGGGCCAATACCGAGCTGCGGGACGCTGGTCTGAAGGTGGGATTCCACATGATGCCGAACCTGCCCGGTTCCCCGCTCGAATGCGATCGTGCCGTCTACCGGGCGCTCTTCGGCGACTCCCGGTTCCGGCCCGACTTTCTGAAGCTCTATCCGACCCTCGTCACACCCGGGGCCGAGCTTGAGGACTGGTACAGGCGCGGGGAGTATGAGCCGTACGACGAAGAGACCCTGATCGCACTCATCGCCGAGATCAAGGGGGGGCTTCCGGAGTACGTCAGGCTCCAGCGGGTCCAGCGGGACATCCCCGCGAAACTGATCGTGGCCGGTTCGCGCCACGGCAACTTCCGACAGCTGGCCGCCGAGCACCTCCGTGCCTCGGGGAGAACCTGTAGGTGCATCCGGTGCCGGGAGATCGGGCGGCGGGCCTCCCCCCAGGCCCCCCCCTCCCTCTCGACTCTCACCTACGACTGCTGCGGTGGTCAGGAACGGTTCATCCAGGTGACCTCTGCAGGGTCGTTGATCGGGTTCGCCAGGCTCCGGTTCCCGGGAGCGACGTGGAGACCGGAACTCGAAGGGGCAGCGCTCCTCCGCGAGCTCCATGTCTATGGCGCACAGGTACGACTGGGGTCGGGCGCGGGGGCGGAGGAGTGGCAGCACCGGAACTTTGGCCGGGAACTGCTGGCTGAGGCCGAGAAACAGGCGGGAGAGGCCGGTTTTGGTGTCGTGGCGATCATGAGCGGGATCGGGGTCCGTCCCTACTACCGGCGGCAGGGGTATATCAGGGATGGACCGTATATGGTAAAACGGATCTGGTGATGCGTCCGGCCACGGTTGAGTTCCTCCGCCAGCGGTTCCTCTCATACTATACAACGGCGCAGATCGGAGCTCCGAATGCGCTCGCACAGCGCGAATGGGGCTTTCTTTTCTTCTCCAGCTCGGGCAGCGCCGGGATGAGGCGTCATATCGGTTTCGGCAGTCGTGACGAGCTTGTGGGGTACCTCCGCACGCTGACCCCCGCCCACGTCTTCTATTCCACCGCCTACTACGAGGATCCAGCCGCTCCGACGATGGCGGCAAAGGGCTGGACGGGGGCGGACCTGATCTTCGACCTGGATGCCGATCATATCATCGACCCACGGACCAGCACGTACCCGGAGATGCTGGCACGGGTGCGCGACGAGACCGTACGGCTACTCGACGTCCTCACCGACGAACTGGGCTTTGCAGAACGCGACCTGCAGGTGGTCTTCTCCGGGGGAAGGGGGTACCATGTCCACGTGAAGGATCTGGCCCTCCGGCATCTCTCCAGCGTGGAACGGAGGGAGCTGATCAACTACGTCTCCGGGATCGGTCTCGACCCGACCCTGCTTCTTCGTCAGACCGACCACCCGGAACGTGGGTGGCAGGGACGACAGCGGCGGGCGCTCCGGGAGTACCTCGCGTGGCTCGATACGATGGGTGAGAGAGATGCGCTCGCACACCTTTCATCGCTGCCGGGGATCGGTTCGGGGCGCGCCCGGAGAATCTGGGACCGGCGCGCACACCTGGGGACGGGAGGGGGTGACACCGGGGACCGACGCCTCCTGAGGCTTCTTCTCTCCCCGGAGAATCCGGAGTGGCGCAACCGGATCAGGGAAGCGGGCATTCGGGCAGACGAGCCGGTGACGACCGATATCAAGCGCCTGATCCGGGCACCCGGAACGCTGCATGGAGGGAGCGGGCTGCGTGTCACACCAATCGAGGTCGGTGACCTGTGTGCGTTCGATCCCCTCGTCGATGCGGTCGTCTTCTCGGACCGTGAGGTGACGGTCGAGGTGCTCCGGCCATGTCAGGTCCCGTTTCCAGGCTCCCAGACGAGGCTGGAGGCAGGCCCGGCCGCGCTTGCCGAGGCGTCGGCGGTCTATCTCTGCGCCCGCGGACTCGCCGAGATGGGGGGTGTGCACGCATGACCGGGTCTCCGGACCACCCGGCGGTGCTGGACAGTCTCCAGCTCGTCGTCTCCGGGGAGCGCGATGCAGTCGGCACGTTGACGGCGGTGCCGGCCGACATCTTCATGCGCGCAGAGGAGGAGATCAGAGCCCTTCGGCGGATCTTCTCGGTCTGTTCCGACCCATTGACCGGGCCGTTCCGCACGGCCACAGAGCGGATCGAGTCACTCCAGCAGCATCTCGAGGACCTCGTCCGGATGCGCTCGCAGAAGATTCTCCTGCTTGCTCTCTCGAGGTCGGAGGGGCGTACGGTCGATCGCGAGGAGATGAAACGGATGCTTCCCGCCGAAGTGGCACTCTTCGAGGCGGTCTGTGCTTCACTGGAGGAGTTCCGCCGGGCCACAATCCCCGATCTGCATTCCGGTGCCGGTGACCGGATCGAGGAAGATGGGACTGCGTGCGCGGCAGCGATCGAGGAGGCAGGGGTGCCGCGGGATGTTGAGACACCGGTCACCGTCCTCGTCCGGGTGCTTCTTCCGGTCGAGCCGTTCCTCGGTTTCGATGGTCAGGTCTACGCGCTCGAACCCGAGGATATCGTGACGCTTCCCCGCGAGAACGCGGCGGTCCTGATGGAACGCAACATAATATTAAGTATATTCCCGGACCAATGATGATGCTGTTTTTGCCAGCAGTCAAGAGGGCTTAGCATGAAGATGCCAGGAAAGTTTAGGGCCTACTGTCCGTTCTGTCTCTCTCACCAGGAGCATGAGGTCGAGCGCGTAAAGCGTGGCAAGACCACGGGGCTTCACTGGATCGACCGGCAGAAGGCCCGCAGAGGTGGTGTGGGGAATATGGGTAAGTTTTCCAAGGTACCCGGTGGCGACAAGCCCACCAAGCGCATCAACGTCCGCTACCGGTGCACGACCTGTCATAAGGCGCACCTGCGGGCCGGTTTCCGTATCGCAAAGTTCGAACTGACGGAGTGAGTGGATATGGTACGACTCTACCGCGAGAACCGTTCCCGGTTCCTCCGGGTCAAGTGCCCGGACTGCGAGAATGAACAGATCGTCTTTGAGAAGGCGAGTACGACGGTCGGTTGCGTCGTCTGCGGGCGCATCCTCGCCGAACCGCGCGGCGGACGCGCAGATATCCGGGCCGAGATCCTGGCAGCTCTCGAGTGACTCCATGAACGAGGGATCGTGGCCTGAGGAGGGCGAACTGGTCGTCTGCACCGTGACGCAGGTCAAGGACTTCGTTGCGTTTGTGCAGCTCGACGAGTACGGGGGGCGTGAGGGGCTGATACCGATCTCCGAGATCGCGACCGGCTGGATCAAGTACATCCGCGACCATATCTCCGAGGGACAGAAGATCGTCTGCAAGGTCCTGCATGTCGACCCGGAACGCGGTCACATCGATCTCTCGAAGAAGGACGTCAACGACCACCAGCGGTCAGAGAAGATCCGCGAGTGGAAGAGCGAGCAGAAGGCACGCATGTGGATCGGGTTCGCGTCCGAAACGTCGGGTGTTCCCGAGTCCGAGATCGTCACCGCACTCCTCAAGGAGTACTCTCTCCTGTACGAGGCCTTTGAGGACCTCGTCATCGATGAGAAGGGGTTCCGCTCTCGCGTCTCGCTACCGGAAAAGGCGCTCGAGGCGGTGGTGGCCGTCGGCAGGGAGAACGTCAAGATCCCCCGTGTGACGGTGACAGGTGTGCTGACGCTCACCTCTCCCAGGCCGGACGGCGTAAACGTGATCCGTCGGGCCCTCCGATCCGCTGAACCGAAGATCGAGGGGGTTGATGTCGAACTCTACTATATCGGGGCGCCCAAGTACGGTATCAAGATCACCGCCCCTGACTATAAGACAGCACAGAAGGCGATCGAAAAGGCAGCCGCTTCTGCGATCGGTGTGATGGAACGGTCCGGGGGCGAGGCGAAGTTCGCCCGGAAACAAAAGTCCGGCAAGACCGCATGAAGGGCCTGATGCGGTTCTGCCGCCGCGACAGGGTCTATACACTTGGAATGCTCTGCCCGGTCTGCGGGGAGCCGGTTGGCCCCGCGCACCCGCCCCGTTTCTCTCCTCAGGACCGGTACGGGCGGTTGCGGCGAATGGTGAGGTGAATGGAACCGGTCAGTGTTCGATACTGTACCGACGGACCGTTCGAGGGTCCGGCGGTCCTGATCGAGGGGCTTCCCGGCATCGGCCAGGTGGGCAAGGTCGTCGTCGACCACATCCTTCACGAACTCCCTGCCGAAAAGGTGGCCGAGATCCACTCCTCGTATTTTCCTCCCCAGGTCGTGATCGGCCAGGACGGTACCTGCCGGCTGGTCAACAACGAGGTGTGGCGGCACCGGACCGTTTCGATGACCTATTACTTCCTGGTCGGTGACTGCCAGAGTCTCTCTCCCGAGGGGCATTACGCCCTCACCGAACGGTACCTCGACTGCGCCGAACGGTTCGGTGTCACGAGGATCTATACGCTCGGCGGGTACGGAGTCGGGCGACTCGTCGATGCTCCCCGCGTTCTCTCTGCCGTGACCCATCCGCACCTCCGTCCCGCCGTCGAGGAGGCCGGCGGCGTCTTCGAGCGGGACGAACCCGGAGGCGGGATCATCGGCGCCGCCGGTATGCTGCTCGGGCTCGGGGCCCTGCGTGGATTTGAGGGCGTCTGCCTGATGGGCGAAACGTCCGGGTACCTCGTCGACCCGAAGTCGGCCCATGTCCTCCTCCAGGTCCTCTGTCGCCTGACAGGTCTCGAGATCAACCCGGACCGGTTGCAGGACCGGGCTCTGGACATGGAACAGGTCCTCGAGCAGGTCCGGCAGTCCGAGCGGGTCCGGCAGAACGACGAGCTCTCGTACATCGGGTGAGGATGGAGCTGAACACGGATCTCCACCTTCACTCTCCCTACGCCCGTGGCGTGAGCCCGCGGATGCAGCCCGAGACCCTGATCGCCGCCGCGTCCCGCAAGGGTATCGGCGCGATCGGGACGGGTGACGCCCTCCATCCGGCCTGGCGCAGGGCATGGACCCCGATCCTTGAGAACGACCTGGGGATCGTGGTGGTTCCAACGGTCGAGGTGCAGGCGGAACGACGGGTCCATCACCTGGCACTCTTTCCGGACTTTGAGGCGGTCGAAGCCTTCGGCGACCTCCTCGCAGAGGGCGGGG